>Ga0316187_10000097_pt1 | contig 53024 bp, 43 predicted proteins | sample CroRivburrow1_MG_FD_204927 | JGI IMG/M metagenome (GOLD analysis project Ga0316187, IMG submission 204927) | Coastal sediment microbial communities from Maine, United States - Cross River worm burrow 1 | ecosystem: Environmental > Aquatic > Marine > Coastal > Sediment | place: USA: Maine...
CATGATGGATTAGTCAAGTCGTCTTATATAAGAATAGTTGAATACCAAGCGCTGCCTGCATGCAGGCAGCGCTAAGCGGAGGAAAACGTGGCGGTTCTGGACTAGAATGCGGTACGCGTTCTCAATTGCCTGCAGCCACAGCGTCACCTGCATCACGTTTGTTGTGCCCGATGCCTTGAGCGAGGTTCGCTTTTTTGAGGGTACAGCCCAGACCAATGGAAACCAGATTGCTCCTGTCCAATGCCAGAGGTACGATACCGCTTTACGAGCAAATAAAGGAGTTGTTCGTCGCCCGCATCAGTGATGGCCGGTGGGCGCCAGGTGGCGTGATTCCCAGCGAAATGCAGCTCGCCCAGGAGTTGGGTGTCAGTCAGGGAACCGTGCGAAAGGCAATCTCCGATCTGGTCGAGCATAATGTACTGACCCGTAAGCAGGGGCGGGGGACTTTCGTTGCAAATCACGATAGCCAGCGGGCCCTGTTTCATTTTTTCCACGTCGTTGATGACACCGGCCACAAGGTTTTGCCGGACAGCACGGCCTTGTCTTGTCGCCGGAGACGCGCATCGCGTTTCGAGGCGTCTGAGCTGAAGCTGCCCGGTGGTGCTTCTGTAGTCAGTATTGAGCGCATACGCGAGTTCGGTGGTCGGCCGACGATGCTGGAAACAGTCACCTTGCCCTCGAAGCCATTCGGCGAGTTGAGCAAGTTAGGCGCAGGTAATCTGCCCAACATGCTTTACGAGCTGTATGAGAAGAAGTTTGGGATTACTGTCCACAGCGCCGAAGAACAACTCCGCGCGGTGGCGGCCTCGGAGCATGACGCTTCGTTGCTGAATTTGTCCGTAGGGACGCCGTTGCTTGAGATCAAGCGCGTCGCATCATCTCTCGGCAAAGTACCGATCGAGCTCCGGATCAGCCGCTGCGTTACCGATCGTCACTACTATGAGAACACGATTTTTTGAGTGCATAGGGTCGGTGGCGGACTGCCTGATCCGCTGGTTCTCTAGTGGTCCGTCCCATAGGTTCGTCGCATTTCAGTGGGCCCACTAGGAGTTTGCGCGGTAGAAAGGGAACGGTCTGCGGCACAGCCATTTCGGCCCGATTCCGCGATCCTCCTCGTCACATAGCGCCGGCTATGCTGCTCGGACGATCCCGAAATCGTTCTCGAACTGGACAGCACCTCGCCTCATTCATTTCAACCGCGCAAACTCCTAGCCGTCGCTAATGAGAGCACGCCCAACACCGACCGCGGATGAGCGCTGCTCGCGCCGCCCGAACGGCGCGTCCCACATCCACCACTGCGGCGTTGTCGTTGCTCGACAGAGCCTGGCCCTCCGCATCGGCGCCTTGCGTTGGCGGATCCGGGGCGCTCTGAAACGCTACCAACCTATGGGATGGGACAGTAGATGACCACACTGCCGGACTTTCGACTTGAGACCCACTTCGCCGATTGGGAGTTTCGAGCCCGATTTCATATGACTGCGTCTGACGCGGAAAGTATGTCTTTGTGCGAACTCTTGGCGATGGCGGATACCGAGGACCGAGAGGCTTTCGAGAGCCTGTGGCTGGGCTACACGGAGACATGGGGTGCCCCGGATCTCCGGGCTCAACTGGCGAAAACGTACTCGGGGCAGGAAAGCGGAAACATTCTATGCTTTGCGGGGGCGAGTGAGGGGATATTTGCCGCAAACACAGTACTTCTGGAGTCCGATAGCCACGCCATTGTCGTCACCCCCAACTATCAGTCCCATGAGACGCTCCCATTGGGCATCTGCAGTGCCACTGGCGTGCCGCTCGATCCAAATGACAATTGGTCACTCGATATCGACCGGGTTGCGGATGCCATTAGGCCGAACACAAGGCTCGTCACCATCAACTTTCCGCACAATCCAACCGGTACGATATTGCCCAGGGATCGATACGATGCACTGGTGGATCTATGCCGGACGCATGGCATCTACATCCTTCATGACGAAATCTTCAATGGACTCGGGCCAACGGGCACGAAGCATCTCCCGTTTGTTGCGGATGTGTATGAGCGCGGCCTGTCGCTGAACGTCATGTCAAAGTCCTTCGGTTTGCCGGGTCTTCGGATCGGCTGGATTGCGTGCCAGGATCGTGACGTGCTTGCCCGAATGGAGCGAATGAAGCACTACTTGTCGATCTGCAACTCAGGTCCGAGCGAGCGTTTAGCCCTCATCGCAGTCAAGGCGAAGGGGCGAATTCTGGCTCGCAACAATCGCATCATCGATGAGAATCTGCCGAAGTGGGATGCCTTCTTTGAACGCCACCGCGAGTTGTTTGATTGGCATCGACCGGATGGCTCATGTATGGCTTTCCCTCGATACAAAGGCCCTGAAGGGGTTGAGGCGTTCGCCCGCGCAATGGTGGAGGAGGGCGGTGTGTTGCTGCTTCCAAGCACGATATATCGCTCGGAACTTGGGGAGACACCAACCGATCGGTTCCGACTGGGGTTCGGGCGCAAGGGTCTCGACGAAGGGCTGGCAGCAATGGAGGCACACATATTGGCAGGTGGGAAAAAGGGGGCATCTTGCAAATAAGAGTTTCTACCGAATCTGACCGCACCGTGATCACCGATATCCACTCGAATGCGTTCGGACCGGGCCAAGGCCAGGAAATTGCCGAACTCGTCAATGGTCTTCTGGATGACGCGACGGCTGAGCCTTCGCTGTCCATGGTGGCGGAAACAGACGATGGCTTGGTTGGCCATATCCTCTTCACGGCAGTGAGGGTCCAATCCCATCCAGACACCTCGGCTCGGATTCTTGCACCCCTGGCGGTTTTGAACGCGTTTCAAGGCGCTGGCATTGGGGGCATGCTGATTTCCAAAGGGTTGAAACGGTTGGCGGAATCGGGGGTGGACCTGGTATTCGTGTTAGGCCATCCCGGCTACTATCCAAAGCACGGGTTTCGACCCGCGGGTGCGCTTGGATTTGAAGCGCCTTATGCCATTCCCCCCGAGAATGCAGATGCCTGGATGGTGTATGAATTGAGTGCCGGTGTGATCGGCCGCATCGGAGGCAGGATTCAGTGTTGCGAGGTCTTGAGCCAACCACAGCACTGGCGGGAGTAGACTCCGCTGATTGATCCGTGCAGCCGCTCGCTGCAATGCCCGTTGTTCTGGGCACACGTCGAAATTCTCCGCTTGAACCCAATGTGGCCAAGATGAAAATAACCAACGTTGAGACCCACCTTCTCCGCCTTCCGGTAAGTTCCGGTGCCGAGCATGCCAGCGGCCCCACCGAGTGGCCCACGTTCGATTACGTGCTGGTTCGGATCGATACCGACACCGGCCCCAGTGGTTGGGGCGATGGATTCGGGTACTGGGTGCCCCAGGCGACCCGCGCGGTGATCGATCACACTTTTGCCCCGAGGTTGATTGGCCGGGACGCGCGGGACATCAGTGGCATTAGCCAGTCCCTGCAGCGGGAGTTCCATCTTTCCGGGCGTTACGGCATCACCATGTTCGCCATCAGCGCAATCGACATCGCGCTGTGGGACATTGCCGGAAAGGATGCGGGGTTGCCGTTGCATCGTCTCCTGGGTGGCGCGAGGCGCAGCGAGATTCCAGCCTATGCCAGCCTGTTTCGCTATGGTCAGCCCGAGCGCGTCGCCGAGCGCACCCGTCATGCATCGCAGGCGGGTTTCGGGCAGATCAAACTGCACGAAGTCACTGCGGAGGCGGTTGCCGCGGCTCGAGATGCGGCAGGCGGGGATGTCCCTCTGATGTTGGACACCAATTGTCCCTGGACGCCGGCCCAGGCCCAGAACATGATCGAACAGCTCAGGGACTACAAGCTGCACTGGCTTGAGGAGCCCATCTTCCCCCCTGAGGACTTCGCCAGTCTTGCCAGGCTGCAATCGGCCACCGGCATGTCTCTGGCTGCCGGTGAGAATTGCTGCACCGCGTTTCAGTTCAAGGCAATGTTCGAGGCTGGGGCGGTTACCTATGCCCAGCCCAGCGTGACCAAGGTGGGTGGCATCACAGAGATGCTTAAAGTGATCGCGCTGGCCGAAGCCTATGGCATCTCGCTGGTGCCGCACTGTCCGTATTTCGGGCCCGGCCTGTTGGCCAGTCTGCATCTCCTGGGCACCATGGGCGATGATGTCTACGCGGAGTTTCTGTACTACGACAGCCTGGAGGCGAGTCCCTATGGCGACGCGATTGTTCCGGTGACCGGCATTATGAAAGTGCCGCAGATGCCGGGTCTGGGCATGGACCCAGACCCGCATGTACTGGCCGACTACGGTGTGTGAGACCTGGACGATAAAGCCGTTTCCGCGCCGTCTCTTGCCGGAAGGCAGGTGCTGTGTGGGAAGGGGCGCCCGGATGCCGATTGCCCCGATCAGGCCATGAACTGTCCGCCGTTTACCTCGATGGTTTGACCCGTCACGTAGCCGGACAGCGCGTCCGAGGCGAAGAACAGGTAGGCACCCACGCAATCCTCGGGCGCGCCCAGGCGTTTCATGGGTATTGAGTTTTTTATGTTCGCAAGCACTTCGGGTTTGGTGTGCTTCTGGTGGAACAAGGTATCTATTGTTCCCGGCGAAACCGCATTGAACCGCACGCCGTCGGGCGCGAACTCCTTAGCGTAGGTTTTCACCAGGTTCTGCACAGCCGCCTTCGACGCCGCATAAAGACTTGCACCGGCACCGCCACCCAATTGTGCCGCCACCGAACCGGTCACGATCATGTTGCCTTTGCTTTGGATCAGATGTGGCAGTGCCGCCGCGCAGGTTGCCACCACGGACCGAACGTTGAGGTTCATCACCTTGTTGTAGAATTCGTCATCGATATCGGTCAGCCCGGTTCGGCCTACCAGCCCCCCCGCGTTGCAGACGACCACGTCCAGCCGGCCGAATCGTGCCACGACGTCCGCCACCAGGCCCGACACCGCTTCCGGGTTGGACACATCCGCCTTGAACAGCTCTGCCACGCCTCCATTGGCTGCAATCGACGCCTGAACGGTGCGCGCCTCGGCGTCGCTGGAGCCGTAGTTGATGGCAACAGAGGCACCCTGTGCCGCAAACGCTTTGGCCACCGCTGCGCCAATCCCGGTGCTGCCACCGGTGATCAGAACGGTCTTCTCATTGAAATCACAGATCACTGGGTCACCTCGTAATTGGAATCTGTTGTGGTTTCACACGCTTCGACGTGTCGTGAAAGCAGAATATCGTTGTTTGGTTTCTTCATTCGGTGGGTACAGACCGATGATGCTTTTCCCGTCGGTGACCTGGCTGAATACATACTCTTCGAATGCTTCCATTTCCCCGATCTCGGCGGCGATTTCCTCGGCGAGATGGAACGGAACCACGACCACCCCGTCACCGTCGCCGACGATCAGGTCGCCGGGAAATACGGGTGCGCCGCCGCAACCGATGGGGACGTTGAGATCAACCCCATGATGCTTGGTCAGATTGGTGGGCGCGGATGGCCGCGCACAAAAAGCGGGCATGTCCAGACCGGCGATGGTGTCCGAGTCCCGCAATCCGCCGTCGGTCACCAACCCGGCGCAACCCCTCATTTCGAGCCGTTTGACCAGGATCGAGCCGGCCGAGGCGGCGCTTGCGTCGCCGCGGCAATCCATCACCAGTACATGACCGGGGGGCACGGTTTCAACCGCATGGCGTTGCGGGTGTTGTGGATCACGAAACACATCCAGTGTGTCGAGATCCTCGCGCGCCGGAATATAGCGGAGGGTGAACGCCTGGCCGACCAGGTGCACGGCCGACCTGTTCAACCGTGAAACCCCCTGGATCGAGCAGCTCCTGAGGTTTCGCTTGAACAGCAACGTGCAGACGCTGGAGACCGAGCCGGTGCGATACGCCGCCAGGACATCTTCGGACAGGATTCCATGGTTCATTTGATGATAACCACACTGTTTTCGACCGAATTCGGTGCTTGAAGCGCGGCACGCGGGAATGTCTCAATCACGATGGGCGTCCCTGCTCAGTTTATGAGGCCCGGCAGAGTCAGCGAGATCGCTGGGAAGTAGGTCACCAGAATCAGCGCGAACAATATGGCGAGATAGAACGGCCAAATCGACTTGAGGGCGTCCTCAATCGGAATCTTGCCGACCGCGCAGCCGACGAACAGGCAGGTTCCCACCGGGGGCGTGCAAAGCCCCAAGCCCAGGTTCATCAGCATCATGATGCCGAACTGAACGGGATCCATGCCGATGCCGGTGGCGATGGGCAGGAAGATCGGCGTGCAGATCAGAATCAGCGCAGCCATGTCCATGATCATCCCGAGCACCAGCAGCATCACGTTGACCATGAGCAGGATCACGATCGGGTTTTCGGAGATGGTGACCAGCAGCGCGCTCAAATGCGACGGAACCTGATAAAACGCCAGCAAATACGCGAACGCGCTGGCGCACCCGATCAGAATCATCACCATCGCCGTGGTTCGAACGGCACTGGTGACGGCGGTTACGAAGTCGGACCAGCTCAGCGATCGGTACACCACCGCGGTGATGATGAGGGCATACAGGGCGCCGAAAGCGCCCGATTCGGTCACTGTGAAAACACCTGACAGAACGCCACCAACAATGATTACGGCGGTGATGAACCCCGGAATTGCTGAGGCCGCGGTGATGGCCACGGTGCGCCAACCCGGAAATGCCTGAGCCGGATATCCGTGCTTGATGGCAACGAAGTAGGCGGCAATCGCCAGGCACACGCACATCAGTACTCCCGGCACGACGCCCGCCAGGAACAGCTTGGAGATCGAGAGCCCGCCACCCGCGGCCACGGCATAGATGATCATGTTGTGGCTGGGCGGAATTACGATGCCTGCGATGGACGAAGTGACGGTGACGTTGACGGCGTAGTCGCCTCGATAGCCTTTTTCCTTCATTACCGGGATGAGTATCGATCCCAGGGCGGAGATGTCTGCGATTGCGGAGCCCGATATGCCTCCGAACAACATGCTGGAGAATATGTTCACCGCGGCAAGGCCGCCGCGGATATGGCCAACCAAAGCCGTTGCGAATCGCACCAGGCGGATCGCGATGCCGCCGTGCAGCATCAACTCACCGGCGAATATGAAGAAGGGAATGGCCAGCAGCGAAAATACGGTTACGCCGGATATGATCCGCTGAAACGTGACCAGAAGCGGGAATCCTTCGAACAGAAAGGCCGACAATGCGGCGATTCCCATTGCGAACGCCACCGGGACGCCGAAGATGACACCGACGGCGAATACGCAAAGCAGTATTGTCAGCCCCATCAGTCTGCCGTCCGGTTGATGTTTGATTTGGATTGGAGAACCAGGCGACGCACTCCGGCGACCGTTCGAGCGCCGGAAAACAGGATCATCAGGCCGCCGCAAATGACCGCCGGCAGGGTGCGCATACCCTCGGGCAGACCCAGCATGGGCAGTTTTGTGGACCAGCCGAACTTCATGAGTTCGAAACAGCTGAGCAGCATGAACACACCGAATACTGCGAGGGCGAGATCGGAGACGATACGGACCAGGTCAGACCAGGGGCTGTGGAGCGCATTTCTAAAAAACGTCACGCCCAGGTGGGTGTCGTCATGGATACCTGCCGCGGCGCCGAGGAACGTGATGTAGCAGACCAGCAGCAGCGCCATCTGCTCGACCCAGGTTGGGGTCACATTCAGCACATAACGTCCGAACACCAGCCATCCGAAAATGGTCAGCAGAACAACCAGTGCCACGGAACTGATCAGAATGCACGCTTTGCTGATATAGCCGAGCCAGCGATCGATGGTGATGCCGACGGCGGTGTCTGAGGCCACGAGATGGCTCCCTTGTTCGTTTTGGGCGAGTGGCATACGTGGACGGTGACTCCGGTCTCACCGGAGTCACCGTCTCAGGGCCTGCGCGGCGGAAAAGACACGGTCTGCGGCGCAGCCATTCCTACCGCAAGAGGCCAAGGGAAGGTCTGAACAATTGATACGAAACGCGTTTCGGTCCACAAGGGCGCAGATGCGAGGCGCCCGGCGCAGCGCCATAGTCATTCTATGGTCAAGCCGGGAAACGCGGCAGATGTGCCCTTGCGGGCGAAACCCCGGAGGGGCCGGGCCTTTGCGCCCCTCGTACCGCGTTGCACCTCGCTCATTGGCAGCTCACTTATTTTCCTCGCGCAAACTTCGCTCGGTGCGCCTTGTACGAGGGAGCGCAAAGACGCCGGCGCGATCGCAGCAATTGTTCAGACCTTCCCTAGTAAGCATCCGCTCTATTCGTGAACGTGCATCATGGGACTGAAATGCACAGCTTCATCGTTGCAAATCTTGGCAATAGAACAACTATTACCCGCGATCTCCGCCTTGCAAGCTGCGCATTTCATCCTCCAATCTGCTTCGTCCAGAACAAATCAGAGGCTCCCTAGTCGGCGCTTCTCATGGTATTGACCAGATCGGTGAGATCCGGATTCTCGGTCAGAAACACGCCGTAGACCGGCTCCATGGCTGTCTGGAATGGGGCCTTGTCAGCGATTTGATTAACCTCCACGCCACCGGCGACGATGGTTTCCATGCTTTTCTTTTCGCGCTCCGCCCAAAGTTTTCTCTGGTACTCCGCGCTCGATCGTCCGGCCGCCTTGACCATCGTCTGAACTTCCGGTGCCAGCGTGTCCCAGGTCTTTTTGCTCATGCACAAGCACTCCGGGATGATCAAATGCTCGGATATGGAGTAGTACTTGGCCACTTCGTAGTGGTTGGTGGATTCGTAGGAAGGCGGATTGTTCTCCGCGCCATCGACCACGCCGGTCTTGAGGGATTGATACACCTCGGCGAATGCCATGGGCGTTGCATTGCCGCCCATGGAGTCGATCATGCTGACATACAGGTCGTTGTTCATAACCCGGACTTTCATGCCGCTCAGATCGTCAGGCACGTTGATCGGCTTTTTCGAGTTGTAGAACGATCGGGCGCCCGCGTCATACCAGGCCAGCGCGACGATGCCCTTTTTTTCCATGCCCGCATTGATTGCGTCGCCCACTTCCCCGTCCATCAGGCGATGCATCTGGTCGATGCCTTTGAAAATGAAAGGCAGAGAGACCACGTTGGCCTCCGGGACAACCTGACCCATAGGCCCGAGGCTGAACACGGCAAAGTCGAGCGCCCCCAGACGCAGTTGCTCGATGGCGTCAGGTTGCGACCCCAGCACGCCAGCATGAAACACTTTGCCCTGGATTGCCCCGTCGGTCTTCTCGGCGACTTCCGCTACGAACTGTTCCATGCCGTGTGACACGGGATAGTCCTCGACGTGGATGTTCCAACCGCGCCATTCCTCGGCGACCGCTGACCTGGCACCCAGCATGGGCACTGTCATCGCCACGGAAAGGGCGGCGCAGAGCCCGGCTTGGCGGAGCGAGTGCGTCGTTATCATAATATCCTCCACAAGGTTTTTTTGAGCTTTGAAGCCAAGACATACTATCTCTCGCCTGATTGCGTTGCAACGGATATGATGTCCTCGAAACCCCAGCCTGGCCTCTAGCCCGTGGCCTGCTCTGAACGGTTCATAAACCGGCGTTCGGGTCTTCTTTAGTGTTTATCATAAATCAATTAAAACAAAGAGATATAGAATACATCTGGGTATGGGCTGCTAATAGCATGAGGGACGCCACGGGTATCCGTGAGGGTAATCCGGTCCGGAGTGGCAACATAGAAAGAGATCGTATCTCTTTAACACTTTTGCGCTGCGTGGGTGATCGTTCGCCGAAGCCGATGGGGGTGGAAACGCATTGAACGTAAATGACAGGCGCGGCCAGGAACGTCCGAAAAAGCGCAACACCCTCACCGAGAGGGTGAGTGTCGCCCTACGGGAAAGGATTTCGGCCGGCGAGTTTCCGGTCGGTGAGAAGCTCCCGAAGGAAAAGGACCTGATCGCTGAGCTCGAGGTCAGCCGTACCGTTGTACGTGAGGCATTGGCTCAGTTGAGCGCTGAGGGGTTGATCGACATCCGCCATGGGGTTGGCGTGTTCGTGTTGAACCCGGCGCAGGTGGGCGATGCCTTCCTGGCGGAGGATTTCGGCCGAACGTCGGCCATTCTTGACCTGTTTGAATTGCGACGCGGTGTTGAAATCGAAGCGGCCGGCCTCGCGGCCCTGCGCAGGTCTCCGGCGCAAGAAGGGTCTATTCGCGAGGCGTATCAAACGCTCAAAGCCGCGTCGGAGAGGGGAGAGGCTGCTCCGGAGCTTGATCTTGAGTTGCACCGTGCTATTGCACGCGGCACCAACAATCAGTTCTTTGTCGAGTTTCTCGATTTTCTGGCCGATCGAGCCGTTGCCCGGGCCGTGGAGGCTGGATACGGAGGAGATCAGGCTCTGAGACTTGATCGTATGGAGCAACTGCAGAGCGAGCACAGGGCGATTGTTGAGGCAATATCGGTGCAGGACGAACAGTTGGCCAGAACCGCGATGCGAACCCACCTGATGGCCAGCGAAGACCGCTTTCGCGCACTGGCGATGCTGACTTTGTGAGCACTCGCGTGCACAGCCAGTGTGGGTTGCCGGCCAACCGTAAAAATGTGATCAGGTGTTGGGGCGCGGGTTTACGCCCGGCTCGCCGGCGGGCGGGCCACCTGCTCGTCGCGCCCGACCTGGCAATTGCCACTGACCTGCTCGCCCTGGTGCCCGGCAAATGAGCAGCTTGTACCCTGGCTGAGTGTTTCACAGGCGATCAGGGCTTCCGGTGGCGGCCCACGGCGGCCGCCGTTCCGGTCTTCACCGGCCGCACCCGCACAGGCTGTTGCAGCGCTCATCAAGAGCAGGCATATGGCGATCAGAAACAATCGGGTTCTCATACCCCATGATTCCTGAGTCAGACATGGACAGCGAGTGTAGATCCTCGACCAGCGTGCTGAGCCGGCCGACTTCTGCCTGAAGGGGAACTCGCGTGTTCTCGTTCCAGGGACGCACTCCATCTTCGACTGCCTGCGGCTCGCCTTCCAGGATTGTCAGGGGCGTGCGCAGCTCGTGGGACGTGTCCGCCACCCATCGACGACGGACCCCGAAGCGTGAGCCGCCAAGGACCAGGCAACGGAGAAACCATGAGATCGAAGAGTGCGATCCTCATTGCTCGGGTGTATGCGGGTCGCAAGCGGAACTACCTTGGTCGGCATTTCTAGGAGCCTGTCCGACTTAGGCCCGAGGATACTTTGCATCGACGGTAGGTCGAGATGAGCAGGTTATCCGAGAGTACATTCGTCACCAGGAAGCGGAAGACCGCCGGATTGAGCAGTTGAGATTGGTGTCACCGCACCTTGGAGGGCTAAAGGAGCCGTGGGCGGCTGCGTAACAGACCGTTTTGAGCGGTTCACAATAAAAGCCCCCGGCTTTGCCGGAGGATACTTACTCCGCAAACGGGTCCCGTTCCTGTGCCCGTTCGTTGACGGATTCAGATGCGCTGGCTCGCGGCTTTTGCTCGGGTATCAGAGGGCTGCCGGCTTCCTGTTTTTCACGTATCTCACGCTCGGCTTTCCTGAGCGCATTGAGGCGCTCGGCGTCAAATGGGTGCGAGTAGGTTTCGGTGTCGACGCCGATGTCGGGCAGAGTCAAGGCCAGGATCTGCCAGAATTTGAGTGCCGTTTCCGGGTCGTAGCCGGCCCGGGCCATCATGTAGCTGCCCAGATAGTCGGCTTCGCTTTCAAAGTCGTCGGCCAACGCATTGGCCGTGGCTTCGGAAAGACTGCCGCCGGTATTGATTCCGAGCAGCATGATCGCCGCCATGTCCAACACCATGCCCCCGATGGCGTATCCCTGCCTGCGGGCCGCATGTGACTCTACATTGTGGGCCATCTGATGGGCCACGACGGTGGCGAGTTGGTCTTCGGAAAAGGTCAGGCGTGTCATGGCCGTGGTAACAAAAATGGCGCGCCCGTCGGCGTAGGCGTCGGGTACCTGACCTTCCACTACGACAATTCGGTAGTCGCAGCCGGTGCGGGGTGTCAGTAGCGTGGTGTGCTCGACACCGTCTCGGGTGTACTGAATCTCGTAGGGCGCATCTGCAAGTAGTGTTTTTTCCAGTTGCCGTTCGAAATCGCGCCCCAGGGTGCCGGTCTTGATTGGTTGACCATTGAACGAGGTCAGCCGGTCACCCGGCAGCAGCCCTGCCTCCTGGGCAGGCGACTCGTCCGCCACCACCAGGACCTGAAGTCGTGGCCCCAGACCCAATTCGGCGCGGGCAGCCGGTCGGAGCTGGGTGCTGATATCGAGTTCGCTTCGGATAAAGGCGCCGGTCCTCGGCCCGATATCGGCCTCGCACAGATCCGCATTGGCCATGGACAGACGGTAGTGGGTCTGGATCAGACGCGTCTGGTCCTCCAATTGAAGCCGCAGGGTTCTGCGCTGCTCCATGAACTGCTCGGCGGCCGCCCGTCGCTGTTCGGATTCGAGACGATCCACTTCGGCCTGACTGGTTGGGGTGTGGGCGCCCGGTTCTGGCGTGGCGCAGCCACCCAAAAGCACCACCAGACAAAGCGGCAGCGCCAGTTGGGTGCAGGTGCATAGAGCCGGTCGAGACATCGGCCGGTCGCTCGATTACAGGCTGTCTATGGCCCGATCCACGGCCACCGGCTCGCTGACCGGTTGCTGGGTGATGGCGGCGTCGGCAGCGTCCCGGGCACGTGCGGCCACGCTGCCGTCCCAAAGAACCATGCGCACGGCATTCGTGTACTCGGGTTCCAACCCGGTCAATTCCATGCTGACTGAGCGCCCCCTGGCGTGGCTGAGGATTCTTGCAGATGTGTCGCATTGACCCCAGCACATGCGGCGGACGGTCGCGTACTCGGCTTCGCCGTATTTGTCCACCAAGGCACCCCGAATCTCCTCAATGGGAACGGGTTGGCCCAGATCAACCAGCCGCTGAATCCAGTAAATCTGTCTGGCAAAGGGGTCGGCCCTGAACTGAAATCCGATGTGACCGCGCTCAAGTCTGGCCAGGAAACTGGCCGATTCGATGCGTCCGTTGGCGGCCAGGCGCTTGATGCCGCCGGGATCGTTCGAGGCAATGAACTGTAACTCCGGTTGTACCGCCGCGGCTTGTTCGACGGTCATGCCGAGGTTGACCGCCAAAGTATCCACCTCCGGCAAGTTGTCCGGCTCAGCGGTTTGCTCCGGCGCTGCGCCGGATTGGGCGGCTGGATTGGGGAGCGGCTCGGCGAGCGGCTCGGCGGTGGCCGGGCTGATTGCAGGTTCCGGAGGGATGGTCAGGTCGGAGACAGGCGGTAGATCATCGTCGTCCGCCGGTGGCTCGGTCGTGGACGCGGACGGTGCCTCTGGGGCGGTGGCTGTGCTGGTGCTTTTCCGGACCTCCGGGGTGGGCAGGGTGTTCAGGCTGGTCAGCAGACTGCGTGTTGGTAATCCGTCCACCACCAGCCCCTGCCGTGTCTGGAAGGCCCGAATTGCAGACTCCGTGCGACGGCCGAACACGCCGTCGGCCTGTCCCGGTTCGTAGCCATGTTCAGCGAGCCCAGCTTGAATGGCCATGACCAGTGCCGGATCATAGAGTTGAGGGGGGGGTGACGAGGTGGTTGCATCCGTCTCAGGCGCTTCTGTGACCACCTGCGCGGCGGCCTCTGTATCGTCATCCGGCGTCGTTGCGGGTTCGGATGTGCTCTCGGAGGCCGCATTACCCCCAAGTTTCTCGACCACGGTTCCGTACACGGATTTCAGATCCTGCACAAACTGGTCAACGCCATCCTCGGCGGCAGTGACGGTCACAGGTACCGACAAGAAGGTGGCCAGATATAGGCTCGGCAGCAAGAATTTGCGATTTGTTTGGCGGCGAATCACGGTTTGATGGGTCGCGTGTTTGAATGCGTTGGATGTGTCCCGCGGTGCGGGCGCCCGTCGGGCATGGTCCGGCCCGTCGTGTGATCCGTCAAGTCGGCGACACGGCAATGCGCGATTCCAAACTACCAAGGGATGGATTGCCCATCTCTGAAAAACCCGCCGGTGGGGCCTTCATCTGGCAGGGTGGCCGCCCAAACGATGCCTTCGGCGGCTTCCTCGGTGGATCGGGCGGCATGCGGGCCTCCCATATCGGTTTTGACCCAGCCGGGACAGACGGCGTTGACCAGAATTGAACTGTCGGCAGTTTCCGTCGCCAGGATTCGGGTCAACGCATTCAGTGCGGTCTTGGAAATTCGATATGCCGCGAAACCGCCACCCATGTCTTCGAGTTGCCCCATGCCACTGGAGACGTTGACGATGCGGCCGTAGCCATGTTGCCGCATCAGCGGAACCAGACCCTGGCACAGCTTGAGTGGGCCGTAGAGATTCACCGCCAGCGTTTGGTCCAATGTCGCTGAGCTCAGATCGAACACGCTGGCGCCGTGTGTTTCGGTGGGGCCACTGGAGTCCAGGAAAACGCCGGCGGAGTTGACCAGAACATCAACACTGCCAAACTGTTTGGAAATGGTCTCGATCAGGGCCTGTATTGCGGCGCTGTCGGTTAACTCGAGACTGTGATGGTGGACAGTACATCCCTCGGCTCGGAGTCTCGCCGCCGCGGCTTCGCCAGCGATTTGATCCCGACTGGTCATAATTACTTCGAATTTGGACTGGGCCAGTTGTCTGGCCACCTCGAGACCGATGCCGCGGTTGGTGCCGGTGACGAGTGCGAGTCGGCTGTGTTGCGACATCCTGGATTCCTGCGCTTATGACCCGAAACCGCCCAACGGGGCGGCCCCAAGATACGAAACCTGGGCGCGGCGCGCGGTTGCCCGGCCCGGGTCTTACTTGTTGATCTTATGGATGGCCATGCCTTCCACCGCGAGAGCGGCCTCATGCACCGCCTCGTACAACGTGGGATGGCCGTGTATGGTTCGGGCAAGATCCTCAGAGCTGGCGCCGAACTCCATGGCGAGCACCAGTTCCTGGATCAATTCCGAGGCCATGGGGCCAATGATATGCGCGCCGAGAATGGTGTCGGTGCGGGCGTCCGCCATCAACTTGACCATACCCACTGCCCCGTCCATGGCTTTGGCCCGCCCGTTCGCGGCAAACGGGAAGCTACCGATCCGGTAGTCGACGCCCTCGGTTTTGAGCGCCTGTTCGGTCTTACCCACCCAGGCAATTTCCGGATTGGTGTAGATCACCCAGGGGATGGTGTCGTAGTTCATCCCACCGTGTTCACCGGCGATGATATCAGCCACCATGATGCCCTCTTCGGAGCCCTTGTGGGCCAGCATCGGACCGCCTACCACATCACCCACCGCGTAAACCCCCGGCAGGTTGGTGCGGCACTGATGGTCCACATGAACGAAGCCGCGTTCATCCAATAGCAGATCGGCCTCGAGCGCCGCCAAGTTATCCGTGCAGGGCCGGCGGCCAACGCACACCATGAGTTTGTCGACGCGGATGGCGTGGTCGCCGTCTTTGTCTTTGTAGTTGACTGTGACCAGCTTGCCACCCTTGCTGGTGCCGGTGACACGGGCACCCAGGCGAATGTCGAGGCCCTGTTTCTTGAACTGACGAAGGGCTTCCTTCGACACCTGTTCATCGACCGGTGCCAGGAATTGCTCTACTGCCTCGAGCATCACCACTTCCGAGCCCAGTCGCTTCCACACACTGCCCAGTTCCAGTCCGATCACGCCGGCGCCAATGATGCCAAGCCGTTTTGGCACTTCGGTGAAGTTGAGACCGCCGGTGGAGTCCACGATCATGTTGCCGTCGGTGCGCGCCGCGTCCAGTTCCACCGGTCTGGACCCGGTGGCCAGAATGATGTCGCCAGCCTCCAGCATATCGGTCTTGCCATCGTGATCGGTGACTTCCACCTGCTTGTTGGCCAGCAGCCGACCACGGCCCTTGACCCAGACCACGCCGTTGGCCTTGAACAAGGCGGCGATGCCGCCGGTGAGTTGCCCGACGACGTCATCCTTGCGGGCCTGCATTTGTTTGATGTCGACTTTCAGCCCCTTGACCGAAATGCCGTGACTGGGAAATACGTCGTGCAGTCGATGCACATGCTCTGAGGACTCGAGCAGGGTTTTGGATGGAATACAGCCGACATTCAGGCAAGTGCCCCCCAAGGCCGGTTCACCCTTTTGGTTGATCCACTCCTCAACACAGGCGGTTGACAGGCCCAATTGAGCGCAGCGAATCGCGGCGACATAGCCCGCCGGGCCGGCACCGATAACTACAACGTCGAAGGAATTGGCCATGGTTGCCCCCGGTAATAATGAGACGATTGACGCGGGGCCCGCCCGGTGGTTGCCACCGGGGCCCCGTTTCAGGCTGCGACCCGAATCAGACTTCGAGCAGCAGTCGGGCCGGATCTTCCAGCAGTTCCTTGATGGTCACAAGGAAGCTGACAGCCTCCTTACCATCAACGATTCGATGATCGTATGACAAGGCGAGATACATCATAGGCCGGGCAACGATTTGTCCGTCCTCGACCATGGCTCTTTGCATGGTCTTGTGCATACCCAGAATGGCGCTTTGGGGCGGATTCAGGATCGGTGTGGAAATCAGCGATCCAAACACGCCGCCGTTGGTCAAAGAGAAGGTCCCGCCAGTCAGGTCTTCGATGCCAATGGTGCCCTCGCGGCCCTTGGCGGCGTACTCGGAAATGGCTTTTTCGATGTCCGCAAGGCTGAGCTGATCGCAGTTGCGCACGATGGGCACCATCAGCCCACGTTCGGTGGAGACGGCGATGCCGATGTCGTAGTAACCGTGATAGATGATATCGGCGCCGTCGATCGATGCATTGACTGCCGGGAATCGCCTGAGGGCTTCCACCGCGGCCTTGACGAAAAAGGACATAAAGCCCAGACGAATACCGTGGACCTTCTCGAATTTGTCCTTATAGCGGGACCGAAGATCCATGACCGGCTGCATGTTGATTTCATTGAATGTGGTCAGAATGGCGGCGGTCTGCTGTGCCTCCACCAGACGTTCGGCTATGCGCCGGCGCAGCCGTGTCATGGGTACGCGCTGTTCCAGGCGACCTTGCTGATCCGGTGCCGCCGTCCCTGCAGGCGGGGCCGCTGCCGGTGGTGGAGTTGGCGCAGGAACAGCCGCCGCAGGCTCGGGTGCAGGCGCGGCGGTGGGTTGTGAATCCATGAAGTTGACCACGTCGGCCTTGGTCAGTCGGCCCCGGGGGCCGGTGGCCTTGATGGCGCTCGGGTCCAGGTTGTGTTCCTGAACCAGGCGTCGAACCGCCGGGCTCATGGCCACTTCCGTCGCCGATGCGGCCGGTGGTGCCGCGGAAGCGGTTTCGGCCGCAGGCGCCGATGCCGCGGGCGCCGCCGCCGCAGCGCCGGCTGCTTCGATTTTGGCCAGTAGATCACCGGCGAGCACGGTTTCGCCGTCGTTGCGCACAATTTCGCTCAGTACCCCGTCGGTGGGTGCCGGCACTTCGAGTACAACCTTATCCGTTTCCAGATCCACCAGATTTTCGTCACGGGTCACCGCATCGCCGGGATGCTTATGCCAAGTGACCAGAGTGGCATCGGCAACCGACTCTGGGAGGTTGGGGACAATGACATCGACGCTCATCGAATTTCCTTTGAATGTTCTGCTTTATCTCTGTCGGGCAGGGCAGACTCAGCCTTCCAAAGCGCGGTTTACCAGAGCCTTTTGTTGCTCTACATGGACACTGAAGCGACCCACGGCGGGTGAGGCGGAGGCAGCCCTGCCCGAGTAGCTGAGGATATGTTTTGGCGTCAGGCTGGCTCGTAGCCGGTGTTGAATCTGGTACCAGGCCCCCTGATTTTCCGGTTCTTCCTGACACCAGACCACGTGCTTGGCCTTGGGATAGCGCTTGATTTCCTGCTCAAAGCGTTCCTGTGGGAACGGATAGAGCTGCTCGATCCGGACCAGGGCCACGGTGTTTAACTCGCGCTCCCGTCGGGCTTCCAACAGGTCGTAGTAGACCTTACCGCCACAAAACACGACCCGGTCGATGTCCTTGTCCGGCAGATCGTCGAGTTCCGGTATGACGGTTTGGAATTCCCCTTCCGAAAGATCTTCCAGTTGATTCACCGCAAGCTTATGGCGCAGCAGGCTCTTGGGACTCATCACCACCAGGGGTTTGCGGAAATGACGCACCATTTGTCGCCGCAGCAGGTGGAATATCTGGGCCGGCGTGGTGGGCGTGCAGACCTGCATATTGTGTTCAGCGCACAACTGCAGGTAGCGCTCGAGACGGGCCGAGGAGTGCTCTGGACCCTGACCTTCATAACCGTGGGGCAGCAACATGGTGAGCCCACACAGTCGACCCCATTTTGTTTCCCCGGAGGAAATGAATTGATCGACCACCACCTGTGCGCCGTTGGCGAAATCACCGAACTGACCTTCCCATACCACCAGGCATTTCGGTTCCGCCGTGGTGTAACCGTATTCGAATCCGAGCACTGCCTCTTCAGACAGCAGGGAGTCGATGACCAGAAAAAAGGGCTGATCGTCGGCGACGTGTTGCAGTGGGACGTAGCTGCTGCCGTCTTTATTGTTATGCAGCACGGCGTGACGATGGAAGAACGTACCTCGGCCACAGTCCTGGCCTGAAATACGGACCTCGTTACCGTCCTCGAGGAGGGTGGCGTAGGCCATGATCTCGGCGAAGCCCCAGTCCAACGGCAACGCCCCGGCCGCCATCTTGCGGCGGTCGTCCAGGATTTTGGCGACCCGGGGATTCAGTTCGAAAGCGTCGGGAAGGGAGAGCAGCCGCTCCGACAGCGCACGGATGCGCTCAAGACTTACTCGTGTATCCACCGGGGCGTTCCAGTCCACATTCAGGAACGGGGACCAGTCGGTGGCAAACTCATTATCGGTGTTTTCCACCGTGGGTCTGGACATGGACCGGCCGGCATCCATTGCATCCCGGTATTCGGTGACCAGGGCGTTTGCTTCGGAATCCGACATTACCCCTTCGGCCACAAGCTTGTCGGCGTACAGTTTGCGCGCCGTTGCGTGGGCCTTGATCTTCTTATACATCATCGGCTGGGTGGCAGACGGTTCATCGGCCTCGTTGTGACCGTGCCTGCGATAGCAGACCATGTCGATCACCACGTCTTTGTTGAAGCGGGCCCGGTAGTCCAAGGCGAGCCGGGTGACGAAAATGACCGCTTCCGGGTCGTCTCCGTTGACGTGGAAAATCGGGGCTTCAACGGTTTTGGAGACGTCGGTGCAGTACTCGGAGGAGCGGGCGTCCTGGGCCGCGCTGGTGGTGAAGCCGATCTGGTTGTTGACGATGATGTGCACCGTGCCGCCGGTGCGGTAGCCACGCACCAGGGACATTTGCAGGGTTTCCATCACCACGCCCTGGCCTGCGAACGCGGCGTCGCCGTGAACCAGCACCGGCAGCACCTGCACTCGCTCGTTGTCACCGCGGCGCTGTTGCCGGGCGCGCACGGAGCCTTCCACCACCGGGTTGACTATTTCCAGGTGGGAGGGGTTAAAGGCGAGCGCCAGATGTACCGGCCCGCCGGGCGTGCTGACGTCGGAGGAAAAGCCCATGTGGTACTTCACGTCGCCGGACCCGATCAATTCCTCGGCTTTGCCCTCAAATTCCTCAAACAGAATCTGGGGGGATTTGCCGATGATGTTGACCAGCACGTTGAGACGGCCCCGATGGGCCATGCCGATGACGATTTCCTTGGCACCATTGGCGCCGGCGCGTTGAATGAGTTCGTCCAGCAGTGGGATCAGAGCGTCGCCGCCTTCCAGTGAGAAGCGCTTCTGACCGACGTATCGGTTATGCAGGTACTTCTCCAAACCCTCGGCAGCGGTCAGGGACTGCAGCAACCAGCGCTTCTCGTCCGTTGGCAGCCGGGGTTGCGCATGATGTTCCTCGAGATTTCGCTGGATCCAGCGTTTCTCCTCGGTGTTGGTGATGTGCATGTATTGGGCGCCGATGGAACCGGTATAGGTTTCACGCACCACATTGATGATTTCGCGGAGCGAGAGAGAGTCCGCAGTGAACAATGATCCGGTATCGAACACGGTATCCATATCGGCTTCGGACAGATTGTGGAACACCGGGTCCAAGTCCGGCACCGGCTTGGCGCTCGTCAGTTTGAGCGGGTCCACATTGGCGGCCTGGTGGCCACGCACCCGGTAGTAGTTGATCAGCCTGAGTACGGCGCCCTGTTTTTTGGCTGCGTCCTGATCCATCGACGGCCGTTGGCCGCCCGTGGGTTGGCTGCTGGCGTTGACGAAGGAGGCGCGGATTGGCGCGTGGGCGATATCGCGCCCGTTGCCGTCGGTGGTCTGGGAAAGGGCCTCGAAGTAGATCCGCCATTTTTCACTGACGGAATCTGGATCGTCCAGATACTGCTCGTACAACTCTTCAATAAAGGGGGCGTTGCCGCCGTAGAGATAGGAACTCTGCCGGAATTGCTCGAGTAAGCTGCTCATTTTGTCGTCGGTGACCCACTTTGCTGGCGGAGATCGGGAAGATGGAGGATTGGGGGCACAAAAAGTGGGGCGGATTATCGGCCTTCGACGGCTTTATTTCAATCATTATCTGGGCTTAGCGGTCTGTCTCTGATGGATTGGATGAAGGATATGTGGCGCTGTTTTGGTCTGGCTCTGACAGGAGTGCGCGGTGCGGCCCGATTCAATCCGATGGTGGGCCAGAGGGTATGGACCGGCCGTGCCAATAGATCAGGGCGTATTTGAGATCGGGTTTAATCAGTTTCGTCCCGATTACGCATGAAATCGGCGGTCTTGAAAAAAGACTGTTCGAGCTGAAACCGCAAGGCCCGGTCGACTGTGAGGGTGTCCAGTGCCTTGGACATGCACATCAGCCACTGGTCGCGTTCGCTCACGCCGATGGGAAAGGGCAGGTGACGGGCGCGCAGGCGTGGGTGTCCAAAGGCTTGTTCATAGAGGGGTGGCCCGCCCAGCCAGCCACTGAGAAACAGATACAGTTTCTCCCGGGACTGGCTGAGATCGGTTGGATGAAGCCTGCGCACCTGGTACGCCTCCGGCAGGTCATCCATGAAATCGTAGAAGCGTTCGGCCAGGGCGCGCACACCGGGGGCACCGCCCAGCCGCTGATAGGGAGTGGGTAGATCGCTGTGCATGGCTGATTCAGGCCCCGTGGCGCGTTCGATGTCTGAGACGGGTTGCGAGCGTAGCACAGCATCTTCAACCGACCCTGCAGCGGGTCAAAATTTCAGCTTGCACTGATCCAGATACTGTATATATTTACAGCATGGATAAATTAACAGTACGTCAGGAACAGGTGCTTGATGTGATCCGCGAAAGCATGGTGGATCAGGGGTTCCCCCCGACTCGTGCGGAAATCGCCGCGGCGTTGGGTTTCAAGTCCCTCAATGCGGCCGAGGCCCATCTCAAGGCGCTGGCCCGCAAGGGCTATATCGAGTTGCTGTCGGGCGCCTCGCGGGGTATCCGCCTCACCGGAGAGGCGGTGTTGGAACCGGGCCTGCCCTTGATCGGACGGGTTGCCGCCGGTTCTCCGATCCTGGCCACGGAACATGTGGAGCAACACTACAAAATGGATGAACACCTGTTTCAGCCCAAGCCCGACTACCTGCTGCGGGTGCGGGGCATGAGCATGCGTGATGCGGGGATTCTGGAAGGTGACCTGTTGGCCATTCATCGCACCACCCAGGTGGAAAATGGCCAGATCGTCGTTGCCCGTATCGGCGACGAGGTAACCGTAAAACGGTTCGAGCGCACGGGCAGCCATGTCCGATTGCTGGCTGAGAACCCGGAATATGAACCGATTGAAATTGATACCACGCGTGAATCCCTGGACATCGAAGGGATCGCCGTGGGTGTTATTCGCACGGGGGGAATGTGATGCAAAAGGCAATCGAACATCTGTTACAGAATCCAGCGATCCGACAGGCGAATTTCGCCCCTCTGGGTATACGGCCGGGGCGATCCACCGGATTTGCGGCGTTGGACGAAGTATTGCCCGGCTCTGGGTGGCCGATCGGGAGCCTGACCGAAATCCTGGTGGATCGGCAGGGCATTGGGGAACTGAGTTTACTCATGCCCGCCCTGGCCGCGGCCAGCGAAGAACAGCGCTGGATCGCATGGGTATCACCACCCCATATTCCATATGGTCCGGCTTTGGTGGCAAAAGGCGTTGATCTGGCACGCATACTGTTGATTCATGCTCGCCCGGGGCCGGACACCCTTTGGGCGGTGGAGCAGGCGCTGGCCTCGGGCACCTGCAGTTCCGTTTTGAGCTGGCTGGATGATGAACTGGATAATCGCATGCTCAGGCGTTTGCAGTTGGCCGCCGAATCCGGACAAAGCACCGGTTTTTTGTTTCGCCCCTCCGATCACGTCAATTTGCCGTCCCCGGCTGCATTGAGGTTGGGTATCGAGACCACTTCCCATGGTTTGGTTGTCAAGGTTCTCAAGTGCCGGGGGCGTTCCGGCGCCACCATGATGTTGGACGTGGATCATGATCTGGTTGAGCCTGTATTTTCCCACCTTGGCGCTGGACGTCGTCAAACGCGGCAGTTGCAGCACTGAACCCCTGGCGATTCTTGATAACCGGGAGCAGCGTCATAGGGTTTTGCTGTGTAATCGATCCGCCGAAGCCTCGGGCGTGCGCGCGGGCATGTCTTTGCCCGCTGCGCTCGCCTTGGAGCCGGCGCTGATTATCAAATCCCGTCGACATCAGGTGGAGCAAACCGCACTCAGAGGCCTGGCCACTTGGGCACAGGCTTATACGTCCAAACTCAGCATCGCCGGGTCGGACGAACTTTTGTTGGAAGTGGCCGGCAGTCTGCGTCTGTTTGGAGGACTGCGGCCACTGACTCAGAAAATCATCGATGAGATCGAGCACATGGGATATGGGGTCGGCTATGCGGCGGCGCCGACACCCCAGGCGGCCAGTCTGCTCTCGCGTGCGCCCGGTGGACGCCTGGTCACGCAGCGCGATGCGCTGTTGGTGACGTTGTCGGATCTGACACTTGCCACCCTGGAACTGGATCGGAGAACCGTGGCTACCCTGACCGCGCTGGGGATGGAATCAATCGGGGATCTGCTGAGACTGCCCCGGGCGGAGTTGAAAAGTCGGATTACACCCGAGCTGCTGAATCTTCTGGACCGCGCCTTGGGGCGAAGACCTGATCCCCGCACAGTGTTTGAGCCGTCGGTCCGGTTCCGCGCTTGTCTTGAGTTACCCGCCCCTACGGCGAACAGTCAGGCACTGTTGTTTGGCGCTCACCGACTTTTGAAGGACATGGATGCCGCCCTGAGGGTCCGAAACGAAGGTGTGGCGCAACTGCTTGTGCTGATGCATCACCCCCGGGGGCGTGCAACTCAGATTCGAGTGGGGTTGGTTCAACCCAGCCGCAACGCTGAGCATTGGCACAGAATTTTGCGTGTCCGGTTAGAACAATTGACATTGGATCAGGAGGTTGTTGCGCTGACCCTACGGGGCGGTGTTCAAAGCCCTCTGGCAGAACAGGCCGATGACCTGTTTGGCGACACGCCGGAGCAGCTTGGAACGGAGCGGGGGCATTTATTGGAACGCCTGCAGGCGCGACTGGGCGATGAGGCGGTCAAAGGCATTGCACTGGTTCGGGATCATCGGCCCGAGCGGGCCTGGCAGATGGCGATCCCGGGGATGGGCAGTGAGATTGTCTCCACCGGGCGGCGTCCTCTATGGCTGCTTCGGGAACCGCGTGGGTTGCAACACCTGAAATCTCACTGGCGTCTTCAAGGACCGGAGCGGATCGAAACCGGCTGGTGGGACGGAGTGGATGTCAGCCGGGACTATTTTTGTGCTGAAACCGAAACCGGTGAGCGATTCTGGATCTTCCGGGATCGCCGCAGTCGCGCCTGGTTTCTACACGGCGTTTTTGCCTGAGTGCCGGGCACTGCGCGACAGTCATTCCGGTTGCCGTTTTCCAGTGTCCGGAGATTCCCTCCCGGGGCGAAAAGTCGTTTGTTGACGGGACTGAATACGGGGTGTGCATGACAGCGCCGGACTATGCCGAACTCCATTGTCTCAGCAACTTTACGTTTCTCCGTGGCGCATCACACCCCGGTGAGTTGGTGGACCGTGCCGTTGAATTGGGCTACCGGGGGCTGGCCATAACGGACGAGTGTTCCATGTCCGGTGTGGTTCGGGCTTATCGGGCGGCGAAGGCGTCGGGGTTGCAGCTGTTGGTGGGGACAGAGCTGCGCCTGCCGGGCGGGCTCAAGCTGGTGCTTTTGTGCACCGATCGTACGGGTTATGGAAACCTCTGTGAGCTGATCACCCAGGCCCGTCGTCAGGCACCCAAGGGACAGTATCGAATTGCTCGCGAGGCACTGGAAACCGGTGTGAAGGGATGCCTGATTCTGTGGCTACCCGATCGCCATGCCTCAATGGAACAGGGGGTTTGGGTCAGCACGAATTTCCGTGGCCGGGCCTGGATTGGCGTTGAGTTGCTGGGTGAAGGGAACGACCGGGAACGTCTCGATGCGTGCCGTGTAATGGGCCGAAGACTTGGACTGCCGCTGGTGGCCGGTGGTGATGTGCATATGCATCGCCGGGGTCGGCGGGCGCTTCAGGATACGCTGACGTCCATTAGGCTCGGTGTGCCACTAAACCATGCTGGAGACAGCCTGTTCGCAAATGGCGAGCGTCATCTTCGGCCCCGCTCTGTTTTGGCACACCTGTATCCACGGGAGCTGTTGTCCGAGACGGTTCGGATCGCCGGACGATGCCAGTTTTCCCTGGAAGAGCTGCGATACGAGTACCCGGAAGAGCTGGTGCCGGTGGGGGAGACGCCCACCACGTGGCTGCGTTGCTTGACCGAAGCCGGTTTGGATCAACGCTGGCCGGATGGCCCGCCTGCTTCGGTGCGCAAACAGGCCGAGCACGAGCTATCGCTTATCGCGGAGCTTGCTTATGAGCCTTATTTCCTCACCGTTTATGACATCGTTGCGTTTGCACGCCGGCGTGGGATTTTGTGCCAGGGGCGGGGGTCGGCCGCAAACTCGGCGGTGTGTTACTGCCTCGGGATCACAGAGGTCGACCCGGCCAGAATGGACATGCTGTTCGAGCGGTTTATGTCCCGGGAACGTGATGAGCCGCCGGATATCGATGTGGATTTCGAGCACGATCGTCGTGAGGAAGTGATTCAGTACGTCTATGAGAAATATGGACGTGATCGGGCCGCTTTGGCGGCCACGGTGATTTCCTACCGGGAGCGCAGCGCGCTGCGGGATGTGGCGAAAGCCCTGGATTTCGATCCGGTGCAGATCACGCGACTCACCGGCCAGGTGGGTTGGGATGCCCGGGGGGCGTTGGATCCGGATCAGCTGCGGGCGGCCGGTTTCGATCCGGATGCGCCGCCGTTGAAGCGTTTGTGCACGCTGACCCAGTGCATACGGGGGTTTCCCCGTCATCTGTCACAGCATGTGGGTGGGTTTGTCATTTCACGTGGCCCCCTGTGCCGATTGGTTCCGGTGGAAAATGCAGCCATGGAAGGGCGCACGGTCATCCAATGGGACAAGGATGATCTCGATACCCTGGGGCTGCTGAAGGTGGACTGTCTTGCCCTTGGGATGCTGTCGGCGATTCGACGGGCGTTGGACGATTTGGAGCGTTTGCGCGGGCGAAGCATCAGCATGGCCACGCTGCCGGCTGAGGATGCAGCGGTATACGACATGATCTGCAAAGCCGACACCATGGGTGTTTTTCAGATCGAATCCCGGGCACAGATGTCCATGTTGCCCAGGCTCAAGCCCCGCAGCTTTTATGACCTGGTGATCGAAGTGGCCATCGTCAGGCCGGGTCCCATTCAGGGTGGCATGGTGCATCCCTATCTGCGGCGCAGGGCGGGAAAACAGCCGGTCCGATATCCCAACGAAGCGGTCAGGGAGGTGTTGAAGCGGACCCTGGGTGTGCCGATTTTTCAGGAGCAGGTCATGCAACTGGCGGTTGTTGCCGCAGGGTTTACTCCGGGCGAGGCCGATCAACTGCGCCGGGCCATGGCGGCTTGGCGTCGGCCGGGGGATCTTGAGCAGTTCCGACGGCGTTTTGTGGACGGCATGTTGAGCCGGGGCTACAAGCGCGATTTCGCTCAGCGTCTGTTTCGTCAGATTCAGGGCTTCGGTGAGTATGGTTTTCCCGAGTCCCATGCCGCCAGTTTTGCTCTGTTGGTCTATGTGTCCGCGTGGTTGAAGTGTCATGAACCTGCCATTTTCTGCTGCGCCCTGTTGAACAGTCAGCCCATGGGGTTCTACGCACCTTCGCAACTGGTGCAGGATGCCCGCCGGCAGGGTGTCGAGGTGCGACCGGTATCGATTAATGAAAGTGCATGGGATTGCACGCTGGAGCGTATTGACGAGACACAGTTGGCGTTGCGGCTTGGCCTGCGTCTGATCAAAGGCTTGTCCCGGACGGCGGGGGCGGCGCTGGTCTCAGAGCGGTGTGCCGCCGGCCCTTACACGCGGGTTGACGAGCTGCGGCGACGGGTGTCGCTTTCCATGCGGGATCTTGAGGCGCTGGCCCATGCAGACGCCTTGTTGTCCACCAGCGGGCATCGTCGGCAGGCACTGTGGCAGGTGCTGGGTGAGCCACCCGATGTATTCATGGGGCGGGATATGCGGCGCCGGCCGGAGGCGCCGGTGGATTTGCACGCCCCCCTGGAAGGGCAGGAAATTGCCGCGGATTTTGCCAGCCTTGGTCTGAGCTTGCGGCGTCATCCGTTGGCATTGCTCAGAGATCGCTTGGGTGATGCCGGTTTGAAGCAGGCCGATCAGATCAAGGTCATGACCCATGGTGAAAGAGTATCTACGGCCGGACTGGTGATCAATCGGCAAAGGCCCTCTACCGCCGGCGGCATCATCTTTGCCACGTTGGAAGATGAGTCCGGATACATCAATGTGGTGATCAAGCAGGAGGTGTCCAAAGTCCGGCGCCGTGCTCTGCTCGGGGCCCGTCTGATGCAGGTTGATGGCACCGTCGAACGCGAGGGGCGTGTGGTGCAGGTCCTGGCGTTGGATCTGAAGGATTTGAGTGCCTGGTTGGGGGATCTTCAGGTCCGTTCCAGGGACTTTCACTAAAACCGGATGGCATTTTCCTACTTCTGATCCAAAAGAATATCCGTACCGGACTGCCCCGCCTTCAACCGCTGGAGGTGAAGCCGAACCAGAGCGTCGTCCGGGTAGCGCTCCTGAAGCGCCGCAAAGCATTTGATTGCCGCCGAATCACCGTTCACCAACAGCGCATATGCGTGGAGGTAGTCGGCCAGATCAGACATCCCCTGGCCGGGTTGCTGCGGTTCGAAAGCCTCTGTTCCCCGGGTCTTGCCTCTGAGCAGGAGTCTGCCAACGGGCCGGCCTTGGAAACCGGGTGTTTGTATGACGGTGGCGGCGCTTACGCAGATTCGTGTACCCAGATGCTTGTTTGCACCCTCCAGCCTCGCGGCAACGTTCACGGTGTCTCCGTAGGCGGTGTAGTCAAACAGTGCATCTCCACCGAAATTCCCAACCATGGCTGGGCCGGAGTTGACGCCGATACGGGTCACCCCCAACGGAACCCGCAATGCCAGCGCTTTACGATAGCCCTCGGCCACCTCGTCCATCTCAAGCGCGCAGGCAACCGCGCGGGCGGCATGGTCAGCTTGCGCCACCGGCGCGCCGAACAAAACATGGACCGCATCGCCAACAATTTTGTCCACCGTGCCTTCGTGCTTGAAGGCAACCTGGATCATGCGACTCAGGTAATCGTTGAGCAGCGCCACCGTCTCCGAAGGTTCACAGGTCTCGACCAGATTGGTGAAGCCCTGCAAGTCGGTGAAAACGATGCTCACATCCTTGCGTTCACCGCCGACCCGGAAAAGCGCCGGGTTCTCCGATAGTTTGGGCACCAGATTGGGCGAGAAATAACGTCCGAGCTGCACATTTGCTCTCTGCAGCCGTGCCGCTTCCATCACCGTGTTTCGTGCCCGAAGGGTGAGCAGGGACAGCAACAGACCGACCAGGCCGATAATTGTCATGCCGGTCACCACCCGCCCTGTCGCCACGGCTGGTGTCGTATAGGCCATCAGATAGCTTGATGTGAACTCGGTGGCCGGGTCTTTCCATGCAGCGGTCACGAGAACGATGTGAACCAACAGTGCACCTGTCGTTACCAGAACCGGGTAAAGAGGGCGCATGATCAAGGCATTCAGTGCGATGAGGAGCAGGGCCATCAGGGTCACCGAGGTCTTCAGCGCGATGCCTGCGGGAAGTGCGGTGCCGCCCAACGATGCGTACCAGATGATCGGCAGGGCCGCGATCATGATGACGTCAAGTCCGACGCCGGCTAGACCCGCGAAATCCAGATGCCGGCGCCTTTTCACCAGGAAGGCCGACACCGAAGCCACGATCCCGTAGGCAAACAACAGTGACAGCGTAGCCATTCGGTCGATCGGCGTTGTGCCGAGCATCCAGGCCATGGGCGCCATGATCGCGATCAGAGCGAAACGCGCCATGGTGATGATTCGGAGGGCCTCTAGCTCGCGAACCTGCAGCAGTTCAAGGACCGGGTCTGGCCGCGGCCGCAGATCTTCCGGGCCGATGTCCGTTGTTCTATCTCTACCGAACCCCATGGGCTTACCCGCCCGTATCCTTGGGCTGTGGCCCAGGGTCTGCTGAACCCGACAGTGTCTGGTGGCGTGCCGATCGAGCAGGTCCGTTACCGTCCCTGTTCATATTACGTCTGTGTCCTTCGGACAGGGGATCCGGAGGAGATCGCATAGACCGTCGGCTTCATACTTCAAAACGACTATGGTTCCGGGCGGCTTGGGACTTTAGCCATGGTCAAGAGACTGTCGTTACCTGTCTGGCGTCATCGTGGCCGGATCACCTGAGGTAATCGCGATTGATCCGGCGGAACTCGTCCGTGCCCGCCTTCTTAAGCCATTCGAACGCGACCATCTCACGACTGACCACCTGGGCACCGGAATCCCGAAGCCGACTCACGGCCAACCGGGCATCTTCGGGGCGGCGTGACGATACCGCGTCGGCCACCAGAAACACTTCCAGGCCTGCGTCCAGTAACCCAAGGGCAGTCTGCGTGACGCAGACGTGCGCTTCGGTCCCGGACACCACCACCTGGGAACGCTGCAGGGCGGTTATCCGATCCATGCAGCGGGGCTCGAACGCCCCGCCGAAGTGAACTTTTTCCAGCACTTGATCGGCTTCCAGCAGGACGCGCAGATCGGAGTGCAGGTGGCCGAGCCCCTGGGGATACTGCTCCATGGCGAGGGTGGGTACGCCCAATTCCGCGGCTATCCGGGTTAACCAGACGCAGTTTTTAACTACCCGCTCGCCCTGGTGGATCGCCGGCAGAAGGCGCGCCTGCAGGTCGATCACCAGCAGCAGACTGCGATCGCGGCTGATGAGCCGTTTGGGCCCTCCGGTCATGCCAGTCGCTTGTAACGGATACGGTGGGGTTGTGCCGCCTGCTCCCCAAGACGGCGCTTGCGGTCCTCTTCATAGTCGCTGTAAGTGCCTTCGAACCATTCCGCGTGGGAATCGCCTTCAAAGGCGAGGATGTGGGTGGCGATGCGATCCAGAAACCATCGATCGTGCGAAATCACCACCGCACACCCCGGGAATATCAACAGCGCCTCTTCCAGGGCGCGCAGCGTCTCCACGTCCAGATCGTTGGTCGGTTCGTCGAGCAGCAGCAGGTTGCCGCCGCTTTTGAGCAGTTTGGCCAACTGCAGACGGTTGCGCTCACCTCCGGATAGATCTTTGACAAACTTCTGCTGGTCCGTGCCCTTGAAATTGAACCTGCCCACATAGGATCGGGAGTTCACCTGGTAGCCACCCACCTCAATCAGGTCCAGGCCGTCGGTGATCTCCTTGAACACGGTGTTTTCACCGGCCAGATCGTCCCGGCTCTGGTCCACATACGCGATCTGCACCGTTTCGCCCAGAACAACATCGCCCGTATCGGGCTGCTCCAAGCCAGTCATCATCTTGAACAGGGTCGACTTGCCCGCGCCATTGGGCCCAATCACACCAACGATGCCGCCCGGGGGCAGTTCAAATGTGAGATCCTCCACCAGCACCCGATCACCGAAGCCTTTGCGCACACCCCGAAACTCCACCACCTTGGCGCCCAGGCGCGGACCGGGTGGAATGTAGATTTCCTGGGTCTCGCTGCGCTTCTGAAACTCCTGGCTTTGGAGCTCCTGGAAGCGGGAAAGACGCGCCTTACTCTTTGCATGCCGCCCCTTGGCGTTCGACCTGACCCACTCCAGCTCCTGTTTCATGGCCCGGATATGCGCGGTTTCGCGTTTTTCCTCACGCTCCAGACGCTGTTCCTTCTGTTCCAGCCAGGAACTGTAGTTGCCCTCCCAGGGAATGCCTCGCCCGCGATCGAGCTCCAGGATCCAGCCCGCGACATTGTCCAGGAAGTATCGATCATGAGTGACCGCCACCACGGTGCCGCTGTACTCATGGAGAAAGTGCTCCAGCCAGGCCACCGACTCCGCGTCGAGATGGTTGGTGGGTTCGTCCAGAAGCAGCATGTCCGGCGCCGACAGCAGCAGCCGGCAGAGTGCCACCCTGCGCTTTTCACCGCCGGACAGGGTGCTGACTTCAGCGTCCCATGGGGGCAGTCGCAGGGCGTCGGCCGCCACTTCGAGTTTGCGCTCCAGGTTGTGCGCATCGGCGGCTTGAATGATGTTTTCAAGCTTGGCCTGCTCTGCCGCCAGTGCGTCGAAATCCGCTTCCGGTTCGGCGTAGGCGGCGTAGACCTCGTCCAGACGCCGCAGGGCATCCTTGACCACCTTCAGTCCTTCCTCGACGTTTCCCCGCACGTCCTTGTCCGGAGCCAGCTGCGGCTCCTGCGCCAAGTACCCGACCTGGATGCCCGTCATCGGGCGCGCCTCGCCGTGGATGTCTGTGTCCAGCCCCGCCATGATGCGCAGCAGCGTTGATTTGCCGGCGCCGTTCAGGCCCAGCACACCGATCTTGGCGCCGGGGAAAAAAGACAGGGAAATGTCTTTCAATATTTCCCGATTCGGGGGCACCACCTTGGTGACCCGATTCATGGTGTAGATGTATTGAGCCATGCCTGCCCTTGTAATGAGTGCGTAATCGAACCCGGGCGCCGATTCTAACCGAAGCGAAGGCGGTCGCAATGGCCGCCGGCGGGTTTTACGGCATTGGGTCGAATGCGTGCCTCAGACCGCTTGGTTCAGAACGCATGCCGGCCGCGACAAAGCCGACCAGTTCGCGGGTGATGCGGTCGGCGCTGATTTCGGTCAAAAGATCCTCGGTGAGCACGTCGAGTTGATCCTGCGCGGCCATGGCGTAGGCGACCGAGCCGATCATGAAGTGCATGCGCAAGCGCAGAGCCTGGTGATCCAGGTTGGGCAACACATCAGCCAGTGCCAGGCTGAATCGGTGGATGACGTTTCGGTACTCATCGGAGAGGATCTGTTTGAGCTCGGGTTGTGGGTCGGTCAAGGTACGACCCAGCAGACGCACAAACCGACCGCCGCCGCGACTGGGGTCCCGGCTGGCCGAGATGCCCGGCTCGATGTATGCCGCCAGGATGTGTTCCAGCCGTGGCGCCACGGGTGCGTTCCGCAGGGCGTCCAGCAGACCGAGACGTTCGATGTTGATCGGTCTCAGCCGGCGTGAGAATACCGAACGGATCAGGCCGGTTTTTGACCCGAAGTGGTACTGCACACTCCCCAGATTGACCTGGGCGCAACTGGAAATGCTGCGCAGGGACGCTGCATTGAACCCCACTGCCGAAAAACGTTCTTCGGCTGCGTCGAGAATACTGTTACGGGTCAAACTGGCCGTCATGGGCTGTCTATGAATCGCCTGTGCGACAACCATAGTTCGTGTCTGCCGGCACACTTGTCAACCCGGCCTGTTCGCCCGTGTCTCGATACGCACAACTCTGTGCTCACGGCATTCACTATTATAGTGTGTCGTCGCTGCCGCAGTATCATCGCGGTGCCCTTTCACGAATAAGACGCTGCCAGTCAGGAGAGTGCCGTGCCTCGGAGCAGAAGTGTGAGTGTCCATTTGGGTGATCAGGTCGGGCGTTACGGCTTTGGTGATGAACATCCGTTCGGAGAGGATCGGATGCATGCCTTCTGGGACGAAATGAACCGTCGGGCATTGGACTATCAGGTGCGTCTCCATGATCCCAAGATGTGTGGGGAGGCGGATTTGCTTCGATTCCATACCGCTGAGTACGTGGACCGGGTGAAGAGCCACTCCGCCAGCGGCGAGGGCATGTTGGACTATGGCGACACACCGGCTTACAAGGGCGTGTTCGAAGACGCTTCCTACGTGGTCGGCACCACTCTCGATGCCGTGGACAAGGTCATGAGGGACGAGGTGCGCCGTGCCTTTGTTCCCATTGCCGGTTTGCACCACAGCATGCCCGACACTGCGGCCGGGTTCTGTGTCTTTAATGATTGCGGCGTGGCGATCAAGGTGCTGGAGGACAACTACGGGTTGGATCGGATCGCCTATGTGGACATTGACGCCCACCATGGTGACGGCCTGTACTATCCGTTCGAGGCCGACCCAAAGCTGATTTTCGCGGATATCCATGAGGACGGGCGTTACAACTTTCCTCAGAGTGGATTTCAGCACGAGGTGGGTAAAGGCGATGCACGCGGCCGGAAACTTAACATTCCCCTGTTGCCGCGCTCCACGGACGCCGATTTCAAGATGATGTGGGAAAAAGTCGAGGGATTCCTGGACGACTGGAAGCCCCAGTTCATCATCATGCAGTGCGGTGCTGATGGCATAACCGGTGACCCGCTGGCCCATTTGCATTACTCACCCGATGCACACCGTCTGGCTGCGACCGGCCTGTGCCGGATTGCCGAGGCGCACGCGGGGGGCCGTATAGTCGGAGTGGGCGGGGGCGGCTATGACTTGCATAACCTGGGCAAGGCCTGGAGCAACGTGGTGGAAGCCTTTCTGGACGCACCCATGTCGGATCAATAGAACCGGATTGACGCAGGATGCGGCGCATCGGGCGTTTTCCACGCCGCTGCAGCGACATGCAAGCCTCAAGGCAAAGCGCTACAATGCGCAGCCTTTTTTCAGAACGCACAGTCGTCGGATCATATAGTCGAACCGCGACTGCACAGCCGATGGGATCACCGCATGTTTGCCAATGATATGTCCATAGACGGATACGACCAGGAATTGTGGGACGCCATGGAGGCGGAGCGCACGCGGCAGGAGGAACACGTCGAGCTGATCGCGTCTGAAAACTACGCAAGTCCGCGGGTGATGCAGGCCCAGGGCTCGGTGTTGACCAACAAGTATGCAGAAGGGTATCCGGGCAAGCGCTACTACGGCGGTTGTGAGCATGTGGATGTGGCCGAGCGACTGGCCATCGAGCGGGCCAAGGCTCTGTTTGACGCGGATTTCGCCAACGTGCAGCCGCATTCCGGATCCCAGGCCAACGCCGCGGTGTACATGGCGCTTCTGGAGCCCCATGACACAGTGCTGGGTATGAGCCTGGCCCACGGTGGGCATCTGACCCACGGCGCCAAGCCCAACTTCTCCGGCAAAATCTATACTGCGGTGCAGTACGGGCTGGACGAGTCCACCGGCGAGATCGACTACCATCAGGTCGCGTCGTTGGCTGAGACCCACCGACCGAAGATGATCATTGCCGGCTTCTCAGCCTATTCCAGAGTGGTTGACTGGGCCCGTTTCCGCGACATCGCCGACGGCGTAGGCGCCTATCTATTGGTGGACATGGCCCATGTTGCGGGTCTGGTGGCGGCTGGGGTATATCCCAGTCCGATTCCCTACGCGGATGCGGTGACCACGACCACCCATAAGACCCTGCGTGGCCCACGCGGCGGCTTGATACTGGCACGATCCAATCCCGATCTCGAAAAACGCTTCAACAGTCTTGTTTTCCCCGGCATCCAGGGCGGTCCCCTGATGCATGTCATCGCGGCCAAGGCGGTGGCGTTCAAAGAGGCATTGGACCCCGGATTCAAGGCCTATCAGATTCAAGTGGTGGCCAACGCCCGGGCCATGGCCGGCGTGTTTATGCAACGCGGCTACAAGATTGTCTCCGGCGGCACGGATAATCATCTGATGCTGGTGGATCTGATCGACAAGGGCATCACCGGGAAGGCAGCCGACGCAGCCTTGGGCGATGCCAATATCACAGTGAACAAGAATAGTGTGCCCAACGACCCCCAGTCGCCATTTGTCACCAGTGGCATCCGCGTCGGAACGCCGGCGGCAACGACACGGGGTTTCAAGGAAGCTGAGATCGAGCAACTCACCCACTGGATGTGCGACGTGATGGACGATCTGGGCAATGAGGAGACGGTCAGCCGCGTGCGGAGCAACGTGCTTGAGCTGTGCGGGCGCTTTCCCGTGTACGGAGGTTGATGCGGACTCCGGGCGTTCAGGGGTATGCACTGCCCTTACTGCAGCGCGGCCGACACCCGCGTCATCGATTCCAGATTGAGTCCGGAAGGGGATCGGGTGCGGCGGCGGCGGGTATGTGCTGCCTGCGGCGAGCGCTTCACCAGTTATGAAATGGCAGAGCTGGTGGTGCCCCGAATCATCAAGAGTGATGGCACCCGGGAAAGCCTGAGCGAGGACAAACTCCGGTCAGGTATGTTGCGCGCGCTTGAAAAGAGGCCGGTCACCACTGAGCAGATCGAATCCGCATTGCAACGGATTATGAAACAGGTGAGGGCACGCGGCGATCGGGAGGTGGACTCACGCCAGATCGGCGATTGGGTAATGGACGAGTTGCGGGCCTTGGATCAGGTCGCTTACGTGCGTTTTGCGTCGGTTTATAGGAGCTTTGAGGATGTGGAGGCATTTCGCGAGGAGGTGGAGCGCCTCCAGCGGGATACGTCCAAGCCCAAAGTCTGAGTATGATCCAAGCGGATGCCGAGCGGTACATGGCCGAGGCGCTCAAGCTCGCCCGAAACGGGCTCTATAGCGCATCGCCCAATCCGCGTGTTGGATGTGTTTTGGTCCGGCAGGGACAGACCGTCGGCCGCGGCTGGCATATGCGCACCGGAGCCCCCCATGCAGAGGTGAACGCCCTCAGTGAAGCCGGAGATCGCAGCGCTGGTGCCACCGCTTACGTCACGCTGGAACCGTGTTCGCACCGGGGACTCACACCGCCCTGCGCCGATGCGCTGGTTGAGGCTGGCGTTGCACGGGTCGTGGCGGGGATGCGCGACCCGGATCCTCGGGTTTCCGGCCGGGGTCTGGAACGATTGCGCAGCGCCGGCATAGCGGTGGAGGTTGGGCTTCTTGAAACCCAGTGCCGGGCGCTGAATCGTGGATTTATCAGCCGGCACGAACGCCATCGCCCATGGGTAACGGTCAAGCTTGCGGCCAGTCTGGACGGGCGCACGGCAATGGCATCCGGGGAGAGTCAGTGGATCACATCGGTCTCGGCGCGGCGCGACGTTCAGCGCCTGAGGGCCCGTTCCGATGCCATTATGACCGGTATCGGAACGCTGCTGGCTGATGACCCCAGCCTCAATGTGAGACTGAGTGGCAAGGAGTTGGGTTGCTCCGGTGAGGTGCGGCAGCCGATTCGGGTGGTGCTGGACTCGGAGTACAAAACCCCTGGGAGCGCGACGCTTTTTTCGCTGCCGGGCGAGATATTGATCTATGGGATCAAGCCCCAGCGTGACTGCGGCCATGGCGCCACTCGCGTCCGGGCAGCGCGGGTCAGCGTGCCGGCGGTCAACGGACGACCCGCGCTGGACGCGGTGATGCGCGACCTGGCGAGTCGAGGCATCAACGAGGTGCTGGTGGAGGCGGGTGCTACGCTGGTCGGTGCCCTGATCGAAGCGGGCCTGGTGGACGAACTGGTTCTGTATCTGGCGCCGCATCTTATGGGCAGCAGGGCGCGTGGACTGGTTCATCTTGCCGGTGTGGAGCAGATGGCGGATCGAATCGGGCTGGAATGGATCGACAACAGGATGGTCGGGCAGGATCTTCGATTGACAGCCCGGGTGGTTCGGGCGTCAAAGGCGGTTTGACAGATGTTCACAGGAATCATCGAAGCGGTGGGCCGGGTTGCGGCCAGCCAGATGCGGCAGGGGGATCTGCGTCTGCGGATTGAGACCGGTGTGCTGGACCTTTCGGACGTTTCCGTGGGCGACAGCATCGCGGTGAACGGTGTCTGTCTGACCGCGGTGGAGTTGCCCGGCGACGGATTCTGGGCCGATGTTTCCGCCGAAACTCTGTCTCGCAGCCTGTTCGGCGACTGTGGTCCGGGCACTCGGGTCAATCTGGAGAAATCACTGCTTCCAACCACCAGGCTCGGTGGTCACCTGGTCAGCGGACATGTAGACGGGGTCGGCGAAGTGCTTGACCGACGAGACGACGCCCGTTCGGTTCGGTTCCACATCCGTGTCCCGGATGCGCTGGCCCGCTTCGTGGCCGAGAAAGGGTCTGTTTGCGTCGATGGCACGAGTCTTACGGTCAACAATGTGGAAGCGGCAGTGTTCGACGTCAACATCGTACCGCACACGCTGAACCATACCGTGATGGCGGGATATCAGCCCGGTACCCGGGTGCATTTGGAAGTGGATCTCATCGCCCGTTACCTGGAGCGGCTGCTGCTCGGGGCCGATGCGGCCGGCGCAACCCCGAAGGTGACGCTGGAGAGCCTGCACAAAGCGGGCTTTGCCCACTAGGGCTGCGCATGAACAGCACCGAACAGATACTCGAGGAATTGCGCCAGGGCCGCATGGTCATCATCATGGACGATGAGGACCGGGAGAATGAAGGTGACCTGCTGATGGCGGCCAGCCAGGTCAGGCCCGAAGACATCAACTTCATGGCCCGTTATGGGCGCGGTCTGATCTGTCTGACCTTGACCTTGGAGCGCTGTAAACAACTGCGGCTGCCGTTGATGGTCAGCGCAAACGGGTCGGCGCAGGCGACGAACTTCACGCTGTCCATCGAAGCGGCGGAGGGCGTGACAACCGGGATCTCCGCCTATGATCGGGCCCATACCATACGCACCGCCGTGGCGCCGGATGCCCGTCCCGAAGCCATTGTTCAGCCCGGGCATATATTCCCGGTTATGGCACAACCGGGTGGCGTACTCAATCGTGCCGGGCACACCGAGGCAGGTTGCGATCTGACCCGGTTGGCGGGTTTGGAAGCCGCCGCGGTCATCGTGGAAATCCTCAATGAGGACGGCAGCATGGCGCGCCGTTCCGATTTGGAGGCCTTCGCCCGGGAGCACGGGCTCATGATCGGGACCATCGCAGATCTGATCCACTATCGATTGCGGACCGAAAAGACAGTGGAGCGCATGGCAGAATGCGATATCGAGACCGACTTTGGTTCCTTTCGACTGGTGACCTATCTGGATCGACTGACCGACCAGGTCCACCATGCCCTGGTCAAGGGTGAACCCACGGCAGAGCAGGATGTGCTGGTCCGGGTCCATTTGATGGATCCATTGAGGGACGTCCTGGCGGTTCATCTGATGGACGGAAGCCGACCGCTGCGCAGTGCCTTGGAGCGGATCGCCCGGGAGCCGGTCGGGGTGATCGTGGTATTGAGTCAGGACGACGATCCCAGGGCCCTGGTGAGGCGTGTTCGCGCCCTGGCGCTGGAGCCGGACGGGGCGGCGACAACGCAGGCTGGTGCGCAGGAAAGCCGCGAACTGCGGACCTACGGTATCGGTGCACAGATCCTGTTCGATCTCGGTGTGCGCCGGATGCGGGTACTGAGCGCACCGCGTAAACTGCACGCTATTTCCGGCTTCGGTCTGGATGTGGTGGAGTACGTTTCTTGAGGAAGCTCTGACTTGCCCTGCACAAAGAGAATTGGCGTCTCAAATACACAAACCAGAGGCGCCTCAACACAATGAATCGCGGGCTGTTCAATCAGCCGATTCGGATCTTTTGTCGAACCGAGAGCGGATGCCGCCAATGATCAAGACAATTGAAGGGGATTTTCGACCCGTGACCGGACGCATCGCCATCGCCTGCGCCCGTTTTAACGGCTTCATCGTGGAGTCATTGAAAGCCGGTGCCTTGGATGCGCTGCGGCGTCATGGGATCAAAGACGAGCAGATCGATCTGGCGTGGGCACCCGGCGCTTACGAATTGCCGTTGTTGGTGAAAAAGCTTGCCGGTACCGGCCGCTACCGCGGGATAGTCGCTCTGGGTGCCGTCATACGCGGCGGCACACCGCATTTTGACTATGTTGCCGGGGAGTGCAGCAAAGGGCTGGCAACGGTGTCCATGGACGCCGAATTGCCGATAGGGTTCGGGGTACTGACGGTGGACAGCATCGACCAGGCGATCGAGCGCGCCGGAACCAAGGCCGGCAATAAAGGCGCCGAAGCCGCCATGACGGTGATTGAAATGATCAATTTGCTGTCCGAGCTGGATGAGTGATGGCCCCACCACAGTCCGAGCAGCGACAGCTTGCGCTGGGCCGTGGATGGGCCAGACGCTTGGCTATGCAGGCCTTGTATCAATGGCAAATGACCGATCAGTCGCCGGATCTGATCGAGTCGCAGTTCGGTGAGAACCCGGACCTGGCCAAGGCGGACCTGAGCTACTTTCGAGAACTGTTGCACGGTGTCTGCGATCTTCGTGCCGAGCTCGATGCGGCAGTCGATCCTTATCTCGACCGCCCTGCGGTGCAACTCGATCCAGTGGAGCGCGCGGTGCTTTGGGTCGCCGGCTATGAGTTGCTGAGGCGCCGCGACGTGCCGTATCGGGTGGTGATAAACGAGGCGGTCGACCTTACCAAACTGTTTGGGGCGGAGAAGGGGCACCGATTTGTTAACGGCGTGCTCGATCGTCTGGCGCACAATACGCGGGCGGAGGAGATCGAGCCGCCCTGAGCGGGGCTCGTCCACGGCCTTGGGTCGATGCCATTTCAACAGCAATTCCGGGGGAAATAGACGTGCCCTATCAAGTCAATAACATTCTCTACGCCACCGACCTTGGCCCCAACAGCCCGGTGGCGTTTCGCCATGCCCTGGGCTTGGCACGGTCATTCGGTGCGCGGCTCCATATGCTCAATGTCATGGAGCCCTTGGGCGAGTTTGCCCATTCCCTGATCGACAGTTATCTCAGCGACGAGGTCAAGGCGAATCTGAAGCGCGAGGGCTATGGCGAGATTCGCCGTGAGGTCGAACGGCGCCTGGGGGCAGTCTGTGCGGATGCCGGATGCAGCGACGATGAGATGCAGGCGCTGCTCGAGGATCTTGTTGCGGAAGAGGGTGTTCCGTTCGAGGTCATTATCGATCGGGCCAAAGCGGTGGACGCGGAACTCATCGTATTGGGGTCACACGGGCATACGGCGTTGGGAGAGATGTTACTGGGTTCGGTGGCGCATAAGGTGACCATGAAGTCCCCGGTGCCGGTGCTGCTGGTTCCAATTAATCATTGAGGGCGTCCGCGAACCGCGCCCGACCGCTGTTACTCGGCGAAGCCGTACAGCCTGCGTTGAGCCGCTTCGATGCGGACACCTTCCCGATCGATCTCACGTACGTTTTGCTCGACGAACTTCAAATGAGTGTGCGCCGCGGCCCGGGCCGCGTCCGGATCCCGTGCCACTATAGCGTCGTACATTGCTTTATGCTGGTCGGCCACGCGTGCGGCATGGCCGTCGCGGGCGAAAAGCTTCTCTAACGAGGTGTAGATCGAACCCAGCAGGAGATTGAACAATCCCCGCATGATGTACAGCAGAACCACATTGTGGGCGGCCTCGGCGATGGCCAGATGGAACTCCAGATCCGATTCAGCATTGGTCATGGCGTCATCTCCACCTGCGTGCACTGCGGTCATGGCGTCATATCGTCGCTGAATGAGTTGCAGGTCTGCATCGGTGGCGCGCTGGGCGGCGCAGTAGGCCGCCTCGCCTTCCAGAGCAGTGCGCACTTCAAGCACGTCATACAGGGTTTCCGGGTGATGGCGAACCAGATTCAACAGCGGGTTGGCGAAGCCCGGACCCAACAGATTCGACACGTAGGTTCCACCCCCACGCCTGCTCTCAATGAGACCGCGCGTGGCAAGGGTTTTGATGGCCTCTCGGAGCGAGGATCGGGAAATGCCCATCTTCTTGGCCAAAGCCCGTTCCGGCGGAAGCCGTTCCCCAGGCTTGAGCACACCGTCCAGTATCATCGCTTCGATCTCGTGGACGACGATGTCGGACACCTTGTGGGTTTTCACGGCCGCACTCCCGGCACTGGCTGCAGTTCCCACATTGTACGCGCCGCAGGCGTGCGTGGGGCAGCCACACCCGCCGCAGCGTTCGGAATGAATTCGTAGAAGGGGCCATGAGCATGGACCGACACGACACCATTCCTCCCGCGACAGATGTTCATCTGCGTTTGTACGGTACCTTGGGTTGCCATCTGTGTGATCAGGCCTTTGCCATGTTGTATCCACTGACGCAATCGGAAGGCTGGGTTGTTGAGACCGTGGACGTGGTGGACGATAAAGCGTTGTTTGAGCGTTATGGCGTGCGCATCCCGGTTTTGGCCAATCCTCGCCACGGACGCGAGCTGGATTGGCCGTTTACCCTTGAGCAGGCTCATACGCTGGTGCAGTCCGGTTTGGATGAAGTGCCTTGACAGTGCCGGGCCGCAGGGTACGATCTCAGCGTTCGCGCCAACCGCGCTCGCATCTTCAGCGCTATCACCCGGACCTCTCCCGGACTGTGGCCGGGGACCGACGGCAAGGCCGCTCAGACAGCCAAGGCGCCTCTGATTTATTCTGGACGAAGCAGGTTGGAGGTTGAATTGCGCAAATTCAAGGCGCAGATCGCGGGTAATGCTCGTTCCATTGCCAAGATTTGCAACGATGATGTTGTGCGTTTCAGTGCCAAGATGGATGCTTACGAATAGATTGGATGCGCCTTAACACTGTGCTCACCCGATTCGGTTTGCGCGTCCCACAAACGCTCTTGGTCCAGCTCTGTTTCGAGTTTCCCGGAAGCGTTCCCGATTGCGCGGCTGGCATGGCGCGCAGGCGAAGTCTTCACACATTCAAAATAGGGCTGCAGACACATGGCGAGCGGATTCACGATTCGGAATGCGGCTGTTCTGGGGGCAGGCGTCATGGGGGCGCAAATCGCGGCGCATTTGACCAACGCGGGTGTCCGTACCCGGTTGTTCGAACTGCCGGATGATGGGCCGGATCCCAGTGCCAGCAGCCGTAAGGCGATAAAACAGCTGGTCAAGCTGGAGCCGTCGCCCCTGGCCACACCGGGCCGTGCAAACCAGATCGTGCCCTGCAACTATCGGACGGACTTGGAACAACTTACGCAGTGCGATCTGGTGATCGAGGCCATCGCCGAGCGCATGGACTGGAAGGCGGAACTCTATGCCACGGTCGAGCCCCACTTGAAACCGGACTGTCGACTGGTCAGCAATACCTCGGGATTGTCCATACAGCGGCTTGCCGATGAATTGCCGGCTCCGCGCAGGGCGTTTTTCTGCGGCATGCATTTCTTCAATCCGCCGCGCTACATGCCGCTGGTTGAACTGATTCCCGCCCAGGAAACCGATCCGGCGCTGCTGGACGACCTTGAGGCTTTCTTACTCACCCGTCTGGGTAAGAGTGTCGTCCGGGCCAAGGATACGCCAAACTTTATCGCCAATCGGATCGGCGTTTTCTCAATGATGATCACCGTCCATCATGCCGAGGCTTTCGGGATTGCTTTCGATACGGTGGATGCATTGACCGGACCGGCGATAGGTCGCCCCAAGAGCGCGACCTTCCGGACCGTTGATGTGGTTGGCCTGGACACGCTGGCTCATGTGGTCAGGGGTTCGGCGGAGATGCTGCCCGATGATCCCTGGAATGCCTGCTATCGACTTCCCGATTGGCTGACAGGCTTGATCGAGCGGGGGGCATTGGGCCAGAAGACCCGGGTTGGCGTGTATCGAAAGTCGGGCAAGGAGATTCAGGTGCTCGATCTGTCGCTGGCCGACTATCGCACCAGCAACCCCCAGGTTGCCCCCGAGGTGCAGGAGATTCTGGCCGAGCGCAATGTGATCTCACGGTTCTCCGCTTTGCGCGCCTCGGAACACCCGCAGGCGAAGTTTCTCTGGGCCATACACCGCGACGTATTTCATTACGCCGCGGTCATGCTGGGCGACATTGCGGACAACGCGCGTGATCTCGATCTCGCCGTCCGCTGGGGATTCGGTTGGAAGCAGGGGCCCTTTGAACTCTGGCAACATGCGGGGTGGCGTACGATCGCGAACGCCATCAGCGACGACATTGCGCATGGCCAGACTCTGAGCGATACGCCGCTGCCGGACTGGGTTGCCCAGGTGGACGGTGTCCATCAGCCCGCCGGTTCCTGGTCGGCATCACGTCAGTGTTGGGTGCCGCGGGCGGAGATGCCGGTCTACAAGCGGCAACTGTTTCCGGAACGGGTGTTCGGAGAGGCGGCGGATGATCTCGGGACAACCCTGTTCGAGAACGAGGGCATGCGACTCTGGACCCTGGATGGCCGGATCGGGATCGTCAGCTTCAACAGCAAGCTGAACGCGGTCAGTGACGCCGTTCTGGAGGGCGTGTTGAGTGCCGTCGATCACGCCGAAGACCATCTGGATGCACTGGTTATCTGGCAACCCAAAGGGCCGTTCAGCGTGGGCGCCGACCTAGCCGCAGTGATGCCGTTATTGAAGGCCGGAGAGTTCCGTGCATTTGAGGCTATGGTCAGTAAATTCCAGCGCACAACCACCCGCTTGCGGGATGCGTCCGTGCCCGTGGTGGCGGCGGCTCAGGGGCTTGCACTGGGTGGCGGCTGTGAGTTTCTAATGTACTGTGACCATGTGGTGGCCGCCTTGGAAACTTACGTGGGGTTGGTTGAAGTCGGGGTCGGGCTGCTTCCGGCCGGGGGTGGCTGCTCGGCCCTGGCGCAGCGAGCCGCCCGTGAAGCGGTGGACGGCGACGTTTCTCGACACCTTAAGCCAGCCTTCGAGGCCGTGGCCATGGGCAAAGTGGCCAAGAGCGCCTTCGAGGCACAGGACATGGGCCTGCTGCGGCGATCTGATACGGTGATTCTCAACCCCAATGAACTGCTCTACGTTGCGCTGCAATGGGCTCGGGCATTGGCGGAGTCCGGTTACCGGCCATCGCTCGAAAGTGCGGTGCCGGTGGCGGGCCGTACCGGGATCGCCAACTTTCAAACCATGATGGTGAACATGAAGGCCGGTGGGTTCATCTCCGAGCATGACTACACGATAGGCGAGCGGATCGCCGCGGTGCTCTGTGGCGGTGAAGTCGACCCGGGTAGCGAGGTCGATGAAGCCTGGTTGCTGGGCCTTGAGCGCCGGGCATTCGTGGCGTTGGCCCAAACCGAGCAAACCCAGGCGCGGATCGAACATATGCTCAAGACCGGCAAGCCATTGCGCAATTGATATCCGAGGGTTAATCGATCATGAGTCAACAGATACAAGACGCCTTCATCGTGGCGGCGGTCAGAACGCCGGTGGGGCGGATTCGCGGCGTTTTTCGCAATACGCGTCCGGATGATCTGCTCAGTCACGTTGTGCGATCGGCGCTGGCAGGATTGCCCAGTTTCGATCACGGCCGCATTGGCGACGTCATCGTCGGCTGCGCCATGCCGGAGGCCGAACAGGGCCTGAACGTCGCCCGCATCGGCCTGCTCCTGGCCGGGCTCCCCGATTCAGTGCCTGGGGTCACCGTCAATCGCTTTTGTGCCTCCGGACTGCAGGCGGTGGCGATGGCGGCCGACCGAATTCGACTGGGGGAGGCGGACATCATGATTGCGGCGGGCACCGAGTCCATGAGCCTGGTGCCCATGATGGGAAACAAGGTCGCCATGAATCCGCGGGTGTTCGAGGGAGACCGGCACGTCGGCATTGCCTATGGCATGGGTGCGACGGCGGAAAATGTGGCGCGGCGTTGGAAGGTATCCCGGGAAGATCAGGACGCATTCGGTTTGCGCAGCCACGAGCGGGCCGTGGCCGCCATTGACCGGGGCGACTTTGGTCAGGAGATCACGCCCTATGCGGTCGAGACCCGGCGAGCCGATCCGATTTCCGAGACTGTAGAGGTCAGCACCCGGTCGGTGAAGACCGACCAAGGTCCAAGACGTGATACCAGTCATGAATCCATGGCAAAGCTGAAGCCGGCGTTTGCCGCCGGCGGCAGTGTGACCGCGGGCAACAGTTCGCAAATGAGTGACGGCGCCGGCGCCGTGGTGCTCATGAGCGAGCGCCTCATCACGGAACTGGGCGTAGCGCCTCTTGCGCGGTTTGTCGGTTTCGCCGTGGCCGGGGTCGCCGCTGAAGTCATGGGGATCGGCCCGGTCGAGGCCATTCCACGGGTTCTGAAACAGACTGGAATCCGTCAGGCCGAGTTGGACTGGATCGAGCTGAACGAGGCGTTCGCCGCCCAGAGTCTTGCCGTCATCCGCGAGCTGGATCTTGATCAGGAGCGGGTCAATCCTCTGGGTGGCGCAATTGCGCTTGGACACCCGCTGGGTGCCACGGGGGCGATACGCACCGCCACGCTCTTGCACGGTCTGGAGCGCACGCGGGGACGCTACGGCATGGTCACAATGTGCATCGGCACCGGCATGGGTGCTGCCGGTGTGTTCGAGTCTCTCAATGCGTGAAATGGAGCGTAAGTCGCGGATTCCGAATGGTCGGGGAAACGTAAGGTGGCATCTTGAGAAAGGGTATGGAAAGCTAGAGTGAGTGACGGTCCCTTTGATTAACAGGGTGGGCGGCAGATGACATAGGATCCCGATGCGGTGAGCGAGTTGGAATGCCTCCGCATTGAACAAAGCCACCGGGCGGTGCACACCGCAGGTGGTTTGGTCTATAGATTAAATAAGCCCACCGGGCCAAGAGAGTGAGTTTGAGCGAGTTCGGGCCAAGTCGGCGCAAGACCGATACGGCAACCACCCAGGAGTCATTATGCGCACGTCAATCGATTCCTTCGCAATCGACCCAATCGGGCCCCTCGGCCTGTCGGCTCTTGGGACGGCGGCCGGCGTCCTGTTGGCCGTACCCGCATTCGCATTCCAGTTTGAGAGTTCCGATGGGGATCTGAGTGGCAGCTTCGATAACACCATCTCCTATGGACTTCAGTGGCGCGCCCAGGACCGGGATGCGGACCTGATCGGATTCGCCAACCGGCAATTCAATGGCGGCAACGGCAATGCCTATTCATTGAACGGTGACGACGGCAATCTGAATTATGGCAACAGCGGCAATCTGGTCAGCAGTCAAATCAAGCTCATCAGCGAGCTGTTGGTAGATTACAAGGATTTTTCACTGTTCGTTCGCGGCCGGGCGTTCTACGACTGGGAGAATAAACAGGGAGAGCGGGATCGGACGCCCCTGACCGGGCGTGCGCTGAACAAGGTCGGCAGCAAAGCCGAGATCCTCGATCGCTACCTCAGCTACAGTTTCGATCTCGCTGACCGGCCCGGTCAGGTGCGGGTCGGTGAGCAGGTGGTGAGCTGGGGCGAGAGCACATTTATCCAGAACGGTATAAACGTCATCAACTCCATAGACGTGGCAGCGATCCGCACACCGGGCGCCGAGCTACGCGAGGCTCTGTTACCGCAGGGTCTGCTGTGGGGATCAATCGACCCCACTGACAACACGACTGTGGAGGCCTTTTACCAGTACGACTGGGACAAGATTGACATCGATCCCCCCGGGACGTTTTTCAGCAGCAATGATTTTGCCGGCGAAGGCGGAAACATGGTGATGCTGGGATTTGGAACCCTGCCGGACAACGGGGGCGTGGGCGCCGGGACGCCGGCCAATACGGTCGGTGGTATTCCGCGCGAAAGCAGCGACCTACCCGGCAACGACGGGCAGTGGGGAGCCTCCCTGAAATGGTTTCTGCCCGAGCTGAACGACACCCAGCTCGGCTTTTACTACATGAACTACCACAGTCGACTGCCATTGATCAGTTCACGCACCGGCACTCAAGCCGGAGTCAATGCGGGGAACGCGATTTATGGGACCAACGGCCTGAATGGAACCGGTGCGCGAACCTATTTGAATGCGCTCATTTCCCAGGATGTTCAGGAGGCAACCGATCTGGGTGTGTCCCTGGGCCAAACCGAACCACAGGCAAGCTACATCGCGCAGAATGGCGCGGCCAATGGGGCGGCGGGTGGCGGCATCAATATCGACCAAGCCCAGACGGTACTCGGCAACGTATTGTCCGATGCTTACGGCAAAACCGCCCGGTACTTCATCGATTACCCGAAGAACATCCAGATGTTGGGTCTGAGCTTCAACACCCAGTTGCAGAGCACCGGCACGGCCCTTCAGGGCGAGTTCAGCTACAAGAAGGATTTGCCGCTTCAGATCGACGACATTGAAATTCTGTTCGCGACCCTGGGGGCGGCCGGGGTCGATTATGCCGGCGGCCGTTTCGTTCCCCTGGCGACAGAGAATCAGGTGGGGAACACACTGGGATTGCCGGATTCGTCTGAGATCAAGGGTTACATCGAACGGGATGTCAGCCAGTTTCAGATGACGGCCACCCAGGTCGTTCCCAACCGTTTAGGCGCCAATCAGTGGGTTTTTCTTGGGGAGGTCGGCGTGGTCCACGTCCACAACATGCCCAAAAAGAGCACACTTCGGTTGGACGGGCCTGGAACGTACATAAGCGGAAACGCGGCGCTCGCCAGTTTTCAGGGCCCTCTGGCGGATGACCAGATCGAAGGGGCCTCCCACTTCGCCGACGCGACCTCATGGGGCTATCGGCTGTTAGCCCGGGCTCAATACAACAATGCGATTGGCCCGGTGACCTTGTTTCCAAGAGTGGCATTCGCCCACGACGTGAACGGGAATACGCCGCGGCCCTATGGCACGTTTCTCCAGAATCGTCGAGCCATGACCTTCGGATTGACCGCGGACTACCAGAACACGTGGACCGCGGATCTGAGCTACACCACTTACTGGGGCGCCAGTCGGTACAATCTGATCAACGACCGGGATTTCATCGGGTTCAATGTCAAATACGCCTTCTGAGTATTGGAGAGGCACTATGCGCAAGCACGTTCTGACCACCGCCGCGGCGGCACTCCTGTTTGTGAGCGCCGATGGACTGGCGGCGCTGTCCGCGCAAGAAGCCGCCCGTCTGGGCACGGATCTGACACCCACCGGCGCTATCCAGGCCGGCAATGCCGAGGGCACCATCCCACCCTGGGACGGTGGCATCAAGTCACCGCCCGGGCCTTCCTATACACCGGGTGACCATCACCCGGATCCGTATCCGGATGACCCGATCCTGTTCACCATTACCCGGGAGAACATGGCTCAGTATGCCGACAAGCTGACTGCCGGTCACAAGGCTTTGCTGGAAACCTACGACTCCTTCTCCATGAACGTCTATCCCACGCGTCGCAGTTTCGCTGCGCCCCAACGGATCTACGATGCAATCAAGGCTAATGCCACAACCGCCGAGTTGGTGGATGGCGGGGACGGTGTGCGCAACGCCATCATCGGTTTGCCCTTTCCGATACCGAGCAACGGTGTGGAAGCGGTGTGGAATCACATACTGCGTTGGCGTGCAGATCAGGTAAAACGTCCCTTCGGGCAGGCGCCGGTGACCCGGGGCGGTGACTACACCATGGTGGAGTTCCAAGAGGATGCGGTGTTCCGCTATGGCTGGGAGGGGATGACCGAGGCCAAGCTGGACAACGTCATCGTCATGTTTCGTCAGCAGATTCTGGGCCCGGCCCGCTTGGCCGGTCGCATCCTGTTGGTGCATGAGACGCTGGACCAGGCCAAGGAGCATCGCAAAGCCTGGATCTATAACCCTGGCCAGCGCCGGGTCCGCCGAGCTCCCAACGTGGCGTTTGACAATCCCAAGGAAGGGGGTGACGGACTGGCCACCAGTGACCAGCTTGATATGTTCAACGGCAGCCCTCAGCAGTACAACTGGGAGTTGCTGGGACGCAAGGAAATCTACGTCCCCTACAATTCGTACAAGCTGCACAGTGACGAGCTCAAGTACACGGATATCATCAAACCACTGCACATGAATCCGGAGTATCCGCGCTATGAACTGCACCGCGTCTGGGTTGTGGACGGGCTATTGAAGGAAGGCGTGCGCAATATTTACAAGCGGCGCACGTTCTACATCGATGAGGACTCCTGGCAAATCGTGGCGGTTGACCAGTATGACAATCGCGATCAGATGTGGCGCGTGTCCGAAGGGCACGGAATCAATTACTACGAGGTGCCGAACTACTGGACAACGGTCGAGGTGCACTACGATCTTCAGTCCGGGCGATATCTCGCCATCGGATTGAACAACGAGGTCGGCATGTTTGATTTCGGTGTCCAATACGACGAGTCCGATTTCTCAACCGGCACATTGCGGCGCCTGGGACGGCGCTGACTCAACCACGATGTCAAGTGCTCCGCCAACAGCGTGCGTTCTTTACCAGGACGTGGCGAAATGACGGACCTGCGGGTGGGCCGCGGACCGTTCGGCTGTGGGTTCCCCCCGCGCACGGCCTGGGGCGTGTGGCTTCTGGTGTCACTCGTGATCACGGTGTGCGCCCAACCCGCCCGCGCCGAATTGGACCCGGTGGCCCTGCCGGCGCCACTGGCTGCGCACCGTTTGTTGCTGGGAGGTGACCACGTCGAAGACACCCTGATGGTTGTGGGGCAGTACGGACATGTTCTCGTATCCCGGGATGGTGGGCATGAATGGTCACAGGCTGATGTGCCGACCCGGGTTACCCTGACCGACGTTTTCATGCTGGATGCGACGCGGGCCTGGGCGGTGGGCCACGATGCAACCATCCTGACCACAGGCGATGGCGGTCGATCCTGGCAAGTACAGTACGAGGATCCGGATTTCGATGCGCCATTGCTTTCAATCTGGTTCCGCGATGCAGACTATGGGCTTGCTGTGGGAGCCTATGGATTGATGTTGATCACCGAGGACGGTGGCACGAGTTGGGATGAGCACCCGGTCAACGATGAGGATGATTTCCATCTCAACGATCTGGTGGCTGCGGATTCAGGCATGCTGTACATGGCAGCGGAAGCCGGAGTGCTGTATCGATCCGAAGACGATGGAGCAAGTTGGGAGGAAATGCCGTCCCCGTACGAGGGATCTTTTTTCGGTATCCTGCCCCTGTCCGGTGACAGTCTCCTGGCCTATGGGCTGAGAGGACATCTGTTTCGCAGCGAGGACCAGGGGGATACCTGGGACGCCCTGGATACCGGCACTGAGGGGATTTTGATGGGTGGCTTGCGATTGGGGCCGGATCGGATCGTTCTGGTGGGTCTCTCAGGCACCGTGCTGGTAAGCGACGACGGTGGGGGCAGCTTCGAACTCTATGACCAGCAGGACCGGGAGGCCCTGGTGGCCGCGCTGCCGGCTGGTGGACCGGACCTTGTCACAATTGGCGAGTTCGGCGTGCGTCGCAGGAACTTGCAGCAGCTTCGCGCCGCCGCGGGCTCCTAGTGTCGTGGCCCACAATCAGGTCGCGCTTGAGAGCGTCCCAAATGCACAGCGCCATCGTTGCAGGTCTTGTCAATAAACACATAGTGTCCTGTCCTGCCCGGCTCCCCAATGGGACACGGGTTGAGCCCATGCTATGACCAGCCCCCGGTGGACCTTGGCCCTTGAGCGCTTCTTGTTCGGCGCACGACCCTGGGTCATCGCCGTATTTTTGGCTATAACCGCAGTCATGGCCTACTCGGCCACCCATCTGAAAATCGATGCCGGTTTTACCAAGCTCCTTCCGCTCAAGCACCCCTACATGCAGACATTTGTGGAGTACCAGTCGGAGTTTGGGGGCGCCAATCGGGTTCTGATCGCGCTCACGGTGCCCGAAGGGGACATTTTTACGCCCGAGTTTTTCGCTGCTCTGAAGGGCGCCACAGACGACGTCTTTTTTATCGAGGGGGTTGATCGCAGCCGGGTCAAGTCCATATTCACACCCAATGTCCGGTTCACCGAGGTGGTTGAGGACGGAATCGCGGGGGGCAATGTGGTCCCGGCGGACTTCCAACCGACGCCGGAGGGGCTCGCGCAAGTCCGGGAGAACATCCTGAAGGCGGGCATTCTGGGCCGTTTGGTGGCCAATGATTTCAGCGGTGCGATCATCAGCGCACAGTTGCTGGAGTTAGATCCAAACACCGGGCAGCGTCTCGACTTCGTCAAGGTGTCCCGGGCCCTGGAAAGTCAGATCCGTGACAAGTATCAGTCCTCGAATGTGGACCTGGCTATATCCGAAAACTACGGTGGGCTTCAGGTCCATATCATCGGTTTTGCCAAGGTGATTGGTGATATCACCGAGGGTGCCGGACGGGTGGTCGTGTTTTTTGCCGTCGCCTTTCTGATTACCGCGCTGTTGGTCTATCTGTACGCCATGTCGTTTCGGGTCACCCTGATTCCCCTGGGTTGCTCGCTCATGGCCGTCATTTGGCAACTGGGCCTGTTGCCTCTGCTGGGGTTTGGCATCGACCCGATGTCGATTCTGGTGCCTTTTCTCGTGTTCGCCATCGGTGTGAGCCACGGGGTTCAGATGATCAGTGCGGTGGGGTCGGAGGTGTATCGGGGCGCCAATGCCCACGACGCCTGCCGGGCCAGTTTTCGAAGACTGTTGATTCCCGGCGGTATCGCCCTGGCCAGTGACACCATAGGGTTTGTGACCATCCTGTTGATCGATATCGATATCATCCAGGAGATGGCCATAACCGCCAGCGTCGGGGTTGCGGTGATCATACTGACCAACCTGATTTTGCTCCCCGTAGTGTTGTCCTATCTCAGGGTCGATGAGCGTTATCGTGCCAAACTGCGGCGCCGCGCGGAACGCACCGGGAAGTTGTGGACGCGGGTTGCCGTGGTATCCAAGGCGGGACCGGCGGCGGCGGTGATTGGGGTATCCCTTTTGCTGCTGGGGCTGGGTCTGTGGAAGGGCACCAATGTGGCGATCGGCGATCTGCATTCGGGTGTGCCGGAGTTGCGCGAGGACTCGCGCTACAATATCGATGCAGAGGTCATCACCGACCGCTTCTCGGTGGGTGTCGATGTCCTGTCGGTGATCGTGGAAGCAGGCCCCGAGAGCTGCATCGACTACGAGGTCATGACGCTGATCGACCGTTTTGTGTGGCAGATGGAGAACCTGGAAGGGGTTCAGTCTGTGATATCCCTGCCCACCGTCGCCAAGGTCATCAATGCGGGCTGGAACGAAGGCAGCCCGAAGTGGCGGGTGCTTCCGCGCAATCCTCAGACATTGGTACAGAACACTTACCCGGTGGATACCAGCAGCGGCCTTTTGAACAAGGACTGCAGTGTGATGCCGGTCCTGATCTTTACCAGCGACCACAAGGCGGACACGATCCGGCGTATTGTCGCGGCGGTAAAGGCCTTCGATCAGGCGCAGTCCCATGATGCCGTCCGCTTCCGTCTCGCCACCGGAAACGTGGGCGTGATGGCGGCCACCAACGAGGCGGTGGATGCGGCCCAGTACCCGATACTGGGGTATGTTTTCGGGGCAATCATCCTGCTGTGCCTGCTCACCTTCCGTTCCATACTCGCGACTCTTTGTATCGTGCTGCCACTGGCCTTGGTGTCGCTGCTGGCCTACGCGCTGATGAACACGCTGCAGATTGGGCTGAAGGTCAATACTTTACCCGTGGTCGCACTGGGCGTGGGCATCGGCGTCGACTACGGGATATACATCTATGCCCGGTTTCAGAGCGTGCTGGACGAGGGTTACAGCATCCATGAGGCCTATCTTCGCACGCTGGCCATAACCGGATCCGGGGTGGTTTTCACAGGCATTACTCTGGCCATCGGGGTGGCGACCTGGATATTTTCACCGCTGAAGTTCCAGGCCGACATGGGTATCCTTTTGACCTTCATGTTTCTGGTGAACATGCTGGGTGCGATACTGCTTTTGCCCGCGCTTGCCAAGTGGCTGCTGCCTTCGCGCACTGCGAAGGCAGTGACCACCAGCTGACGGATTAACCATTGCTGCGGGTGGGCGTTGCGGGCGGCGCCCTCCCAATGCCAACTGAGGGTTAGCCATGCTTGGACTTATGATGGATCAGCCACTTCTGATTTCATCGATACTCAAATTCGCCGCCAGGAATCACCCGGAGGGGGAGATCGTCTCCCGCACCGTCGAGGGACCCATCCACCGGTACCGTTATCCTGAGTGGGCAGCCCGCTCGGCGCGTCTCGCCAATGCCCTGCTCAGTTTGGGGGTAGTTCAAGGTGACCGCATCGGCACCTTGGCATGGAACGGTTACCGCCATCTGGAGCTTTATTACGGCGTGTCGGGCATCGGTGCCGTATGCCATACGATCAACCCACGTCTGTTTCCAAATCAGATCAGCTACATCATCGAGCATGCTGAAGATCAGTGGTTATTTACCGACATCAGTTTTGTTCCCGTGCTGGAAGCCATCTCCGATCAGCTGACCGGGGTCAAGGGTTTCGTGATGATGACGGATTCGGCGCATATGCCGGATACGAGCTTGCCTAACGTCCACTGCTACGAGGATTTGCTGGCCGCTGTATCCGATCAGATCCACTGGCCGGTGTTTGACGAAAACACGGCGTCGTCCCTGTGCTATACATCCGGTACCACCGGGCACCCAAAGGGTGTCCTGTACAGCCATCGATCCACGGTGCTGCACTCCTATGGCATCTGCCTGCCGGACTCCATGGGCCTGTCAGCGAGCGATTGCGTGCTGCCGGTGGTCCCCATGTTTCATGTCAACGCCTGGGGTACGGCCTACGGCGCACCCATGGTGGGAAGCAAACTGGTGTTACCCGGGCCCCGTATGGATGGTGAGAGCCTTCAACAGCTGATCGAGGGCGAGTCGGTTACGGTGGCGGCCGGCGTGCCCACCATCTGGGCAGCCTTGCTCCAGCACCTGGAGAGCAGCGGTAAGCGAGTCGATTCGCTGGACCGCACTGTCATCGGCGGGTCGTCCTGCCCGGAATCCATGATTCGAATGTTCCAGGACCGTTATGGCGTGCGGGTTCTCCACGCCTGGGGCATGACCGAGACCAGCCCCATTGGCGTGGTCAATACCCCCAAATTGTTTGCCGATACACTGTCGGACGAGCAGCGTTTTGCATTGGA
>Ga0316187_10000098_pt1 | contig 52728 bp, 37 predicted proteins | sample CroRivburrow1_MG_FD_204927 | JGI IMG/M metagenome (GOLD analysis project Ga0316187, IMG submission 204927) | Coastal sediment microbial communities from Maine, United States - Cross River worm burrow 1 | ecosystem: Environmental > Aquatic > Marine > Coastal > Sediment | place: USA: Maine...
CGGGACCCACACCGCGGGGATCATCGTCGGGGACGGCTCGAGCGCCACGCTCGACGCCAACGGCTTCAATCGAGGCCTGGGGGTAGCCCCGGGCGCGAACCTGATCCGGCAGATCTACGCCCCGGTCATGAACGGGATGGTCGACATGCTCGCCCCGATGGCCGACTCGGTCAACAACGGCGCTTCGGTGTCGAACAACAGCTGGGGCCCGTCGGTGGTCGCCCACGGTTACAACGTCGACACCTTGCTGGTCGACGCCGGGGTGCGCGACGCCGACCTCGATACACCCGGCAGCCAGCCCCTGATCTACGTTCAGGCGATCGACAACGGTAACGGGGGTACCTCGACCCAGGGCACGCCCGACGATGCCAAGAACATCATCACCGTCGGCTCGACCTACGCGGTGGCTCCGGACGGCGATCCGGACAACCGGATCAACCGGCTGTCCGAGAACACCGCCCACGGGCCGGCCCTGGACGGTCGCGTGATCCCGCACCTGGTGGCTCCGGGCTGCTTGGTGGACTCGACCGTCCCCGGCCAGACCGAAGGGGAGGCCGTGTACGGCAAGCAGTGCGGCACGTCGATGGCCGCGCCGCAGGTGGCCGGGGCCGCGGCCCTGTTCATCGAGCACTACCGCGGCCTGCCGGAATTCGAGGCCGATCCCAGCCCGGCGCTGGTCAAGGCCGCCCTTCTCCCCGTGGCCCACGATCTCGAGGGCTTTCCGGACGCCGACGGCGGCACCATGGGCCACCGGCCCGACGCCAAGCAGGGCTGGGGCCGTTTGAACCTCTCCGCCGTGGTCGATTCGCCGGCGGGAAGCGTGCTGTACTTCGACCAGCCCACCGTCCTGGACTTCACCGGTCAGGAGTGGATGCGGGTGGTCACGGCCGTGGATCCGGGTCAGCCGCTGCGCGTCATGCTGGCTTGGACCGACGCGCCGGGGCACGGCCTGGGGGGCAACACTCCGGCGTGGAACAACGACCTCGACCTGGTCGTCGATGCCGACGCCCAGACCTACCTGGGCAACGTCTTCGGCATCGACGGGTTCTCGGCCACCGGCGGTGTCGCCGATGCGATGAACAACGCCGAGGGCGTCTTCCTCCCGACCGTGTCCGGTGACGTCACCCTCCGCGTGACGGCCGCCGACATCAACTCGAACGGCGTGCCCTACGTCGGCGACGACACCGACCAGGACTTCGCGGTGGTCTGCTACAACTGCGCGCTGGTTCCCGACTTCGCGCTGTCGCCCGACACGGGCACGGTGGGAGTCTGTGCTCCCGAGAGCGGTCCGATCGTCATCAACGTCGAGCAGCTTGCCGGCTTCGGCGACCCGGTCACGTTGTCGGTCACCGGCGTGCCCGCCGGGGCGAGCGTCGGCTTTACCCCGAACCCGGTGACGCCGGGGGCGACCTCCGTGCTCACCCTCGATCCGGGAACGGCGGTGGACGGGGACTACATTCTGGACGTCCAGGGCGACTCGGCGACGCTGAGCCGGTCGGTCGCCGTCAAGCTCGAGCTGCGGACCGGCGCGCCGGTTCCGGCCGTCCTGACCTTGCCCCTCGATGCCGCCATCGACGTCCACCCGCAAGCGGTGCTCGGGTGGGATGCGGTACCGCTGATCGCTCACTACATGGTGGAGATCGCCACCGACCCGGACTTTCTCCAGATCGTCTACAGCGCCCTCGAAGAGGGCACGAGCCACACGGTCGGTGTGACCCTGGCCCAGGAAACGGCCTACTACTGGCGGGTACGGGCCACCAATACCTGCGGCTTCGGCGGCGTCTCGCTGGCCTCGTCGTTCACAACGATCGACGTGCCGGACCTGCTGCTGGTCGACGACGACTACGACATTCCGAACGAGCAGAACGAGTACACCCAGGCGCTGAACTCGCTGGGGGTTTCCTACGATGTCTGGGACGTCTGGGACCCTCCAGTTCACGAGCACGATGAGCCCGGGCCGCGGGATCTGGCACCCTACGATCACGTGATCTGGTGGACGGGCCAGGAGGAAAACTACGCCGGGCCTGATGCCGACTCGGAGGTCGTGCTGGCCGACTGGCTCGACAACGCCGGCTGCCTGATGATCAGCAGCGCGGATTACGTGCTGAACAGCACCGACTTCAGCACCTTCATCACCGAGCGGATGGGCGTGGACTCCGCCAGCGAGGACACTGGCCAGAACACGGTGACCGGCCAGGGCACCGTCTACGCCGGGCTGGGGCCGTACTCGCTGTCGTCGCTGAACCCCGATTACCGGGACTCCCTGACGCCGGACGGCACGGCCGAGCTCGCGTTCTCGGGTGACCTGGGCGACGCCGCCGTCGCCAAGGATGGCGGCGCCTACCGCACGAGCTTCCTGGGCTTCGGTGTCGAGTCGACCGGGACTTCTGCCAAGCCGGAGATCCTCAACGCGTTCCTGACATGGTGCGCCGGGCTGCCCGATGTCGATGGCGACTCGGACGGCTGGCTCAACGGCGTCGACTGCGCTCCCGCCGATCCCGATGCCTGGACGGCTCCCTCTCCGATCACCGATCTGATGCTCGGCAAGGGTGCGGTCGGATTCTCGTGGAGCCAGCCAATCAGCGGCAGCGGCGCGGTCTACGACGTGCTCCGGACGGAGAACCCCGCCGATTTCTACAACGCGACGTGCGTCGCGGCGGGGGTCACGCAGACGTCGGCTTCCCCCGACGAGGAGAACCCCGCGCCGGGCGAGATGTTCTTTTACCTGGTCGGGGCGAGCAACGACTGCGGCCTCTCGACCCTCGGTACCAACCTCGACAGCTCCCCGCGGTACGGCACGGCCTGCGACCGGAGCAAAGTATGGTGGTGATAACCGCTTTTAAATTGGTCGTTTGCACGTGCCAGCCCAAGGCCCCGGGCGATGTGGCCCACCACGGCGACTCTCGCCGTCGTTTCTGCGTAAGGTTATTCGGAGCGCCGCGAGGCTGCGGGATGCCATGAGTTGCTAAACGTTCGACCGTCGAGGTCGAGAGCAAGCCCGCAGCTCTTTCGGCCTCGATGGATCGGGCAACGGAATCGGGGCTTCGGCCCGCATCGGTCGAGGCTCCGATTCCAACCTCTTCGACGGAAGGACACGGTCATGAAAACCTCGGGAACGACAACCCACCCAAGCCCGCAACCACGGCGTGGAACCGCCTGGCGGATCGCCGTCCTCATCGGTCTGGTCCTCGCCCTGGTCGCGCCCGCGGTTCTCGCCGCGCCGGCCGACCGCGCGGTCGTGCTGCGCTCCGGCGCGATCACACCGAACCGCGAAGCGGGAGCCGCTTCCGTCGAGAGCGGACCCGGGATGCAGCGCTGGGTGGTGCGGTTCCGGCAGGCGCCGGGCATGTTCGAGCGCGGCCGATTGCAGGTCGCCGGAGCGAGGATCGACGCCCCGTTCCCGGGCCAGGCGTTCCTGGTCAGCGTCCCCTCGGGCCGCGCCGCGGCACTCTCTTCGATTCCCGAGGTCGACTGGGCGGCGCCCTACCTGCCGCAGGACAAGATCGCGCCCGAGATCGCGACGATCGGAGAAACGGAAGGGGCGGTCATCGTCTTCCTTCAGCTGTTCTCGGACGCGAATCCCGAGGAGGTCGCCGCCGAGCTCGAGGCCCAGGGCCTGACCGTGACGGGCGCCGACCGCGGATCCCGCTTCGGCCGTGTCGTGCTGCTGATGTCGCCCGAGGATGTCGAGAGCCGCAAGGCGGAGCTGGCCGCGCGCAACGACGTCTTCTGGGTCGGCCGTCGCTACCGGCGCGTCTTGACGAACGACAACGTCGTCTGGATCGACCAGTCGGGTCTCGACGGCGGTCAAACCACGCCGGTCCACGACGCCGGGGTGCACGGTGAGGGTCAGATCGGCGCGGTGCTCGACACCGGTCTCGACGCCGACATGTGCTACTTCCGCGACGGCACCCTGGGGCTCCCGCCGACCAACACCTCGGGTGGAACGACCGTCGATCTGAGTCAACGCAAGGTCATCGCGGTGGACTTCCTCGACCCGGCCGAGAACCCGGCCGACCCGACCCACTGGGACACGCACGGGCACGGCACGCACGTGACCGGGACGCTCGTAGGCGACGATCTAGCCAACCCGATCGCGCACGACGCGGGCGACGGCATGGCGCCCGGGGCCAAGGTGGTGCACCAGGACGCCGGATACCTGGCGGACGACTGCGCCGACCTTCCCGGCCTCGGCTGCCCGGTGACCGATCTCGTGCCGATCTTCCAGCAGGCCTACGACCAGGGCGCGCGGGTCCACAGCAATTCCTGGAACGACAACGAGAACGCCGCCGTCCAGAACACCTACACCGACGCCTCCGAGGACGTCGACGAGTTCACCTGGAACAACCCCAACTTCCTGGTCGTGATCGGCGCCGGCAACAACGTCTACGGCGGGTACGGCACGATGGGCAGTCCCGGCACCGCCAAGAACGGGATGTCGATCGGCAGCACCTTCAGCGACACCGCGGCGATCTATCTGGCGGATGCCTGCTCCTGGGGGCCCACGGACGACGGCCGCCTCAAGCCGGACGTTCTCTCCCCCGGCGCCAGCATCTATTCAGCCAGCAATGATTCCAACGTCACCACGGACAACTGTTCCACTCGGGCCTCGACCGGCACTTCGATGGCCACGCCCGGGGCCGCGGGCAGCGCGCTCCTCCTCCGGCAGTATTTCGTTGACGGCTTCTATCCAACCGGGGCCGCCAATGCGCCCGATGGTTTCGATCCCAGCGCCGCCCTGGTCAAGGCGATGCTCATCAACTCCGGGGTTCCGATCGAGTTCGCGTGGGACGACTCGGGCAACCTCCTTCCGATCCACGACAAGTTCCCGGGGATCCAGCAGGGCTGGGGCCGGATCCTGCTGGACAACGCGATGTATTTCGAAGGCGACAACCGCGGGCTCTACATCGACGAGTACACCAGCGGCTTCACCAGTCCGGGCGACCCGCCGGTAACCTACATGCTGGAGGTTCTCGACTCCTCCGAGCCTCTCAAGGTCACCCTGGTGTGGTCGGACTACCCGTCCACGCCGGCGAGCTCGATCCACCTGATCAACGACCTCGACCTGCGCGTGGACGGCGCCGGCGGCGGATGGCACGGCAACTCCTTCCTGTACGGACAGTCCTTCCATCTCGGCGACCCCGATCGCCTGAACAACGTCGAAGGAGTGCTGGTCAACGAGCCGGCGCCGGGCACCTACTCGATCGTGGTCTCTCCCCACGCGATTCCGTCCGGGCCGCAGGGCTACGCTTTGGTCGTCACCGGTCGCGTCGCGGTCAGTGCCGGCCCGCTCCCGGTTCACTACTCCCACGTCGTCGACGACTCCGGTCCGAACGGCAACGGAGACGGCATCCTCGACCCGGGCGAAACGGCGATCCTGCCGGTGACCCTGCTCAACGTCGGCGACTCGAGCGCCACATCGGTGACCGCAGACCTGTTCTCGGCCCATCCCGATCTTCTGAAGGTCTACGACGGCACGGCGCCCTATGCGGACATGCCCGTGGACGGCCAGGCGACCTCCGGGGCGCCGCACTACGAGGTCACGCTCGAGCCGTCGGCGGCCTGCGGGCAGTGGATCGGCGCGAACATGAGAGCGACCGGCGACGGATTCGTCTCCGGCAGCGCCTTCGTCATGGACCTCGGGCAATACGAGGGGGACCGGCCGTCGACCGACACGCCGCTCAACATCCCCAGGACGTCCAATGTCTACTCGTACCTCAACGTCCCCACCAGCTTCCCGGTCATCGATATCAGCGTCACCGTGAATCTCGATTTCGATGACATCGGGGAGACGAGGGTCGTCCTGATCGCACCCGACGGCACCCTGGTCTTCCTGCACGACCAGGGCGATTCGGGCGTCTCGGGGATCTACACGACCTACCCCACGCTCACCGAGCCCGCGACCGGCAGCATGGACAGCTTCATCGGTCTCGATCCGCAGGGCACCTGGCGGCTCCGCGTGTACGACTACGCCAGAAACAACGGCGAGCTCCTGGACTGGACGCTGCACTTCACGAGCGAGATTCCGTTCGACTGCAACCCGGTAGGGTGCGGCGAGGGAGTCCCATCGGCGGTGGGCCACACGCTGATGGTCCACAAGTCGGGCGCCTCCGACGTTCAGGTCACGTGGACGGGCGTAGGCTCGTCGGACTACAACGTCTGGCGATCCGAAGATCGCCAGTTCAAGACGGCCGCCCACGCCGGTAACTCCGGCGGCGCGACCAGCTTCGTCGACGCCGGCGGTCTGACGTTGCCCGACATCCACTACTACGTGGTCCGCTCGGTAAACTCCTGCCGCTGGGAGAGCGATTAATGGGGACACTCTCCTTTTCTGCCTCATTTGGGGTGGTCAGATCGACTGGTTGCCCCACTTGAGTAGAAAAAGGAGAGTGTCCCCTTTTCCGGCCCGCCGGAACGCGACGGCTCCGATCCCCCTCGACCTCGCGTGACGGCGGGCTCGGACTTTTCGCCCGGCCCGAGAGCTCCGATGAGGGTCAGATCGCTCCAGCCGATTGTGCCGCGTGAACCTAGGTTTCGGAGCTGCCTCGGCCTGGTGCTGGTCACGGCAGCGGTCGGCCTTTTCGGAAACGTCCCCGTTAGAGCCCAGCAGACGGTCGGTTTGTTTCTCGACGATCCGCGGTCTTTCAGGGGATATACTCTGTTCGCTCCTCAACAGAGCTCGACCACTTACCTGATCGACAACCACGGAAAACTCGTTCACGGCTGGGCCAGCAGCTTCGCGCCGGGACTGTCCGCGTATCTGCTCGAGGACGGCCACTTGCTTCGCACCGCGCAGTACGGCCCCGGCGGCGCGTCGAAGTTCAACGTGGGCGGCGCCGGCGGGTTGATCGAGGAGCGCGAATGGGACGGAACGCCCGTCTGGGACTACGCGTACTCGAGCATCCTGCACCGCCAGCATCACGACATCGAGAGACTGCCGAACGGCAACGTGCTGTTGATCGCCTGGGAGAGCAAGTCCAGCGCGGAAGCGATCGCCGCGGGAAGATCGCCCTCGTTCCTGACGGACGGTGAGCTGTGGCCGGATCACGTTATCGAGGTGGAGCCCTCCGGCGCGACCGGCGGCGTCATCGTGTGGGAGTGGCACGTCTGGGACCATCTGATCCAGGATCATGACCCCACCAAGGACAACTACGGCGTGGTGGCCGACCACCCCGAGCTGGTCGACGTCAATTACAAGGCCACCGTCGGTCCTGCCAGCGGTGGAGCGGATTGGACCCACACCAACGCGATCGACTACAACGAGTCCCTCGACCAGATCGTCCTGAGCGTCCATGGGTTGAGTGAGATCTGGGTCATCGACCACAGCACCACGACCGAAGAGGCCGCCGGCCACGCAGGGGGCGATTCCGGGAAGGGAGGCGACCTTCTCTATCGCTGGGGAAACCCGCAAGCGTACGACCGGGGGAGCGAAGGCGATCGGAAGCTGTTCGGCCAGCACGACTCGCGCTGGATCGAGGCCGACGAGCCCGGAGCCGGCAACATCCTGATCTTCAACAACGGCCGGAACCGCCCCGGCGGCAACCAGTCCACGGTGGACGAGATCGTGCCGCCGGTGGACGTGAGCGGCGACTACGCGCTGGACCCGGACGCCGCGTACGGCCCCTCCGAAGCGCTGTGGAGCTATCCGGCGAATCCCGCGGACGCTTTCTTCGCCCAGAACATCTCGGGTGCGCATCGGCTGCCCAACGGCAACACGCTCATCTGCGACGGACCCAGCGGCACCTACTTCGAGGTGACGCCGGCGCAGCTGACCGTGTGGAAGTACGTCAACCCGATCACCGGCTCGGTGCCGATCGTTCAGGGGCAGCCGGCCACGGGGAACGCGACCTTCAGGGTGCATCGCTACGCGCCGGATTATCCTGCCTTCGCCGGCAAGGACCTGACGCCGGGCGATCCACTGGAGACGCGCAGCAGTCCGTTTCCGATTCCCGGCGGAGAGGGCGCAACCGTGCCGATGACGGGATCCAGGGTGACCCCCGCGGGCGACTGGATCGTGGTGGAGTGGGACGCGGATTCCTGCCAGGCGTACGACTACAACCTGATTTTCGGACCCCTTGCCGCCGTATCGATCCTTAACGTGAACGGCAGCGAGTGCGGCATCGGGGTCTCCGGCGTCTACGACTGGCAAGGCGTGCCGGCGGGCGATCTGTTCTTCCTGATCGTCGGCGCGGACGACACGGGGGTCTACGAGAGTGGTTGGGGCGCCGACAGCTCGGGGGCCGAGCGCAACGGCCCGGCGGCCTCCACTCTGTGCGGGACCACCACCAAGGACGAGGCATTGACATGTCCATAGCCGCGCGGCGCGACCCTTCCCGAAGATCCCGGAGAGTCCTGGCTGGCCTCATCGTCTGCACGGTCGTCGCTGTCGGTACGACGTGGGCGGGGTCGATGACGACGCATCTCAGAGACGCACTGGTCCACGCCGGACCCGACGATCTCGTCCCGGTCGTCGTATTGATGGAGGAGTTCCCCGCCCGGGACGCGCTTCTGGAAGAGGTCCGCGGACTCAACCGCGAGGACCGGCGAGCCCACGTGATCGCCACCATGAAGAGCCTCGCCGAGCGCAGCCAGCGTGCGGTCCACGCCGAGCTGGCCACCGAGCATGAGCGGATCCAGAACATCCGCGTCCTGTGGGGCGTCAACGGCGTCGCGCTCGAGGCGAGACCGGGTGTAATCGAGCGCTTGGCGTCGTTACCGGGCGTGCGGAACGTGATGGTCGACGGGGGACGCGGCCGGCCGGCGGACGGCACGACCTCGAGCGACATCGGGGTCGACGGCACCGGGCCGACCGGAGGCGATATCTCCGGGCCGAATCCGGACGCCACGGTTCGCGGCGAGGTCATCGCCATGGGCGCCCAGCAGGTCTGGGAGCAGCTCGGCTACACCGGAGCCGGCGTGATCGTGGCGGTCATCGACACCGGCGTCGATCCGACCCACCCGGACCTCGCCGATCACATCTGGACCAATCTCGACGAGGTCCCGGGCAACGGTCTCGACGACGACGGTAACGGCCACATCGACGACACCTGGGGCTGGGACTTCTGCGACGACGACAACACCCCGAACAGCGGCAGTCACGGCACGCAGGTGGCCGGCCAGGTGGCGGGGGACGGCACCAACGGCATCGTCACCGGCATGGCGCCGGACGCCGAGCTGATGGTGGTCGGCATCAACTGCAACCCTCCCGATTCGATCGGGTGGCTGGCCAGCGACTACGCCATCGAGAACGGCGCCCACATCATCACCGAGTCGTACATCTGGCCCTGGGAAGAGGACACCCCGGACTTCGAGGGCTGGCGCCGGCAGATGGACACCGAGCTGGCCGCCGGGATCATCCACGGCGCCGCCGCCGGCAACGATGGCGGCACCGTCCCGTTCATCCCGTACAACGTCTCGACGCCGGCGAACTGTCCACCGCCGTGGCTCCATCCCGATCAAACCATCGTCGGGGGTGTGTCCTCGACCCTGACCGTGGGCAACATCGAGTGGATCGCCGACGTCATCGCGTCGTCGTCGTCGCGCGGCCCCTCGGCGTGGGAGGATATCCGCGCCTACACCGATCCCGACTATCCGTTCACCCTGACCCCCGCGCTCTTCGATTATCCCTACGAGAACGGCGCGCAGCCAGGCCTGATCAAGCCCGACCTGTCGGCGTACGGCAACGGGACCACCACGACCTGCCCGGGTCCCAGCTACTGCGGCTTCAGCGGTACGTCATCGGCGACACCGCACGTCGCCGGGGCGATGGCGCTGATGCTGCAGGCGAATCCCGAGGCGACGCCCGCGGAGCTGGCAGAGGCGCTCATGACCACCGCGGAGCACCGCGGCGATCCCGGCAAGAACAACGTCTACGGGACGGGCCTGTTGCAGGCGTTTCCAGCGGTGCAGGCCGTCGAGTCGGGGGTGCTGTACTTATCGCATTCGATCGACGACGCCGCGGCCGGCAACGGCGACCTGATGCTCGACCCGGGCGAGCAGGTGACGATGACGATCACCGTCGAGAGCCGCACCGACACCAGCATCGACGATCTCACGGCGATCCTGTCGACCACGACACCGGGCGTCACGATTCACGACCACTACGCGACCTTTCCGACCCTGCCCGCACGCGGTACGGTGCTCAGCGATGCGCCTCACTTCACGTTGAGCATCGATCCGGCGGCTTGTTCCACGGTCGTCGTGTTCGACCTCGAATTCCGTTACGAAGGCAGTGTCCGGCGATCGACGTTCGACGTCCGGGTCGGCGAGCCGGAACCGCTGACGTTGATGTCGGACGACTTCGAGACCGACCTGGGCTGGAGCTCCGATCCAGGGGCGACGACCCAGGGCGCGTGGGTGCGGGAGGATCCGATCGGCGTGGTGGACGGCGGGGGACAGCCGAGCAACCCCGAGGACGATACCTCCGATCCGGGCGTCACGGCCTGGGTGACCGGCAACGGCGAGCTCACCGGCAGGAAAGACGAGAACAACAACGACGTCGATGGTGGCGTCGTCACGTTGATGTCACCACCGTTCGGCGATCTCTACATGCTCTCCCTGAACCTGTCGTACGACCGCTGGTACTACGACAACAGCTCGGGTGGAGATTTCTTCAAGGCCGAGGTCTCGAACGACGGTGGCCAGAGCTGGACCGTCGCGGAACACCTGGTCAACTCCACCACTGGCTGGGGAAGCAACTCGGTGGACCTTTTCGCCCTGCTCCCCCCCACCGACGACATGCGCCTGCGGTTCGTGGTCCAGGACGGTTCGACCGATACCGCCGTGGAGGGCGCCGTCGACGAGGTCACCGTCGACGGCATCTGGGTCCGCTGCCAGGACTACACGCCGCCGGCCGCCCTGGCGCCGAACGCCGTGGGCGACACGCTCGTCGTCGAGGTCGAGCCCGGTGGCCACACGATCTTGACCTGGGTCGCCCCGCCGGTCGATGGCACTCACGATGAGGCGACCCTCTACCGCATCGAGCGCGCGGTTTCACCCTCCGGCCCGTTCACCGAGGCCGGCTCCGCCACCTCGACGACCTGGGTGGATGTCGACGCCCTCGACTCGACCGACCCGTACTACTACCGTGTCCGGGCCGAAAACGCCGGCGGCACCTCCCCGTAGTCGCAGCAAGAAAGGGGACACTCTCCTTTTGTACCCCAAATGGGGCAAGGGGCTGTTCTTGCCTCATTTGAGGTGGTAAAGGAGAGTGTCCCCTTTTTGAGGAGGGGTGTCGGTGTAATATTTGGAGATTGCGAGGGGGGGAATCTCATGAGTGATGCATCTTCCGAGACCGGGCTCGATCTCGACGAGCTGAGAGAGGCGATCCGGTGCGAGTATCGCGCGGTCGCCAAGGAACCCGACAAGGGTTATCACTTCCACACCGGCCGGCGGCTCGCCAAGATCGTCGAGTATCGCGACGAGTGGCTCGACGCGGTGCCCGAGAAGGTCGTCGCGTGCTTTGCCGGAACCGGTAACCCGTTCAGCATCGCGCCACTCGCCCCGGGAGAGCGCGTCGTCGATCTCGGTTGCGGCGCCGGGATCGACAGCTTCATCGCGGCCTCTCAGGTCGGCGAGTCCGGGGCCGTGATCGGCCTCGACATGACGACCGAGATGACCGAAAAGGCACGGGCGGCGAGGGACGAGGCCGGGGTGAAGCAGCTCGATTTCCGTCAGGGCTACCTCGAGTCGATCCCGGTGGAAGACGGCTGGGCCGACGTCGTCATCTCGAACGGCGCCCTCAACCTGTGCCCGAACAAGGCGAGTGCCTTCGGCGAGATCCGCCGCGTGCTGAAGCCCGGAGGCCGGATCCAGATCGGCGACATCATGGTCCACAAGCCAGTCTCCGACTCCGCCAAGAAGAAGATCGACCTCTGGACCGGGTGAATCGCCGGTGCTCTGCTGGAAGCAGAGCTCAAAGCGATGGTCGAGCAGGCCGGCTTCGAGGATTTCGAGATTACGTGGAAGGCGCCGGTCTTCGAGGGTGCGCCCCAAAGCTCGAGCGCCGCGAAGTTCGGGACCGTGGGCATCAACTACAGGGCCCGAAAACCGGCTTGATCCGGGGGGGGCGGCGGTTGACGATGGCCGTGGCGCCGTAGTAGCGTCTCGCCCTCGACAGGTCGGCACTACGACCCAAAACCTCAGTCTCGAGAATCCTGGAGGATTGCACGGATGAACAGATTCACAGTCCTGATCGTTGCTTTGTTCGCGGTCTCGTGTATGGCGTCGACGCCGCTATTGGCAGAGGGATACGTCGGACTCAGCTACGGCGAGTCGAGTGCGGACATGAGTCAGAGCGACATCGACGACGGTTCGCTGTCCGGCTTCACGAGCGACGACACGGACAACGCCTGGAAGGTATTCGGCGGCTGGCACATGAAATGGGTCGGCGTCGAGGCCGCCTGGCAAGATCTCGGCCAGTTCTCCATGGGTGCCGAGTCGGACGGGTCGGGTCCGATCTACGATTCCGGCCCCGTCAGCCGCACGCTCGAGGCCCGCGGGCTCTCGGCGGAGCTGCTGGGACGTATCCCGCTGGGCAAGGTCATCGCGATCTTCGGGAAGGTGGGCGCGTTGTGGTGGGATTCGGAGATGCTCACCACCGCGGGAATCGTGAGGGTCAATCAGGATCAAACCGGACTCGACCTGATGTACGGCGCCGGGGTCGACATCATCATCAAGAAGATCTCCCTCCGCCTGGAGTACGAGAGGTTCGACAAGGTCTCGAGCGCCGACACCAGCATCGATTTCGCCTCGGTCGGCGTCATGTTCAACTTCTAGGGGTTGATCGGTAACCGTACCCCGGCGCCGGATTGCAAGGTCGATTGTTGACCGATTCGGGCGATAGACACAGGTGCACGATCGTGGAAGTGGGCGAAAATGAACGCGCGGGCGGTTCCGACAAGGGTATGATCCGCGCGACCACCGCGTGCGGTGCGCGTCACGCTATTCGAGTAGGAGGCTAAAGACCATGCGGAAAGCTCTCTTGGGTTTCGCTATCGGTGTTCTGATTCTTGCGGCGCCGGCGATGATGCTTGCGCAAGAAGACGAGATAGTCCTGGACGCCTGCGGCGAAAAGCAGGCTGCGGTCAAGTTCCCTCACAGTGCCCACGTGGAATTGGGCCCGTGCTCGACCTGCCACCACACGCAGGAAGACCTGGCGGCCGGCGGCGAGGGCGAGAAGTGCACCAACTGCCACCTCAACCCCGAGGATGAGGCCACGCCGGACTGCTCGCAGATGAGCACGTCGAAGAACCCGTACCACAAGCTGTGCGTCGGGTGTCACAAGAAGGAAGCCAAGGGCCCGGCCAAGTGCGCCGAGTGCCACCCCAAGGGCTAGTAGCACAGAAGCTCGCCTAGGCTTCGGTCTGCGGACGCTTCCGGTCGGGCCAGTCGACGTGGAAGAACTTTCCGCGCGGCTGGTCCACCCGTTCGTAGGTGTGGGCGCCGAAATAGTCTCGCTGGGCCTGAAGCAGGTTCGCGGGTAACGTCCCCGTGCGGTAGCTGTCGTAGTACGACAGCGCGCTCATGAACGCAGGGCACGGAATGCCGGCCTCGGCGGCCAGCGCGATGACGCGCCGCCAGTTCTCCTGGGCGCCGGCGATCTTTCGCTTGAAGTGGGGGTCGAGCAGCAGGTTCGGCAGATTCTTCTTCCGGCGGTAGGCGTCGGTGATCTTCTGCAGGAACCGGGCGCGGATGATGCACCCGCCGCGCCAGATCATGGCGATTTTGCCGAAGTCGAGCTTCCATCCGTACTCCTTCTCGGCCTCGGCCATCAGCGCGAAGCCCTGGGCGTACGAGCAGATCTTGGAGCAGTACAAGGCATCGCGGACGGCCTCGATCAGCTTCGTCTTGGCGCCGCGGTACCGGAATTTCGGCCCGCGTAGGGACTTCGACGCCGCGACGCGCTCTTCCTTGAGCGCGCTCATCGTGCGGGCGAAGACCGCCTCGGCGATGGTGGCGGCGGGCACGCCCATCTCGAGCGCGTTAACGCTCGTCCAGCGCCCGGTCCCTTTCTGCCCCGCGGCGTCGAGCACCGAATCCACGAAGAACCTGCGCCGGTTGGCCGGGTCCCGCTGCTGCAGGATGTCGGCGGTGATCTCGATCAGGAACGAATCCAGGTCGCCGGTGTTCCACTCGGCGAAGATCTTGGATAGCTCGTTCGGGCGTAGGTGAAGCAGGTGCTTCAGCAGGAAGTAAGCCTCGCTGATGAGCTGCATGTCGCCGTACTCGATGCCGTTGTGCACCATCTTGACGTAGTGTCCAGCCCCGTCGGTGCCGATGTAGGTCGTGCACGGCACACCGCCCCGGACCGGCTTCCCCGGTACGGCGCCTTCCTTCGGCCTGCCGGTCTTCGGATCGACCTTGGCCGCGATGGCGGTCCAGATCGGCTTGATCGCGTTCCACGCTTCGGGGCTGCCGCCGGGCATCAGCGACGGGCCGAACCGGGCACCTTCCTCGCCGCCCGACACGCCGGAGCCGACGAAGTGCAGGCCGCGTTTGTTGAGCTGTTTCTCGCGGCGAATCGTGTCGCTCCACAGGGTGTTGCCCCCGTCGATGACCACGTCGCCCTTCTCGAGCAACGGCGCGAGCTGGTCGATCACGGCGTCCACCGGCGCGCCGGCCTTGACCAGGATCACGATCTTGCGCGGCCGGGAGAGTCTCCGGACCATCTTCTTCAACGACTTGCAGCCGATGATCCCGCCCGGGGTGTCCGGGTTGTCGGCAACGAACTTTTCGGTCGTCGCCGTCGTACGGTTGTAGACCGCAACCCTGAAGCCGTGGTCGGCCATGTTGAGGACCAGGTTCTGGCCCATCACCGCCAGACCGATCAGACCGATATCCGCCTCGGGTTTCTTCTTGGCCATGCCTGTTTTCCCGTCCGACCGGCTTCCAGTTCCTTGGCTCTCTCGCCGACCGGTCCGTCATGGTTGCCGATCACGCGCGCGGAACATGGCTGCGGTGGAGATCGGTGATGATACCACGGTCGGCTCTGCGGTATCCTGATTGGCCGTGCCCGTTTGACGCGGGCCAGACCGGGAAGGAGTTCGCATGTTTCGGAGGTCATTGCTCGCGCTCGCCTTGCTGATCGCCATGATGCCGGCGTCTGCGCGCGCGCAGGAAGCTCCCGAGCTGACCCCGTTTCTCGGGTTCCGGTTCGGTGGGTCGGTGGACAGCGTCTCGACAGGCGAATCCTTCAGCATCGACCCCTCCGGAAGTGTCGGCCTCATCTTCGACTACCCGCTGAGCCCCGAGACGACCTTCAAGTTCGTGTGGAGCCTTCAGGACACCGAGATCGATGGCTCCCGCGCGGACGGCACCGGGCCGTCGCGCTTTCCGCTGGACATCCACTATTTCCACTTCGGCGCCACCTACTCACCCGGCCCCCCGAGAAAGAGGCGGGGCTACGTGGTGATCACGGCCGGCGCAACGCACTTCGATCCCGACGCGAGCGGGTTCGGTTCCGATACTCGGTTTTCTCTGGCCGCGGGTGGAGGCGTGAAGCTCAAGCTGAGCGATCGCCTGGGCCTGCGAATCGAAGGGCGCGGCTACCTGACCTTCGTGAGCTCCAGCAGCGACGTCTTTTGCAGCGGTGGGGGAGCCGGCGCCAGTTGCGCCTTCAGCTTCACCGGAGATGCTTTCCTCCAGGGAGAGATCGACGTCGGGCTATCGATCGCCTTCTGAGGTCGAAGGTCAGGGCATGATCTCGCACTTGACGCAGCTGACGACCTTGGCCTCGTAGCTCCTGAGCTCGAACGACGCCGGGATCTCGTGCCGCACCATCTCGGTAAGACTCCCGTCGTCAAGCTTGACGAACCGCGGCAGCCGTTCCTTCTTGGTCTGGCCGTTGGGCAAGAGCTCGTCGATCACCAGGTCGTACTCGATCTTCGCGCAATTCTCGGAGGTCGAGACCTCCACCGTAAACTGAAGGTGCTTCACCCCGCCCTGTTCGTCGGTGTCGAGCGTGGCCTGCGCGAAGGCATCGCAATTGCTCTCCTGGGCGAAGCCGGCCGCCGTGGCCAACAACAACACGCCACAGAACGCCAAAATCGTCATCGCTTTCATGGTCACGAGTCCTCCTTGCAAGCAGACCTACCCTGAATCTAAACTCATTCCGGCCCGCGCACAAGTCCGGTCGGCGAGCAGGGTCAGGTCGCCGAGGTCTTCCCGGCGCGGCGGTGTCTTCGCTCTTCTCATGAGCTCGTGGTGTTACGATGGACGCTCCCCGGCGCACAGTCGCGCGGGTAAACACGAATGGGCTTGACCTCGATTCTCAACGAGACCCGCACCTCGAGACGATCGGTCGGTATCGCCGTGTGCGCCGTGGCGCTTCTGCTCGCCGGTGTGACGCATCCCGCTCGGGCCGACGACGAAGACGTACCCGAGGTCCGGCCGTTCAACTATGCGTTCGCGTCCTACGTCGGCGGCGGATTCTACGCCCAGAACGGGCGGACCCTCTGGATCGTCCCGATTCCCGTCGGATTCGATCTCCGCCCGGAAGACGAACACTTCCTCGGAATCCGGCTGACGCTCAAGCTGACGCTCGGATTCTTCGACTTCAAGCCCCAGGACCTCGTCGATTTCGAGATCCCCGACCGTATCGGCACGGTGAGCCTGTTGCCGGGGGTGGAATTCCCGATGCGGGTCACCAAGAACTGGCTGCTCACTCCGTTCGGAGACATCGGGGCGGCGGCCGATACCGAGCACGAACAGATCACCTGGGTTGCCGGTCTCGGCGCCCACAGCCGTGCTGAGTTTCACTGGAAGAGACAGAAGTTCCTTCTGTGGAACCGCCTGGTCTACGCGAGGGACTTCGCCAACAGCCAGGAGCCCGCGGAGGACTTCCTGCTGTTCGAGACGATTTTCGAGCCGCGTGTGCCCCTCGGAGCGATCCGGGGAAACCCCACCGACGTGGGGTTGTTCTTGCTCGCCGACTCGTTCTTCTACCCTGTCATCGTACCGCGGACCGACGGTGGGGAATCGGAGATTCTCAGGCGCTACGAGATCGGAATCACGTACGGCTCGGCGGAGCCGACCAAGCTGTGGATCTTCCCGGTTCCGCGCATCGGTCTGAGCTGGCGGTTCGGGCAGGACGCCAACGGAATCCGATTCATCCTCACCTATGCGTACTGACCCGGGGTTGACCCCGGTCGTCAGAAGACCGCTCCGAAGCCGATGTAGATCCGGTAGTCGGGATCGCCCTCACGCCGGTCGAGGGGCCATCCGAGGTCGAGTCGTATCGGCCCGATCGGCGACGAATAACGGAATCCGACGCCGTAGGCTTTGAAGAGCTCCGAGTCCACGGTGCTCGGCTGCAACCAGACGTTGCCGGCGTCGAGGAACGCGACCGCCCACAAGCTGCGCCACAGGCGGCGGTGAAGCTCCTGGTTGACAACGAGCATCACCTCACCGCCCAGGGGTACACCGTCCGGATCGCGGGGGCCCAAGCTGTTGGTTGGATAGCCGCGGACCGAGTACTCACCTCCCGCCCGGAGACGGTCCACGAACGGGACCTCCGTCCCGAATGCCTTGGTCAAGCCGATGCGCCACGACTGGGCCCAGGTAAAGTGCCTGAACGGGAGGAACCACTTGAACTGGCTGAACGCGGCGACGGAATCCGCGTCGCTGCCCAGGGTCTCGAAGGAGCCCGAGAGGTCGAGACCGACGAAGGTACCCTTGCGTTTCGCCATGTCGAGACCGGGATCGTAGGTGTTGAACACCGCCTGCCACCCGAAGCGCGGGCTGAGCAGGAGATCGTCGACGGGGACGGCGGGGTCGAGGGGCGTAACTTTGCGGTCTTCGATCACGGCGTAGGTTCGCATCTGGTGTCGGCCGGCCACGGGGAAGGTGAACTGGATCCAACCTTCGATGCCCTCGACGGCGGCGATCTCCTCGATGTCGTCCTTGCCCTCGACGAAGAGCTCTAGCGAGCTCTTCTTCCCGATGATGCGTGGGATCATGTGGTAGAGGCGCAGCCGCTTTTGTTCTTCGCCGTAGATCACGCGCACGCCGGAGGTATGCCCGCGACCCAGCGAGTTGGTGTCGATGAAGTCGACCACCGCGCTCAGGGACTTGCCGTCCTCCCATCGTCCGCCGTAGGCCAGCTGGAAGCGTTGGGCTTCTTGCAGCTCGAAGGTCACCGTCGTATCAACTTCCGCCATGGGTCGTTCGGGGACCGAGCCGTTCGCGTCGATTTCCTCCGAGGTCGTGACGTCGATCCGCCGGAACACTCCGGTCCGATACAGCCGCTGCCGGGCCTCGGCGACGTCGTCGCGCCGCAAGGTCCCACCCGGCTCGAGATCCGCGTTGCGCTCGATCCAGCGTCGCTTGGAAGCCCGCAGACCTTCGAACCGCACCTCGGCCAGGCGATAGGTCGGCCCGGGATCGACCTCGAAACGGACGGCCAGTTCGAAGGGATCGTCCTCCTTGACTGGCCGCACCACCGTACGAACGCGCGCCTCGGCATGGCCGCGATCGCGAAGATCGTCTTCTATCTCCCGGGAGGACAACGCGACGAGTCCGAAATCGACCGGCTGCCCCTCGGCGATCTTCAGGGAATCGGCCAGTCGCTGCGCGTCGTTTTCGTCGATCCCCACGATCTCGAGTGAGCCGACGTGCTGTCGGGGGCCGGGCTCCACGCGAACCGTCACGGTCTCGCCGTCGTCGGACACGTCCCGCGAGAGAACCGCGGCCTGGGGCCACCCGAGTTCCGCCAGCTCCCGCACCAGTCTGCGGTCGGCCGACTCCACACCCGCGGCCAGCTCGACGACGCTCAGCCGCGAGACGTACCGATTGGCAATCCGCGCGGCGTCTTCCTCCGGGATGCCCTCGATCCGTGGTCGATCCGGTTCGATCTTTCGCCCGCCGACGGTATGGACCCGCAGGACCTGTCCCTGTTCGCCCGCTTCCACGAGAACCTCGACCTCGGGTTCCAGGTAGCCCTGGCCGCGGAGCACCCTTTCGGTCTCCAAGCGGACGCGATCGATCGACGCGTTCTCGCCAACTTCTTCCGGACGGTAGAGCGCGGCGATGTCTCGCCGAGCTGCACGCGGGATCTTTGCTCCCTCGAATTCGTAGCTCACGTAGGGTCCGGGATCGACCGCCACGTGAAGATCCACACGCTGATCCTTGGCCGGGTCTACTTCGACCTGCACGCTTGCCGCCGGGAAGCCCTTCCGGCCCATCCACTCGGCGACATCGACCTCGACGTCCAGCCCCGCTCCCTCCGGGAACTCGTCGCCCTTGCGGTAGCCGGTGGAGCGCTTCAGGCGCCGGGCCTTGACGACCTCGGAGACGTCGACGGTGGTCTTGCCCAGACGGGGGCCCGAATCTTCGTCGCCGGAGCCGCTTCCGAGAAGGAGGCTTTGCTGAAGGGTGATCCCCGCGTTTCCCTGATCGTTGGTGAACAGCTGGGTCCGAAACCCGGGACCGGGGGGAATCCCCGGCAGGTCGACGATGTAGGTCTGCGCCTCGGCCTCGCGCGGGTTGTTCGAGGCGATGAAGGAAACGTTGGGGGAGATCTGCTGGGCCACGGTGAACCGCGCCTGGCTGTCGGTCTCGCCGAGCAACGGCAAGGGCTCGTAGCTGAGCACGGTGCTGAACTCACTGCCCAGGGCTCCGGCCAAGCGGTTCTGGTAGTAGCTGGCGAGCTCGGTGGTCGCCTGCTCGAGACTCTGCCCGGACTGCTGGCCCCAGAAGTCCAGGCCGCCGCCGCCACCCGGACCGAGGTCGCCGAGACTCCCGTACCAGAACCCCTTGCTCTTCTGCTTGAGGCTCGGATCTTGCACCGAGCTGGTCGCCTCGAACACCACGCGACCGTCCGACACCGTCCCGCCGGACCACTCCAGCGCAGCTTCTTCGACCCTCCAGGTCTGTCCGAAAACCCACAGCCACCCTCCGGGATCGATGTCGATGCGGCCGTCGATACGCGGTTTGGCCACGGTTCCGCCGATTTCAATGCGACCCCAGTGAACGTGGGCGTCGGCGAGGTTGTTCTTGATATTGACGCCCTCGGCGGTCGCGATGCTGAGGTCGAGGTCGATCTTGTCGTGTAGCGGGTTGTCGGAACGAGCCAGCGACGTGTCCCCCAGCATGCGGAGGACCTCGCCCTCCAGGAACACGTCGCGCCTGAGGACTCCGCGGTCCACCACCAGGTCTCCCGCTAATCGCCCGCGCCCTCCGGCGCGCCAATCGAATGTCAAGTCGCCGCGGACCACCACGACCAGGCCATAATCCAGACGGAAGCGGGCCCCATCGAGGGTGGCCTCGAATCGCGCTTCTCGCGATTTCGTGTCCAGCTCGCCTCGTAGCTCGAGATTGCCGCTGTTGAGGCGCCCGGTCGCGCGCTCCAGAACGATCTTGCCTTCGGCGAACCGCACGCGGATGTCGGGGTTCCCGATCATCGCGGGATAGGGTGAATGGTAGGTCAGGCTGGCGTCGGGTCCCTGCACGTGAGCTTCGACTGTCAGGGCATCCAGCGGGCCGCGAGCGCTCGCCTCGACGAAGACCTGCCCCGCGGTGTTGTCCGCTGCGACGAACGGCTTGAGCAGCGTCGCATCGGCCCTGCCCCGGAAGTCGAAGCTCAGATCCCGGACCAGCTCGAGGTAACCGTCGCTCGGATCCCAGTCGGTATCCAGTTCCATCGCGCCCGAGATCTGGATGGGCGTTCGACCGCCGATCAGCGGACCCGCGGCGTCCATGCTCGTCGGCTCCAGAATGAATCGCCCCTCCTCGATTCGAAGTCGCAGTGTGGCGTTGGTCTCGAGCAGCTCGTCCCCGGAGCCAAACGAGAGATCCACGATGGAAAGGGTGCCCGACGACGCCAGTACGTTGACGGGGTCGACGTCAAGCACGCCGTCCAGCAGCGCCCGCACCGGAAGATCCTCCTCGAGCCCGGCGAGGGCGAGCAGCGTGGCCAGCTCCATGTCGTCGAACATCAACCGGATCGCGCGCTGATCGGTCGGTTCGAACCACGCGGCCAGCTCCGGGTGAAGGGAGCCCAACGGCAAGGTGGCACGGAGGGTGGCGGTCTTGTCGGTGGTGACGATCGTCAGCGGGTCAACGTGCAGGAGCCCGCGATCGAGCGTCGCGGCGATCTCCGCCTTCACGATCCCCTCGAAGGGGTCGGTCACCTCGAGCTCGAGCGTCGCGCTCGCGGGCGGCCAGGCCGGCTCGAAACGAGCACGACCGTCGAAACGACAGGCGACCGGCCGCTCGGCATCGCGGAAGGCGCCGCCGATTCGGTCGATCTCGACCGCGTCCTCGTTTCCGCGTGCCGAGAGCTCCAGCTGCTCGAACGCGAGGTCGCCCCAGCTCAGATCCCGGCCCCGGGCGATGACGTCGGCAGTGTATCCGAGCGGCCCTCCGGTGACGCTCACGGAGCCTTCGACGCTCCCCTCGATCTTGGCGCCGTCGGGTTTGCCGAGGGAGAACCGTCCGAGGTCGAGTCGTCCGATGTCCAGGTCGACCTGCCCATCGAGGAAGGGTGGCGAGTCGCCGACGCAACCGTCGATCGCGAGCCTCACGCTTTCGCCCACGGAAGGACTCCACGTCGCGAATCCCTCTGCCAGCGGGTGACTCACGTCGCCCGACAACCCGAGCTCGGCGAGGATCGAGCCACCGAGCCACTCGACGTCGGGGATCCGTTCGTCGAGTCGCAATCCCGGGAGGAGCTCGCCGGACAGCTCCTCGATCTGGGCAATCGCCGCCGCGACGTCCGGTACTTCCAGGATGGCTCGGATGTCCCGCAGCTCTGCCTGCGTCACCTCGTTCCAGGCCGGCAGGAGAACCGCGCCCTCGACGTGACGTCGGCCGGGTGATCGAGGAAGCAGCGACAGATCGAAGGCGAGATGCAGCGGCCGCTCGAGCGCGCCGGTTCGTGTCTTGGACCTCAACTCGATCAACGGAACATCCTCGAAGCTCCATAGAGCCGTCAGGTCCAGGCGCGGAGAGCGCAGCGGCCCTCTGGCCATGGCCGAAGCGTTCAGCTTGCCGGCGGGTTTCCAACCGCCCACGTCGCGCTCGCCGAGTCCGAGGCGTCGAGCGGCGTCCCGCAGGTCCGGCAGATCGACCTGTAGCCGTGTCGCCCCGAGCTCGCCGTCGGCGACCTCGATCCACGACGGAGCGGTCAGCGTGCCCGAGACGTGCCTGCGGCCGGGGTCGTCCGGCAGCAGCTCGGCGTCGACCCGGATGCCGAAGGCGTCGGGTGGGGGAGCCGCGCGCACGGTCGCGGTGATGAGTCTCTCGCTCGGGCTTTGCCACACGAGCGTGGCCTGGCCGCGGACGCTGTCCTCGCGGCGCCGTGCGGGATCGCGCGCCAGTGCCACGGCGAGCTCGAGGTCGGCCTTGACGTCGAGCCAGCCCCCCGAGGGATCGAGGGTATTCAGCTTCATCGCGCTCAACGCGGGTGTCAGAAGCTCGGCCGGAAGCCGCGCGATGTCGGCGCGCAGTGAGCCGGAGAGCGCGGCGTCTTTCACCGCGAGCGTCCCGGCGGCGTTCACGTGACCGCCCGCGGTGAGATCCGGAACCAGGAGGGCGGGCTCGGCTTCGAGGTCGAAGTTCAGATCGGTGACGGCTCCCGAGGCCAGGTCGATGGCCCCGCGAGATTCAAGAGACAGGCCCTCGGCCACGAGCGTGAGATCCTCGACGTCGAGCCGCCCGTTCATTTCGAGAGTGAGTGCCGCCTCGAGAGCAGCGGCGATCGTGGGACGCCGTCTGCTGTCGAGGTCCAGGCGGGCCGTGAGGTGCTCGACGTCGAGCCGACCTTCCCGGAAGGCCCCCTGCAGGGACACGGCTCTCGCGCTCCAAGTGGCGCCCAGGATCTCCCAGCTCTCGGGAAGCTCCCGGCCAACGACCGCTCCGTCGACGACGAGGATCTCGTGAACCTCGATCGTCGTACCGCCGGATCCGGCACCGTCGCTCTTGCGGGATGCAAATTCAGGCAGCGGCGCCCCGAGGTCGACGTGGGGTCCCTCGAGCCGCACCGAGTCGATCACGATGCTGTCGCCACGTAATGCGCCCCACCGGAACTCGACCCGCGCCCGTCGTAGGGTGACAAGAGGCGACGAGCCGTCCTCGGAGGCGCCGAGGGCAAGCCCCCGCAACTCCAGCACGCCGCGACGCACGGCGAGTGAGAAGTCGTCCACCGTGAGCACGACGCCCAGACGTTCCTGGATCGCTCCCACGGCCCAGCCGAGCAGGATCTGGCGCCCGGGCCGCGAGTACAGCCCCGAGCCCGCCATCAAGGCGATCAACACGACCAGCGAGGCCAGCAAAACCACGACCCGGCGCCACCAGACGCCGCGTCGGCCTCGCTTGTCGGATCGTCGAGAGTTCATGGGATTCACCGGAGATCAGGATACTGCACTGCCTCCGGCGGAACCTGCGATCTCTCCGTTCGGCATCGTCGTGTTCGGAACAGGCGCGCCCGTACGTGGCCGGTGCCCGGGATCCACTCCTGACTGGAGATCGGTCCACATTAACGGTTCTTAATCGACCGTACAGGACTCCTCCATACCCGGGGCGGTAACTTCCCCGGTGACCGCCGCGGATGCGCTCGTGGGCCCCTCGCCGAGAGGCTCGGGCGCGTCCCGGCAGGAGGTCGGCGCCGGCGAACGGCGAGAAAGGAGTGCCCCATGAACCAGCAACTCGAACAGGAGCTGACCGCACTGACCCGACGCAAGACGGACGTCGTTCGTCACTTCCTGACGCCCTACGAGGTTGCCCGATTCTGTGGGGTGCCGAACGAGGAGGTCCTGTCGTGGATCGACTCGGGGAAGCTGAACGCAACCTACTTTCCGATCGGTCGCTACCGGATCGCCGTTCCGGACCTGATCGTCTTCCTGCACCAGTTCGACGTCGCTATCTGACCTCGGCCATGGGCACCTTGACGGCCCCGATGCGGTTCACCAGGGAAGATCTCCTTTCCGACGTCGTGCTCAGCGGGAACAGCGTCTCGGGGCCTCTCCGTGGTGATCAAGTAGCGAAGGTTGCGAGCGGCTACCGCGGCGGGTAGCGTTTGAACATCTTCTTGATGGTTGAATCGACCTTCTGCTCCATTTTCTTGAACGTCCCTTTGATTGTTTCCGAAGCGACGCCGCGCCACACTACTTTCTCGGACCGGGCGTCGATCAGGTCGACCACGAGCGTGCCCGCGCCGAGGTCCGAGGGCGAGACCGAAACGACGCCGCTCCAGAACTCCAGACCTGAATTGCGAAGCTCGTCGACGGTGACCTTGTCGGGCAGCACGTAGGTCGCGACGTAGAGATCGGGCCCGGCGTCTATCCGGGCCAACCCCTTGGCTTCTAGCTGCGTCTCGACGCTGCCGACGATCAGGTCTTCCATGTTGGGGTTTCGGGCAGGGGTCCCGGTCTTCCACGCGTAGGTGCGGTAGTGCGCGAAGTCTCCCGTCCCGTCGGTCTTGACCTCCACGCCGGCAGACGTCATCGGCAAGGTCACGCCAAACAGGATCATCACGATTGCGACATCGACTCGTTTCATCGCTACCAGTCTAGCCCAAAGAGACATTTCGCGAACCCCCGATTCAGGCACGGCTAGCCCCGGAGAGGGTCGCCGGGAATCGACCCGGGCCAGAGGAGCCAAACCCCTATCCCGGGAAACCGGTCGCGGGCCCGGGTAGAATGATTCGAGTACCCTTGAGGGAGAAAGAGGTGGACGATGAAGCATCGAGCCCTTGCCCTGACGCTGCTGGCCGCGACCGTCGTGTTGTCCGGCGCGAGCGGAAAGTACAGGCTGATCGATCGTTGGGAGAACCCGGACGATCACCTGAGGTTCAAGAAGTTCCTGGTCGTCGGGATCAGTAACATCAAGGAAGCGCGTAACCAGTTCGAGAACAACTTCGTCAGCCAGCTTCGGGGCCGGGATATCGGCGGGGTGGCGAGCTACATGATCGTCCCGAACCTCGTCGGCATCGATGACGCCGAGCGCGACAAGATCCTGGCGGCCATCGAAGAAGAAAAGGCCGACGGTGTGATCACCGTACGTGCCGTTCGATTGAAGGACCTTACCGAGGAAGAGTGGGTCGCCGCCTGGAACAAGCAGGTCCGGTCCGGCGGCACGATTCGCGAGCTGATCGAGGAAACCCTCCCGCTGGCCGACGAGAAGGCGAAGCACTACGGGGTCGAGCTGGCGGTATGGGATGTCGAAACGGGAGTCCGGTTCTGGGCAGGCAGGACCAACGTCCTGACCCGCAAACAGCTATCCAAGGGAGTGCCCGAATTCGTCCGAGGCGTGATCGGCGCCCTAGTAATGGCCGACCTCGTTTAATGGGGACACTCTCCTTTTCCACCCCAAATGGGGCAATAGATCCACGCGCAGGACGGTGAGGCTCCACTTCTGCCTCATGTGGGGCAGAAAAGGAGAGTGTCCCCATTACTTGCAGGGTAGGAAGCGGATCGTGGTTTCCATCTCTTCCAGGACTCGATCGAGGGCGGCTACCGTGTCCGTGACGTCCCGTTCGGTCGTGGTGTGAGAGAGGGAGAATCGGACGGCGCAGTGCGCCTCGTCGGCGGTCTTGCCCATGGCGAGCAAGACGTGGGTCGGGTCGGGCGAGCCTGACTTGCACGCCGAGCCCGACGACAACGAGATGCCGTGCTGGTCGAGTGCGACCACCAGGGATTCTCCCCGCAGGCCCGGTAGCGTGAGGTTCAGCGTGTTCGGCAGACGGTGCTCGCGATGACCGTTCAGACGGGCCCCGGGTACCCGCCGTCGCACGCCCGCCTCGAGTTCGTCCCGTAGACGGCCCATGGTTTCGGACCGGCTGAGGCTCCGGATCGCCAACTCGGCCGCCCTCCCCATCCCGACGATGGCCGCGACGTTCTCGGTGCCGCCTCGCAGGCCACTTTCCTGTTTCCCGCCGTGGACCAGGGGCTCGAGACGAACGCCCTTTCGGGCATACAGCACGCCCACACCCTTGGGGCCGTGGAACTTGTGCCCCGAAAGGGTCAACAGGTCGACGCCGAGGTCGTCGAGATCGATCTCGATCTTGCCGGCCGCCTGGACCGCGTCGGTGTGGAACAGCACGCCGCGCTCGTGGGCGACGGCGCACAGCTCCTGGATCGGCTGGATCGTGCCGACCTCGTTGTTGGCCATCATGACGGAGACCAGGATTGTGTCGTCCGTGAGGGCCTCGCGGAGCTTCTCGGGCGAGATTCTTCCGTCGCCGTCGGCGTCGAGGTAGGTCAGGCGGTAGCCTACGCTCTCCATGAATCGCGCGGCTTCGAGGATGGCCGGGTGCTCGACCGTCGTCGTGACGATGTGACGGCCCCGGTCGCGGTAGGCGAAGGCGACGCCCTTGAGGGCCAGGTTGTCGGCTTCCGTTCCACCGCCCGTGAAGATCAATCGCCGCGGTCTGGCGCCGATCAGCTTCGCCACGCGGCGCCGCGCCGTCTCCAGCCCTTCCCGCGCGTCCCGGCCCACCGAGTGGATGCTCGACGGGTTGCCGTGCACGCCGTCGAGGTACGGCGCCATCGACTCTCGCACCGCGTCGGCCATCGCGGTAGTCGCGTTGTTGTCCAGGTAGATGCGGTGCTTCGGTGCCGGCCTGGAGCCCTCGACCTGGAGGAAGCCGGTGCCGCACCGGGTCGCCTGCAACCCGGCGGTCCGTTTCGTGACGGCCGTTCCCTCTTCGACCTTGCCGACCTCGCACAGCAACGCCTTGTAGACCGGGAACCCCGAGACGTCGTCGTAGTTGTCGATATCGGTCAGCTCGTTGACGTTCCACTTCCTCCAGGCCTCGGGGCCCACCGGGGTCCCGCCGCCCATGTTGCACTCGACCGCTCCCTTCACGATGTCCGGTGTGACCCGCGCGCGAAACGGCACGGCGCCCCTGGGTGTGCGCACCTCGACCAGGTCTCCGGTTCCGATGCCACGCTCGGCAGCATCGTCATCGTTGATCTCGACGGTCGGCTCGGGGTTATCGGCGGCGAGCCCGCGAATCCCGTGGTGCTGCGATCGGAAATCGGTGTGCGGGCGCGCGCCCGAGTTGAAGACCAGGGGAAAGCTCTTCCCGAGCTCGGGGCTGCCCAGCGGACCTTCGACCGGTTCGACGTACTTCGGGAGCGGCTCGTAGCCGTACTCCTCGAGCACCGTAGATGCGATCTCGAACTTCCCGGAGGGAGTCTCGAAGCCAGGCTGACCGTCCGCGCGCAGGCCGCCCTTCTCCCACTTCTTGAATTCCATCATGGGAGTCGGGATCTTGACCCACCCTCCGGCCTGGCGGACCTGCTCGGGGGTGTAGCCCGATCCTTCCAGCACGTGTCGCAACAGCTCTTCTTCCGACTGCGGGAAGCGATCGCCGTACCCGAGTCGCTTGGCGAGCTCGGCCATGATCAGATAGTCGTTGCGTGCCTCGCCCACCGGCTCGATCAGCTTCTCGCGGATCCGGAAGATCGGACCGTAGGTCATGTAGGACTCGATCTCGAACATGGTCGTGGCCGGCAAAACGACGTCCGCATAGGCGGCGTCGGCCGTGAGCTGCCGGTCGATACACACCAGGAAGTCGAGCTTCGTGAGCGTCTCGCGCCACACCGACGTCTGCGGCCACGAGGTCAGAAGCGACGCGCCGTGGACGATCAGGCCCCGGATGCGATACGGATCTCCCCGAAGTACCGAATCGACCAGCCCGCTGGCGTGGGACTCGCCGCGGTAGTTGCTGTAGATCGGAAACTTGTCCCGCGCCACGGCCAGGTCGAGGTTCGGGTTCTCGACGTTGCACGACCGGTTGATCGGGAAGTGGGTGTCGAGCATGGCGAGGCCGATCCCCCCGGGGACGTCGAGGTGGCCGGCGAGGGCAAACAGGGTGAGCACCGCACGGATCGCCTGGATCCCGCTGTTGGAGTACTCGAGGCCCGTGTACATCACCGGACAGGCCCCGGTGGCGTTGGCGATCCGGCGCGCCAGGTTGCGGATCGTGTCGGCGGGGACCCCCGTGATGCGCTCGGCGACCTCGGGCGTGAAGTGCTGCACGTAGGTCCTGAGGTCGTCGAAGCCCAGACACCAGCTCTCGGCGAAGTCCTCGTCGTGAAGGTCCTCGTCGATCATCACCTCGATCAGGCTCAGGGCCAGCGCACCGTCGGTCCCGGGGCGGATCGGCACCCACTGTGCCCCCGTACGCCGCGCGGTCTCGGTGTGGCGCGGGTCGATCACGATCACATCCGCGCCGCGCGCTGCGGCAGCCTCGAGCCGATTCATGTCGAGGGGCGGGGAGTCGGTCGCGGGGTTGGCACCCCACACCAGCAGAACCTCGGCGTTCTCCATGTCGGTGAACATGTTCACGAGCATGCGGCCGAAGGTGACGTCGGGGGCGATCATCGCGAACGACACGTAACAAAGCGCGCCGACGCCCATGGTGTTCGGCGAGCCGAACGGGAAGAGGACGTTCGAGGCCGACGACACCGCCACGCCCTTCGGCTGGAAGATGTCGCACAGCGAAAGCTCGAACGCTCCACGGCCGGTGTAGATCGAGACCGCCTCGGGCCCCGATTCGCTCTTGATGCGGTTCAAGTTCTCGACGATGAGGTCGTAGGCCTCGTCCCAGGAGATCCGCTCGAACTCGTGGGTGCCCTTCGGCCCCTTGCGGCGCATGGGGTGGCGGAGCCGGTGGTCGGAGTAGACGATCTCCGGCGAGTGCTGCCCGCGCCGGCAGATCATCCCCAGCGCGTGGGTCTCGTCCGGCTCGATCGTTGCCAGCTTGCCGTCCCGAAGGCCCACCTCCACCCAGCAGCCGGCGGGGCAGATCCCGCAGATCCCCTTCTTCGTGATCGGCGCCATCTCGATCTCCGTGCTTTGCTCGCGAATATCGGAAAGCCTATCAGTCTTTCACAATTCCTAGGCGGCGAGGAAGCGCCGCGTACTATCGGAAGATGCCCCGACGGGGATCGGGACTCCTCTTGGGGACCGCCGAAGTCCGCTTTTCCTGAGCGATTCGAACCCGAGTCGGGCTACGTCGAGAGAAACGGGGGCCGGAAAATGGACATCATGCCGAGCAAGTCGGACACGCTCGACGACGGCGACTCCATCCTGATGGCGCAGCGGTTGGCTCGCGAGCTGGGGCTGGGGGTCGGAATCTCTTCCGGGGCGAACCTCCTCAAGGCCCTCCAGGTGCTCGAGAACCTCGGCGGCGACGCCGTCGTCGCGACGGTCTTCCCCGACGACAACAAGAAGTGCCTCAGCACCGACCTCCTGCGTGACGAGCCGGCGAAGGATGGTTTTGCTTCACCTGACGTCACGCTGCTCGGGTTCGGCGCGTTCAAACGAGTCTGCCGAACGTGCTGCGATCCGGGAGAGTGCGGCATGCCGGATCGGATCCAGGACGCCGATGTCCGAGGGCACGCCCCGCCGTGCCCTCTGTGGCAGGGCTGATCCGCCCCAAGTCCATTTTTTCCAACGACTTGAGTTCGGCCTGTGAGGCTTTCGCCGACCCCGCCGGTCCGAGATTCGCCCGCCCCGACCCCTTCTGTTAATCTGTCCGGGCATCTTGAAACCCCGAGAAGGAGCGCAATCCGTGTTCGAAATCAAACAAAAAGTGACGTTGTGCGCGCTGTTGCTGGTCCTGGCACCTGTTGTGGCCTGCGCCGGCGCCTCCGAGAAACCGGCGGCCGCAGAGCCGACCTCCGAGGTCGTGGCCCAGGTCGGCGAGTGGTCGATCACCCTCGACGAGCTGGACGAGAAGGCGAGAGCGGCCAACATGAAGCCGTACCAGGAGCTGTACAACGCTCGGCAGCAGGTACTCAACCAGCTCATCGACCAGCAACTGATCAAGACCGAGGCGGCCGCGCGCGGTGTTGACGAGGAAGAGCTGTTCAACCTCGAGGTCACCGGGAATCTCCAGCCGGTTACCGACGAGGAGATCCAGGCGTTCTACGAGCAGAACAAGGCCCGCATGGGCGAGCAGACCTTCGACCAGGTGCGCGGCCAGATCCAGGCCTTCCTGACGCGGCAGAAGGCCATCGTGGCCCAGCAGAACTTCATCAAGGATCTCAGGGAGAAGTCGGGAATCACGATCAGCCTGGACCCGCCGCGGATCGAGGTCGTCGTCGCTGCCAACGAGCTGACCCGCGGCCCCGACACCGCCAAGGTGACGATCGTCGAATACTCCGACTTCCAGTGACCGTACTGCGCGAGGGTCGGTCCGACCCTCAACCAGATCTTCGAGACCTTCGGCGACCAGGTCCGGCTCGTCTACCGTGACTACCCGCTCCCGAACCACGACCGGGCACAGCCCGCCTCCGAGGCCGCGCGGTGCGCCAACGTCCAGGGCAAGTTCTGGGAATACCACGACAAGATCTTCGCCAACCAGCGCCAGCTCGACGACGCAACCCTCAAGAAGCACGGCGAGGAGCTCGGCCTCGACATGGAGGCCTTCAATAGCTGCCTCGAATCGGGGCAGTTCAAGGCGCAGGTCGTCTCCGACTACCAGACGGGATCCCAGCTCGGGGTCACCGGCACCCCGGCGTTTTTCATCAACGGCCGCTTCGTCTCAGGGGCCCAGCCTTTCGAGGCCTTCGAGTACATCATCAACGAAGAGCTCGCCCGCTAGCCGCATCCGGCATCCGGGGTCAAGTCCTGGCATGGGACGCCTGGCGTCCCATACCAGGACTTGACCCCTTCGTCTTGGTTCGTTCCTTTCGCCGGCAGGAAATCCGTTCTACAATCTCCCTTCCCACCTTGGCGCACCGCCAGGATTCGAAGTCATAAGGAGGCGCCGATGACGCCGATTCGCGTTGGGCTCATGGGATTCGGCAGGATAGGCCGGAACCTCTTCCGGGTGCTCTACAAGCGTGACGACATTCGTGTCGCGGCGATCAGCGACATCGCCGATCACCGGTCTCTCGAGTACCTGATGAGATTCGACACCATCCTGGGCCGCTTCCCCGACGAGGTCAGCATCAAGGACAACCATCTCTACGTCATCGGGCGACAGATCCCGATGCTCAGTGGTAAAGGATCGGCAGATGTGCCCTGGAAAGAGCTCGGGGTCGACGTCGTCATCGAGGCGACCGCCCAGCCTCGGACCCGCTCCGAGCTCGATCAGTACGCCGAGCAAGGGGTCCAGCGGGTCATCCTGTGCGCGCCCCCGGCGGAGCCACCGGATATCACCGTCGTGATCGGTGTCAACGAGCACCAGCTTCGGCCCGAGCACCGCATCATCTCGAACGCCTCGTGCACCGCGCACGCGGTCGCGCCGGTCATCAAGATCCTCCACGAAGCCTTCGGGATCCGGAAGACATTCCTCAGCACGGTCCATGCGTACACCAACCAGCAGCGTCTCGCCGATGTCCCCGCGGAAGACAAGCGGCGAGGCCGGGCCGCGGCCGAGAACATCATTCCCCAGGACACGAACTCGGCCGCCGTCATCATGGAGCTCCTCCCGGAGCTCCAGGGACGCATCACCGGCATGGCGATGAACGTTCCCGTCCCCAACGGCTCGGTCGTGGATCTCGTCTCGTGGCACGACAAGCCGGTCGACCCCGTGGCGATCAACGAGGTCATGAGGACGGCGATTGCCAGCCAGTGGAAGGGGATTCTCGACTACGAGGACGCCCCGATCGTTTCGAGCGACATCGTGCGGTCGTCGTACTCGGGCACCTTCGACTCTCTGGCGACGATGGTCCTCAAGGGCCGGGTCTCGAAAACCCTGGTGTGGTACGACAACGGCTGGGGCTACGCCCACCGCGTGGTCGATCTCATCGGACGCTTCGCCGAGCTGAAAAAGGAGGCCGCGTGATGGCCGTGAAAGTAGGCATCAACGGTTTCGGCAGGATCGGCCGTGGTGTGTTCCGGATTCTCAGCAACCGCGACGACATCCAGGTCGTGGCCATCAACGACCTCTTCGATAACGAGCAGCTCGCCTACCTGCTCAAGTACGACACCGTCATGGGCATCTTCCGCAGGGAGATTCGCGTCGAGGGCGACGCGTTGTTCGTGGACGACTCGAAGATCGCCATGACCGAGTTCCGTGATCCCGGGGAGATCCCCTGGAGAGATCTCGGGGTTCAGGTGGTCGTCGAGGCGACCGGCGTCTTCCGCAACCGTGCACCCCTGGAGAAGCACCTCGAGGCCGGCGCCCAGAAAGTGGTACTGACGGTGCCCGCCAAGGACGAGATCGACGCCACCATCGTCATCGGCGTCAACGATGACGATCTGAAGCCGGAACACCGCATCGTGTCCAACGCGTCCTGCACCACGAACTGCCTTGCGCCCGTCGCCAAGATCCTGAACGATGCCTTCGGCCTCGAGGAAGGCTTCGTGACGACGGTTCACGCCTACACCAACGACCAGCGATTGGCCGACGTGCCCCACAAGGACCTGCGTCGCAGCCGAGCCGCCGCCGAGAACATCATTCCGACCACCACCGGGGCCGCCCGGGCGGTGGGCAAGGTCTTGCCGGAGTTGAAGGGCAAGCTCGACGGCATGGCGATGCGGGTGCCGGTACCGAACGGCTCGATCGTCGATTTGACCTGCCGTCTCGGCAAGAATGTGGACCGAGACGAGATCAACGCGGCGGTGCGCGATGTGGCCCACGGGCCGATGAGGCAGATCCTCGAGTACAGCGAGGCTCCCCTGGTTTCGAGTGACATCATCGGCAATCCGCATTCGTCGATCTTTGACTCGGCTTCGACCATGGCCTCCGGCGACGGCTACGCCAAGGTCGTGTCGTGGTACGACAACGAGTGGGGGTATTCCAACCGGGTCGTGGACATCATCGAGCGGCTGACCCTCGACCACTGACCCACGACGGGAGCTGTTCCGCCTCTCTTCGCGGGGTGGTAAGCCCGGGGGGGAGGCCGATGCACCGAGCGCTCACACGACGAGCTCGACATTTCCTGGCGGCCACCGGAGCGATCACGGTCCTGGTGACCGCCGCGACGGCGACGATCGCCGAGAGCGAGGGGTGGCCTCGCGAGATCGTCGGGGCCCAGGGAAAGGTCACCCTCTACCAGCCCCAGGTGGAGAGCTTCGAGGGCGACACCCTCGAGTCCCGGGCAGCGGTCTCGGTCACCCTGGCCGACGCCACCGAGCCGGTCTTCGGCGCGGTCTGGATGACCGCCCGTGTCTCGACCGACCGCGACGAGCGCACCGTGACCGTCCTCGACATCAAGGTACCCCGGGTGAGATTCCCGGGAGCCTCCGAGGAGCACCAGCAGGAGCTTTCCGCGTTCCTCGAGCGGGAGATCCCGAAGTGGAACCTCGTGATCTCGCTCGATCGTCTGCTGACCAGCCTCGAGCTGGCCGAACGAAAGGCCGAGATGTCCGAGGGCCTGAACATGGATCCGCCCGCGATCCGGTACGTCAGCTCTCCGACGGTTCTGGTTACGCTGGATGGGGACCCCGAGCTTCAGGAGGTCGACGACTCGAAGAGCCTCATGCGCGTCGCCAACACGCCGTTCACCATCGCCCTCGACACCCAAAAAAAGAAATACTATCTCGACGGCGGCGCCACGTGGTACATCGCCGACGATGTCATGGGCCCGTATGAGGTCACCGCGAACCCGCCCCAGGAGGTCGCCGCGCTCAGGCCTCCTGAAGCCGTGGAAGAGATCGCGGCCATCGAGCAAGACAACCCCGGGGATGAGAAGGCCGAGCCGCCGGCGATCATCGTCGTCACTGCTCCCACCGAGCTGATCGTCTCCGACGGCGATCCAAAATACTCGCCGATCAGCGGTACGGACCTGCTCTACATGTCCAACACCGAGAGCGCGGTGATCATGGACATCGAATCCCAGCAGTACTACCTCGTGCTGTCGGGGCGGTGGTTCGCCAGCAAGTCCCTGAAAAACGGGCCCTGGGCCTGGGTGCCGGCAGACGAACTGCCCGAGGACTTCGCGGAGATTCCGGTCGATTCGGATGTCGGGGGAGTGCGGACCTTCGTGGCCGGAACCGAGGAGGCCAAGGACGCCGTACTGGACAACTCGATCCCGCAGACCTCGGCCGTCAAGCGAACCGAGACCCTGACCGTTACTTACGACGGCGAACCCAAGTTCGAGCCGATCGAAGACACCGAGATGAAGTTCGCCGTCAACACCAGCTACTCGGTGATCCAGGTCGAGAACCGGTACTACGTCTGCCACGAGGCGGTGTGGTTCGTCTCCGGCAGCCCGCTCGGTCCGTGGGTGGTGGCCGACGAGATTCCGTCGGCGATCTACACCATCCCGCCCGATTCCCCGGTCTACAACACCCGGTACGTCTACGTCTACGAGTCGACACCCGAGGTGGTCTACGTCGGTTACACCCCCGGCTATACCGGGAGCTACGTCTACCACACCACCGTGGTCTACGGCACCGGGTGGTACTACCCCGGCTGGTACGGCAGGTACTACTACCCACGGCCCAGAACGTGGGGATTCAGTGTGCGGTACAACCCGTGGTATGGATGGAGCTTCGGGTTGAGCTGGAGCAACGGCCCGTTCACATTCTCCATCGGCTACGGCGGTTACGGCGGATGGTGGGGGCCTCGCGGTTACGGTTACGGCTACCACCGGGGTTATCGTCACGGCTATCATCACGGTTATCGCGCCGGGTACCATGCCGGGCAGCGGCAGGCCCACCGCGACAACCTCTACAACCGGCCCGACAATCGCAAGCGAAACGCCGACCGGCCGGCGACATCGAACCGACCGAGTGCCGGCACCGCTGCCGGCAAGCCGAACAACGTCTACACCGACAAGAACGGCAACGTCTACCGCCGCGACGACGACGGTTGGCAGAAGCGCGAAGGCAACGACTGGAAGAAGACCGATGGGGTGCCGGGAGCCGGCGATCAGGCGGTGAGGCCGAGCGATCGACCGTCGACCGCGGAGCAGCGCCCCTCCACCGGAGACGCGCGGCCATCGACCGGCAAGCAGGACCGGCCCTCGAGTTCTCCGGGATCAGGCGCGGCGGCGAAGCCGTCCACCGGCAGCACCCGACCGTCCACGAGTCAAGGGGCATCGGGGCTCGAGCGCGACTACCAGGCCCGCCAGCAAGGCACCTCCCGAACCAACAACTACAACCACAGCCGTAGCGCATCCCCCAGCAGAGGATCCCGGGGCGGCGGAGGCCGCCGCCGCTAGGGTTGACCCCACACCGAGAGATCTAGCTCAGGAAGTGGTATCGAATGAGGATTGCCGCGAGGCCGGTCCCGTAAAAGAGGGGGTAGAGCCAGCGGCCTCTGCGATCGAAGGCGAGGCCGAGATCGGAGTGCTTGCGGTATCGTCTCGCGCTGAGCACGTTCGAGATAAAGGTGGCCCCAACGGCGATGTACGACCACAGCATCACGCGGTCCATTATCGTGAGGTACGGGACGCGCGGCAGATCTCCGAGGGCGGCGAACTGGAAGGCAACGAGGGTCAGCACGGCCGTCGCGACCTGCCGCTGTCGTTGGGCCAGTGCGTCCCGAGTGAGCCAGAACGTGGACCACGCGACACACACGATGATCACCAGTGGCAGGATGATCTTCCAGAAGTAGAACCCGGATCGCCTCGCGACGTGGATCTCCATCCAGAACTTAGGGTCGGCAGCGGGGCCGATGCCGGTGTCCACCTTCCCCAGCTCCCACTCGGCCATCTCGAAGCGGCGATCGAATCCCATTCGGTTCGTCGACTCGGTGAGGAGCACGCGCCCGCCGTCGGCGCGCCATGGGTAGGTGTCCAGGACGATCCGCAGGGTTTGCCGGTCGAGGGGGAACAACCTGAAGTCGTAGCGCGCCGTCAGGCGCGTGTTCACCTTGGTCTGAAACTCCACCGTCCCGTCCGAGAAGATGATCACGCGGTCGTTGGTGATCTCAGGCTCCCCGAGCTGAGTCGGGAGGATGAGTCCCGGCCACCAGATCTCTCCCCGGTCTTGAAGCATCGCTTTCGCGGGAAAGGAGCGACGGTCCGAGCCCTCCTCGGAAGCGTCGAACGAGAGGCGCGGGTCGCACCAGATCATCCCGCCGTATCCCTGGAACCGGAAGGAGTTCGCGGCCGGGTCGATGCGGTCGATGGCCTGAACGAACAGGAACACCTCGACCCGCGTCTCCCCGTCGCCGTTGGGAGGAGACAGTGTGGAGACCGCACGGTCACTCACCACGGCATTGCCGTAGTCCACGTGAGCGCACGCCGAGGGAGAGCTCCGCGGGTCGATCCGCAGGATCTCCTGAAGCGTGAAGGTCTCCGGCCGAGCAGTTTCCTGTGCCGTCACCGGCCATCCGATGGTGACGGCAAGACCAGCGACGACCGCGAGCAGCCGTGAAATCAGGAGTCGATCTCTTGGGCCGGGACGCTTTCCGGCTCGTCCTCGTCGTCCTCGACTTCATCCGCCGCCGCGGTCTCGTCAGCGGGCCGGATCGTGAATTTCCCGAAGGCGACACCGAGATCGAAGCCGCGTCCGGTCCCGGCGATCGCCAGAGACACCTCGCCCTTGGTCAGAGCCTGGGCGCCGGCAGAGCCCACCGCACCGGCATGGGCCTCGGCTTGGGCGTAGCCTCCGAACGTCTCGTCGATGTTCTTGACCTTCGAGAAGTTTCCGGAGGCGTCGACCAGCTCCGACTTGCCCGCGGTCAGTCCGCCGCCCGTCGTCTTGATCGTGACCTTGGCGGTCTGGCCGTTGTCACAGGTGATCGTGCCCTTGCCCTTCATCGTCTTGTAGAGCGCCGACCAGCCCTTCAGATCGAAGGTGATCGAACACTGGGTCATCTTGTCGTCGGTCGATTCGGCCTTATCTTCCTTGCCTTCGGCCTCGGTCTCGGCTACCGCGGGCACCACAGCGAGCATCCCCAGCACGGCAACGGTCACGAAGCATCGAATCCACTTGGCAGGCATCTTCGGTTCCTCCATGGGTCGGTCGGGGCATTCGCCGCCGTTGGTACCGGCCCTTTGATTCCCCCTTGGGGCGGTCATTGTACAGGTCGTGGTCAAATCCGCCGCTACTCGGGGTCCACCGCACGAACCAACCACTGTTGGCTGAACCAGTAGTAGCGAGAACCGTCAGCGTTCGGCGCCGTGCAGTTGTATCGATTGCGCCCGTCGGGCAGATCCCGGGCGGCCTGAACGGCGAAGCGGCGCTCGGGCTCGAGCCATTCGACATCGACCTGGCCCTGGCCGCCGACGAAGCAGGCCAGCTGGGCCAGCCGCGCGTCGCTCGACCCCAGCCCGATCTCCAACCTCGGGCGCCTCGAGGAGGTCAGCGGATCCCACGGATCGACCGAGACCACGGCAAGCGGCAGGGAGGCGGCCTTGACCTTGAAGTCGTCGAGATCCGCGAACTCTTCCGCCATGGCGTAGCGCGGAAGGGAGCGCGGGTCACTCCCACTTCCCAACGCTCCGGATTGCTGGCCCCACGCGACGTAGCCCATCTCCGCCACCAGGTTCGCCAGCGGTTCGTCGTACTCGCCGTAGGGGTAGGCGAACAGCATCGGCGCCGAGCCGAGCTCTTCCTTCAGCCTCCGCTGGGCAAGGTCGATGTCGGTGCGGACCCGCTTGGCCCACGCCTCCTCGCTCTCGCCGGGTCTGCGCTCGACCAGCGAGTCGTGGGTCGCGGTGTGGTTGGCGAAGGTCGCTCCGTGCTCTTTCATCTCCCGCATCCGGTCCCAGGTCAAGTAGCCCCGCAGTTTCTGGTCCACGGGGTCGGTGCAGGCGAAGACCGTGAATGGCCAGCCCCGCTCGCGCAGTCTCGGAAACGCCTCGGTGAAGATCGAGTCGTAAGCGTCGTCGATCGTGATCGCCACCGTGCGGTCCGGGAGAGTCTTCCCCTTCGAGATGGCGCTCACGATCTCCGCGAGCGGCAGCACGCGGTAGCCTGCCTCGGCAAGATGGCTCAGGTGGGCGTCGAATTGCTCGAGGGTCACGCTGGTCGAGGGATGGCGATTCTCCCCGAAGCGGTGATAGATGAACGCCGCCGCGTGGGGCTCGGCCGCGCGCGGATGCGACGAGACCATCCCGACCAGGAGAGCCACTCCCAGGATCGACCCCAGTGCCACACCGCTGCGGAGCCTCGATCCCGTCGCTGTTTCTCCAGGGTCGTCGTTGCGCGGCATCATCGACACGAAGTTTACCCCTCCCTTGACCCTCCGCCTACGCCGAGGCAGACTGTGCTCCTTGCACGGCCGGATGCGCTCGGGTTTGGTCCAGTGAAACTTCCACTTCGAATCACTCTGGGTCTCCTTGTCGGCCTGTACCCGTCGGTCGTGCCGGCGGACGCCATCATCGTCACCAAGGCGATGACCGCCACCACGATCGCCGAGGTCTTCATCGAGGAAGACGCGGTGACTGTCGCTCTGGAGATCGGATTGCCCGACCTCGAGGGATTCCCCGATCTCCTTCCGGACCCTCTCTACGAGCGGTTGGGGCACGACCCCACGCCGCTGACCGAGCGTATCCCGCGCTTCTTCCGCGAGGGATTCGTCGTGCGCCCGCGCCAAGCTCAACGAGGTCGAGTCCGAGCACTCCGGCCTCGACGGCGAGGTCGGCTTCGTATCGCAATCTACCTGGAACGTCGCCGGATCGGTGGGGCACTGGGGCCACATCCACCAGCGCAAGAACCAGTACCAGGCCCGCGTCACGGTCAAGGCGATCGAAGGAGCCTGGAAGATCACCAACCTCGAGCTGCTTCAAGAAGAGCGACTCTAGTCTTGACCCCCTGAAGGTGAAGCGGTGATTAGGATCAGCGATCTCGAGTTCGACTACGGTGAAGGAGATTTCAGGCTTCGGATTCCCGAGCTGAATGCCGAGCGTGGATCCAGTGTGGCATTCGTCGGCCCGAGCGGCTCCGGCAAGACCACCCTGCTCAACCTCATCGCGGGAATCGTGACCCCTCGACGAGGGACCATCGAGGCCGGCGAAGTCGACGTCACCTCGCTTTCCGACGGCGCCCGCCGCGATTTCCGGATCCGGAACGTCGGCCTGATCTTCCAGGAGTTCGAGCTGCTCGAGTACCTCAGCGTGCTCGATAACATCCTTCTGCCGTATCGGATCAACCCGTCCATGCGTCTCGACCGCGACGTTCGTGAACGCGCCCGGGACCTCGCCGGACAGGTCGGGATCGCCGATAAGCTATCGCGCCATCCCGACCACCTCTCCCAGGGCGAGCGTCAGCGCGTCGCGGTCTGTCGTGCGGTCCTCCCCGAGCCGTCGCTGCTGCTGGCGGATGAGCCGACCGGGAACCTCGACCCGGCCAACACCGAGCGGGTGCTGGACATCCTGTTCGACTTCGCCGGCCGGAGCCGGGCAACGCTGCTGACCGTCACCCACGAGCGAGACCTCCTGCCACGGTTCGAGCGCGTCATCGACTTCAAGAAATTTCATGCCTCCGAGAGGGGAGCGGCGTCATGAGACAGACGCTCTACCTCGCGGCGCGGTACCTCGCCTTCCACCGCATCAAGACGGCAATCCTGATCACGTCGATCACGTTGATCCTTTACCTTCCGGTAGGATTGCGGGTCCTGGTCGCCCAGAGCTCGGAGCGGCTCACCGCCCGTGCCATGGCCACGCCGCTGATCGTGGGCGCGAAGGGAAGCCCCCTCGAACTGGTCTTGAACAGCCTCTATTTCGGATCCGACGTACCGGAAAAAATGCGCTATGCCGAATCGATTCGCATCGCCGACTCGGGACTCGCCCTGGCCATTCCGATGTACACACGCTTTCATTCTCAGGGTCACCCGATCGTCGGCACCGGATTCGAGTACTTCCGATTCAGGGGGCTGCAGGTCGAGTCCGGTCGGCAGATCGCGATGCTCGGAGAATGTGTGCTCGGCTCACGCGTGGCGGCGACGCTCGGCGTGGGTCCGGGCGACTCCGTCGTCTCGTCTCCCGAGAACGTCTTCGATCTCGCCGGCGTCTATCCTCTCAAGATGCACGTGGTGGGGATCCTGGCATACTCCGACAGCCCCGATGACGACGCCATCTTCGTCGATCTCAAGACCGCCTGGGTCATCGAGGGCCTGGGGCACGGCCACCAGGATCTCTCCGCGCCGGAGGCGGCGAGCACGGTACTGTCCCGCGAGGGCGGCAAGGTCACCGCCAACGCTTCCGTGGTGCAGTACACCGAGATCACACCCCAGAACATCGATTCCTTCCATTTCCACGGCGACCTCTCGGGCAATCCGGTCACCGCGGTCATCGCGGTTCCTCCCGATCAGAAAGCGTCGGCGATCCTGCAGGGGCGCTACCAGGGAGAAGGCGAGAAGGCACAGATCGCGCATCCCGTGACGGTGATGGACGAGCTGCTCGACACCATCCTGACGGTTCAGAGCTTCGTGGTCGCCGGCGCCATCGTGGTCGGGGCCGCGACCTTGGCCTCGGCCGCGCTGGTATTCATGCTGTCGCTGAGGTTGCGGCGTCGTGAGATCGAGACGCTCTTCAAGATCGGCGGCTCGCGACGGGCGGTCGGCACCGTGATGGTCTCCGAGATCGTCGCGGTGCTCCTCGCCGGAGTGATCCTGGCGGCAGGGTTGACCTTCTTGACCAGCCAGTTCGGGTCCGTGGTGATACGAGCTTTGATAAGGATGTGAGGGCAACGGAAGGAGTCGAACGATGAGACATCAAGGATTCACCCTCCTGGCACTGACTCTCGTGGCCATCGGCTGCGGTGCCCCCGAGCCAGGCGACGCACCGGCCGTGGCTCCCGCTACGCACGATGCCAAGCTCTCGGTCTACGTCGTCAACTACCCCCTGGCCTACTTCGCGGAACGAATCGGGGGCGATCTCGTCGACGTCGACTTCCCGGCACCCCCCGATGGCGATCCCGCGTTCTGGGTTCCCGACGCCGACAGGGTGGCCGCCTACCAGGGCGCCGACCTGATTCTGCTCAACGGCGCCGGTTACGCCGGGTGGGTCGATCGTGTCACGCTGCCCCCGTCGAGGCTTGTGAACACCTCGATGAGCTTCAAGGACCGCTACGTCGTCAGCGAGGACGCCGTCGTCCACAGCCATGGACCCGAGGGCGAGCACGATCACGGAGACACCGCGTTCACCACCTGGCTCGACCCGACGCTCGCCATCGAGCACGCCGCGGCAATCCGGGACGCGTTCGCCGCCGCCAGGCCTGAGCACGAGGCCGTCTTCGCGGGAGGCTTCGAGTCGCTGAAAACCGACCTTCTGGAGTTGGACGCGAGTCTCGAGCAAGTCACGGCAGGACAGGCGCAAACGCCCGTGCTGGGCTCACACCCCGTCTACCAGTATCTCTCACGGCGCTACGAGCTGAATCTCCGCAGCGTGCACTTCGAGCCCGACGAGGATCCGGACGCGAAAGGCTGGCAAGCTCTCGACGAGATACTGTCCGAGCACCCGGCCCGGTGGATGCTGTGGGAGGCGGAGCCTCTGGCCACCACCGCCGAGAAGCTCGAGGGGCGTGGCGTCGCGAGCGTGGTCTTCGACCCTTGCGGCAACGTCCCGGAGGAGGGCGACTTCCTCACCGTCATGCAGAGGAACCTCTCGAACCTCGAGCGAGTCCTCGCGGGTCCCTAGAACAGGCGCGAACGCGTTGCCGAGCGTTCGAGCTCCAGCAGGGTGGCTTTCCGGTCGAGGCCTCCGCCGTAGCCGGTGAGGCTGCCATCTCTACCGATCACTCGGTGGCACGGGATGACGATCGGGAGGGGATTGGCACCGTTTGCGGCGCCCACCGCGCGCACGGCGGCGGGTCTGCCGATTCGCGTCGCGATCTCGCCGTAAGAAACAGTCTCACCGTACGGGATGGCCTCGACGGCCTTCCAGACGGCGATCTGGAACTCCGTTCCTGTCGGTGCGAGGTCGAGATCGAAGCTAACGAGCTGACCCGCGAAATAGGCCTCGAGCTGTGCGGTCGGATCCTCGAGAAGCCCGTCGTCATGAACCCAGTCGGACTCCGGCGTGCACCGATGGCCCTCCCGTTCGAAGGCGATCGATCGAAGGCCATCGCCATCTCCCGCGATCAGCAACCGCCCGACCGGACTCTCGACCCACCGAAACCGCATTACCGACGCGCTCGTTTTCCCGTCAGCCGTCATCGCGCACTCCCGCACCACAGGTGCATCGCCGCATAGGCCCGCCACGGCCGCCATGCCTCTGCCCGCGCTCGGAGCTCCGTGGGCTTGATCCGGCGGTCGCCGGTCGTCAAGGCCGTCAACAGGCCCAGGTCCGATTCGGGAAAGGCGTCCGGATCGCGCAGCGCCCGCATCGCGACGTACTCGACGGTCCAGGGTCCGATCCCCGGAAGATCCGCGAGAGCCCGTCGCACGTTCTCGGAACTGGCGGTTTCCTCAAAGTCCAGCTTCCCGTCCCGGACCGCCCTTGCAAGATTCTCCACCGCCCTTGCTCTCGCCGCCGGTAGGCCAACGGCCTGCGGGTCGAGCGCGCACAATTCCGACGGCCGCGGGAAGAGCCGTTCCAGTCCGTCAAAGACCGGCTCGCGCATTTCCCGGCCGTACAATCGAGTCAACCGCCCGGCCAACGTCGTTGCGCCCTTCACGGAGACTTGCTGTCCGAGGATCGCCCTCACGGCAAGCTCGAACCCGTCCCACGCTCCCGGGACCCGAAGACCGGGCCGTGCCCGAACCGCGCGTGCGAGCCGACGGTCTCCCCGAAGACGCTCCGAGATCTCCGAGGTGTCGGCGTCGAGATCGAACAGCTGGCGAACTCGGCTCACGATCGCGAACAGCGTCCTCGAATCGGGGTGGTGAATTGTCAGAACCAGCGCGTGATCGCCCGACGCCGGCCGGACCTCGAGCGCGCCGACACGCCCGTCGATCTCGATGGTCCTGCGATAGACCTCACCCTCGATCCGCTCGACCCCCGGGGTGGCCCGCGGTCCGAGGAAACCGACCATCGCTCCCCAGTCCAGGGGCGGGCGATAGCTCAGCTTCAGGGACCACCCACTCGATGTCGGGCTCACGCCCCCATCACGTGCCAGGCGACGGACGTCCCGCGGGGTCCGGTCGTAGGTCTTGCGAAACGCTTCGTTGAAGCTGCGCACGCTTCCGAACCCCGACGCCAACGCGATCTCCGCCACCGGAAGCCGGGTCTCGTCCAGCAGCTTCTTGGCAAAGTGCAATCGCTGGGTCAGGGCGACCGACTTGGGCGACGCACCGAGGTGCCGCGTGAACAACCGACGAAGGTGACGCGTCGTGACCCCGAGTCGCTCCGAAAGCTCCTCGACGCTACGCCCATGAAATCCACCCTCCGCCACCAGCCGCAGGGTCCGCGTGACGGTAGTCGAGGCCCCGTTCCAGGCAGGACTCCCGGGCGCCGACTCCGGCCGGCACCGCAAGCAAGGCCTGAACCCGGCCTCCGCCGCCGCCCCGGCCGTCGGGTAGTACCGCACGTTCCGCCGCGCCGGTGTCCGAGCCGGACAGATTGGCCGACAGTAGATTCCCGTCGAGGTCACGGCCACGAAGAATCGCCCATCAAATCGTCGATCTCGCGAAAGCCGCGCCCTCTCACAAGCATCAGAATCAAGTTGCATGCGAGGACTATAGCCCCACCCCGAGTTCAATACTGGCGGTTTTCGGACCTCGATGCTCAGCCTTCTCCAACCCCCGAGAACACCTTCGCGCAGTCCGGGCCGAGGCTCCCGGGCGGGCACCCCCCTGCTCCCGGCGGCCTGTGAAAGCGAGAAGGGCCCCACAACGGCCCGCCGAGCTTTCGCCGGAGCGACGAGGGAGACACGACGTCGACCGAGGAGCGCTCGCCGGGAGCAGGGGGGTGCCCGCCCGGGACCCTCGGCCCGGACTGCGCCCCCGGCACGTCATCCGTTTCCGGTGGGCAGTGTCAATATCTATAACCATTTTACAGTCAATGATTTACAGGTGTTCATCATCGAACAAAGAAACCCGAATAGAAATGATTGCAGGGGGTATATCATAGTGATATCATAGTAATGTCACCCAAAGGAGGACTCCCATGAACGCCGAAAAGCCCCGCTCCGCCATCTCCGGCTACCCGATGCTCCTGCTGGGCATCCTGCTTCTGGCCCTGGCGGTGACTTCCCTGGTCTTCGCGATCCGGACGGAGCAATTGCTCCTGCTGATCCCGCTGTTCAGTTGTCTTCTCCTGGGAATCCTGACCCTCATAGGCCTGTTCATCGTCAACCCGAACGACTCGAGGGTCCTGGTCCTGTTCGGCACCTACATGGGAACGGTCAAGGCCTACGGTTTCTACTGGGCCAACCCGTTCCTGGTCAAAAAGAAGATCACCCTGCGCGCCAGGAACTTGAACGGTGAGAAGATCAAGGTCAACGACAAGGCCGGCAATCCCATCGAGATCGCGGCGGTGGTGGTGTGGCAGGTCGAGGAGACCTTCAAGGCATCGTTCGACGTCGACGACTACGAGCACTACGTCGTCGTGCAGAGCGAGGCGGCAGTCCGACACCTCGCCGGCTCCTACCCCTACGACACGTTCGACGATCAGGACGAGGAGGGGCTGACCCTCCGCGGGGGCGCCGACCAGGTCAGCGAGGTCCTGGAACAAGAGCTCGCCGAGCGGTTCTCACGCGCCGGCATCAAGGTCATCGAAGCCCGGCTCAGCCACCTGGCCTACGCCCCGGAGATCGCCGAGGCGATGCTGCGTCGGCAGCAGGCATCGGCCGTGGTCGCGGCCCGGACCCAGATCGTCAACGGCGCGGTGAGCATGGTCGAGATGGCCCTCGAGAAGCTCTCGGAAAAACACGTCGTGGAGCTCGACGAGGACAAGAAGGCCGCCATGGTGAGCAACCTGCTCGTCGTGCTGTGCAGCGAGTCGTCGGCGTCGCCCGTGGTGAACGCCGGAACGCTCTACCAGTAGCCCCGACGCCGTGGCCCAGCGAAAGAAGTTCCTCCTCAGGATGAGTCCCACGCTGTGGGAGGAGCTGAATCGCTGGGCCGCGCAGGAGTTCCGGAGCGTCAACGGTCAGATCGAGTTCCTGCTTCAGCGGGCCGTGGACGAGCGTCGGAAGCAATTCCCGGAGGGCGAGATGGACCGGGACGACCGCGCCGACATCTGAGCTACTCACCTCGCTTCTTCAGCTCGTACAGCATCCGCCGCGCGTCCAGATCCTGCGGCGACAGCTCTACGAGCGTCTCGGCGTAACCGATCGCCAGCTCCCTCGCCCCGCTCTCCGCGCCGATCGTCACCAACGCCAGAAGAACGTCGCGATCCGCCGGGTGATGCCGGTGGACCGTCTCCAGGACCTCGATGGCCCGCGAGCTCCGGCCGAGATCGTTGAGAGCGATCCCTAGCACGTAGCCGTAACGCGCGCGGTCGGGACGGAGCTCGGCGGCGCGCTCCAGCTCCACGATCGACTCGTCGTAGTTCTTCATGCGGGCCAAAGTGAGACCCAGGGCGTGGCGGACGTCGCCGTCGTCCGTGAGCTCCAGCGCCCGCCGAAGCACCTGCGCGCCCTCGACATCACGACCCTGCATGCGGCACAGATCCGCGTAGTTGACGTAGGCCGGGATGAACGCCGGATCGATGCGCAGTGCCGTCTCGAAGGCCCGCTCCGCTTTCTCGATCTCACCGAGCTGTGCGTGCAGCGTTCCGAGATTGATGTGAGACTCGGGGCGCTCGGCATTGGCGCGCTCGGCCTCGCGGTACTCCTCGAGAGCGAGGTTCAGCGCCACGAGTTGCTCGGGCGTCATCAGCTCTGCCGGCACCGGCGCGAGGATCCTCGCCGCCGCGGTCCTCACCAGCCGCACCGGGTCGTCGAGAAGCGGCGCGGCGATCCGGACTCGGTCCCGCGGGCTGGCAATCTCGGCAGCATCGAGTGCGACCGCCCGAACCAGGGGACTCTGATCGTTCACGGCTTTCTCGATCGAATGGACCGACTCCGTCGCCGGGTACGCTCGCAGCATCTCGAGAGCGGTGGCACGCACGATCGCGGGATACTCCCGGGCACCGTCCAGCTTGATCAGCCCGCGGTGCGCACCGGGCCGCCCCTCACGCGCCGCGTGGAGGATCTCGGCGAAGTGCGGCGCCGGGCTCCAGCCCGGGCCACGCCACCCGCGGATGGCCTCGGCCGCCCAATGTGGCGAGCGCTCCACGTGGCAGCCATTGCAGGCATTCGGCACGTCGATGGTAGCCGTCAGGTCGGGCCTGGGAATTCTGAAGCTGTGGTCCCCGCGGGGGTCCACGACCATGTAGTCGCGCTTGACCATGTGACAGGACGTGCACAGCGCTGCCTCGGTTCCCGGCTCGTGGAAGTGGTGCGAAGGGGTGTCGAACACCGTCGGCAGGTGGCAACGCGCGCAGACCCCGTTTCCGGTGCCGTACAGACGAAGGCTATGAGGGTCGTGGCAATCGGAGCACGTCACGCCCTCGTGGTACATCTTGCTCTGCAGGAACGACCCGTAGACGTAAACCTCGTCTAGGATCTGGCCGTCCGCGTAGTACAGACCGGGATCGAGCAGGGCCGGGCGGTGGGTGTCCATGAGCGGTCGCCCGTGGACGTAGTCGTCGTGCAGCGCGGTTCGGCGCGAGTGGCAGCGGGCGCAGGTCTCGATCTCCATTCGCGAGGCCCGCAGAACGCTCCTTCGCGCGATGCCGGTTTCGGGGTCCATGAACCACTGGGCGTCGTCGTGAGGGTCGAGGCGCACGACCAGCCCCATCGAATCATCGGTCCGTAGTGGGTCATTCGGCGCCGATTCCGCCCACGTGACGTGGTTCGAGCCGGGTCCGTGGCATGCCTCGCAGGCGACGTCGATCTCGGACCAGGTCGTCTCGAAACGGTCCTCCGCCAGGTCGTAGTTCTTGCGGAGGTTCGTCGAGTGGCACTCAGCGCACATGTAGTTCCAGTTCTGGCTCGCCGCGGTCCAGTGCAGTGGGTCGTCGTGGCGAATGGGTTCGTCCGGATAGAGGTGGAACCACCGTTGCCCGCCCGCCTCCGCGGGACGCGAATCCCAGCACAGGCTCAACGTCTGAAGCCGCCCGCCGGGAAACTCGATCAGGTACTGCTGCAGAGGATGGACGCCGAAGGTGTAGGCGATCTCGTAGTCGGCGAGCTCGCCGTCGGGTCCGTCGGTCCGGACGAAGAACTTCCCGTCACGCCTGAAAAAGGTCGACGTCACCCCGAACCAGGTGTGGGACGCGTCGTCAAAGTTCCCGAGGACCGTGTTCTCGTCGGCGACGCTCATGGCGAGATCGTGGTCCGACCCCGTCCAGGCATCGTATTCGGGTCGGTGGCACTCCGCGCAAGCCACGCCGCCGACGTACGCGGCCACCGCCGCCTCGCCGCCGGAAGAAGGCGACGACAGGTCGGCCGGAGTCTGGCATCCCGCGAGGAGAAGCATCGCCGAGAGCCACGACGCCACCGCTACGTTTCTCACAGCCCGGCTCCCTGAAATAACAGCCCTCAGGTCGGCGCGAAGCTACCACATCAGGCCGAATGAGGAGGCGGGCCTCCCTTTTTTGACCGCTTTCGTCTTGAGCTCCGCTCGCCCAAATGCACAAATCGCAATGGCCGACGTCGTGAGACGGAGATGGGGCTTCCCTCAGCCGTGGTCTTCGAGGGAGAATGGAGGCCGCTCGATGCCAGCCTTTCGAGAGCTCGAGAGAGACGATTGATGACAGAGGCGTCCACCCATTACTCGGGCATTCTCGTGGTCGTGCCTCCCCTCCACTTCGATGACTGCCGTCGAGCCCTCGACGACCTGCCCGGCGTCGAGGTTCACCACTTTCACGCCGAGAGCGGCCGGATCGTGGTCGTCCACGAGAGCGCGAGCCTGGAAGAACAGGAAGAACGGCTCCTCCAGATTCGCGCGCTTCCGAATGTCGCCCTCGCGGAGCTCGTCTATCACTACCTCGACTCGGAATCGGCGGCCGCGGAGTCCGTGACCGCCCGCGATCCACAGGAGCATGGTCGATGATCCAAAGACCTTCGCGACGAGAGTTCATCAAGGCCAGCGTGGCGGCTGCGGCGGCAGCCTCCGTCGGGCTGCCGGGGGTCTCGGTGCTGGCCGACCCCGGGTCGGGCTGGCGGTGGGACAAGGGGGTCTGCCGGTTCTGCGGCGTCGGCTGTGGCATCCAGATCGCCACCAGCAACCGCAAGATCGTGGCGGTCAAGGGTGACCCGGACTGCGAGGTGAACCGCGGGCTGCTGTGCATCAAGGGATACGCCAACGCGGAAATCTCTTACGGCGCCGACCGCCTCACCCAGCCGCTGTTGCGGATGACGAACGGCAAGTTCGACAAGAACGGCGACTTCGTCGCGGTCAGCTGGGAGCAAGCCTTCGACGAGATGGAGCGGCAGTTCAAGCGGGTCTACGGCGAGCTCGGCCCCACCGGACTCGCCGTCATGGGCTCGGGGCAGTACACCGTCCAGGAAGGCTACGCGGCCGTCAAGCTCGTGAAGGCCGGCTGGAGGTCGAACAACATCGACCCCAACGCCCGGCACTGCATGGCGTCGGCGGTGGCGGCCTTCATCCAGAGCTTCGGAATCGACGAGCCCGCCGGCAACTACGACGACATCGAGCTGACCGACACCGTGGTGGCGTGGGGCGCCAACATGGCCGAGATGCACCCCATGCTGTGGGCCCGGGTCGTTGACAAGCGCCTGGCCAATCCCGACTACCGCGTGGTCAACCTGACGACCTTTGCCAACAAGAGCTCCGAGATGGCCGACGCCGAGATCGTCTTCAAGCCCGGTACCGACCTCGCCATCTGGAATTACATCGCCCGCGAGATCGTCCACGGCGACGCCGTCGATCAGGCGTACGTCAAGAGCCACTGCGTCTTCGCGACCGGGCCCTACGACATCGGCTTCGGCATGCGCTCCACCGACGACTTCGCGTTCGCGGCCGAGAAGGACACGCAGAAACGCGAGCGGGTCGTCGCGCTGACCCCGGCCGAAGCCGTCGCGCAGCGCAAGAGCCCGGGAGAGAGCGTTGAGCAGAGCTCCGCCGGGTCGGCCGGCAAACACTGGACGATCACCTTCGAGGATTTCAAGAAGGCTCTCGAGCCCTACACCCTGGACTTCGTGGTCGAGCTCTCCAAGGGAGATCCGGACGAGTCCATCGACGACTACAAGAAGAAGCTCCAGAAGCTCGCCGCCTACTACGCCGACCCGAAGCGCAAGGTGGTGTCGTTCTGGACCATGGGCTTCAACCAGCACATCCGCGGCACGTGGGTCAACGAGCAGGCCTACATGACCCACCTCTTGACGGGCAAGCAGGCCAAGCCCGGCAACGGCGCCTTCTCGCTGACCGGACAGCCGTCGGCCTGTGGCACCGCTCGCGAGGTAGGGACCTTCTCCCATCGCTTGCCCGCCGACATGGTGGTGGCCAACCCCAAGCACCGGGCGAGAAGCGAGGAACTCTGGAAGCTGCCGGCAAAGACTCTCAATCCCAAGGTCGGAAGTCACATCACCAAGATGTTGCGCGATCTCGAGGACCACTCGGTCAAGTGGGTGTGGTCGCAGGTCACGAATCCCTTCCAGTCGACGGCCAACGCCAACCACTGGATCCGGGGCGCGGAGTACGACGACACCTTCATCGTGGTCTCCGACGTCTACCCGACCCTGTCGTGCAAGCTCGCCGACCTGATCCTGCCCTCGGCGATCATCTTCGAGAAGTGGGGGGCGTACGGAAACTCCGAGCGCCGCACCCAGGTGTGGCGCGAGCAGGTGCCACCGCCGGGGGACGCCAGGAGCGACGTCTGGCAGATGCTCGAGTTTTCCAAGCGCTTCACGCTGAAGGAGCTGTGGGGACAGCAAAAGGTGCCGGGCCTGAAGGCCGAAGGATTCGAGGACGGCCTGCTGCCCGACGTCCTCGAGCAGGCGAAGGCGATGGGCTACTCGCCCGACACGACGCTCTACGATCTGCTGTTCAACACCGAGTCGTCGCGGAAGTTCCCGTGGCCCGACCCGGTGAGCAACGGCCACGACAACCACACCGTCATCCACGCCGAGATCGACTGGTTTCCGGAGAAAGCGTTGTTCGAGGAGTACGCCGGGTTCGGCCGCGATCACATGCACGACCTTGCCGACTTCGATACCTATTATCGCGACGATGTCCGCGGCCTGCGATGGCCGGTGATCGACGGCAAGGAGACGCCCTGGCGGTTCAACGAGAAGTACGATCCCTACGTCAAGAAGGGTAGCGGCATCGAGTTCTACGGCCCGGCGCTCAAGGCCTTGCCGAAGGGAAACCTGGACAAGGTGACCGACCCCGAGCCGGTCTCGCTGGCAGGCAAGGCCAAGATCTTCTTCCGTCCCTACGCCGCGCCTGCCGAGAGCCCCGGGGGGGAGTACGACCTGTGGCTCTCCACGGGCCGGGTGCTGGAGCACTGGCACTCGGGGACCATGACCCGGCGCGTTCCGGCGCTCCACGCCGCCGTGCCGACCGCGCAGATCTTCATGCACGCCGCCGACGCCGAGAAGCGTGGCCTCGGGCGCAACGACCTGGCCTGGATCGAGTCCCGGCGGGGCAAGATCACGGCCCGGGTGGAAACCGAGGGTCGCAACCATCCGCCCCGGGGGCTCGTCTACGTGCCATGGTTCGACGAGGGCGTGTTCATCAACCGCGTCACGTTGGACGCCACCTGTCCGATCTCCAAGGAGACGGACTTCAAGAAGTGCGCCGTCAAGGTCTACAAGGCATGAGGGGGCGAGAGATGAGAATCTGCATTGCAATCTGTGTGGCACTCGCGACCGTGGCCTGTGGGGGCGCCGCCCGTGAAGAAGGCATCCCGGCCGACCAGATCGGCCTGAGCAAGGTCGGCATCTCCGATGTACCCACCCCGCCCGGCGTGACGGACAATGCCTCCGAGCCGGGAGAACGGCCTCCGGGTCCGGCGGCGTTCGCCGACGCGCCTCCGGTGGTCTCTCACGGGGTCGCCGAGTTCATCCCGATCACTCTCGACGACAACATGTGCCTCGAATGCCACGCGGTGGAAGAGAAGGTCGAGGGCGAGCCCACGCCCATTCCGGAAAGCCACTACGTCGACCTGCGCAACCAGCCCGACGTCGTCGGCAGCGAGATCGCCGGCGCGCGCTATGTCTGCACGTCGTGTCACGTCGCATCGACCGACGCGGATCCGTTGGTATCAAACACCTTTGGAAGTTAGCGACTGACAGCGCACCAGGAAACATCGGGGAGGAGTCGAAAATGAAAGCGGTCCTGTCGTTCGTCGCGATCGTTGCCCTGCTGAGCCTCCCGGCCATGGCGGCCGAGGAAGAGAAAGAATGCTGGGCGTGCCACGCCACCAGCACGCCGGGGATCGTCGAGCAGTGGAAGAGCTCGAAGCACTTCGATGCCGACATCGGGTGCGTCGAGTGCCACGGCGCCGACAAGGCCGATCCGGACGCCTTCGAGCACTACGGCGAGACCATCGCGATCATCGTCTCGCCCCTCGACTGCTCCCAGTGTCACGAGAAGGAGTTCGAGGAGCAGAAGGGCTCACACCACGCCAAGGCCGGACAGATCCTGGGATCCCTCGACAATCTCCTGGGCGAGGTCGTGGGCGGCCCGCCCGCGGTCAACGCCGGCTGCCGGCAGTGCCACGGGTCCCAGGTCGAGATCGGCAAGGGCGGTCAGCCAACCCTGGCCACCTGGCCCAACACCGGCATGGGGCGGATCAACCCGGACGGCTCGTGGGGGTCGTGCTCGGCGTGTCACGCACGGCACGAGTTCTCGGTCGCCCAGGCCCGGCAGCCCGAGGCGTGCGGCAAGTGCCACCTCGGACCGGACCATCCTCAGATGGAGGTCTGGGAAGAGTCGAAGCACGGGATCCTTTACCACGCCAACCGCGAGAAGCTGAACCTCGACAAGGACAGCTGGGTGGCGGGCAAGGATTACTTCAGCGGCCCGACCTGCTCTTCGTGTCACATGAGCGCCGCCGGCGATCTCGACGTCACCCACGACGTCGGCGAGAGGATCTCGTGGACCCTCCGGCCGCCGATCTCGGTGAAGCTCAACATGGTGATCTTCGAGGACAACAGTAAAGAGGACATCCCCGGCGACAACCCCGATCTGCCCGAGGTCGGGAGCGTCTACAAGGACAAGAAGGTCAAGAAGGTCCTGACGTGGGAGCAGCGCCGCGCCACCATGCAGGAAGTCTGCAGCCAGTGTCATGGTGAGAACTTCGTCAAGGGCGCCTACGACCAGTTCGACGGCGTCGTCATGCTGTACAACGAAAAGTTCGCCGGACCGGCCAAGACGATCATCGGCGAGCTCAAGAAGCGGGAGCTCATCACCGCGGCGGACTTCGACGATCCCATCGAGTGGACCTGGTGGGAGCTGTGGCACCACGAGGGCCGACGCGCCCGCCACGGCGCCGCCATGCAGGGACCCGACTACACCTGGTGGCACGGGATCTACGAGGTCGCCAAGCATTTCTACGAGAAGTTCATCCCGCAGCTCGAGGAAGTCGCCGGCGAGAAGGTCGCCGAAGAGCTCCTCAACGAGTACGTCTACACCGTGCCCGGTCACGAGTGGCACCGCGACGGCATGAGCAAGGACCAGCTGAAGAAGATCCAGCAGTTCTACGAAAAGAGATACGACCAGTAGCCAGCCCCAGCCCAAACTGGGGACAGTACACTCATTTCCGGACTTTCCGGGTTTCGGCCTTCGGACGACGTGGCAATGCATTCGGTGCCGCGACGGGTGAGAGCCGGCTCGGGTCCGCGAAAACCGGAATACCCGGAAATCGGTATGCTGTCCCCAGTTTTTTGGAGGTGTGATGGGTGGTGAGGGCGGGGATTTGAGGGGGCGGCGCGCGCCTATCGAGATGAGTCCGGAGGAGTTTCGTGCCGCGGGGCACGAGTTGGTGGATGCCGTCGCGGAGTTCCTCGAGTCGCTGCCGGGACGGCCGGTCAATC
>Ga0316187_10000101_pt1 | contig 52093 bp, 50 predicted proteins | sample CroRivburrow1_MG_FD_204927 | JGI IMG/M metagenome (GOLD analysis project Ga0316187, IMG submission 204927) | Coastal sediment microbial communities from Maine, United States - Cross River worm burrow 1 | ecosystem: Environmental > Aquatic > Marine > Coastal > Sediment | place: USA: Maine...
TTAAGTACTTTAACCAGTTCCTTCTCAGGGGAAGACTTTGGCATTGATTTCATTTTGGCACCTCTGTTCCTGGTGGATAAGTAAACTATATGGAAGCGCGGATGGTATATCAATTGAATGCAGCAGGGACACACACCCAGACCCCCGGCACACCCGTCGTACCGGTGAAGAAATACTGCTATCATTCATCAAATCCGTTATTGGAAGACACTAAAGAATCACCATTGAGCATATTAAGAGACCATAATCAGGAGATCCAAATGATCAAAACCACAATAAAAGGCCGCTTCGGCCGCACACTTGTACTGGCCACATCTGTATTGGCGATGCTTCTTCTTGCCGGTTGCATTTCCAGTTCCAAGGTCTACAACAATGACAAAAACGTTGTTTACAGAGGAACAATGTACAACATGGCCAACGTAAAGCAGATCAAATCTACGATCACGGGCAAGACTGAAAGTGACGAGGAGATTAACCTGACCAACGCCGACCGCAAAGCAGTTGAAGCTTTACTGGATAAGGAATCATCAGTTTACGTAAGAATGGCGTTTCAATTTGATGACCAGGAAATGTTGTACCGGGCGGGTGATGTCGAGAAGTGGAGCCAGTATTCAAAAATGAAGAAAAGTTTTGAAAGCGCCGGTAAGGAAATCAGCAGTTTGATGGCCAACAAGAAGAAAATACAGCTGAAGTTGAAATAATCGCTTGTAGGCAGTAAATCTTTCCGGGAGGAAGCAATGGCTAAGTTATTCAGAGTTTTTTTGGTGTTGACCACGTTCGCATTGATGACAGCTTGCGCGTCAAGCACAAAAATTCAGTCCGACTATGACCGCAGTGTGGATTTCAGTCAGTACAAGACCTATGGCTATTACAGCCCCATGGGTATCGAAAATCCGAATTACTCCAGTCTGCTGGGACAGATGTTCCGTGACGCCATCGATGTTCAGATGAAGCAGAGGGGTTACGTCAAATCCAGCAACCCCGATGTATTGTTCAATGTATCGGCGCGTATGGAAGATAAGACCCGGGTGACAACCACCTCGGATCCGATGATGTATGGCGGTGGCTATTATGGTTACCGTGGCGGCATGTACGACCCCTGGGGCGGATACGGCTATGGGACCAGTACGCATGTCAGCCAGTACACCCAGGGTACGGTCAATATCGATATGGTTGACCCCAGACTGAAACGGATGCTATGGGAAGGTGTCGCCATTGGCCGCGTGCAGGAAAAAAATAAAAACCTGCGTGAGGACGTCATGACGGGTGTTGCCGAAATGTTTGAGGGTTACCCGTTCCGGGCCGGTCAGTAAAACCAGTGCAGTGTATACAAAGGCGGGAGTTTGATCTCCCGCCTTTTTTGTTGCACGCATTTCTTGTAGATTATATGCACCAATTCCGGTTCCATTCATTCCGCCTGACATGCCGGCACCTTACACGACACAGGTTTTAGCACATGAACACACTTGATTCCGTACGCAAACTCCAGACCCGGATGGCACAATCCATCATTGGCCAGGAATCGGTCATTGAACAGCTGATCATTGGATTGCTGGCCAACGGTAATATCCTCATGGAAGGCCTGCCGGGTCTGGCCAAAACACGAGCCGTCAAAAGCATGGCGAAAAACATGGACGCGGAATTTTCACGTATCCAGTTCACACCGGATTTGCTGCCCTCGGACATCACCGGCAGCGAGGTGTTGTACACGGAATCCGGTCAACCAACCTTTCGTTTTGAGGCCGGACCGATATTCGCCAATATCGTGCTCGCAGATGAAATCAACCGGGCGCCTGCAAAGGTTCAGGCCGCACTGCTTGAGGCCATGGAAGAGCGGCAGGTCACGGTTGCGGGCACGACCCACAAGATGCCTGAGTTGTTTATTGTCATGGCGACACAAAACCCGATAGAACAGGAGGGCACCTACCCTCTACCGGAAGCACAGATGGATCGATTCCTGCTTCATGTCTATATCGACTATGGAACCGAAGAAGCTGAAGCACAGGTCATCCGGTTGGTTCGTGGTGAAGAAGGCCCCTCCGGTTCAGCTGACGATGCTGCACCTGTTGTCCAGCAGATTATTTTTGATGCACGCAAGGAAATCAATAAAGTCCAGGTTTCAGATGCGATTGAAAAGTACATGGTTGACCTGGTTTTTGCGACACGCTATCCCGATCGTTACGATGAGAAACTTGCCTCATGGATACGTATCGGGGCGAGTCCTCGCGGAGCCATCGGCCTGGATAAGTGTGCGCGCGTGCATGCCTGGTTAAACGACCGCGACCATGTTTTGCCCGACGATATCCGGGCCGTTGTGCACGGTGTGTTTCGTCATCGTATTGCCCTGAGTTACGAGGCCAATGCTGACGGTGTTTCAAGTAACGATGTGATCGATGAAATTCTTAAGTTGGTCGCTGTAGCCTGATACTTTCCTGGTACTCAGCTGGATGAAACACGCAACACGTAAATTGACCCTCAGTTCTCTTTATGGATAAGACAAAAAGCCAAAAAAGCGATGCCCAAAACACTGGCATTTACGTGCAACTGGACGAATTGGTTCGTTTGCAACACAAGGCGTCTGGCTTCAGTTTTCTACCCAGGCAACCTGTTCACAGCATTCTCAGTGGCCGGCATGCATCAAAACTGAGGGGGCGCGGGCTCAACTTTGAAGAACTGCGTAATTACCTGCCCGGTGATGACACCCGCAATATCGACTGGAAAGTAACCGCGCGCACACGTACACCTTATGTCCGGGTTTACACGGAAGAAAAAGACCGCACCGTCTGGCTGCTTGTTGATCAGAGGGTCGGTATGTTTTTCGGTAGCCGGCAACGTATGAAATCGGTGGTCGCTGCTGAAGTTGCCGCCATATCCGCCTGGCGGGTGCTCAGCGTGGGGGACCGTGTCGGTGCGCTTGTATTCGATGATTCGGAGGTTTCTGTCATACCACCACATCGAAGCCGCGAAAGGGTGATGCAAATTCTCAAGCAGGTGGTTAAAAAGAACCATGCATTGAGCGCCCACCCCGAGTTAAAGCCCAATGCCGGCAAACTGAATGAGGCTTTGAAACAGGTAAGCCACCTGGCGAGGCACGATTGCCTGGTCTGTCTGATCACTGACGGCGATGGAGTCAACCCCGAGACACGCAGGCACATCAGCCGGCTTTCAGAACACAACGATGTGCTCACCGCCCTGGTTTACGACCCTCTGGAAAAGGATATGCCTTCTGCCGGCCGTCTGCGCTTTGCCAATGACGTGGGCCAACTTGAGGCTGATACCTCAAACAGGAAACTGCGACTGGCATTTCAAAGCGAATTTGAAAAGAAACTGGAGCGGATACAGTCCGCATCTCGCCGGTTTTCCATACCTGTGCTCACGCTTGATACTTTTACTCCAGTAGCTGACCAGTTGCGTGATGCATTTGGACATCACCAGGCCTCCAAAAGGTTTTGAGGATGGGCGTATGAAATCTACAGATCCCGCCAGCCTGCAGAATCTGAATGATATCGTGCTGCCCGAGGCCGTCGGCTGGTGGCCGCTGGCCATAGGCTGGTACTTCCTGTTTGGGTTATTGCTGGTCATATTGGGCTGGTTTACCTATACGTCGGTACGGCGCTGGATCAATAACCGCTATCGGCGCACAGCCTTGCAACAATTACAGTTGCTGGCTGAAGATATCCGGACCACTGACAAGCGGGACATCGGTCTCAGGCAGATACCCGTCCTTCTAAAACGGACGGCACTTTCGGTCTACCCGCGCAGTCAGCTTGCTTCGTTAACGGGTAAGAACTGGCATGATTTTCTGAACTCCAAAGTCAGCAAACCCTCGTTTCCAGAATCCATTGCTGAGCTGCTGGATAAGATTTCCTACTCCGCCGGTGATCTGAGCAAAGTCGATACACAGGCTGCAGATGATCTCTTAAGGGCATGTCATCACTGGTTGAAGCACCACCAACCGGCAAACCGTGCGGAACCGGGTATGGAAGCGTAAACGATGCTGACCATTGCCTATCCCTGGCTGTTTCTGTTGCTGCCGTTGCCATGGTTAATGCGCAGGTTGCTGCCAACCCACCATCAGCGCAAGGCAGCCGTGCGTGTACCCTTCATGCAGCGTCTGTCGCGCCTGGCCGGTCTGCAACCCGGAACGGGTGTGGCAGTGGCCAGGCGGCCTCTTTCGCAGTGGCTGATGCTGAGCCTGGCCTGGTCGCTTATCGTCGTAGCCATCACACGCCCCCAATGGCTTGAAGAACCGGTCATCAAGGAACTGCCGATGCGTGATTTGCTGGTTGCGGTGGATCTTTCCGGCTCCATGGAAGCACAGGATTTTACCGATAAGGAAGGCAATACCGTCGACAGGCTAACCGCCGTCAAAGAGGTTCTGGATACTTTTTTCGCACGTCGTGATGGTGATCGGGTCGGGCTGATTCTGTTCGGCTCGGCGGCGTTTGTCCAGGTACCGTTCACCGACGACCTGGAAGTTGTCAGGGAGTTACTTAAGGAAGCACAAATCCGCATGCTCGGACCGCGAACCATGCTGGGCGATGCCATGGGGCTGGCGATCAACCTGTTTGAACGCAGCGAAGTCGATGAGCGTGTCCTGATCGTCCTCACCGATGGCAACGACACCGGCAGTCTTGTACCACCTGAACGTGCTGCCCAAATCGCCCGTGACAACGGTGTGGTTGTATACACGGTTGCTATCGGGGACCCGGCTGCTGTCGGTGAGCAGGCACTGGATGAGAAGACCCTTGAAAACATCGCGGCCATAACCGGTGGTGGTTATTTCCACGCCAATGACCGGCAGGAACTGGAAGACATTTACACCCGTCTGGACGAAGTCAACCCCCGACAGGTGGAAACTCAAAGTTACCGTCCCTTGACCGATCTGTTTGAATGGCCATTGGCTGCCAGTATGCTGCTGACATTGTTCTATATCGTATTTCTCGAAGTGCGCTTACGTTTACGCAACCGGCAGCACGATGAAATTGGTGCACAGGAGCCTGCAGGCTGATGGATTTCCTGGCATCTCTCGAGCAATTTCATTTCCTGCGGCCTGCATGGCTGTTGCTCCTGGTTCCAGCAGCTTTCCTTGTATGGTCCGTATATCAAAGGAGTGATTCCCTGCGGGCATGGAGAAAAGTGATCAGTCCGCATCTGCTTGAGCACCTGCTGATGCGCGAAAGCGAAGAAAGCGGCCGCTGGCGACCGGTTTATATCCTGGGCCTGGGCTGGCTGGTGGGCATCCTTGCGCTCGCAGGACCAAGCTGGCAGATGCAAGCATCGCCATTTAGCGAGGACCAATCAGCGCTATTTATCGTAGTCAAGGTAACACCGGAAATGCTGGCCTCGGATATTCAACCCAGCCGCCTGCAACGCAGCGTGATGAAAATCCATGATTTACTTGAGCTCAAAAGCGATGTCCGTACCGGCCTGATTGCATATGCGGGTAGCGCTCACATGGTCATGCCTTTGACCTCGGACGCCGGGGTTATCAACTCTTTTGCAGCGGCATTGGAGCCTGACATCATGCCGATGAGCGGCGACGAACCTGCGCAGGCCATTGCGTTGGCGAACCAGCGGCTCAAAAACGCAGCGGCTCCCGGTTCCATTGTTCTGATAACAGATAGTGTGGATGCTTCGCAAATGGCCGCGTTGGAGTCTGGCCATGAACAAGGAGGGGTCGAGGTGCATATCCTGGCCATGGCGGCCGGCCCCGAAGTGATTCCCCCACCCGACAGCCATCCGGCACCGCCACTGGATATGAAATCATTGCGTGACGCTGCGCGTAGCATGGGTGGAACCGTCACGGTGGTAACCGCAGACAAGCGTGATGTCGAAAAACTGTCGGCCAACATAGAACGTAGCATCAGCCACGCCCCTGCACAGGAAGGTCAGCAATGGAAGGATTCAGGTTATTACCTGGTGTTTTTGCTGGCGCTGATTTTATTGACCTTTTTCCGACAGGGCGGAGCGGTGACAGTGGAATGAATATCCGGTTCTGCATTTTGATTCTGTTACTGGCGCAGGTACCGTCTGCGAGCGCCTTCGAGTGGGCAGACCTGTGGTTTACACCGGATCAGCAGGGCCAGCGACTCATGGACAAGGGCGAATACCTGCAGGCGGCCAAAAAATTCACAACGCCAGAAAACATTGGGGCGGCCTTGTTCATGGCAGGAGATTTTGAGAGCGCTGCCTCGGTGTTTGGCCGAGCCGGCAGTGCGGAAGCACACTACAACCGGGGCAATGCGAACATCATGCTGGGCCAATATGATGCCGCCATTGAGGCCTATGAAAAAGCGCTCTCCAGGCAGCCCGGCTGGCAGGAGGCTGAACAGAATCTGCAGATCGCAATCTCGCGAAAACAGGCGCTGGCACCACCCGATGACGACTATGGTGGAACCGGTGGTCAGCTGGAAGCTGACGAGTTGGTTTTTGACCAGACCGGGCGTGTCAACAAATCATCCAGCGAGCAAGTGATCGACGCAGCGGAGCAACAACAGGGCGAAGACGCGATGCGTGCGATGTGGTTGCGTAAAGTAGAAATGCGGCCGGCAGATTTCCTGGCAGTGCGGTTTAACTACCAGCTGGCAACCAGGGAAGAAGCCCCGGTAGAAGACAGCAATGAATAGGCTTCTACGCAGGCTCTTTTGGGTGACCGGTCTGCTGCTGCCGCTTGCCCTTTTCGCCCAGGATGATGAAATCAAAGCCGGGGTCGATATCAGTATTGAACAGGACCGGGAGGTTTGGGCAGGGCAGCAGATCACCCTGAACCTGGATTTGAAAACAACCGGCTTCAGCTTTTCTAATACACATTTCAACCTGCCGGAAGTCAGTGGTGCCTTCCTGATGCAGACCGATACCACGACGATAAAACTGACCGAGAAAATCGATGGCCGCGACTGGCAGATCATTCGCTACCCGCTGGCACTTTACCCGCAAAAAGCAGATATGTTGCAGATTCCATCCATCGATGTACGTTTCACCACATCCGCCGGGTTCGGCAGCGAGGAGAAGGCATTCGAGTTTAAGACCGAGCCATTGGAACTGACGGTCAAGTTACCGCCCGGGGCAAAACCGGGTGAACTGATTGTGACAACCACGTCCTTTGAGTTTGAACATGACTGGCAGCCGGCTACAGGCGCACTAAATATCGGTGACGCGGTCACCTTGACGGTCAACAGACGTGCCAGTGACATATCTGCCATGTTGCTTCCACCACTTCCGGTATTCCAGGCTGACGGCCTGGCAGCCTACCCCCAGGCACCTGATATTGATGACAAGACCGATCGTGGTGACCTGACCGGTGAACGCATCGACAGCATTACGTGGTTGGTTGAACAAGCCGGTGTATATGAAATTCCAGGTATTCGATTTCAATGGTGGGACCCCCTCAGCCGTGAACTGAAGCAACAAATTATTCCGGGTATGAGCCTGGATATTGCGCCGGTCGCAGCAGACGATACTGTGGCTGCAACGACCGGGTCACCTGGAACGAATTACGACTGGCCTCTGAAACTGTTGATAGCGGTGATCACGGCCTTACTTGCGCTTGCCCTCTGGTTGCATTTCCGGCGTAAATCTCACCATCAAGAGCCGGAAAATGAGAGAACAACATTTACGCGCCTGGCAAACGCCTGCAAAAACCACCAGGCAGGTCAAGTCCATACTGCCATCCATGCCTGGCTTGAATATGTACCACTCGCAGCCACAAATCACCCGCGACCTCTTACCCTGAATGAGTTTGCCGGCCTCTGTGACGACCGGCAATTGGCGAATGACCTGGATAAGCTGCAAAGAGCCCTGATAGCCTCATCACCTGACTGGCAGGGTGATGAATTGCTAAACTCCCTGCAACGTATCCGGCGCCAGATCAACAGGCGAAAACCAAGCCTTGCAGAAGCGTATTTGGCACCCCTGAACCCGTGACCATTGCAAAACAAACTATCCCGCTCCTGGTCTTTCTGGTCTTTACCAGTACCGGGTTCGCAGACGTGGAAAAACAGGCCGTTTTCGAACCCGTTCACTGGGCATATTCGTCATTTTTCGGAACGGGCTGGTACAAGGTCGATGATGCACGCTCGGTTTTCGTACTGAGAGCCCCCATAAGACAAACCTTGCGAAAGTCTTCTCCTGATGCCACCGGCACGCACAAACTGGGCATTGAGATCAGATACCCGGTTACTGTCGGCTTGCACGATATAGAAGACCTGGGCGGCATCATTGATAATGATAATTTCGCCACAGCAGCATTCACGCCCGGTATTGAACTGGAAATCCCCATCAGCGAAAGGTGGTATTTAAGAACATTGGCACACGTGGGTTGGGGTTCGGACCTGAGAAACGATGATTCAGCCTGGATTTATTATGCGGGTATCAAAAGCCGTTATACCTTCCCTGCAAAAAAATACCAATGGTCTTTACTCAACAGTCTCTTCTATGCAGGATACACACCCGACGAAGGCAGGTCAGACCACCTTGCTGTCGCTCAAATCGGCGTTGAACTCCTGCAACCTTTAAGCAAGGCGACGATCCGTGGGGAACCGGTCGATCTTCACTGGACCTTCATGTACTCATTTCTTGGCAATGAGCTCCACTTCAATTTGCCCGATGGAACATTTGATCCCATAGAGGACCAGATGGAGGTCGGGTTGCAAATGAGTTTTCGTAATCGTCCTTTCAAGATCTGGTTTCTTGATGTACATCGTATCGGCCTGGGTTATCAATTCAGCCCGGATGGTAAATTCACCGCCATCACGTTCAGTATGAATTCGTGGTTCAGAAAATGAACTGACTGCAAAAATGGGGGCGCTGGGATGGGAGGTTACTGCCAGGACTCGCTAGTCACATACCCCAGGGCACCCTCTCGACCGTTTCACGGTCTCACCTTGTCCATGTGGCGCTCGGACTCGGCATCGGCCCAGGCCGCCCTCTCGACCGGTACCCGGTCTCACCTTGCCTGCCTCGTACGGTCCTGGCAGTAACCTCCCACCCCAGCTTAGTATCAAAGGACGTGCATCTGTCAGAAACTACTTACCCTTGCTTTCGCACAAAGCCAAGGGTGTGCAGCACCTTACTTCAGGACGTGCTTGAGCGCGTCCTGAAGTAAGGTGCTGCACACCCTTGGCTTCCCGACTGATCAACAGCAGCCCCCGTTTTGAGTATGCGAACCTGAGTTGGCTGACCGTGCAATCCGGTTCTTCGCCCTAATTGCGATCGAGTAAGGCCCGTGCAGCGGCAACCTCATGCCGGTAGGTGTCCATGATCTTGCCCAGAGCGATTTTGACATCAACCAGCGGTGCCCAGTCCAACTCTTCACGGGTATTATCGATAAAAGGTACCCGGCTCTTGATATCCTGGTAACCCTTGCCGTAATAATCGTCTGAACTGACCTCGACAATACTGACATTGCGGGCCTGTGACTCGTATTCCGGGTAGTTAAATGACATCTCGAGCATCAGCTGGGCCAACTCCTTGATGGACAGGTCATTTTCCGGGTTTCCAATATTATAAATTTTACCATCGGCAACCCCATCCTTGTTTTCTATGATCTTCACAAGTGCCGAAATTCCATCCGTAACATCGGTAAAGCTGCGTCGCTGCAAGCCGCCATCGACCAGCTTAATATCTTCACCACGCGCAATATGACCGAGGAATTGCGTCACGACCCTTGAGCTGCCTTCCTTCTGGGTATGCAGGCTATCCAGGCCGCTGCCAATCCAGTTGAAAGGGCGGAATAATGTGTACTTGAGACCTTCCTGCTGGCCATAAGCTGCAATCACCCGGTCCATCAACTGCTTGGCACAGGAATAAATCCAGCGTGGTTTTGCAATCGGCCCGAGCACCAGGTTTGACTCGTAGGGGTGAAAAGCATCGTCTTCACACATGGCGTAGACTTCGGAAGTCGATGGGAAAACCACGCGCTTGTTGTACTTCACGCATGCCCTGACGATGGTCAGGTTGGCCTCGAAATCCAGCTCAAACACGCCCAGCGGGTTGGTCACATAGGTCGCCGGTGTCGCGATGGCCACCAAAGGCAGTATGACATCACATTTCTTGATGTGGTATTCAATCCACTCACGATTGATGGTGATATCACCTTCAAAAAAATGAAAGCGGTCATGTTGCATTTCAGCCGACAGGCGGTCGGACCGCATATCCATTCCATAGACTTCCCAGTCGGTGGTTTCGAGAAGTCTGTTTGACAGGTGATGGCCGATGAAGCCGTTAACGCCAAGGATCAAGATTTTCATGGTTTTCCACAGTAGATCATTTAAGTCCGGCAAGTCTCTAGTCCGGGATGGATGATGATTTCGACTCGTCAGCAGGCAATTTTACACCCTCACCGGCCTCCAGAACACTCGCAACACGGAACCGTTTTCTCCTGCGCACCAGGCCGTTAATACGCCCGATGTATTCACCCAGCATACCGACGGAAAACAGCAACAGCCCCATCAGGAAAATGGTGATGCCGAACAGGGTGAAAACACCTTCAACTTCCGGCCCGTAAAACAGGCGGCGATAGGCGAGGTAGCAAACGAACAGAAATGAAATGATTGAAACAAAGATGCCGGTAAGTGAGATCAACTGCAGCGGCACGGATGAAAAACTGGTGACCAGGTCAAAATTAAGCTGGATCAATTTGAACAGGGAATACTTGGATTGCCCGGCCGCTCTTTCCTCATGCGCCACGGTGATCTCTGTCGGCCTGGCTGCATACAAATATGCCAGCGCCGGAATAAAGGTTCGGGATTCGTTGCAATCAGCGATTTCCAGGGCGATATCCCTGCTATAACCCCTCAACATGCAGCCCTGGTCTGTCATGCGGATATTGGTGATCTTTTCACGCAGGGAGTTCATCAGGCGGGAAGCAACATGGCGCCAAGCCTTATCATGTCGCGAAGCCCTGATCGATCCGACATAGTCAAAGCCCTTGTCCATCTCGGCTACGATGGCCGGAATCTCTTCCGGCGGGTTCTGTAAATCCGCGTCCAGTGTAATGATGAACTCACCACGGGTGCGCTCAAAGCCGGCGATCAGGGCCGCATGCTGACCGGCATTCGAGCTCAAAGATACCACCCTCGTAACATCAGGCCGTTTCTCAAACTGTTGTGCCAGGATGTCGGCAGAATTATCTGAACTGCCGTCATTTACAAACAATATTTCGAACGAACGCCCGAGCGTATCCATGACGGAATATAAACGATCAAACAGTATGCCAAGAACGTCCTGCTCGTTGAACACCGGTATCACAACTGACAGCTCAACCCGCTGCCCATGCATGTCTTTTGTAGCGTCAATGTTCAATGGAGGTCTCCCATGCATTCAGATTGTCACGATGCTGACTCAGGCAGCCTGGACAGCAAGTAAACCGGATCTCCCATCAACTTCGGCCCAGCTTATTTCCTGTTTCGGTAACGCTGAAAGATTTAGCGAATCATACAGTTGCCGGAGAGTTATAAATTCGAAACCGGATGTTTTCCACTCTTCAAGCAGCTTTTCCATTACCGGCATCAACTTCATACCCTCCAGCTCTGCGTGCAGCGTATAGACGTGCCCACCGGGAAGCTGCAGCCGGCTTTTTTCCAGGATAGTTTCCCAGCAATTGGATGAGTCTATACCATCTGAACCTATGATTTCATCCAATGTAGGCAGTGTTGTAGGAAGCTGAACACAATTGGAGCTTAGCCCTTCCATCGTGGGGAAAAATGGCTCCCGACCACGTACATCGCTGGCATAGCGAAAGCCCATCTGTTCTTCCAGCGCAATAACAAAACGGTTTATTTGCCAGCCCGCGGCACCCAGTGTTTGCGGCTCCAGCCCAACAGCGTCCCTGAATGCTTCAAGTGCCTTGTCCATTTCACGCTTTGTCCAGGTTTTGTCTTTGCCAACAACATTGTCCTGCCATTTAACGTGGTCGTAGCAATGAATACCCACCTCGTGACCCCTGGCCGCGACCTCCCGCATGACTGATCCTGCCCGTTTGCCGATGTGCGGCCCCGGTTTAAGCACACCATTCATCAATGTCCGCAAACCATAGTGACTGACAACCGAGGTGCGGCCGACTTTCTGCAGGAAACCTTTTCTGAAAACACGGCGTATCGCCCTGCCGGTATTGTCCGGGCCGACACTGAACAGAAAGCTCGCCTTGACATTGAAACGCTCAAAAAGCTCTAGCAGGGCCGGCACCCCATGAAGTGTGCCGAAATAGGTATCAACATCCACCTTCAGAACCACTTGCTTCATGAGCCGTTTGCCCCGTCAAGCATCAAGCGCTCCCCGAAAGTCCGCCGGAACTCAGCCGGGTCAGCTTTTGACCCGTCAATGACAAGGTGTGTAATCATGAACCGCTGGCCATCGGAACAATCCGCCTGAAAATTTCCGTCTTCGATATATATACGGGGATTGTTGAAACGAGCCTGTTCACCCCTGGTATAGCTACCCAGCACCTCGATACGATGCGAGCCGATGTCAAAGAAAGCACCGGGGTAGGGTGGTGCCACCGCACGGATTAAATTGTGAATATCACCTGCCGGCAGGCTCCAGTCGATTCGTCCATCTTCCGGTTTTCTACCGGAGTAATAACTGCCTTGCTCCAGGTTCAGCGGTGTTTCAAAAACACGCCCTTCAAGCATTTCAGGAATCACCTCTATCAATAGGGTTTCAGAAGCACATTTGAGTTTCTGAAAGACATCATATGCAGTGTCGTTTCTCAGGATGGAAACGGCCGCCTGGGCCAGCAAATTACCAGCGTCCGGTTTGATATCCATTCGGTGCAGACTCACGCCGCATTCTTTCTCGCCGTGAATAATGGCCCAGTTAACGGGTACGCGGCCACGGTACTTCGGTAACAGGGAGCCGTGCACATTGAAAGCACCCCTGGCGGGTATGTCGAGCAACTTCTGCCCCAGCATTTGACGATAGTAGAAAGAAAAAATATAGTCCGGATCACATTGCGAAACACGCTCAATCACGGCAGTGGCATTTGCACTTTCCGGTGTGATAACCGCAATTTTGTTCCTTTGAGCTACCTCTGCAACACTGTCAAACCAGATATGTTCTGATTCACTGTCCTGGTGTGTCACTACCAGCCTGACGTCAACACCCAGCTCAAGCAGGGCTTCAAGGCAACGTACCCCGATGTCGTGATATGCAAATACGACGGCACTTGTAACCGCTGCGGGGTGGGTTGTCATGCCAGCAGTTTGCTGAAAACTGCAGCTACACGGTCCACATCATCGATTGTCATGGCCGGGAAAAGCGGTAATGTGAAAGTTTGGTCACCGATCTGTTCTGCAACCGGAAAATCACCCCGCTTGTAACCAAGTTGACGATACAGACCAAACAGGTGCATCGCCGGGTAGTGCATTCCAAGCATGATGTCCTGCGCTTTGAAGATATCGAGGATGTCTTCGCGGCTTTTGCCCAGGGATTCAAAATCCAGGCATACACAGAACATATGCCAGCTATGACCCACTGCATCCGCCGGTAACACCAATGCGGGATGACGCGGCAACTGCTTGAAATAATGCTCGGCCAGCAATCGCCGTTGGGTGTTGAAACCATCCAGTTTTCTCAATTGCGCCAGCCCGATGGCGGCATTTACATCGGGCAGATTCATTTTTCCACCCCATGATTCAACCAGCATTTCTCCATTGTCATTCCTGGAAATTCCATGGAAACGAATGGACTCCAGCTGTTTGATAAGTTTCGGATCACTCGAGGCGACTGCACCGCCTTCAATTGTCGTCATGTTTTTATTGGGATGAAAACTGAACGAAACCGGGTTGCCAAATGAACCGATTTGCCGCTCCTGGTAGCGGGTGCCAATGGCCTGGGCAGCATCTTCCAGCACCAGCAGGTTTTTGCTGGCTGCCAGGTCGTAGATGGGCGACATATCAACCGGCATACCGGCAAAATGCACCGGTATGATGGCACGGGTTTTTCCGGTGATGGCCGAATTGACGGCATCCGCTTCAAGATTTCGACTTTCAAGCACTACATCTACAAAAACCGGGGTCGCACCGGTTCGGACAACGACGTTGGCCGATGCAACAAAACTCATGGCGGGTACAATAACCTCATCACCAGGGCCGATACCCTCCGCAATCAATATCGCTTCCATGGCAGCGGTGGCGGAATTGAACAGGCGGACATCCACCTCACCGCCAATGTATGCAGCGAGGTCCTTTTCCAGTTCAGCCACACACGGCCCGCTGGTAATCCAGCCTGACTCCAGTACTTTCTGAACTGCGCTGAACTCTTCCTCCCCCAGCGTTGGCCGGGTAAAAGGCAGCATGCTCATGATCGCGCCAATATATAGACACCCACGATGATGATGCCGATTCCAACAACTTTGCCCAGGTTCATGGGTTCGTCGAATAAATGCCAGGCGGCAACCGCGTTGACAATGTAGCCAATCGACAGCATCGGGTAGGCGATGGATACATCGACCCGGCTCAAAGCCAGTATCCATACCACAACGCTGATCGCATAACAGACGAGACCCATCCACAACCAGAGGTTGGTAGCCAGGCTACCGGCCGAGGACAGCAGGGACTGCATATCAAGACTGATGATCCCCGTGTCGCTGACACTGGCTTTGAGGGCCAACTGGGCGACGGCATTCAGGAGCACACCGGTCAGGACCAGCGCGAAGGCTGCCCAAGTCATGCTATGGCCTATTGATTCAGTCATGATTTAATGATCACCATTGTTTTTGGGCCTTTATAAACGACCTTTCCCTGCAGTGCATCCACCTTTAGGTTCTTAAGTCTGTTTAGCTTGAGCACCACCGCCGCCTGATCAAGATTCTGCCATATTGCTAGAAACTCGTCCTGTGTTTTAATAAATTTCTCTGGTTCAAGCCTGACCCCCATCGCCATCTCACCCTCATATTCTACTATGGTGACGGGTCTGCCCAGATAAAAAACGGCGGCTTCCGGGTAGTACTGAAATGAAAAAACGGGCACACCGGCAGGCAACGTTTCTGAGATGATATCGGCGATTACCTTGCTGGAGCGACTCTCGGCCAGGGAGTTGGCTCCCGATACGATCAATAGCCCTGCTGCCAGGCACAGAACAGCAACACCAGCGAATGCGGGGAGCCGGGCAACCTTCCTGATGCTGAGCACAGCGAACGAAAGCAGGAACAACACCCCGCTGCCAATGATCCATGGTCTATAGGACGCCCACTGTTCAGCCGGGTAGTGGTTGCTGGCCAGCAGTTCAATACTGAAAGCACCTACAGCGAAGAGCAAACCAAGGAAAAGCATCACCCAGCGGTCTGCCTTAACTTCTCCCCTGGATGCAATCTGTCCTCCCGAGATCACCGCAATAATCGGCAGAATCGGCAGAATATAACCGGGTAATTTAGACTGGCCAAGAGAGAAGAAACAAAAAGTTACTACCACAAATGTCCACATGAAGCGGTCCGGGTCAAACTGCCCCGGCTTGTCGGGTGACCATTTAAAACCCGGTGATACCAGCGAACGCAAACTGGTGATCAGCCATGGAGATACACCCAGCATCAGAACGGGTATGAAATAGTAAAGCGGTCCTTCGCGGCTATGAACATCACTGGTGTAGCGGTCGAAATGCTCATGAATAAAAAAGAACTCAGGAAACTCCGGATTGGCGATACTGACCATGACAAACCACGGTGCTGTAATCAGCAGAAATAACAGTACCCCTTTGAAAAGGTGTAATTTTTTCCACAGATCCCAATCCCGCTGCCAAAGGCTATAGACCACCACTGTTGCAGCCGGCAAAACAATCGCCACAAGACCCTTGGTCAGCGTGGCCAGCGCGAGGGCAACCCAGCCGGCCAACATCCAGTTTCTCGTCTGGTTTTCACTTTGACGGTTGGAGTGTGCGATAACAAGAGAGCCTATTCCCATCACCACGAATGCGCTCAATGCCATGTCCAGCGTGAGATAGTGGCCAAAAGCCACGACCATCAGGTAGCTGATACTGAGCAAGAAGGTATAAATCGCCGCCCGGCCACCGTATAAACGGAAAGCGACAAGCATCGAGAACAGGGCCGCAGAAAAACCCAACAGTGCCGGCCAGAGACGTGCGCTGGCATTGCTTTTACCCAATAACGTGAAAGCAGCAGCCGTGCCCCAGTACTGCAAAACCGGTTTTTCAAAGTACTTGAAATCATTCAGCCTGGGGGTGAGCCAGTCACCACTATCCACCATGGCTGCCGGTATTCCGGCATAGCGGCCTTCATCCGGATCAAACAGGTCACGCTGACCGAGCATCCCAAACCATAGAACTGCACAAAGCAGAATAACCATGGCCGTAAATCGCTTTAGTTGGTTAGGGTCAATCATAGATTGTGGGCCCGCGACGAGACCCGGCAGGTTCCTAATGGCTTGTGCGCTTACCCGGAATAATAGGACTCACGCTGAACTTATACAACCAGTCGGGACCGAAGCGGTCTGTACTTGCCACGAAATATTGGGCCTCGGCCGTGAACCTCAGTGGCAACTTGCCAATTTTGACGGTCTTGGCAATACCGCCACCCAGCGGCAAATTAAGCTTGTTGCCGCTATCGCCTTCCCAGTCGTAGGTAATAGTTGGATTGGAGATCAGCTGCCAGCCACGACCCAGGTCGTAGCTAAAATACCCCTGGAGGGTCGTCTGGGTCGTATCCGGCGTACCTTTATTTCTCTTTTCGGCGACATCAATAATGTGCGAAAACAAAACACCGTATACACCCCAGTCAGTCATTTTTCCGATATTGACAGCCGGCCCTAAAATGAGCTGTTGTCTGCCATTGGACGTATCTGAAGTTGTTGGCAATACACCGGCAATTCCATAATTTAATATACGACCGGATTCATTGACACCACCATATACGAGGTCAAAGGTCACAGCGTCGGTATGCGCATGGGTCGGTGCCCAGAACGCGCCCTCCTGATCCGTCGGATCCTGCTGACGAAGCCGCCATTCAGCATACCCAACGTCCGCCCAGTAAACGGGTTGGTCGTGGTAATAAGGCAGGGAAAACCTGAATACCCAGCCCTTGCCATCCTTTTCTCTGAAGGGCATCGTAAATTGAAAATAGTGGGCCCAACTGCTTTGATCGTCCGCACCGGGCATACTGCCCTGGTAATTTTTATGTTGAGCCTCGTAGTCAAACCTCCAGAATGCTGCAAGCGGGTTGGTCATCTCCCGTGCAATCTCCTCGACGGATTTCTGTGAGCCGGGTTCACCCGTGCCCGATGCTGTCGTCTCAGAGCCTGTATCAGGTGCTGAAGAATACGCGTTGCTCATGGTATACAGGCCCAGAACCGTGATAAACAATACAGCTGAAAGAAAACTTTTTAGTGAAACCATCCGTGACGCCCTTGAAATATATGCCGTAAAAATGCGGCATTTTACCTGTACTCTCTGTATGAAGCTATTCTTAGTGAACTTTAGTATGCGAGTGGTGGAAAAGGGTTTTGGTAAAAGACCGGCATGACCGGTATGGAAGTGAGGTTTGTCTAACAGGTGATTAACCGACCCGGAGATACCGGGCCGGTTTTCTGTAACTGAATTATTGCCCGGCGCGGAACGGGTAAGCGGAAAACATCTCCTGGATACCGGCGTTGATATTTGTCCGCGTTTCTTCACTCGTCCTCTTATCATTAACCCTGCCGACCGCTACACCTTCCCAGACCATACGCTTTAGCTCACGATCTACCATATCGACATTAATGGTTCCCTCGGTATAGTTACTGACATGCGTTTGCGTACCATAACCATAACCACCCCAGGCACCATACCTGCCTCGGCGATAACCGTAATAGCCACCGGACATATAAGGATCAGATGTGGTTGTGACCTTGGTCTTGTCCTGCAGACGACCGGATACATTAATCAGCAAATCAGGGTTATCTGATTTCGTATAACCCCTGCTTTCCATTTCCTTGCTGATTGCGTCACGGAAAATTGAGCCGTAGATACTGGAGTAGTTGGGGTTTTCGATACCCATCGGGTTAAAAAAAGCGTAGGTTTTGTATTGACTGAAATCAACCGAGTAATCGTAATCGGTTTCAATTTTGGGTTTGGAGGCACAACCTGTTATCAGTGCGGCGATGCCGGTTATGATTATCAGCTCGGCGATTTTTTTAAAAACAGCATTGGATTGCATGATTGATTCCCTGGAGTAAGTATGAAACGGGTGATATATATACCTGTCATGATTATTTCAATACCACCTGAAGTCAAGGTCTTGTCCGATTATTGCTCTTTGGCATCCTGCTGTATGCGGTACTTGCTGTATTGATCCATACCTTCAAGACGCGCCAGTTCCTGACGGTCCAGTTCCGATCGGCTCAGAGTCCGCTTATGAGCCGGTAACCACCGTTCCTGGTTTCCCGTCTCGGGCCTTCTCTGAGGCCGTGCTTCTACCGGCTGTTCCCGTGCTATGGCGCGCATTGTGGACCAGTTTCCATCGTTGTACTGTTTCCATTCCTGATCTTCACGCTTGTACACCTCTCCATCAGAACCGGAAAACCGGTTGGATGAGAGTGAAGCACTCGCGTACAACGAGGAGGCCGAGACCCCGGGTGACTTTACCTGATCAGCCTTGCTGGTTTTAACAAACTTCTCCGTACCATCCACTTTTTTCTTTGGCAGGAATTGATCAAGCGATTTTTCGCCGGTTTTAGTGGGATCACCGGGTGTTGTCTGCATTGGACCCTCCCAGGCGGATCCAAAACCCTGCGTGAAATTTACCGATGGGGATGTGATGGTCATACTGGTGTTTACCGGATAGCCCCAGCCATAGCGACCATAGCCACCGTAACGTCCGTAATAACCCCTGCGTCCATAATAGCCTCCGCGATGACCATAATACGCACCCACAGGGTGATAGCCGGTGTTGTATCCATAGGTCCGGCCATAGTGCCAGTAGGCAGGTGCGTTGGTGGAGGTCCAGTAAACATTGGAGGGGTAATGCCAACCGGTGCCATAAACCACGCTTACCCTGGTTGAAAAACTGCCCTTATAACCACTCGAGTAGCTGTAATTGACATGGTCCTGCGTCTCGGCCGGCTCTGAGTCCAGCCTGACAAACGTCACGTTATAGGCAGGATCGGAAGCCGGTATACGATAAATTTCATCGGGTACCTTCATGGCCACCTTCCATGCACCATTAGGTGATTCAGAGAAATACCATGCACCCTCATAACACAGGTAATAAAAATTGTTGTGCTTGATGACCTGGAACGGTGTGTTCAGACCACGCTGAAGCTGGGTGTTCTCTATGGCCGTAAAATCGGGCTCGCCTATCCAGCTCACTTCAAGTTTCGCAGCAGCGCTTTTTGCCACCGTATTACGGTGTGGCAATGCTGCTTCAATTAATGCCAGTTTCGCCTGCCGGGTACCGGGAACAGAATACAGAACATGCCCCTTTTTATGCCCGTCAGGAATTTGAGCAAAAGCACCGGGTAGTTCTTTGACAGCCTGCCATTGACCACTCAACTTTGTATTGGAGAACCAGCGGCCGGAAACAAGGAAATACCACCGGTCTCCAAGCCTGAATAAATCACTCTGCGTGTTGCTGACATAACTGATACCTGTTTCATCAATGACGCTTAAACGCGGTGCACCATCCAGCAGGATCAATTCCGTTTCCTCCAGGCTGATCACGAATGGCATCGGAGGATTTTCCGGTTTCCGCGCCGGCAATGCTTTCTGAACCTCTGGCCAACTGTCGCTCAGCGCCAGTTTCCCGAAATCCGCAGGCAGCTTATCGGTCGTCGTCCAGTCGCCATCCGCCAGGTAGTTGTTTTGTTGCCAGGCACTTTCATTGAGCACGTACCATTGCTCATCCGGCCGATAGTAAAAAACATTCCAGTTGGTATTAACAACATATTCAAGATCTGTGCCTTCGATTGATGCCCTGACCGGCTCTTTGTCAATTGACAGCAACTTCAAAGGTTTCTCAGAAACAATAATTCCCGGTGGCTCAAAATTCAGCATGGGAGCACCCGCGCCTTGGGCAGGCACCTCAAAATCTTCGGGCAGCAAACGCAACAGCACATCCAGCGGCACGATGCTTTCTCGACCCTGAAATGCCTTGGATATCAAATTCCCCCGCACTTCTGATTTGTCTTCATCAGTAAACCGGGTTTTCAACACTTTCAGATCTGCAATGGCCACCGTTCGTTGCTCAAAATTGATATCGGTAGTGGCCTGAACATAAGCGGAGCCAACATGTGGCTTATCCTCGCCATTCAATGTGACCTCCACCGGTAACCAGGCTTTTAAAAAGCGGAAATCCGGCCAGGATTCGAGGCTTGGAAAGTCCACCTGCACACTGCCTTGCTCAAATCGTTCGATACGCGGGTAATTGGTCAGATTGTTCAGCTCGGGCACGGTGTCACTGGTGTTGACCGGAGCAGCAATGGTCACACCGATGCAGAGCATGAAAACTAAAATCATCATGAAGAAGAGCGGATTGCCTAGCCTGTTCAAGAGCATTTCCCGTGGTAGTTTTGGAATGGAGCGTAATAGTAATTGTTTTTGTGTAGTATTGACACGCCGGCCATTCCACTGGAGCAGATTCGTCCTATGTCGAAAACAATAAGTTGCCAAATCCGCTATTTGCTTTCGTTCGTTTTTGTATTGTCTTTCACTGTCTATTCAACCCCTTCAAGTGCCGGGGGGCATCAATGTGTCAGAAGCGAAGTCTCAGACCGTCCCAAAATAGGGCTCGTGTTAGGCGGCGGTGGTGCACGCGGCTATGCGCATGTTGGTGTACTGAAAAAGCTGGAGGAAATGCGTATTCCTTACGATTATATCGCGGGTACCAGCATGGGTTCTATCGTCGGTGGATTTCTCGCTACGGGGATGGAGTCGGAAGAGCTTGCCCAGGTGGTAAGAGACGCGGACTGGGATGACCTGTTCAAAGACAAGACCGCCCGGCAGGACCTGCCCTTTCGACGCAAAGCCGATGACGATCTTGGCCTGTACGGGCCCAAACTCGGTATCGGCAAAGACAGTAGTTTATTGCCGAAGGGCATGGTTTCCGGTCAGAAAATTGTCTTCATGTTCGAATCGGTCGCTTCCCAACGGGTCAACACGACCGACTTTGACCAACTTCCCGTCCCCTACCGCGCCATTGCCACGGACATCGTGACTGGCGAAATGGTTGTCATTGGCGACGGCGAAGTTTCCATGGCCATGCGTGCCAGCATGGCGGTACCCGGTGTCTTTCATCCGGTTCGCCGTGAAGATGCGTTGCTTGTCGACGGCGGTCTGGTAAGAAACCTGCCGGTGGATGTCGCCAGGGATATGGGCGCGGATGTGGTCATCGCCGTTGATGTCGGCACCAAGCTGGCGGGCAGGGATGAGATCAACAGTGCCCTGTCCATCGTTTACCAGGTGAGCGGTTTATTGACCGTCTCAAACACCAATACCCAGATAGCGACACTGGGTGAACACGACGTGTTAATTTCACCGGACTTGGGCGACAAAATATCATCTGCTGATTTCAGCAAACTGGATGAGGCCATACCTCTTGGGTATGCCGCCACTGAAGCAGTGCAGAATCAGCTGGAGAAGTATTCACTGTCAGAGAGCGAATACCTTGCATGGCGGCGACAAATCGATAACTGCGTGGACGGCCCGCCACAAGTACACTTTGTTCAACTGGATAATCAATCCAGGTTTTCCGATGAGGTGATTTCTGAGTTAATCACCATCGAGCCGGGTGAAACACTCAACCTGGATGAACTCGACCGTGATTTGCGCCAGGTCTATGCGCTTGGGTTTATCCGCCAGGCCCGTTACAGCGTCACTGAACAGGACGACCTCCAGGGCATTAAAATCACCGTGCTTCCCGATGACCGTGGAACGCACTTTATTGAAACCGGTGTCGACCTCTCCTTCACTGCCCGCGGTACCGCTTTCAATCTCAGGGGGGGCTACCTCAATACCGCGCTTGATGATCGCGGCTCTGAATTTCGTACCGTGGTTCAGATAGGAGAATCACCCGGAATTTTCATGGATTACTTCAAACCGTTGGATGACGGCCTCAAATACAGCTTTGAACCCAGTGCTTACTGGTTTGAGCGACCGCTATACATCTACGATTCAAACGGCGATGCGCGTGCAGAGATTGAACTGGATGAATGGGGTGGTTCCGTGGCTATGGGCCGTGAATTCGAACGACATGCCAAGTTCACACTGGGGTATGCGCGCTATGCGGGAAATATGGACATCACCGTCGGCGACCCGGGTATCGAAGCATTCTCCTTTAATGGCGGTGAGCTATTTGCCGAACTCAGATACGACCGCCTTGATGACCGTTTCCTGCCGACAAGCGGCGTCTATTCCAATTTGAAATATACCAATTCAATCGAGGATCTGGGTGCAGATAATTCATTTGACCAGATCGAGTTTACAATTTTTAGCAGTCACACTTACGGGTTTCATAACTTCATGTGGGGTGGGCAATACAACACAAGCCTGGATGACAACGTGCCGATATATGGACTGTACGCCGGCGGTGGATTTTTCAATATGTCAGGCTATGAACCCAACTCCCTGATTGGCCCCCATTTCGGCTCCGTTCTGCTTGGTTATCGCTACCAGGTTGCCAAGAGCGGTCTTCTGCCGGGTTATGTCGGTATGACCGTGGAGTACGGTAACGCAACAGAGGATAGAAGCGACATATTTTCCGATGGCCTTCTCAACGGCAGTGCTTACTTTGGATACAATACACCTCTGGGCCCGATTTACGTGGGTATCGGCTGGAGTGAAGACCGCAGCGCAATTGGCTTTCTCAGGTTCGGTACCATATTGGGTACGCGCAGCCTTGGCAGACGCTAGCCCGGAAAACCCCGGGCCCGCTCAGTGCCTGTAGCGTGCTTCGAGTGCTGCCACGGCGGGTAGTTTTTTGCCTTCCACAAATTCCAGGAATGCACCACCACCGGTTGAAATATAGCTGACACCATCAGCGACATTGAACTGGTCAATGGCAGCCAGCGTATCGCCACCACCCGCTATACTGTAAGCCCTGGAGATTTCGATCGCGTCTGCAATTGCCCGTGTACCTGCCGAGAAATTCTTAAACTCGAACACCCCCACCGGACCATTCCATATGACCGTACCGGCATTCTGGATCATGGTTGCATATTTCGCGGCAGTAAGCGGTCCGATATCGAGGATCATTTCATCGTCCTGTACTTCATCGACCGGACGCACAAATGCCCTGGCGCTCTTTGAAAACTCAGTTGCAACAACAACGTCCTTCGGAATGGGAATTTCACCGCCTTCGTTATGCGCCATCCGGATCAGCCGTTGGGCCTCATGAATCAGATCGGGCTCATAAAGTGATTTACCGACATCATGGCCACTGGCTGCAATGAAGGTATTGGCAATACCACCACCAACGATCAATTCGTCTACACTTGACATCAGCGATTCGAGCACCGTTAACTTGGTGGAAACCTTGGAGCCTCCCACGATAGCCAGCATTGGGCGCTCCGGATCGGTCAAGCCTTTATCAAGCTCAAATAACTCGCGGCTCAACAGGGGACCTGCACAGGCTGCTGGTGCATATCGGATCACGCCTTCTGTAGATGCCTGGGCACGATGGGCCGTTCCAAAAGCATCCATCACGAATATGTCACACAAGGTAGCCATGGTTCTGGCCAAAGCCTCATTATTGCTTTTCTCACCGGCATTGAAGCGAACGTTTTCACATAAGACAACTTCACCCGGCTCGATGTCAAAACCATCAAGCCAGTTTTTCTGTAATCTCACCGGCTTGCCCAGCAGGCCGGACAGATGTCTGGCCACGGGCGCCATTGACAACTCTTCATTGTATTGACCTTCGACAGGTCTGCCAAGATGTGACAGCAGGATCAGGGCTGCTCCGCCATCCAGAGCCATCTGGATGGTCGGTAGTGCAGCCCGTATCCGGGCATCTGACGTCACCCTGCCCGCATCGAGCGGTACGTTGAAATCCTCACGGATCATCACGCGTTTGCCAGTCAGGTCAAGTTCATCCATACGCAGGAATGACATTCTGGGTCTCCCAATATCAGTAAATGACTTAAGCGTTCATCAACGCCAGTGTGGTGTCGAGCATGCGGCAACTGAAGCCCCACTCGTTGTCATACCAGCTTAATACCTTGACCATGTCGCCTTCCATGACCCTGGTCAAACCAGCATCAAAAATGGAGGAGCGCGGGTCATGGTTAAAGTCGATGGATACCAGTGGCTCATCATTGTAGCCAAGTATACCTTTCAGACTGCCATCAGCGGCGGCTTTAATTACGGCGTTGACTTCTTCAATGGTGGTCGCACGACTGGCTACAAAAGTCAGATCAACAACTGAAACATTGATGGTCGGAACACGCATGGAAAAGCCATCGAGTTTGCCATTAAGTTCAGGCAATACCATACCAACAGCTGCAGCAGCACCTGTCTTGGTAGGAATCTGGCTCATGGTAGCTGAGCGGGCCCGACGCAGGTCACTGTGAAGAACATCGGTCAGAACCTGGTCGTTGGTGTAGGCGTGAATGGTCGTCATCAAACCATGTTCGATACCGATACTTTCGTGTAAAACCTTGGCAATCGGGGCCAGGCAGTTGGTCGTGCAGGAGGCATTTGAGATAACCACGTCACTGGACTTCAGAGAGTCATGATTTACCCCATATACGATGGTATTGTCGACATTCTGACCAGGGGCGGAAACGATTACTTTCTTGGCACCTGCGGTAATGTGCGCGCCTGCGGTTTCGCGACTACGGAAGAAGCCTGTGCATTCCATTACCAGGTCAACACCCAGTTCTGCCCATGGCAATTTCGAAGGATCGCGCTCAGCGAACACTTTGATCCGGTCACCATTTATCACCAGGTCACCATCTTCTACAACTACCGTACCCGGAAATTTACCGTGTGCGGTATCGTACCTTGTCAGGTGGGCATTGCTATTGGCATCACCCAGGTCATTGATGGCTACGATGCTTATTTCGTCGGTCCGGTCCAATTCATACAAGGCACGCATGATATTGCGACCGATACGCCCATAGCCGTTAATTGCAACTTTTACTGTCATTTCTAAATACTCCCGATTGTAGTTTAGTCAGTTTCCAGCAGTTCTTTTACTGCTTTGCTGACGTTAGTTACTGTCAAACCAAAAAACTCGAATAATTCGGATGCTGGTGCGGATGCGCCGAAACGGTCAATACCGATAATACGACCATGATCACCAACAAAGGGATACCAATAATGTCCAACTCCGGCCTCTACTGCCACCCTTGACTTGCAGTCGGGGGGCAGAACAGATTCGCGGTAGACCCGCTCCTGTGCCATGAATCGTCCGGGGTTGGGCATGGAAACAACCCTTACGTTGATTTCCTGCCCGGCCAGTTCTTCTGCTGCAGCCACCGCCAACCCGATTTCGGAGCCGGTTGCGATGATTATTGCATCACATTTACCTGCAGCTTCACGCAGGACGTAACCACCGCGACCGATAGCCGCAACCTGTTCATCATCACGTTGCTGGTGGGGCAGGTTCTGGCGTGTGAAAATCAAAGCACTGGGACCGGCACTCTCTTCAATCGCACATTTCCATGCAACCGCAGATTCCACTGTATCACAGGGCCGCCAGACACTGAGGTTGGGTATCAGACGCAGGCTGGATACGTGCTCAACCGGTTGATGGGTCGGGCCGTCCTCGCCGAGACCGATCGAATCATGTGTATAAACATGAATGTTTTGTGTCGGAATCAGTGCCGACATACGGACTGCGTTACGCGCGTAGTCTGAAAAGACGAGGAAGGTCGCATTGTAAGGAATAAAACCACCATGCAGGCTCAAACCGTTGCAAATGGCGGTCATACCAAATTCACGCACACCGAAATAGACATAATTGCCATCAGCGGAGTCATCAAGGACATTGACACTCTGCTTCCAGATCGTATTGTTGGAACCGGCCAGATCGGCTGAGCCTCCAATTAGCTCAGGCAATAACGGACCGAATGCGTCCAATGCAATTTGTGAAGCCTTTCGTGTTGCGACCGTCGCACCTTCTTCCTGCAGTTGAGCAATGGCCTTATCGGTCTCCTGCTGCCAGTTTTCGGGCAGGTCGCCACTCATCCTGCGGCTAAATTCAGCCGCCAGGTCTGGATAGCTTTCCCGGTAGGAAGCAAACAACTCATCCCAGGCCCGCTCGGCTTCCGAACCTCGGGATTTTGCATCCCAGCCGGCATAAACATGATCCGGAATTTCAAATGCCGGGTAATTCCATCCCAGCGCTTTCCTGGTCGCGACGATCTCCTCTTCACCCAGCGGCGAGCCATGTGAGGACGAGGTACCCTGTTTATTCGGTGAACCGTAACCAATCACTGTCTTACAGCAAATCAGGGTAGGACGGTCTGTTTCTGTACGGGCAGTTTCCGTCGCCTGCTTGATTTCCACCGGGTCATGTCCATTGACATCGCGTATCACCTGCCAGCCGTACGCCTCAAAGCGTGCCGGGGTGTCGTCGGTGAACCAACCCTGAACCTCACCATCGATAGAAATACCGTTGTCATCCCAGAAAGCAATCAGCTTGCCGAGCCCCAGGGTTCCCGCCAGGGAACAGGCTTCATGAGAAATCCCTTCCATCAAACAACCATCACCAAGAAATACCCAGGTGTTGTGGTCAACGACCTGGTGACCGCTGCGGTTAAAGCGCCGGGCCAGTACTTTTTCTGCCAGCGCCATACCAACAGCATTGGCGATGCCCTGGCCCAGAGGACCCGTTGTGGTCTCCACACCCGGTGCTTCATGGTACTCGGGGTGTCCTGCAGTTTTGGAATGCATTTGCCGGAAATTGCGTAGTTCGGACATCGGCAAATCGTAACCACTCAGATGCAATACTGAGTATAAGAGCATGGAGGCATGTCCATTGGATAGCACAAACCGGTCACGGTCTGACCAACCGGGGTTGGCAGGGTTATGCTTTAAAAAATCATTCCAAAGGACTTCGGCAATATCGGCCATACCCAAGGGTGCACCGGGATGACCTGAATTGGCCTGTTGTACCGCATCCATGGACAAAGCACGGATGGCATTTGCGAGTTCACTTCGAGAAGACATTGGGATTTCCTGAGCTTGGGTTATGGAACAGCCGGAGAGTTCTTTCAAGCCCCCCGACCAGTATAGAATTCAATTTAGAATTTTCGCTGATGAACACCTATATAAGCAAGAGCCTGCGCGCAAATGCAGGCTCTTTTTGAGAGTTTATTGACCGAGATCAGGATACTCTCGTCTTGACCAGCCTGCCGGACTTGTAATCGTCCCAATACTCGTTCAACTCCTTCTTTACCACCGGCAACAGGAAATAGCACCCCAATAAATTGGGGAACGCCATGGCGAAGATCATTGCATCAGAGAAGTCAATCACCGCACCCAACTGCATGGATGAACCAACTACGACGAAAAACAGAAACAGAACCTTGTAGGTTGCGTCCGTAAACTTGTTCTCACCAAACAGGAACGTCCATGACTTCAAACCATAATATGACCAGGAGATCATGGTAGAGAATGCGAACAGGATCACGGCGACGGTAAGCACGATCGGGAACCAGGAGAAAGCAGACTCAAACGCGGTTGAGGTGAGTTGAACGCCTGCGCTCGGATCGACAGATGGATCCCAGGTTCCCGTGATAATAATCACCAGTGCGGTGATGGTACACACGACTATAGTATCAACGAACGGTTCATACAGCGCCACGAAGCCTTCTGTTACGGGACGATTGGTTTGCACGGCTGAGTGTGCAATAGCGGCAGAACCGACACCCGCCTCGTTAGAGAACGCCGCGCGCTTGAAACCCTGGAAAAGCACACCGATAACCCCGCCTGAAATCCCCTCAGCGGTAAATGCACCGTCAATAATCGCACCGATGGCCGACGGGACCAGGGAGTAGTTCATTAAAATGATAGCCACACCTGCAGTGACGTAGATAATTGCCATGAAAGGTACAATTTTTGACGTGACCCTGGCGATACCCTTGATGCCGCCCATGATGACCAAACCAACGAGGGTTGCCACGATCAGCCCAAACAGCCAGCCTTTGTCGGCCAGCCAGCTCGTATCACCGCCGGTTACATTGACCAGTTGTGCAAAGCTTTGATTGGCCTGAAACATGTTGCCGCCGCCAAATGAGCCGCCGACACAAAAAATGGCAAACAGGACTGCCAGCACCTTGCCAAGCTTCGCAAAACCGGCACCCTTCTCGGCCAGGCCCTTGGTCAGGTAATACATCGGACCGCCTGAAACGGTACCGTCGGGCAATTCGTTCCGGTATTTGACACCCAGTGTGCATTCAGTGAACTTGGAGGACATTCCAAGGAACCCGGCCAGTATCATCCACAATGTTGCACCGGGCCCGCCCAGTGACACGGCGACGGCGACACCGGCAATATTACCCAAACCAACGGTGCCGGACAGGGCCGTGGCGAGTGCCTGGAAGTGGGTTACCTCACCTGCGGCTTCGGGGTCATGATAATCACCCCGCACCAGTTCAAACCCGTGTTTGAATGCCCGCAGATTAATAAACTTGAAATAGAACGTAAAAATTGTTGCTGCCACAATCAACCAGACCAGTACAAAAGGTATTGGTACACCGGCAACAGGAAATGAGGAAAAAACAAATCCGGCAACAGCATCTGCGAATGGCTTGACCGCTATGTTAATTTTTTCATCGATTCCGGTTTCAGCAAAGACAGAAAAGCTGGCTAAAAGGCTAACGAGGGTGGTTATTCCCACTCTTGATTTTGACATTAACGATCTCCGGTTGGATGGGTCGATCAAGGTACTACCGTCACAGCACATTCAGCACTTTGTACCAGCCGACTTCCCACAGAACCAAAAACATGTGCCTTGAGCTTTGATGTACCCTGGCGGCCGAGAATGATATTGACGACCCCTTTTGATTTGGCGAGTGAATTCAGGGTGTCTGCAACATGTCCGTGACGAACAAGCCCTTCAACATCCAAGCCCTCGGTTTTCAACCGCTCGACTACGGGATCAACAATTTCGGAATGCGCCCTCTGGATTTCTTCTTCACGCCGCTGATGACGCTCGGCATTCTCCATTGCGGTTGAAAAGGTAAATGGAGACCACTCAATGATATAGGTTATGTATAGTCGTGCACCGGAATTTCTGGCCCGTCTGGCCGCAAATTCAACCGCCCTTTCCCCACACTCACTGCCGTCAACCCCTACCATCAATACGGAACTCATCAGCCTCTCTCCATCATGCAATATTCTTCTAGTCTACCCCAGGAGCCTACTGGGCACATGGCTGCTTTTAAACGCAGCAGCGACTATAGCATCATCCTGCCAAATCACAATCAGCCGGGAAAGACTGTCAAACGGTTAGCGCCATTTAATTGAGCATCCCATCGAGGGAACCTGGTGTTGTGGACCCCTGCCGGTTTCAGCCACCTGTTTCATGGCCTCAAACAGTTCCCGGGTCTGGCTGTCGTCATCGGATTTTGGTCCGGCTGCATCAAGACGACCACGGTACTGAAGTTCCAAATCTGCGTTGTAACCGAAAAAATCAGGTGTGCAAACTGCATCATAAGCCCTTGCAATTTCCTGGGTTTCATCAAGCAGGTAAGGAAAAGGAAAATTAAACTCATTTGAAACGCGCAACATGTTTTCAAAAGAGTCTTCGGGGTAAGCCACCGTATCGTTGGGCATGATGGCAACGCTGTTAACACCCAGCTCCATCAGTTCGCTGGTGTCACGCACCAGCTTTTTTGTTATCGCTTTTACATAAGGGCAGTGATTACTGATGAAAAAGATCAGCAAACCTCGTTTCCCGGCACATTTTTTCAGAGTCCACAACTGCTGATCTACACCTGGCAGTGTAAAATCGATTGCCTTCTTTCCAAAATCACATACCGGTGTCGTCAAACTTACCATGCGCGCATCTCCAAATCGGTGAAAGGGTGATTATATCAGGCAGTACGGTCAATCTATTTGAGCAAAAAGTTGACAGATTTGCTATGCTTTATATAGAACTATTTCACCAGTGGGGACTCTATAGTCAGGTTACCCGAGAGAAAGGTATAGGTGAGAACCAGAGTGGAACAGAAACGGAGGAGCACAGTCAGAAATTTCGCCGGCCTTATGGCTGTCTGTTTCGCATGCCTGTCACCTTTGTTAGCGTTCGCGGATAGTACAACTCAAGCTGCTACTCCCTTGTTCAGTTACACCCAGAATGAGAATCCGGACCAGACGCTGATGTTATTGCCGTTACAAAAGGAACATACGCCGGGCAACCTTGCTTTTGACCTTGGCGGTTCGGAGTCGCGCAAGATTGAATTACAGCTGTCAAAACCACTGATGTTGAACATGAATAACCAGCAGGTATCATCCTCCGGGTTCGGGTCTGTTTTTCTGGATAGTTCGCTCAGCCTGCAACTGAATGACAACCTGGATATAACATCGAGCCTCGGTGCGGGAAGAAGCCAGTCCTCTTTTCAGCCGCTGGGAAGTATTCACTGCCAGAATGGCGTCCTTGACCAGGGCTCCTTCCGTGCCTCTGACTGCTACTTTATCAACCAGACCAATGTATTAAAGCAGGACCAGGTTGCCCTTGGCCTGCGCTACGGCAAAGAAAACTTTAACACGGCTGTCAGTATGTTCCGTCGGGAAGCCGGCTTCGGCCAGCAGGGTGTCGTCAATCACACGATGCCGATTAACGGCGCATCGTTAGGCTCCGGAATGCTGACATCAGAAAACGAAAACCCGATTCTGCCGGCGATGTACGCCGGTCAGCCGCTCAACTATATGAGTGGCGAAACTTCCGGTCTTGATATCGAATTTCAGGTCGGTTTTGCCACGGATAGCGCAGGCGATGTACGTCTGGGGCTTCAATTAACCCGCGTTCTGGATGCAACCTATGAAACGAGTTCGGCTTTCGCTCCAAGCCTTCAGAATTGGACGATTGCCAACCCTTTTGATAGCGCAAAAGTAAACCTTGACTGGAGTAAGGGCAACTTCAGTGGTGGTCTCCAGGGTTATTATCGCGAAGAGGTTCAGTTTCTGAATCAACAGGAGCTTGATAGCTCAACCACCTTTGATGTCCATTTCACATGGCGCGCGCCCTGGAATGCCAATCTCAGCGTCGGAACCAGCAATGTGCTGGGTGCCGGAAGCGGGGAGAAGGGTAAAACAGATACCGGTTTGCAAGATCCATTCGAAGCCGTATACGGTCGCATTCCCTATGTCAGGTATCAGCAAGACCTCTGATTTATACCCTTTATTCAACCCGCATTTTTCAGCAAACCGATACATGGTAGACTTGCGCCATTATTCAAACGTGCATCCAATTTACAGAGATCGTTAAATGAGAAAACTGTTGTTTTTTATCCTTGCCTTTTCAATACATTTCGCGGCGCAGGCTGCTGATGAGTTTTCCACAGTTGAAGAGCGTATGTCCGGTAAAGAATTCAAAGAAACCGGGCTTGGAAAGCTGACCGATGAAGAACTTGCTGCTCTCAATGACTGGCTGAGACGTCATTCGGTGGCCACGCTGGAGAACGCATCAGCACGCCCGGCCGCCGGTGCTGCGGTTGCCGGTGCCGCTGCCGGGACTGATGCGACAAAGGACATGCGGGGCTTTGAAGGACAGCCAAAAGGTAATAAGGAAGATAATGTGATTAACAGCACTATCGTTGGAACATTCAATGGATGGAAAGAAGAGGGCGAGCTGTTCAAGCTGGCCAACGGCATGATCTGGCAAATGTCCGAACAAGATACCTTTTATATGCCGCCGAGAGACAACCCGGAAGTTACTGTGACGAAAGGCTTTATGAACAGCTGGAGTTTATCGGTGGTGGGCCACAACTCCAAGGTTTCTGTAAAACGGATTCAGTAGACCGGCATTTGAAGCCGACTTCAATACCTGAGTTTGCTCAAGGCTTTTTTGAATTTGTACAGATATATGCGAATGACGAGATAGCATACCGACCCGACGATAAACAAAATGAATGGGCCGATGGACGATGCCATGTGCTGGAATTCGGACGTATCCACCAGGTACCAGCCGAATGCTGCGACCAGCAGTGTCAACGCCGCGTAACTGGCCATCTTCAGGTGATATATACGGTCTCTTAATTTACGGCGGCGGAATTCTTTTAACTGCTCCTCGGCAACCTCACCCCGCTGAAACCCGCAATAAGGACACAGCATCGTATGACTGGAGATGTTTTTATTACAATCCGGACACGAGATTATGGCCATGGCTTAATCCACCCACCTGCATGAAAAACCACTCAAAGACTCCTCAGGTTTAGCCCGCATATTTCACCAGTATCCCGGAATATGGCGCCGGACAGATGCCACTGGGCGCCGGGCTGGACTGAAGGCCATAGCCGTAGCTATGGACTGAAGGAAGACCAAGCCCAGTGGTATATGAACAAGCCAGAGCCGGGATAGGTATCGGGCCGGGCACAAAGTGTACCATGGAATTTATTTGAAATAATGTCTTTTAATGCATACAAATCATTTGCTTATAGGGAGGCCCGCTACCGACTGGTGAAATATGCGGGCTAACCAAAAAACTTTATTTCAGCACGTAAACCACCGGTTTCACGGTTCTCAAAGTGAATTGACCAGCCGTATAGCTCACACAAACGCTGAACAATGGCCAGTCCCAACCCCGATCCCTTGCCTGAAACACCTTCTCCGCGATAGTGCCTGTTCATAACCAGTGACAGTTCTGAATCCGGAATACCCGGCCCGGTATCTTCCACCAGGATTCGTCCACTACCAATGGTACATACAACTTCACCCGACGGTGTATAGCGGATAGCGTTGCTGATCAGGTTGCCAACGGTAACCGCAATGACTGACTCCGGGGCGATTACACTGACATTGTCCTCTCTTATTATTTTTAACTCGAGCGATTTTGTATCCAGCAGGGGTTCATGAAGATGAATCAGTTTTTCAACGATCTTACCGACGTCGTGAGCTTCGCTGTCCTGGTTAACACCCTGTTCAGCGCGCACAAGGTGAAGCAAGGCGGTGGTAATGTCTGTTGATTGCCTGGCCGCTCTCGCTATACGAAAAATCCGGGCCTTGGTTTTATCCGGCAAATCTTTTTGCGCCAGTAACAATTCAGTCGCGCCGGTAATGACCGCCAACGGCGTCCTCAATTCATGACTGACATCGGCGTTGAATTCGCGATCGCGCTCCACCAACTGATGTACACGTGCCGCATAGGCATCCAGCGCCGCGGCCAACTGCCCGACTTCATCATCCGGAAACCACCTGGCCAGTCCCGGCGACGGTGTCTCCTCACCCAGCTGACCCAGCCGTTCTGCCAGGTCGCTCACGGGTTTCATTACCGTGCTGGAAGACCATAAGCCCAGTGCCAGCGACAACATTGAAAATACCAGCACTGCCACCACCAGCGACACGATAAGCCGGTTGGTTAATCGCTGGTTTTCCGTGATGTCATAGATCAGGAATGCCCATAAATCATCATCTTTGCGCACCGCAGCTTTGAAGTAACCTTCTGCCGTTTCAACTTCGTGCACACCGGTTTCAAGCTCTCTGATTTGCGCTATAACACTGTGATTGGGGTCGCCCGGCCGGGTGATGAACCCCTGGATACGGGTATGAAACGGCTCTACGAGCGTCGGGTCTTTACGCAGTTGAACCAGGTAGTCATCCAATTCCTGTTTAAGCGTCGAACCAATGAGTTCATCTTCCAGGTTGCTTTGCAAAAAAAGTGTGCTGATTGCAAACAGACTGCTAAGCAGTGTGCCAAACAGTAAAAAGGAAAATATGATCCGGCTGCGAAGCCTGCGTCTATAGAGCATCTGACTCCAATAAACGGTAACCGATACCGTGACGGGTCTGAATCATTTTTGTTCCAAAAGGTTTGTCTATAGCTGAGCGCAAGGAGTGTATGTGTACCCGCAGGCTATCGCTATCAGGCATCTCTTCACCCCAGACTTCTTTTTCCAACTCTGCACGGGTCACCACGTTAGGTGATGCGTCCATCAGGCAGCGCAATAACTTCAGACCGATCGGATTGAGGTCTATCTCCTGACCGCCCCGGCTGACAATCAGGGTGTCAACATTAAACACCAGGTCACCGATCTGGATTTCCTTACTTGCCCGCCGCAGCCCCCTGGTTGTCAGGACTGTCAGCCTGGCTTCAACCTCCTGCAATTCGAAAGGCTTTACAAGGTAGTCATCTGCCCCGGTCTCAAAACCGGCCAGTTTGTCTTCAAGGCGGTCCCTGGCTGTCAACATAAGGACCGGTGTGTTTTTGCCCGCTTCCTGACGCAGCTTGCGACAGACTTCCAGCCCATCCATTCCCGGCAGTGCAAGATCCAGTACGATGGCGTCAAAATCATTGACAATGGCCAGGTGAAGACCGGTTATACCATCTCCGGCGAAATCCACGGTATGTCCTATTTCATCCAGGTAATCACCGATATTGGCGGCAATATCCGGGTTATCTTCAATAATTAAAATGCGCACATTCAGCACCTATACTTGGTATACCAAAAATAGAAAAGGCCCAGGCTGATGATTTTACCACCATACCTGGGCCCGAAACGCCCTGTTAACGTGTTCACAGCAGGAGTAGCTGCACTCAAATACGTACAAGTTTTTACCTGTGGTATTAAGTGATGGACAAGTGTATGCCCATGGCCGTTAAAAATTGGTTAACCAAAGTGGAATTTTCCGTTAAGGCACCTGTATATGACCCTGGCTAAATATCCAACAACTCCACATCCCTGAGTCTTTCTGAAAGGGAATCAGCGTCACCACCTTCCGACATTTTCACAGCCAGGCGAACCTCATTGGCTGAATCGGCATGCCTGATGGCTTCGTCGTATGTAATTTTGCCTTCCTTGTACATACCGAACAGACACTGATCGAAGGTGACCATGCCATGGTGTGCGGATTCCTTCATGATCTTCTTCAACTCGGTGATTTCACCATTACGAATTCTTTCCTGCACCAGTGGTGTCGCCAGAAGAATCTCGACCGCCGCCCAGCGCCGGGTCTGATCTGCGGAAGGAATTAACTGCTGCGCAACGATTGATTTCATATTAAATGATAAATCCAGCAATACCTGCTCTTTTGCCTCTTCCGGGAAGAAGTGCAATATACGGTCGAGCGCCTGGTTGGCGTTGTTGGCATGCAATGTACACAATACAAGGTGACCCGTTTCAGCAAATGTAATGGCGTATTCCATGGTCTCCCGGGTACGGACCTCGCCAATCATGATGACATCAGGCGCCTGTCGCAGAGTGTTACGCAGGGCTACCTCAAATGAGTCTGTATCAATTCCAACCTCGCGCTGGGTCACCAGGCTTTTACCGTGAAAGTGCACGTATTCGATCGGATCCTCCACAGAAATGATATGCCCGCTCAGTCTCTTGTTACGGTAGCCAATCATGGCTGCTAACGAAGTCGATTTACCAGAACCGGTGGCACCTACAAACAGAATAATGCCACGCTTGGCCATGGACAGATCTGTCAATAATTCCGGCAGGCCAAGTTCTTCAAACGTCGGGATGACCGTTTCAATACGCCGGCATACCATGCCAACCTGTGCCTGCTGGTAAAACGCACTGACACGAAAGCGGACATCCTCTCCAAGCGCAATGGCAAATTGACACTCAAGCGTTTCGTCAAATTCCCGGATTTGTTTCTTGGTCATGAGGCTTTTAACGATTTCGCTGACCTCATCCGGTAACAGTACCTCGGTTGAAATTGCCCGGATTTTGCCATTGACCTTGATGCAAGGTGGCGCATCCGCCGTCACAAAAAGGTCAGATCCCTTTTCTTCGTGAACCTGCTTTAACCAGCTTTCTACTACACTCATCTTTGCATCTCCAACATCAAATTTCTGATCAGCTCCCCAAATGGACCTGCCGGTCTGGCAGCCTACATAAACAGTTTACGGTCAACCGCTTTTCTGGCGGCCTCCTGACGGGCAACAATTCCTCTCGATACCAGGCCTTCAAGATACTGGTCAAGCGTGTGCATTCCGACGTTCTGGCCTGTCTGAATAGCTGAATACATTTGTGCTACCTTATCCTCACGTATCAGGTTACGAATGGCAGGCGTCGCTAACATGATCTCGTGGGCAGCAATACGACCCCCGCCGATTCTTTTCATCAGCGTTTGCGCAATAACCGCGCGCAAGGACTCCGACAGCATCGAACGCACCATCGATTTCTCACCAGCCGGGAACACATCAATAATACGGTCGATGGTCTTGGCGGCCGAACTCGTATGCAGCGTTGCAAAAACCAGGTGACCGGTCTCTGCCGCGGTCAGGGCCAGTCGAATCGTTTCGATATCCCGCATTTCACCCACCAGGATAATATCCGGATCTTCACGCAGGGCCGAACGCAGCGCCTGGTTAAAGCCATGTGTATCACGATGAATTTCACGTTGATTGATAAGGCATTTCTTCGATTGATGCACAAATTCGATCGGATCTTCAATGGTCAGGATGTGCCCCGCCTGGGAGGTATTGAGATGATCAATCATCGCCGCCAGGGTCGTGGATTTACCTGAACCGGTCGGGCCGGTTACCAGTACCAGGCCGCGTGGAACATTGATGATGTCCCTGAAAGATGGTGGAGCGCCAATATCATCGAGAGTCCAGACTGCAGCAGGAATGGTACGAAACGCACCACCAACACCGCGATCCTGATGAAAACAGTTAACACGAAAACGGGCAAGCCCCGGAACAGCGTATGAAAAATCCACCTCGAGGTTGGCCTCAAAGTCGCGCCGTTGATGATCACTCATCGTGCTGTAGAGCAACTCGGTCAGTTGCTGGTTGTCCAGAGCAGGCAAATTCAGCCTGCGCAAATCCCCATCCACACGGATCATGGGTGGTAGAGCAGATGACAGGTGAAGATCTGAAGCCTTGTTTTTAACCGCAAAGGCAAGCAGCTCAGCAATATCCATTAAACCCTCCTTGCACGGACACTGGTCGCGTTACAATACATTATGAATCATTAATTGAAAAATAGTTAAACCCAATCCATGGTTTGTTCGAAATTATTGTAACAATAGACCCTGCATACGCATGCTGCAACATGAATGACTCAATAGAAAGACTGAAACTGGTCCGCCAGAGAATCGAAAAAGCCTGTCTCACTGCCGGAAGACGGCCTGGTGAGATTACTTTGCTTGCTGTCGGCAAAAGGCATGCAGCTGAAAAAATCCTGGCCTTAAACAAGCTGGGAGTGCTTTCTTTTGGTGAAAACCAACTCCAGGAGGCGCTGCAAAAACAACAGGAACTGGCTGATCTTGATTTGCAATGGCACTTTATCGGCACCTGTCAATCCAACAAGACCCGCGCTATTGCAGAAAATTTTCAATGGGTTCAAAGTGTCGACAGGCAAAAAATCCTTAACCGCTTATCATCACAACGACCGGACTCCCTGAAACCGCTCAATGTCTGCTTACAGGTTAATATCGATCAGGAACCACAAAAGGCCGGGGCAACACCTGAAGAAATTTTGCAATTGGCTGCGCTTGCGCACGGTCTTGATAATATACGGCTGAGAGGTTTGATGGCGATTCCCAGGATGACAGACAATTTGAATGAACAGCATGAGAGCTTTCGCAAGGTAAAGGCCTTATTTGAGACTCTCAGAGATAAAGGTCATGACATTGACACATTATCCATGGGCATGTCGTCCGACCTTGAGATCGCCATTAGCGAGGGCAGTACCATGGTTCGAATTGGAACAGACCTGTTTGGAAAGCGCGAATCATGAGTGCTATTTACGAGGAAAAAAAATGAGAATCGGGTTTATTGGCGGAGGCAACATGGCCACGGCATTGATCAGCAGCCTGTTTGCATCACGCCACAGCGTTGACCAGGTGCAGGTCGCCGATCCAAGTGCAGAGGCGAGGGAGTATTTGCAAAAACGCTGGCCGGTGGCCTGCTATGAACATGCGGCTGATGCCATTAAGGGAATAGAGGCCATCGTCCTGGCGGTCAAACCACAGGTGTTACCCTACGTGCTCGATGAGATTCAGGATCTTGTCACCGATCAACAACTGATCATATCCATCGTCGCCGGAATACCCACCAGCCATATAGCCGCACGTCTGAGTTCCAACCCACCGATTGTCCGCACCATGCCTAACACACCCGCATTGATCGGTCTGGGCATTACCGGTATGTACGCGCGTGTAAACTGCACTCTCGCCCAGCGTCAATTGTCACAGAATCTAATGGAATCCGCCGGCGAAGTGGTATGGCTGGACAAGGAAAAGCTGCTGGATGTAGTGACCGCGGTGTCGGGTAGTGGACCGGCTTATTTCTATTACCTTGTTGAATCCCTGCGCAACGCTGGTAGCCGGCTGGGTTTGCCTGCAGAAGTGGCAGCCAAACTCGCGTTACACACCGCCCATGGTGCCAGTGCCATGGCGGTCCAAAGCGACGAAGATGTCATTGAACTCCGTCAACAGGTGACCACCCCCGGTGGCACCACGGAGGCTGCGATGGAACAGCTCAGTGCCGGCCACTTTGAACAACTGATCGATTCGGCCATCACAGCGGCCACCCGGCGTGGTCAGGAACTCGCAGACGATGAGGCAGATTCGTGAACACGTCAGGCGCCCTGATTTACCTGATCAGCACACTGACAGACCTTTATGTAACAGCGATCTTGCTGCGGCTGTTGTTACAATGGGTCAAGGCCGATTTTTACAACCCCTTAAGCCAGTTTCTGGTCAAGGTGACCAACCCTGTACTGGTACCCGCCCGCCGTCTCATTCCATCGATCGGCAAACTCGATACGGCGTCGGTGGTGATCATGCTGCTGCTGGAACTGTTGCAGCTTGTGATTATCGGCCTGCTCAGCCAAACAGATTTTGGATTCCAGTTTCTACTCGTATTTGCGGTCAGGAAACTGTTGGTCGCGCTTCTTTTGACCTACTTTGTACTGATTATTGCGAGGATTATTATCAGCTGGTTTGCGAATCAATCCCGGCACCCCTTGATTCCCCTGATCTACCAGTTGACCGAGCCGGTATTAAGGCCAATTAGCAGGCTGCTGCCGACCATGGGTGGTGTTGATCTTTCACCGTTGATTGCACTGATTGCACTGCGTGCCCTTTTGCTTCTGCTAGGATGGTAATAACGGGACAGCAAGTGGAGTAACCCGGAGAAGTTTGCCGTTGTAGTTGATTGAATATAAACCAGGTACTCTCAAGGAGGATTTGATAGATGAAAAAACTGTTAGTAGCCCTGACTCTTCTCGCCGCTGTGTCGTCATTGACCGCCAATGCGCAACAGTCAAAACAGTTTGACGACTATACGGTTCATTACAACGCGCTGAACTCCAGTTTAATTTCTCCTGAGACAGCCAAAGCGTACGGGATCCGTCGCTCTGACAGTCGCGCCCTGATCAATGTAGCGGTTTTAAAAAGCATGGAAAATCAATCACCGGCGGCCGTAAAAGCCACGGTAACGGCTTCCGGCCGTAACCTGACAGGTCAAACCCGCGTGGTAGAGATGAGGGAAGTCAATGAAAACGATGAGGCAATCTATTACATCGGTGAATTATCAGTCAGAAATATGGAAACCTTTGATTTCACCGTAATGGTCACACCCGAGGGTCAAAGCAAACCTTTCGAGGTGGAATTCAGGCAACAGTTTTACACCGAGTGAACCTAGGAGCCTGTCGGATTTAACATGATCTACTGCTTCATAACCGCGGCATAACCTGCCCGGTAATCCGGATAAGACAAGCTGAACCCGCTGTCACGCAATTTCTGATTGCTCACGCGTTTTCCGCGACTGGCGTTCTCATCAGCAAGACCTTTCGGTGGGACACAGCCCTGCATATTTGCCAGCCACTCGACAACTTCATACCTGGGTGCCGGCTGGTCGTCAGTTGCGAGGTATAAAGCATCCGGCTCATCAACTTCCAGTAAATGCTTAAGCGCTGCAGCTGCATCATCGCGATGTATACGGTTGGTGTAATAAGGCGGGGATTGTTGAATCTCAAGTCCGGTTGAAGCAGCCAGCCTGATCAATCGCTCACGCCCCGGCCCGTAGATACCCGAGATTCTGACAACAACAAGGTGTTTTGTAGTACGGCTTGCAAGTTGCTCCATTTTCAGCAGCACCCTGCCGTTAAAACCAGTGGGTCCGGGCCTTGTGTCCTCATTGACCCAAGCGCCATTGGCCTCACCAAAAACCGCGGTGCTCGAAACCAGCAGTGTTCTGGCCGGGGCCTTTTCCAGGGCTGCCCACAGGTTCTTCCACCCCCGGATGAAGATGTCTTCATAAGCCGCCTGATCACGACGTGCCGGCGTTGGCATAAACACCAGGCTATCAATATTTGCCGGCAAATCTGTCAGGGTATCGGGGTCTAAAAGGTCGGCCCTGACAGCTTGTACACCATCTGGCAGGGTGGAAATATCACGTTTCAAGCCATAAACACGATGGCCATCCTGCAGCAGCGAAGCGGCCAGAACATTTCCTACATCGCCACAACCGGCAATCAGAACCCGCATTACACCGGTTCCGGCTCCGGCTCGCCCGGACGTGCTCGCGAACCTGGCAGGGTTCGCAACCATATCAGCCAGACCACCAGTGCATCGAGAATAATCAGGGCCTGCCACAAATACAGGTGAAACCACTCGAACGCGGTGTAATTCCATTGGCCAAGGTAATAAAGGCTAATGATTCTGACCAGGTTAAGCAGCTGGATGGCAAAGAAGCCTGCAATAAAGCCTATCATCTTATTTTTAAACGGTGCTGGAAACGCAAAAATGGCGGAGAATAAAATGATGACGGCCTCAAGCCCGTTACAACCTCGCTCAATACGTACACCAAACCCTGAAACCTTGTCACGAATCACGTTTCCGGTAGCCACTACATTTTCATCAAATGCCTGGACAATAAAGACACTGATATCCGCAATCATTGATGTAAAGGGTAGGATGATGTACTTTTCCGCTGATTGAAAAAGCTCAAGCGTAAAAAGACCAATCAGCAAAACTGAGAATATGATAAAGAATCTAAGCATTAAATCTGTTGCCAAACCTGTTAATCAGAACGCAACAATGGTACCCAAAGCCAATCAGGCTTGCACGCCGTTTGTGGTATCAACTGACAACTGATGAAAATGCTCAAGCAGAATATTTTCCTTATTGGGCCGATGGGTTCGGGCAAAACCACGATCGGCAGGCAACTGGCGAAAGTGTTCGGCCTGGAGTTTTATGACTGCGACCATGAACTTGAACGATTGACGGGCGCCAGCGTCAACCTGATATTTGACCTTGAAGGTGAAGCGGGATTTCGACTCAGAGAAAGTCAGCTTCTGAAACAGCTGACTGCAAAAACCGGTGTGCTGATTGCAACCGGTGGTGGCACAGTCTGCAACGAAGAAAACCGCCGCCTGCTGCGTTCGCGGGGTTTGGTTGTATACCTTCAAACCAGTATAGAAAATCAGCTCAAGAGACTGAGCAAGGATAAAAGCCGGCCCCTGTTGCAAGCCGAGGACAGGAAGCAACGGTTAGTGGACCTCGCCAGTGTACGTAATCCACTCTATGATGCCACGGCTGACCTGGTATTCAGCACCCGAAGCTCAAGCGTGTACGCAACTGCAAAAGCGCTTTCGGCCGCCATTCTGGAACGACTGGACACTTTAAAGCAGGAACACTCACATGCAGACAGTTAAAATTGACCTGGCTGAGCGCAGCTACACGGTAACCATCGGCTCCAGTCTGCTTGGTGACGTACGTTCCGTTTTCAATATACCCAGCTCAAGCACGGTACTCATAATCAGTAATGATACCGTTGCACCCCTGTATCTTGACAGCCTGGCGGCATCATTGGCGGACGTGAACGTCCATAGCCTGGTTCTGCCGGATGGTGAAAGCTATAAAACATCAGAATACTGGTCGCAGATCATCGACAAACTGATCGAAATACGCGGTACCAGGGATACAACGTTAATCACCCTGGGTGGCGGGGTCGTCGGTGATTTGGGCGGTTTTGCTGCAGCAAGTTACATGCGGGGAATCAATTTCATCCAGATACCCACCAGTTTGCTTGCACAGGTGGATGCCTCGGTGGGTGGTAAGACCGGTTTCAATCATCCGCGGGGGAAAAACCTGGTCGGCGCCTTTCACCAACCTGTGGCGGTAATGGTAGATATCAACACACTGGAAACACTCCCTGCACGTGAATTTTCAGCCGGTCTGGCAGAAGTGGTCAAAATAGCAGCCGTCAGAGATGAAGAATTCCTGACCTGGCTGGAAAATAACGGTCCGGCAATCATGGCCCGGGAACCCGGGGCACTCACCGGTATGATCAGTCGCAGCATCGCCAACAAGGCCGATGTCGTCGCAGAGGATGAACGCGAGGCAGGTGTTCGGGCGCTGCTGAACTTCGGGCATAGTTTTGGCCACGCGCTGGAAACCCTGACCCACTACCGGTCATATTTGCACGGGGAAGCTGTTGCCATCGGTATGATGGTGGCAAGCAGGCTCAGCGAGATCAGGGGCTTATGCGAAGCCGGATTCAGTAAGCGTCTCGGCAAATTACTCCAGTCTTTCAACTTGCCCCTGGAACTGCCGGGATACATCAAACCGGATGACATTATTGATACCATGAAACTGGACAAGAAAGTTATTGCCGGTTCAACTAGGCTGATACTGGTAAAATCAGCCGGCCACGGAATGATCGACAGCACTTCCGAAGCATCGCAGATTGCCGCGGCAATCAAAGCCAGCCAACCAGAAACCTAAACAGGAAATCATTGAGCAACCCATGAATTCACCTTTAAAGAACGATCTGTACATCAGGGCATTACTCCGTCAACCAACCGATAGAACACCCATATGGGTGATGCGGCAAGCCGGTCGTTACCTGCCGGAATACCGGCAACTACGTGCACAGGCGGGTAGCTTTATGAACCTGTGCACCAACCCGGAACTTGCCTGTGAGGTCACACTTCAACCCCTGCGCAGATTTCCGCTTGATGCTGCCATTTTGTTTTCAGATATCCTCACGATACCCGATGCGATGGGTCTCGGACTTTATTTTGCCGAAGGCGAAGGCCCCAAGTTTGAAAAAGTCATCCGGTCTGCTGCGGATGTCGAGCAGCTAAAACGGCCTGATCCCTCGACATCGCTGTCCTATGTCATGGATGCCGTAGCTTTGATTCGCAAAAACCTGGACGGTGATGTACCCCTGATAGGGTTTAGCGGCAGTCCTTGGACACTGGCCACCTACATGGTTGAGGGCGGATCCAGCAAGGCCTTCGCAAAAATCAAGCGCATGATTTACGGCGACCCGCAAACAGCCCACCTGTTACTGGACAAGCTGGCGGATGCCGTCATTGATTATCTCAATGCGCAAATTGAAAGCGGCGCACAGGCCGTACAAATCTTTGATACCTGGGGCGGTGTGCTGTCGCCTGACATGTTCCAGTCTTTTTCTCTGCGATACCTGGAAAAAATCGTCAACGGCCTGCACCGGTCCTACGATGGTAAAACCATCCCGGTGGTATTGTTCTGCAAAGGCTGCAATTCACATTTGGAAGCCCTGGCCGATACCGGTTGCGATGGACTGGGTGTGGACTGGACCATAACGCTTGCTGAAGCCAGGGAGAGGGTAGGTGACCGCGTGTCCCTGCAGGGCAATCTCGACCCGGCCATTATGCTGACAAGTCCGGAGATTATTGAAACCCGGGTTAAAGAAACGCTGGCCAGTTTTGGAAAAGGCAATGGTCATGTATTCAACCTCGGGCATGGCATAACACCCGAAGTTGATCCCCACCACATGACGGTTCTGACGGAAAGTGTGCTTGAACACAGCCGCTCGTGGCATAAGGAATGAGTACGCGCTTGTAATACCGGGTGACCGGCTTAAGAACTACCCGGACTTCTCGTTAGCGAGAGCCTTTGTGACGATTTCAGAATACAAGTCAATGAAACGGGATGCGAGCTCGCTAAACTCGGGGTTACGTTGGAACAGTGACTGATTACTCCTGCTATCGTCAAACACCCTTTTCAGGAACTCTATATCATTATCACTGAGTGTACTGCCATCATTGACCTTTTCCAGCAAACGCTGTGCCCTCGGCAGGCGGCTTTCGGTCATTCTCATCATCAGGGCAGAGATCGTGCCGGCGTCTTTTTCCTCTTGATCCATGATGGGTGGTAGCTCCTTAACCTTCGTGCCAGTCAGTATCTTTAACGTAAAAACCGGCTGCCTTTTAAAAAGCACTCACTATAATCTTACGCCTGTTAACCCTTCCTGCATAATTTGAACAGCCACATGATTATCGTGACATCGTCTTTACCGCCAAACAGCAGATCAGTCCATACTTTCGTCACTGGCTCACCGGCATGGGAGCTTCTAGAATAGAGTCGGTCCGGGAGATTCTGATGCGTGTGCGACTTCTGTTATTCATAGCTATTCTGCTGGTGGCCGTTGTGACACTGTTTCTGCTGTTGCTGGCCACGGATACCGCATTGTCGGTATGGCAGCGCCTGCGTGAAGCCCCCTTGTGGTTACAGGTGGCCTACACACTCGTACTACTGGTGATCTCCTCTGCCACGCTCTGGCTTTCCTGGCGCTGGCTGAAACCCGCTGGCAAAAAAGCAACGGAGGAACAACGTACACTGGATCCCGTTTCTCTTCGGGAGGAACTGGCTGAATCAGCGGATGCGGGTATTGATGTCAGCGCCGCAGTTGAGGAAATCAGGGAACAGCAACGACGCAAACAGAGTGGTGAGGTGTTCATCGCCATTTTTGGCGAAATCAGTACCGGCAAGAGCAGCCTTGTAAAAGCCTTGCTTCCCAGCGCCGGCCTTGAAAGTGACCCGAGGGGCGGTACAACACAACAGGTAAGTCATTATCGCTGGCAGGCCGACTCCGGAGACGCCGTCATTATCGCCGATCTGCCCGGTTTCAACCTTGATGGCAACCCTGAAATAATCGAAGAAGCGCGACGTGCGCACCTCGTGGTTTTCCTTTGTGACAGCGATATAACACGTAGCCAGATGGAGCAGTTGAAAGTACTGCTGGAGATGGGAAAGCCGCTGGTGGTCGCGCTCAATAAGGTCGACAGGTTTTCGGGTCCAGAGGCGCGCTCCATCGCTGACAGCATTTCACAACAAATGGGCATCGGCCGGAATGATGTCGTGTTTGTCCAAACGGGCGGCCGTGAAGAAGTCATCAAAATACTGAGTGACGGCAGTGAAGAAACCATTAGCCGGGACCGCAGCAATGATATTGAGCCGCTCCGTAAGGCCCTGCAGAGCAAGCTGGACAACAACGCAGAACTAATGGAGCAGCTTCGCGATACTGCAATATTGCTGATGGCGGCAGAAAAGCTTGAGAAAGCCCGCGACAGCCACCGTGAGCAAAAAGCCAACGAATTGGTGCAAACCTACTCCAAGCGGGCCGTGGTTGGTGCACTTGCCGCAGTGGCACCGGGGTCGGACCTCATTATCCAGGGCATACTGGCCACGCGCCTGATCCAGTCCCTGTGCAAGCTTTATGACGTGTCTGTGAAGGAAGTTGAAATAGAGTCATTCCTTCGGCTGGCTGGCGGCAAGGTCAGAAAAATGACCGCACTGACACTCGCCATCACGGGTAATGCACTCAAGGCCTTCCCGGGGCTTGGAACACTCACCGGCGGTCTTGTACACGCCGTCGCCTATGGCATGATATTCGATAGCCTTGGACGTGCCGCCGCAGAAACTCTTGCCAGCCGGGGTGAGTTAAGACCCTATCCGGCAGCGAAAGCCTTTGAGGAGATACTCAATGACAATCTTGAAGCAGGTGCAGTCCGTTTTGCAAAACTTGCCCTGGCTGAAAAAGGCAAAGACAAAAGCACCTGAGCAACACCTGCTTAATGCCAACCAGCAAATCCAGACCTTGCTGGCCGATAGCAGCGTACCCTCCGCCGTCCGGCAGGAGTTGTTCCAGGAATTCGCCGAGATCGAAACCATTTCAGAGAAACTGCAGCAGGGTGAAATTCACATCGCTGCATTCGGCCGTGTCGGAACCGGTAAGTCTTCAATATTAAATGCGCTGCTTGGCCGCAAGGTTTTTTCAACCAGCCCGCTGCACGGCGAAACCCGCTTACAGCAGCGCAGCCAGTGGGACTCCGTCAATACGGATCATGTCGTATTAATTGATACACCCGGTATTGATGAACTGGAAGGCGAGGCCCGCGAAGAACTGGCCAGGTCTGTGGCCCGGGTGTCCGATATCGTCATGATGGTGTGTGAAGGAGACCTGACAGAGACGGAATTCAACGCCGTTCGCGATCTCGCCGGGCGTCAACGACCGCTGCTACTGGTATTGAACAAGTCCGACCGTTATGGAGCAACAGAACTCGAAACTTTGTTGAGCCACCTGCGGCTTCGCTGTGAGCAGTTGATTGAGCCCGGCAATATCCTGACTGCCAGCGCTGACCCCCGGCCTGAGCAGATCATCCGCATTGATGAGACAGGTCAGGAACATCCCGCCGAGCGTCCGCGCAAACCGGATGTCAATGACCTGAAAGCACGGCTATGGAGCATCCTCGAAAAAGACGGAAAAACACTGGCAGCATTGAATGCCGCACTGTTTACAAGCGAACTCGATAGCCGGATAGCCGGCAAGATCGTACTCGCCCGCAAGACCGTCGCGAAAAAGGTCATCCACAATTATTGCCTTGCCAAAGGCCTGGTGGTCGCGGTGAACCCGATACCCGTGGCCGATTTGCTGGCTGCTGCCGGTACCGATGTTGCGATGGTGATACACCTTGGCAATGTCTACGGCTTTCAATTGTCCAGGAGAGAGGCCAGCAAATTATTGCTGACCATTTCCGCACAGCTATTGTTGCTAATGGGTGCCTACTGGGGTGTCAACATGGTATCGGCTGCAATGAAAACCATGAGTGCCGGTATGTCTACCGTATTGACCGCCGGCGCCCAGGGCACCCTGGCCTGGTATGCAACCTATGTCACGGGCAACGCCGCGGAAACCTGGTTCGCCAAGGGCAAGTCCTGGGGTTCTGAGGGTCCCAGGGATACGATCAAAGAGATACTGGACTCCCTCGACCGCGATTCAATTCTCATGTCCGCACGTTCAGAAATCATAAGCAGGCTCGGCAAAAATACTGTTTTGGAAAAGTAGTCAACGCGGCATGACTTTTGAATCAAAAAGAAATGATCATTGAATCTATGGTACAAGGTGTATTTTCATGTGAATATTGAAAGCTTGAGTATTCGTTTAACATGCCAAGGCACTCGTAGGTAAATTATGGGTAATATCGTTTGGGTCGCATCGTATCCAAAATCTGGAAATACATGGATGAGGTCGTTTCTTTGCAATCTTGTCAGCGGTGGCTCAAGGGCCCAGGACATCAATAAACTGGGGGAGTTTTGTAACAACGAATCAAATGCCATGTTTTACCGACCATTTTTTGAGCAGCCAGTGGCTGAAGTTGACGCTGCTGATATCGCAAAAATTCGCAGTGAGGTTCAGCAGAGTATTGCGATAAAAAACACCGGAACCACATTCCTGAAATCTCATAATTATATGGGATCTTATGATGGTTACCCTCTGCATAATCCACAACTGACAGCCGGTTGGATTTATATCATTCGAAACCCACTCGATGTCGTCATTTCAATGACCCATCACTATGGTGTCTCCGCTGACGATGCCATAGATTTCTTAAACAATGAAGAAACTGCAACACAAAGCGATGAAAGCAACGTCTATTCACCCCTGAGTTCCTGGTCTACCCACGTGGAAAGCTGGACCAGTGAAAATCACCCACAGGTTTGCTATGTGAAATATGAAGACATGCTGGACAAAAGTCTGAAAACATTTAAACGGGTAGCATCCCTTTTCGGAATTAAGGACAGCGGTTCAATAAAGCGGGCACTCAAAAAATCCTCATTCCTTGAAATGAAAAAACAGGAAGCAAAAAGTGGTTTTGTAGAAAGAATTGGAGATTCCAGCCCTTTTTTTCGCAAGGGTAAAAAAGACCAATGGCGTGAGACACTAACTCAAGAGCAAGTTCAACGGGTCATTGAAAAGAACAGGGTGCAAATGGAGCGGTTCAAATACGTGCCAAAGGCCAACAAGGTTTAAAATATCCAATTCGTTGCAGGGTCTTGCGCTTTATTTTACCCTGCGCTCAGTAAGTACAGATAAATTGGTTGGATACATATGAGTTGGTCAAATCTTTTCAGACGTAATAAAAGTCGAAAACAGGATGTTGCGACCGCTGAACACCAACCACCGGTTGAAAAAGATTTAGAACCGATAAGAGAAAACCAAAATTCTGAAACAGATGAACGGATCCTGGCTGCAAAACAGCAGCACAGGGAAGGAAACATTGCCGAGGCAGAAGCCGTTTACCTGGATGTTTTAAATGTTGACCCTGAAAACGCAGAGGCCCGGCACCTCCTCGGTGTGGTGTGTCTGCAACGTGGCCAGTTGGCCGAGGCAGAACAGCATCTTCGGCAAGCTATTGAGCTGGATAACAAACAGGCACCCTTTTATTCAAACCTGGGTAACGTGCTGGGCACACAAAACCGTACGGAAGAAGCTTATCAATGCTTTAAACAAGCCCTGAATCTGGACCCTAAAAATTTAACCGCACTGAGCAATGTGTCAACTGCGTTATTGACCATGGACCGTGCCAGCGAAGCAAAACCGTTTTGCTTACGAATACTTGATATCGTGCCTGACGACACAAACGCCCGGTTGAATTTGGCGGCGGCCCTTATCGAGGAGCGTGATACGCATGCAGCAATTGCCGTATTACGTGAAGCCCTGGGTATTCAACCCCATGATATTGATTTGCTGTTTCAGTTGGCCAGCGCACTGGAACTTGTCAATCAACTTGATGAAGCATCAACAATCATAAAACAGGTTGAAGTGATCAAGCCCCATATAGCACGCGTATCAATGCTTACAGGAATAATTTCCAGAAGACAGGGTAAATATGATGTCGCTGAAAAACAACTGAAGGCGGCTATCAAACGGGGTCTTTCAGAGAAAGAAGAGGTTGAAGCTTTCAATCAACTTGGGCTGACACTTGATGCAATTGGTAATGCAAAAGAAGCATTCGGCGCATTCGAGCAGTCGAATAAGGTCATGACTGGGTTTGTCGGCGAGCAAAAAGCCAACGGGACGAATTATCTGCGTGAGATTGCAGAGATAAAAAGAATCTTTACGAAACAGACATCTGAAGCGCTTGGAGAAAAGCTTGAAACCGACGATAGCTTCAGACCCGTTTTTTTTGTCGGCTTTCCACGCTCGGGCACGACATTGCTTGAACAGGTACTAAAAGCTCACCCGAAGTTGGTCACCACGGATGAACGTTCACCTCTTTCTGCAGTGATCAGGGAAATACGCAATATTCCCGGTGGATATCCTCACGGGCTTAAAAATTTGACCAGCGAAGATTTAATTCGGCTCAGACAAACTTTCCGTGAGTTTTGCCGGGACAATTTGGGTGACCTGCAGGGTAAGCAGTTGGTTGATAAATTGCCCTTGAATATCGTCCATTTGGGTTTGGCTAAATTACTTTTCCCCAAAGCAAAGATTCTTGTTGCTCTAAGAGACCCGCGTGATGCCTGTCTCAGTTGTTTCATGCAAAAGTTTAAGATTAACCATGCAATGGCTAATTTCCTTGAGCTACAGACAACGGGCTTGACCTATGAAGCCGTCATGGGTCTGTGGCTGCAGTATCGTGCCGGCTTTGAAGGTTCATGGCTGGAGTATCGCTATGAAAATCTCGTTGAAAATTTCGATGACACGGTCTCCGAAATACTCGAATTTATTGGAGTCGGCTGGCACGAGGATATTAGCGACTACCGGCAGGCAGCCAAGCGACGGGTTATTACAACACCAAGCTACCGGGATGTCACGGCAGCGGTTAATGACCGCGCTTTGGCGCGCTGGCGTCGTTATGAACAGGATCTCGCGCCTATTCTTCCTGTCCTTGAACCCTTTGTTGAGATTTTTGGTTACAAAAAATAGCCCTGTCTCAATCCGGAAAATCTGCCAGAAGGGTCAGCTGACGTGACTTTATGAAAATCCCGGGGGCAGGTATTTGAATCGCGCCATTTGTTCTCCCTGACTGTCGATTACTTTCCTGATCTGCTCATCTGTCAATTTGCTGCTCCACTGGTTCTTGCGGCCCTGCCGAAAAAAGGAGTTGGCATTCTCGTGTTTCTCAATAAAACCCGAGCGCGTTTCCTGCAGCCTCAATTGGTCAAACGAGGAAAATCTGATGGCTTTTTTCAAGCGCTCCGGATCACGCGGCTGACCGAGGAAAGATACGAGTTTCCTGAAAACTTTCACTGGATTGCCCAGCATATCCTCGTACCGTAAAACCAGAATCTCCGGCCTTGGTTCCTGTGTCCAACTCTGAACATGTATCGACCAGGACGATATGACCTGAGGCACGTTTTCTTTCTCGTTCGGGGTGCCGGTTGATTCCTCTGCCATGTAGTCAATGGCTTCATTTATTCCCATGTCAAAGTACCTGGCCAACGAAATGACAACATCAAGCGGGTTCCTGACAATGTAGATGGCGCCCGATGTAACCGAAGCATTTTGTAAGGGGTAACCACCAAATTCGCCGAGATAATTATGTGTCTTGAGAAACACCGTACCCTTGGCGTCCCTGGCTATATCGGCCTGGACGCGAGGCCGAAGTGCGCAGACTTCCTCAACACTCAGACGGGCTGTGTCACCGCCCTTTACATAAGGTGCATAGCGGAAGGCTTTCGCCTCCGCCTGCCTGATGCGGAACAGTGTATTAATATCAACAGGCTGGTGCTGGTTACGTAAATAGTTCTCGATAAATGCCCTGACCCAGGTATTACCGGATTTTGGATAGGACGCGACCCAAAGCAGGTTACCCATTTATTACCTCCGATGACGATCTTGAAGCTCTGTGCCGGGAACAACCCCGACAGATAAAACAGATACGCGACTCACAATCCACAACCATAAATGACGGGAGATTATATCAATAACGGCTGTTCCTGATGATGAAAGTCTCCAATCTGGGACGGGATTTTACGCTGTATTCCTGCACATGTCGTTCCATTACTTCTGTCACATATGCCACGCAAGTTGTGAATATCCAAAACTATATTGGTATCGCGTGCAATTTTTGTTATATAATCATTCGCACATTGTTAAATTTTTGCAAACTAGTTATGTAAGTTACTTATTTTCTTGGCATTTTAGTTTTTCTAAATGTTAAGGATTAGCAAAGTTGAAGTGTTCGACACGATACATCTTAAAATTTTTGGAGAATAAATATGTATAAACGCAAGCCATTGTCTCTATCTATGGCCGTAGCACTGGGAGTTTTTTCAGCAGGAAGCATGCTGGCAAATTCCGTTTACGCTGCGAACGACGCCGATCAGGCTGATGATGAAGCATTATTAGAAGAGGTGGTTGTAACCGGTTCGCGTATCGCACGCACCATGGACACTGCTTCCCAGGAAATCATCACCTTTACTGCTCAAGACATGCAGCTCGCTGGTGATATCAGTGTAACTGATGCCATGCGGTCATCTACCATGAACTCTATCGGTTCATTTCGCGAGTCATCCGGTAGCAGTGCTCAATCCAATGCGACTCTTAATCTTCGTGGTGTCGGCTCAAGCCGTACCCTGGTACTGTTAAACGGTCGTCGTACTGTTGGCTCTCCCTCACTTAACGGTGGTGGTATTGTCAACTTGAACATGATTCCTTTCGCAGCAGTAGATCGCATTGAGGTCATCGCTGATGGCGCCTCCGCTGTTTATGGTTCTGACGCAGTTGCAGGTGTTGTAAACATTATCCTGCACAAAAATTACGATGGCATGACGATTTCAACCCGTTACGGTGATCGTAGCGAAGACGATGGCACGGAATTCACCGCGAATGTTTTGATGGGTGCCAGCAATGAACGCGCCAGCATCACCTTCGGTCTCGAATATGACAAACGTGATCCGATCTTTGATTCTGAGCGTGACTGGACGGAAGCCACTTGGTCAGATCAAGATGGAGACGGCGAAATTCTGGGTGGCGTAGAAACAG
>Ga0316187_10000102_pt1 | contig 51990 bp, 50 predicted proteins | sample CroRivburrow1_MG_FD_204927 | JGI IMG/M metagenome (GOLD analysis project Ga0316187, IMG submission 204927) | Coastal sediment microbial communities from Maine, United States - Cross River worm burrow 1 | ecosystem: Environmental > Aquatic > Marine > Coastal > Sediment | place: USA: Maine...
ACGGTTTAGGTTAAAGCCGAGATAGGTGTAGACAAAGTTGAGATACTTATAGCGCTTGTAGTCAGTTTTCAGCACCTCTTTGGTCTCAAACAGGCGACTGTACTGAATGGGTGACAGGCCCATGGAGTCGATGTTTCCTGCCGATAGCTCCAGAAACTGGGTGGCCAGGTCAGGAATAATCCGGGTCAGGCGCTCACTGATCCATATATCACCATCAAAGTAGTCGGGGTTGGCCCGCAACAGGATCGATTGCTGCCCTTGCCAGTCAGCCAGGGTGTAGGGGCCGATGGTGGCTTTCGGCTGGCGTGACAGGCTGGTTTTCATGATGTCTTCATTTTTAAACACATGCTTTGGAAGCATGGCGAGTGAAGACCATGTCGAGAGTGCCGGTGAGTAGGGCTCTGAATAGAAGACGCGGAAGGTGAGCTTGTCCGGAGTTTCAAAGCGAACCACTTTGGCGTAATCGGATTTGTAAGCGCTCTGGGTATGCTCATCCTGAATCAGGGCAAGGGTGAAGGCGCAATCTGCCGAAGTGAATGGTTTTCCATCAGTCCATTTCAAGTTCTCTTTTAGATGAAAGGTGATGCCTAACTGGTCATCCGATACTTCCCAGCTCTCTGCCAGTTGTCCGGTCAGATCAAGGTTGCGATCATATTTGAGCAGCGAAAGGTAGAGCTGGCCTGCAATGGCATGGCTACTGGCATCTCCGGCGATCATCGGAATTAGATTTGAGGCGTCACCAATGGAGGCATCAACCATCCTGTCACCATGAGCAGGTGCGGTGGAAATGGGTTGGACCTGAACAGGTTGCTCTGTGATGGGTTCATTGCTTGAGCATGAAACTAGTAACAGCGAGAGAAGAGGGGCTAGCCAGATTAGCTTGGACGGATGCGAGCTATAATCCACAGTGTATCTCCCGGACGAATAAGTCTGTTTTGTGAAATCTGGTTAGAGCGGGCGATATCTCGTGTTGTTGTACCAAAGCGCTGGGCAATCACCCAAAGCGAGTCGCCTGAACGAACCTTGTAACGAATACGTCGCCCCTGAGAGAGCAGTGGATTGGGTGACGGTTTAGCTCGGGCCAGCTGATTAGCTGGAACTTTGACTGTTTTTCCAATACTCAGAACACTTTTAAGCTTCGGGTTAAGCTTTCGGAGGTGTTTGGTGCTGGTGTGGTGCCTGCGTGCCAGTGACCAGAGCGAATCACCGGAACGGATCGCTATATTTACATATTTTGGCCCGATTTCTTCAAGCTTTAGCAGTAGTGCTGGTGCATCTTTCTCTGGCAGATGTAGTGTAATCTCATGTTTCAGGTATTGAGCTTGATCCAGAGAGGGGTTCAGAATAAAGAGTTTTTTCCGGTCAATGCCTGAAACCGAAGCCAGCTGAGTAAGATCTACAGGTGGCATCAGTTTGATGGCACGGGTTGGGTGAGGTTCCGGGAATGTTACCGTCTCCATGTGTAGCAGAGCCGCAAAGCCGAGTACATGACGAACATAGGCACGCGTAATAGAGGGGACAGGCATATTGTTCAGGCCATCAGATGGTTGCCATGGTTGCTTTCTCAGCCGTCTGTTGACTGCCGTCGGGCCCAGGTGATAAGCGGCAAAGGCAAGTGGCCAGTTCCCAAACCGCTTTTCCATCTTCATCAGATAGCCAACCGCAGCTCGGGTGCTGGACTCAATACCACGACGACCATTTTGCCCTTTGCTGCTCTTAACCCCAAGGCCACGAGCCGTTCTCGGCATCAACTGCCAGAGACCCATCGCGCCGGCATATGAGAGTGCATAGGGGTTGTAACCCGATTCAATAACAGGCACCGCCTGCAGTCCTGAAGGAGCTCCCATATCTTGAAAAACAGGGAGCATGCGTTGACGAACATTGCGGGAACGCTCGGCAATTCTTGACCAGTGGGGGAGTACATGTTTTTTCACTTCTGCCTGGGAAGCAGCCAGATCGGAGAGAAGAACATCCTTAAAAAGTTCATCGCTACCAGGATAGGATTGCTCACTCTTGGTGATCGCCACAGTTTTGGAAGGCTTGAAGATTCCTGTATGGTCACCATCTTTTTTCTGTACACACGATATGGAAATTACAGATGAAAGAATAAGCAGGGTGATCAAATTGAATCTATAGAAGAAGGGGGAGCAATTCATAGTTGCCCAGACTATCGGGGTGGCCCTGATTGGAAAAGGTGTCTTTTCTTTGAATCACCTGGAAAGAGAAAATATCTTCTTGATCTTAGGCTGTTAGCTGCCTATGTTAACCTGCTTTATTAAGTTGCATGAAATTCGGGGTGGATAACACATGCTTCAACAGCAGCAGCAACAACTGATCGAGAGTGGAGTTGTTACTAAAGAACAGATGGTTGAGGCCTTTGAAAGTGATGAGGGTCAAAAAGGACGGCTTCTGCTGGCCCTTTTGTCTATGTCGGATATAAATGCTGACCAGCTGCTCCAGACCCTTGCCCGTATTTATAAAGTGCCTTATCTGGATATTTCAGGATTCCAGGCTAATGAGAAACTTCTGCAGAAGTGTCCGGAACAGCTTTGTGTCGATTTTAAATTTGTCCCTATAGATACTCAGGGTGGTGAGGTCATTATCGCAACCGGCGACCCTATGGATTTTGCCAATCTGGATGCGCTCCAGTTTAAGCTAGGTCTCCGCGTTAAGGCTGTGTTTGCCCGTCCTGACGTTATTCAGGCTAAGATTCGTGAGTATTATCAGGGGGACGCTGCTTTTGATGAGGCCATGGATGGCTTGAGTGACGATGATAGTTTTTCAACAGCTGAAGAAGAGCAGGAACACGCCAGCCTCGATGATCTGAAGAAGGGGGCAGAAGACTCACCGATCATCAAGCTTGTTAATGGTATCATTGTTCAGGCGATGAAGATGGGAAGCTCCGATATTCATATCGAAGCCGGTGAGAAGATCACTGTAGTCCGAATGCGTGTCGATGGCCGACTACGTTCAGCCTTGCAGTTCCCTGTCAAAGCACATCCACTGGTCGCCTCTCGAATTAAAATCATGTCGAAACTCGACATCTCCAACACCCGCTCGCCACAGGATGGCCGGGCACGCATTAAACTTTGGGGTAAAAGCTACGACATGCGTATATCAACACTGCCTGCCATGCATGGTGAAAAAGTGGTGATGCGAATACTGGATAAGAGCGGCCTGTCGCTTGATCTGGATATTCTTGGGTTTGAGAAAAAAGCAGATGAACGTGTACGGGAATGTATATCGCGGCCAACCGGAGCAGTGCTGGTTACCGGGCCGACCGGTAGTGGTAAAACAACAACGCTCTACTCTTTTCTTCACGATATTAAAGATGAAGAGACTAATCTGGTTACTGTTGAAGATCCGGTTGAGTTCCAGATTAAAGGTATCAATCAGGTTCAGATTAATACGAAAGCAGGCATGACCTTTGCTGCAGCACTGCGTTCAATCCTGCGTCAGGATCCCGATGTGGTGATGGTGGGTGAAATTCGTGATGAAGAGACGGCAGAAATTGCACTTCATGCAGCTCAAACAGGTCATCTTGTGCTCTCAACACTGCACACCAATGATGCACCTTCCACCATTACACGCCTGATTGAAATGGGAATTGAGGCCACCATGCTCTCATCTTCACTAAATCTAATCGTGGCTCAGCGGCTGGCACGAAGACTCTGTCCAAAGTGTAAGAAGAAGGCTCCGGCGAATGAGGATTTGAGAAAGCGATTCGATATTCCTGAAGATGTCGAATTTTATGAACCAGTCGGCTGTAAAGAGTGCATGAAGATCGGCTACAAAGGTCGAATCGGAATTCATGAAGTTCTCTACGTTAACGATAGAATGCGTGAGCTTATCTCACGTGGCGCACCGGACCGGGAGCTTATGCAGGCTGCACGGGAAGAGGGGATGTTTACACTGTTTGAAGATGGCCTCAACAAAGCGCTAACCGGTATCACCAGTATTGAAGAGGTGATGCGAAACTCCGCGCCTCCGGAAGGCTTTAAATTGAGAGACAGGCTTGCTGAAGATGGCAGTCTGATATCTCTGGGAGGTATGCAGGAACTCAGAGAGCAGGCGAGAAGCGCCAGCATTCAATCATCAGGTAAAAAGAGCGTTATGGTTGTCGATGACTCCAAGAGTATCCGTAGTCTGGTGAAGTTTGTGCTGCAATCCGATGGCTATGATGTGATTGAGGCAGAAGATGGTGAACAGGGCTGGGAGATGGTCCAACGTCTTGGAACCTCTCTGAACCTTGTGCTTACTGATTGCGAGATGCCGAATATGACCGGTATGGAACTGGTTGGAAAAATTCGGGATCAGAGCAAGTATGATGCGATTGCGCTGGTAATGCTTACCTCCCGCAAAGAGGAAGAGGATGAGGTTTTAAGTCTTGATAGTGGTGCTGATGACTATATCTGCAAGCCGGTTGAGCCGATGAAGTTACAGGCAAGAGTTAGAAAGATGCTTCGTATGTATGATCGAATCAGCACAACAGTGCACTGAAGAGGGACGCGATGACAGAAGATGAAATGGTAACAGAGCCAGCGGTTTCAGAAGAACCCTCTGCTGAATCAACTGAGCAGGAAGAGTTGATGCGAGTAGCCATGAATGGCGAAGTTTTTCTGGTGCCTGTACAGGATGTTGCAGAAATTCTCAGGCCATTGGAGTTAACACCTGTACCGATGGCTCCCGACCACCTGTTAGGTGTAACCAATATTCGTGGTCAGATTGTCTGTATTATTGATCCTGGCAGAGTCTTGCATCTGAAGAGTGAGCGGGGTGCCGTAACAGATAGAACCCGATTTCTGATCCTGCGTCACCCAAGAATGCATCTGGGCATTTGGGTAGATGAAACTTCTGTACTCTACCGTGTGATTAAAAGCAGTGTGCCTGAAGTGGATAAGGATAATCATACTCATCTCCGAGGTGAGATGGAGATTGATGGAGAGAGCTTCCAGTTGTTGAATACTCAGGTGCTATTTGAGTAATGGTTGGATTCTTGCAAAAACAACAAAATAAAGACATGATGCCTGTCGTTCGAAACAGGCTAACGTATGACCCGATTTTATTCAGGGGAGAACTGATATGACAAACACACAAACAGAGAAAGTAACGAATCTTCGTCAATTGGCGAATCGAAATACCGTGCTTTCAATGGTGCTCTTTGCGGTGCTGATTGGTGCGATCCTCTTCGCTTTCAACCGCGCTGGAACCGGTGTGGAAGAGCTTTCAGAGCTCTATGACCAGCAGGCAAGACTGGAACAGTTCAAGTCATCCCTGCCTAGCGTGCTGTTACCTTTGAACGACTACACCCTGACCCAAAACCCGGAAGATGTGACCAAGCTTGATGCAGCATCTCAGGAGTTTCTACGTCTTTATGGTGAGGTGACTGCACTAACGATTCTGACCGATGCCGATAACAAAGAGCTGCAAGAGGTGTTTGACCTGATGCAGGAGGTGATCGGTATTGCGGATGATATTGTGAGTGGAAAAATTCCGGAAGCGATGGCGGGTAACGTTACCGTTGTGGCACAGAGTCTCGTATCAGTGGGGCAGGAGAAGATGAATGTGGTGACAGACCGTATGAAGGATTCTCTGTCCAAAGCTACGAATGAAAAAACTTCAGCTATTGAGCAACTGGCTCTGATTAATATCGGTATCATCATTCTGGTGGTCATCGTACTGGCTACGACAAGTCGAAGCTTTGTAACCAATGCATCTAACGCGATTTCTAGTGTTGCCAAAGAGGTATCTGACTCTTCAACAGAAATTCTTGGTGCGGTGGAGCAGCAGGCTAATGCATCAGATACTCAGGCTCGATCTGTGGCCGGTGTAACCATGGAGCTTGAAGACATGTCGGGAGCGGCCAAGAAGATCGCTATGACAGCAGCAAGTGTTGAACGTATCGCAATGGCAACGACCCAGTCAGCAAACGAGGGAGCTGCTGCGGTGAAAGAGGCGATCGGATACATGGATAAGATTCGTCAGGAAGTGACAACTATCGCTGAAAAGGTAACCGATGCTGGTCGTAAGGCAGAGCAGATTCTTGAGTCTGTTGATTCGATTCAGGAGATCGCTGATGAGACCCATCTACTGGCATTGAATGCATCCATTGAGTCGGCGGCTGCCGGTGAGTTTGGTAAACGATTCGCGGTTGTGGCAGGTGAGGTTCGACGCCTCTCAGAGCGAGCCCGTGCGTTTACCGATGAGATTCAGGCAGTGGTTAATGATGTACATACTTCAACCCGTGAATCCATTGAAGTGACTCAAGAAGGTCTTGCAGAGGTTGCTCAGGGTGTTGAGATTGCACAACGTGCAAGTGACGCACTGGAGAAGATGCAGGGCATGTCTGAAAAGACCAGTCAGGCTGTTCGTACAATTTCTCAGGCAACAGGAAGGCAGGATGAGAGCTCTCGGGAGTTCGTGCTTACCATGCGTCAGATCTCTGATCTGCTGCAGGATCAGGCAACACAGATGCAGAAGTCGCGAGAGACTTCTCAGCGTCTGAACGAAACTGCAGAAACACTGAAAAACCTAGTTTAACCGAAGCGAGTAGGCATTGTCCGGCTTCGATCTATCAAACTTTCTTGCCTCATTCTTTGATGAGGCAAAAGAGCGCCTCTCTTCGATTAATCAACATCTGGTTAATTTCGAGTCCGGCAAGCTTACAGATGATGAGCTTGTAGACCTTCGTCGTGATGCGCATACCATCAAAGGTTCGGCGCTCATGCTTGGCGTTAACGATGTTGGTGGAGTAGGGCATCTGTTTGAGGATGCTATTGAGCAACTGATTGATCATCCAGAGTTGCGTACAGCTGCGATGGTTCAATTTCTTTTTGATCTTCATGATAAGTTAGATGACCGTCTTCAAGACCCTGATGGTAATAGTCTGCTTGAACCGGATGTGCTGCGTGAATCCTATGATCAACTGATCAGGTCGATTCAAGCTTCAGGTGATAGCGGTGAAGTGACTGTTGATGGTGAAGAAACTGAGGCAGATAGCACATCTTCCGGACTCATTGGTGCCGATGAAGCTGCTGAGTGGAAAAAGAGCCGTGTAGAGAAGTCTGAGCCTGTTGCTGATGAAATTGAGGTTGCAGATCTTCTGGATGAGCTACCAACAGAACTGCCGGATGGGCTTGTTGTATCGGTAGAGTCAGAAGAGAGCATCGAAGATATCGCACTGACACCGCTGCCTGTTAACGATGGATCAGATGATTTCAGGCCGGACATTTCTAAGATTGAAATGAAGGCAATAGGCCAGAGAAAAGGTTCCGGCCGATTCCTCAGGGTTGATGCAGAGCGTCTTGAAGAGCTTTCAAACCATGTGATTGAGTTGAGTACAGTGCAATCTCGCGGTGAAACGGTTGAAAGCACTATGCAGTCACTACACCTAGAGATGCGTGCATTGAGGCGAGAATGGCAGCAGTTTAAATCAGAGCTGTCGACCACAGATGAACATGAACGTGAAATTGCCATGCGAAACCTGGATAGTGCAATAGCAGGCCAGGTACGTAGAACCAAAAACTTTATTGATGAATACAGGCATGGACAATCCCGAAGCGGAATCATGCTTAAGGATCTGCGAGATCAGGTGCTTTCGCTGATGCTCAGGCCTCTGGACAGTATCTTTTCAACATTTCCACGTGCTATTCGTGATGTTGCAGTGCGCGCTGATAAACGGGTGAATCTTCAGATTGCCGGTGAGAGCGTGGAGATAGATCAGGGTGTTGCAGAGACGCTGGTGGAGCCATTGGTTCATCTTTTGAACAATGCGGTCGCCCATGGTATTGAGTCTCCTGAAGAGCGAAGAGATGCAGGTAAGCCTGAAGATGGTCAAATTACAATTGTTGCCAAACAGAACGGTAATGAAGTTCGTATCGAAGTGATTGATGATGGGCGCGGAATTGATAGTGAGAAAGTTAAGCAGGTGGCTGTAGAGCGTGGTGTAACCACTCAGGTTGAAGCTGACGCTATGGATTCGGCCGAGATTCTGGAGATGATTTTCCGTCCTGGGTTTTCCACCCATACTAATGTGGATGATCTGGCAGGGCGCGGTATCGGAATGAATGTGGTACAGGATACCGTGCGTCGATTGACCGGTTCTATCCGTATCCATACAAAGGTGGGAGAGGGATCTCGTTTCATCCTTTCACTTCCTGTACGTATCGCCGTACAGCATGCACTTCTGTTCAGGATGGGTGACCAGGATTTCGGAATGCTGACGCACATGATTGAACAGGCTCTTCCGCTCAAGAAGCAGACACTGGAGAAGGGCGCTGGTGGAAAGGACTTTATCCGATATGGAAATCATATGGTACCGATTGTAGATTTGAGAAAGATGATGACCAGAGATCAGGATGCCCTTTCAGACTACCCGTATGTGCTTATTTCTGAACATATTGAAGGTTATGTTGGCATTGTGATCGATGAGCTTATGGATGATCACGAGATTATGGTTCGTGATCTTGACCCATATATTAAACGTTACCAGCCACAGGGTCTGATGGGTAATACCATTGCTGCGGATGGTTCTATTCTGCTTCTTCTAGAGCCGTACGGCATTAAAGAGATGGGTCGAACTTCACCTGACGATGATTTCAGTATTGTAGTTGAGGATCAGGATAAGCTTTCTCTAAACGTACTTCTGGTTGATGACTCACTGATTGCACGTAAAGTTGAACAAGGGATTCTTGAGAGCATCGGATTCAATGTAGACACTGCTATTGATGGTATGGATGCATTGGCCAAGCTTGATTCTGAAACTTACGATATGGTTATCACAGATTTGGAAATGCCTCGTCTGGATGGGTTTGGTCTGGTTCGTCGTATGCGTAACCAGCCTAAGTATGAAGATCTTCCTATTCTTATTATCTCAACCCGAGAAAGTGCAGAAGATCGAATGCGAGGCCTTGAAGCAGGTGCTGATGCCTATCTGGTTAAACAGCAACTTGATGGTGAGAGCTTGATGAAGAGCATTAAAACGCTGGTGGCCATTGACGAAAATTGAGTCGTGCGGTTACACTGCGCGGCCTTTCGCAAAGGCTCCCATCGTCTAGCGGTTAGGACGCTGGCCTCTCACGCCGGAAACAGGGGTTCGATTCCCCTTGGGAGTACCAACTAAGATTAAGCACTCATGTTAATACATGGGTGCTTTTTTTTGATCGTTTTAATTCATAGTTGAGACTTAATATTTTATTTCATCATTACAACGTATATTGTTTTAATTCTGAATGTCAGTGCTAGGGGAGTTTCTATAAACGCTTTAGAATCGATTCAGAGGTAGCGTAGTACGCCGCCTTATATATTTAATAACACTTCGCATAATGGATATTATGTAAAGTTACAAAGAGAGCGTATGCCAGATAGGATATTAAATAAAGACAATTACTTCGATAAGTTAGGTGAGCTTATGAAGGTGTTACGTGAAGAGTGTCCATGGGACAATGAACAGACGCTCTCCTCTCTTCGTACCTACACACTTGAAGAGACTCACGAAGTGTTAGAAGCGATCGATAAGGCTGTTGAGCATAACGACTGGTCATCTCTGAAGAATGAGCTTGGTGATCTTCTGATCCAGATAGCCTTCTATTCGGTGATTGCTGATGAGCATGGCGAGTTCAATCTTGGTGATGTATTTGAATCTCTGATTCAGAAGATGATCTATCGCCACCCGCACGTGTTTGAGGATGCCAGGCCTGCCGATGTGATCGAACAGTGGGAACAGCTCAAGGATGCAGAGCATAAGGAGCGTCAGAGCCTTATGGATGGGATTCCCCCACTGCCAGCCCTTGCATACGCTCTAAAGCAGCAGAAACGGGCTGCACGGATCGGTTTTGACTGGAATGAGCCCGCAGATGTAATTGATAAGATGGAAGAGGAGCTCTCAGAGCTTGCAGTTGAGATAAGATCGGGTGCTGATTTATCAAGAATTGAAGACGAGTTTGGTGATGTGCTGTTTACGCTGGTGAATCTTGGCCGGAAACTCGGTCTGGATGCTGAAATCAGCTTGATGCACACCAATCGAAAGTTTTCAGAGCGTTTTAGAGGCATTGAAGCGCTTGCAACACAACGTAAACTTAACCTTTCTGATCTTGATTTGGACTCTTTAGAGGCTCTCTATATCGAATCCAAGGCTGAGATTGAGAAGAGAAATAACATAAAGGGGTCGTCATGAGCGATAACAGTGATAACAAGCCACAAGAGATTCAGATCCAGCTTCCACCAGATGTTCAGGGTGGTGTGTATGCCAACAACATGGTGGTTGCGCATACCCAGGAGGAGTTTGTACTCGATTTTATCATGGCAACGCCACCTGTAGGCACTGTTAACGCCCGCGTGGTTGTTTCACCCTCCCATGCCAAACGCATCGCATCTGCCCTGCTGGAAAATATTGCTAAATATGAGAGCCGGTTCGGTGAAGTGAAGGATGTTCCGCCTGGCATGCCTGAGGGAACCATCTCACACTAAAGCTTGCTGATTCAGACTGTTTCAGAACCGTTTGGAGTCAAATGCCGTTCAACGGCTTCGGATAGTGTGCAGCTCTCTTTTGTAGCAACGTAATTTAGTAGTAGCCACGCATTACGTGACAAGGTAACGGTTTTGGTGTCGGGTGAGTTGGCTCGCCTTCTGCTGGCACGAATGGCATTTTTTAGCTGATTCCACTCTTTTCGTTTGAGCCATGATTCACACCAGCGATTCAAACTCTCAGTTGGATGCTGAATGCCGCTCTCATTGAGAAGTTCAAAGGCTCTGGAAGCTTTATAGGTGCGATGTTCACCAAGCCATGTAGGATTTTTTAGCTTCTTTTCTATCCACCGGCTGGTAAACCAGCGATCACTGTCTGTAATGGTATATCGTTGTCGTGCCATTGAGTCGCCTCCAATACCGTTACAAGGTAACGTATACAGTCAGACAAATCAATCAGACAAACAACAGATAATCAGTGCGTCTGTAGCCATCCTATAGCTTCAGAAGTAGCGACAGAGAGTGAAGACCCTTTAGCAAGAGATGCAGTAATCGCAGAGGCAAGCTTGCAGCCTGTACCGTGGGACTTTTCTTTGTCCCATGGCTGTCTTGCGTGTGGAAATGCGATCTCTTCACCATCAATATAGAGCTGATCAAGCAGCCGTTCACCACGAATGTGGCCACCCTTTAGTAGAATGGGTGTAGAAAACCTGCTGAAAAGCCTGCTGGATGTCTCCCTGCCCGCTTTTTCATCAAGAAGTAGCTCAGCTTCCGGGATGTTGGGGGTAATCAGGCTAGCAATTGGAAAGAGCTTCTGTTGCAGAACAGTAACCGCGCCCTCTTCCAATAGCCTTTTTCCACTACTCGATACCATCACCGGATCAACTACGACCGGGAGGCCTGCATGCAGTTCACTCAAGAGGCCTGCAACCAGTTTAACCCTCTCAGCATCGAATAACATGCCTGTTTTAACGGCTTTAACATCGTAATAACTGAAAAGACTACGGATTTCAGCTTCGAGTTGTGCCAGTGAAACAGGCTCAATTCTGGATATATGATCAGGATTCTGCGCTGTCAGCGCTGTAATGGCTGAACAGCCCTTGATACCAAATGCGTCGAATGTACGAAGATCAGCCTGAATGCCGGCGCCACCACTGCTGTCACTTCCACCGATGGCAAGTGCCGCAGGAATCAAGCGTTAGCCTCATCTCTTTCACGGTCAGCCTTTAGGCGAAGCATGCCAATTTCTCTGAGGCGTTTCTTAAATGTCGGAGATTTAGTCGCCACCCGGTTAATATGCTCGGCCGGGAATGCATAAGCGATGACACTTGAATCGGCCACCACATCGGCTGTCGGCATGCTAATGCCACTTGATGAGAGTTCGCCCACAATGTCCCCCTCTCCAAGTGATGCCACATGGTGGCCATCCATAACTACATGGATAAAGCCACTGCCAATCAGATAGAGGTTGGAGTTAAACTCACCCTGCCGGATAAGCAGCCCCTTTTTCTCAAGCGTATAGACCCTGCACTCATCAGCGAGATAGTGGCGTAGATGAGCCGGAAGCACTTTAAACAGCTGATGTTTTGAAACCGATTTATAGATCGGCTCCGGAGGCATTTCGATTTTGGAGCGTGTAGCCAGTTCTGCACGTCGGGTCTTGGCCAGTCTGCAGAGGCGCTTTTTAAATTCGGAATAGACTTCCGCCACTTCATTGATCTGATCAAGTGAGACTGCGAATACAGAGACCCGATCATCGGCAATCACATCGGCGACCGGTAGTGATAACCCTGAAGCAGAAACTTCACCAACAATGTCGCCCTGCTTAAGCTCTGCAAGCGTTTTCCCATCTTTAACTACCCGGACATGACCTTTAGCAATGAAAAAGAGGTTGCTGTTTTTCTCCCCTTCCCGAATCAACTTCGTATTCTTATCAACATGGAAGAAAGAGCTTGCTTCAAGTAGTTTGTCACAGCTCTCTTTTGGAATGCTTGTAAAGAGCCTGTGTTTACTAAACACCTGAGAGAGCAGTTCAGGTTCATCTTCTACGGCAACAGCATTGGTCCAGCGAAAGGCGCTGTCCATCTTGATACTGTCTTTCTGGGTTGCGCCATCGAGCATCATAAAGAATGCCAGTGCCAGGAAAATTGAGAGTTCACTGGTGATCAGTACAAACAGCGTGGCCAGCGAAATAATGGTGAGTCGAATGGCCTGCTCACTCATATCCCGTTTCAGATAAGTAAAGACAATGCCAAGGATCGGAACAAAAATCAGCGCTGCCAGAGCCAGCTCCAGTTTCTCGCTGCCCATATGCTGGTAAATACCGATGCAGGTAAAGAGACCACTAAGAAAAAGCTTAACCAGAAATTTCCAGTCAAACTTCAACACACTGCTGATCAGCTTTTCCTTATGAGAACCCATGGTTTATGTTGCCTCCCAGGCACTGCACATCGCTCTGGCAGTTGATTCAATATCATCCGATGCAAAAAGGCCAGAGATGACAGCTGCACTATCGACGCCTGTGCTTTTAACAGCGCCCACTGCTTCAAGGGTGATGCCACCAATAGCTATTATATTAGCATCAGGAAACATCTGCTTTGCTTTTTGCAGTCGTGCCAATCCAATCGTTGGTACTTCAGGCTTGCTTGTGGTCGGGAATACGGCTCCGAATGAGAGGTAGTCCGCCCCGCTATCAATGGCGTGCTTAGCAAATGCTGCATCTGCACGACAGGTGACGCCGAGAATCAAATCATCACCTGTATCATGGCGAATAACGGTAAGATTCTCGATATCATCTCTACCCAGATGCACACCATCAGCATCTGCTTCCTGCGCAAGTTGAATGGAATCATTCACGATCAGGGCTGCACCATACTGAGTAGTAAGCTCTTTTAGTGCTTTAGCGCGCTTCAGGGCCTGCTTAAAGCCCTTTTTCTTATCACGGAACTGCAGAGTCTTTACGCCACCCTTTAGGGCTGCCTCAGCACGCTGCAGCAGATCATCTGTCTCCAAATTGGTCGGCAGGATGCCATAGATGCCGGTGATTTTTTTAGTCATCGAGTGGTCCTAATCATCTAATAGCTTCAGAAGATCAGTGAACTGAGCAAGACTTACCACACGATCAGCATACTCTTCAGGTACGTCCTGATACCCATGCTCGGCAAATGCAACAGTGTGACAGTTGGCATTAAATCCCGCTTCCACATCAAAGCGTGTATCACCAACCATCACGGTCTCAGCAGGTTCAACACCCATGGCACGGCAGCACTCAACCAACATGTCCGGTGCAGGCTTCTTGGCAAAGCCATCTTCAGGCGAAAGTGCGAGTGTCAGGTATGGAGTCAGACCCATCGCATCCAGTACCTGAATACGCGCCTTGGCAGGCTTGGCTGTTACAACAGACATCGGAATACCTTTGTCGCGCAACGCATTGAGCGTATCCATCACACCCGGAAAAGGTTTACCAAAGTCGGCAGGATGTTTCTCGTAAATATCGGCAAAGGCGTGATAGAGGTCCATCGTGGCCGGATCATCCATCGGTTTACCCAATACGTTTGAGGCAAGCTTCTGCGCGCCTCCACCAACATGTGGCTGAGTCTCAGCCAGTGTCATCTGAAAATCGTAACCACACTGTTTCAGGGCGCGGTTGGCATTGGCCTGAATATCCGGAAGTGCATCAACCAGTGTTCCATCCAGATCAAAAATAAAGGCTTTAGGGGTGCTCATGAGGTCTCTCCAATGTGTTTAAGGGATTGATGAAGCTCATTCAACACATCTTCATCAGATTCGTTCTGCGCATGATACTCCAATTGAGTCACAATTTCTCCACCCTTTGAATGCGGATATAGACGAGATAGTGCCCAAGCAGAATGCCCACGCACCAGTGGCTCAGAGTCATTCAGTGCTTCAATCAAAAGTGGAACAAACTCACTGTTGCCGGAGTTGCCCATGGCGATAGCAACATTTCTGAGCAGCCCTGCCCTACCTGTCCGTTTTACCGGTGATTTGCGAAACCGATCACGAAACGCTTCATCATCCAGTGAAAAGAGCGAAGTGAGCGCCGGAAGTATATTTTCATCTCTCGGCTTGAGCTGGTCCAGCTCTATAGCTGTAAGCTTTTGATTCCATGGACAGACCATCTGGCAGTCATCACAGCCAAAAATACGGTTGCCCATCAGAGAGCGAAGTTCTCTCGGAATAAACCCTCTATATTCAATGGTTAGATAAGAGATGCAAAGTCGTGCATCAACAACAAACGGCTTCACAATCGCCCTGGTCGGGCAGATATCAATGCAAGCCGTGCAGCTACCGCAGTGAAAACTGGCCGGCTCATCCGGTTCAATCTCAGCAGTTGTGAAAATTTCACCCAGCATCAGGTAGGAGCCGTGCTCACGATTGATGGTCAGGGTATGTTTACCCTGCCAACCCAAACCGGAACGTTCAGCCAGTGCATGTTCCAGTATCGGGGCGGTATCAACATAAACCCGCTGATCATGTGCACCTAATAACCCATCCAGATCGCGTGCAAACGCTTTCAAACGTTTTTTCATGATATCGTGATAGTCATCCCCTGCTGCATAGGCAGCAATGGCACCACGCTCTTTCTCTGCATTCAATTCATCCAGTTCATACTTGGGTGGTGAGTGGCGCATTGCGATAGTAATAACGCTTTTGATCCCATCCAGCATCGTGGCGGGATCTTTACGGCGCTCGACTCTTGTCTCTTCAGCCATATAACCCATATCACCATGCATACCGGCACTGATCCAGGAGCTTAGCTGATCCCCATGTCTGTGAGAGAATTCTGGTTTGACGATGTGGCAGAGGTCAAAGCCATGGTGTCTTGAGAGAAGAGCAATCTCATTTTTTAAATTCAGGGTTTCTACTGAGCTCATGTCAAAACCCTGATCTTACAAAGATTATAAAGCAAAGAGGTATTGAAATTACAGTATTACATCAGGCAAGTAGAAAATAAGAAGCGCTATCTCTCTTGATCTTTAAGCAGGAACCGGGCAATTGCGAGCAATTCTTCATCAGGGAGATTCATAGGCGTCATGTCTGTTGTTCGGCCATTGGTGGCTTTTTTCAAGCTTGGCAGAACCTGTTCCGGTGTTTTGGGAAAACCGGAAATAAAATTCAGTGTATAAGAGGCTAATCCTCGTTTACCATCTTTTCTGCCAGCTCCGGTATGGTGGCAACTTGTGCATCTTTTTGTCCATACCTCTTTATTCTTGCTTGCAGACATCGTATTGCCTTTTGAAATAGTTTGAGTATCGCCCTTTATTTCACGCTTTCCACTTTCACGAAACTCCACAGGAACGTTGGCAATGTTATCAGTAAAGTGAATGCCTGAAGCGTCTTTCCATGAGTAAACCTCTGCCGCAATTAAAGGCTGGCAACAGAGCATTACCACCGAAAAGAGAATAGATGTAGAAAAGTATCGCACTGTCTATTTTAACTCCTGCCAAGCAAAACGGCGAAGGGCTGTTACAGCCCCACCCACTGTAGGAATATTATCCACAGCCTGATTATCATAGACCAAAATTACTTTCGTGGTTCCGTCTGATTCAGTAAAGGTGCCAAAGCCTGTAATAATAGCAGCATTGACGTAACCGGTTGCACCTGGAAAATGCCCTGTCTCCCACTCAAGCGGGCCGGGTGTATAGATAACACCGGACATATTATTGTGTTTATGAATATCAACCAGTCCACCTGCATAGATTTGGCCTGGTATATCTTTAAAGGCTGAATCCAGAAGTGCATATCCTGATGCATGAGCCGTAACACTGTAGTATGTATTTTGATTGGCTTGCAGATCGGTCGCATCCTTGGCCCTGGTGAATCCATTATCACTAATAATAGCACTTCCAGATTCACTGGTGTTGAATGGAGAGCCTTTGGGTCGAGTTCCATTACCGTGATTGTAGCCTGAACTTCCATCATCTGCAGTGGCTGCCAGAGCTGGCAGATTTGAGAAGATGCTGTTCCACTCCGCTGCAGTCAGATTCAATGCAGCAAATGAAACCTTCCAACCATGATAATAACCACTCGGAAACAGTGTGTGGAATGCGTCACCCTGATTCACACCAACAGCACAGTCCGCCACACCAATACAGATATTGTCGGTAAGGTTAGCTGGAAGAATGACAGGGTTGATCGGCCATGAGTTTGCATCGCTCTGTTTGGCTGTAGCACGCATCAGGCGGTAGTAGTAATCCAATCGGGTTTTGTAGGTGGTGTAGATAGCAGGCGCCCCACTGGTTGAGAGTACTTTGCCAGCACCCCCATCCGAATTTGGCATCATCTGATTGGCAGCCGTAACCAACGCATCAGCAGCCTGCATCTGCCCCTGTGAGTCGGTGCTGGAAGCTGGAATTCTTGATTCACTGATTGGGAACCAGCCACCGGTTGGAGAAGCGAGATTTACAGGTTCACTGCTCGATCCGACTGTAAGCGTGCCGCCTGCAGCTGTATTAAAAGCAACGGGTGAAGTGATCTCAGGAAGTGCAGGATTGATGTATTCAGCCACCTCCAGCTCCATGCGTGCATCCACGGCCTCAAAAGCATTAATCAGGCGTTCACCATCTGCCGGATCAAAAAATCCATCACCATCCATATCAATAAAAAAGTCAAAGAAGATCGAGCCATAGGCGATCAGTTTGGCACTGCTGCCAAGACCCCCATCAGAATCCAGTGTGGTGACAGAGCCATTGTAACTACCTGAATCGGTCAGGCTGTCTGTTGGGGATTGGGTGTCATAACCATGTACACTTGCCCCGCCCAATGCAGCACAGTTACCCAATGCTCCCTGATCATATACAGGATACATAACCCGGGTCATGCCAAACATCGGGATGCCATTGGCGATGTTGTATTCAAACTCTGCCATATTAATTCGACCTGTAACCGGGGCTGCTACACCCATGGCAGTACGAAGTGCCTCAGCCTTGGCTGCGTATTTTCCGTTTCCGGCATTGCCAGAGCCCTGATAGGTAAACTGCTCTGCCCCCCAACGATACGCATCCAGATCAAACAGATGCCCGTTTGGATTGCCTACCGGGAAATAAGTGACCTCATCAGTTTCGCCCAGAAGCGGTTCTTTCATTAAATTCTTTGGCAATTTATGGGGTGTGGCAGGCATGTTTACAGCCGGTGTGCTGTTATCCATGTTTCGAGTTGCTTCATCCACCCGCATGATGGTATCAGCCGTGGTAGTGCCATGGCCTGCATAGGCAATCATCGGCACACTATCAAAGCTGGTAATGGTGGTAGAGGAAGTTCCTTTACGGAAGTTTTTACCTTCACCGCCCAGGTTTGTGTTGGAGACCAGGGCAACACCGGATGGGTAAGAGGTCAGATCATACTCCGCCTGAGTTACCTCTAGCAGAATGTCATCACCGTTATGTATTTCTCCCGCTCTCCAGGTTACAGCTCTTCCATCCTCTGTCTTTCCGGCGAATGCAGTACCTGTTCCAGTTCGAGTGCCATCACACATATCCTGCCAGTTTCTATAAGCAGGCGCGTTGGTCATTGCACTTACACCTTGAAGCGTTGGAGCAACAACAACCGCCTGAAATTCGCGAATCAGACGACGGGAGTTGCCTGATCTTCCCAGTGAGTAGATCACAATGCCGCAATTAGCACATGCAGCAGTGTTTGGCGCTGTATAAGGGTAAGTAGGTTCGGTTTGGATCGTATAACTGGATGCCCATACGGCAACCTGCGGGGCACTACCTGTTGCCCAGTTGCTGCTGGCTGTTTCAACCATGGTCCCGGAATCTGTGATGTTATAAACACGTATGCCTGCTGTGGTTGAGATCAGGTTGTCTGAATCTGTTTTAGAGAAGGTGCCAGTAGCCAATGTTTCAAGATTTGCAAGTGATGTAGGGGTTAACGCATCAATATAGATACCTGATGCAGTAGCATCGTTGGTCACATCACTCGCAGTTGTTGTAAACTGGGTCTGACCGGCGCTTATATATGCCCAATAGGCATAATTTGCTTCCAGGCCGGATTTGGCAGCGGCAAGTGCTTGCTCTGTCTCTAATACGCTGGATGAAACTTTCATCTGTACGTTGGTTTTAAACCAGGCAGCTGTGCCGATAATGGTTAATATGGCAATGATAAGAATGGACGTAATTAATACGTAACCGCGCTCATGATTATTTTCTTGAGTGTTTAGTTGTCTGTTCATAATTAATCCACCACCGTCATTGGATAGACCTGAACATAGCGCCATACCCTTTTTCTTCTATCTGATGTTGTTCTTACGTCGACTCCCCTTACATCAAGAAAGGAGCCGTTTTTGTAGCCTGAATCAACAGCCAGTTCGATCAGAATTGTATAACCATTTACCGTTTGAGCAGTGCCGGATGGATCATTCACAGATAATGGGGTTAATGCTGCCGGTATGCCTGAATAACCGGCGCGTGAAGTAGTCCCATCCAGGAAGATATCAAAATGGGTTACATCTGTGAGCATATCATTGGCATGTGCCGAAGTTGTAGCACCCACTGTAGAGTCAGTCGTTGCCTCATTGTCATATCTTAAAACGTTGCCCGAATAAAAATATTTGCGCTGGGCACGACTGTTTGTTGTTCCATTGACAGTGTCCCATGCCCAGAAAGTCAGTGCTGTAGTTGGATTATTGCTGGTAATGGTAGGGTTTCCCGTAGGAGATGCGCTGACCGAGATGAGTGCCGAACGAAGGTCTTCAGAGATAAACCGCATGCTAAACTCAAGGTTTTGTACTGCATCAATGCGTTTACTTTGATATTTATATTCACTGTACTGTTGAATGAAGCTGGTTAGCAAGCCACCAAGTATTACAAGAGCGATAACCGTAACCACCAGAAGCTCCACGAGCGTGAAGCCTGACTCCCCTTTTTCAGGAACATTCATTTTCTTGTTCATTCCGACACCACCGCTGACCTGAGTGTGATTGTTTTAGCATTTCCTTTGTAATCCCAACTAAAAGTAACCGTGATAACGGTTGTTCCCTGTATCGTTGTTGTCGGGTTTAGTGAAACTGTAGATGTAACATTTGGCACTCCACCCATCTGGGCAGCCAGAGCGGTTTGAGCTGCTGTTTGCGTGTAACCAACGCCACCGGCTTTAACGGTTGCCGCCATGTTGTTCATAGCTGAATGGGCCAACCCGGTATAATCGATACGTTTCTCACTCTGAAAGCTGCTCTGTATATTGCCAATTAAAAGTGATCCTAATGCCAGCATTGAGATGGCAATAATGACCAGTGCAACCATAACCTCTATCAGGCTAAAACCATCCTGGTTTACATGGTGACTTTGAATCATGATAACACCCCGGATCCTGTACATGAGCCATACATGTATACGCCACCTGTGATTGCATTGACAATCAGATAACTGGTAACTGTTGAAGATGCAGATGATAGCTTTATCACTGATGCTGTCGCCGCTCCCAAAGAGGTGAAGGTTATTGCCTGAGAGGCGGTGGCGTCCGGAGTGCATGAACCAGAAGGAACTTTTTCGATATCTACACCGTCATAACTGTGTGAGTTTCCAAGTGCGTCGGTGATCGCATCATTAGTGAAATCGATAGTAACGGCCTGACTGACTCGTTGAGAGAGTGCTGTTAACCTGGCCTGATGCAGAATTGAAGAGATCTGATCGCGTGCTGAGGTTACAAGCGAATCACTTCGAAGGCTTTGGTAAGCGCCAATAGCAATTGTAAAAAGAATCGCAGTAATAGCAATTACAACCATCATTTCAATCAGTGTAAATCCGCGCATCCTACCACCTTTCCCTTCCCCGTTTAAAAGGAGCAATGGTTGTTGCTCTTCTACAGGTTATATCGTCGAAACATCATAACCCATTAACACTAATAGAATTTTAGAGCAATTGAACAGGAAAAATGTGATATACCTCACATTTGTGTTAAATAACGAAGCTCCGGATCTGCAGCGTCAGTTTTGATCTCGATGGAGATTGATTGGTTGGGAAGTGTAGCCGGGCTTCGTTCAGGCCACTCAATGATGGTGATCCACGGTGGTTGGAAATATTCGCGCACGCCCAGCATCTCAATCTCTTCGGTATCGTCAAGACGATACCAATCCATATGAGCTACTTTGCACGCATCACCATCATAGGTCTGAATCAGTGCAAATGTTGGGCTTGGCAGTGCTTCATCTTTCACACCCAACGCCCGCATCAATGCACGGGCAAACACACTTTTACCGGCTCCCAGTTCGCCGGAGAGAGCAACCACCTGCCCCGGCTGAATCTCTTCTGCCAGTTTCGTAGCGTAAGCGCAGGTTTCAGCCTCGTTCTCAAGACGTGTTTGGGTCATTTAAGGCTGTTAATTAAGGTTGCTAGCAAGGGCTTTAATCAGGTCATGCTTAGAGATCACCCCTTCAATCTTATCATTTTTGACCACCGGCAGGTGATGAACATTACCCTCACTCATTAGAGAGGCAATCTCATCAATTTTACTCTCAGGTGATACGGTTTTCACCTCTCTGGCCATCAGGTCCTCTGCCGTAAGCGCCTGCATCCGCTCCAGCTCCTGTTCAAAACGATCCTCGCCAATCGGGATCACCATATCAAAAATCGCCATAGCTGTAGGAATATGCAGGCTCGCCTGTTGGTCAATAAGATCAGACTCGGTGATGATGCCAAACAGATGTCGCTCCTCATCGACTACCAGCATACCGGTGACATCCTCAGCAGCAAAACGTCGGATAATCTCCTGAACAGGGGTATCGATTTCACAGTACGGGGCTTTGGAATTCATGATATCGAGTGCAGTAGTCATGGTCATCTCCCGGGCTTTGAATACGGTTGAACAATGCGAACCAACCTATACTTCTAGCATAGATCAGTTATGCCGGGCGGCAAGGCCACCCAGCTAATATTTTGGTTATGCTTTGTGATAAATCTCGCTGCCCTGCCGGGTGAACTCCTCAGACTGCTCAGCCATGCCGGTCTCGATCGCTTTCTCTGCATCATCGAACCCATGTTCTTTGGCATAATCACGCACATCCTGGGTGATTTTCATCGAGCAGAATTTCGGACCACACATGGAACAAAAATGAGCCACTTTGGCACTGTCTTTTGGTAGTGTTTCATCGTGATATGAGCGTGCTGTATCCGGATCGAGGCTCAGATTAAACTGATCTTCCCAACGGAACTCAAACCGGGATTTGGAGAGTGCATCATCACGCTGCTGCGCACCGGGATGCCCTTTAGCAAGATCGGCTGCGTGCGCAGATATTTTATAGGTGATCACACCTGTTTTAACATCATCTCTATTCGGCAGGCCAAGATGCTCTTTTGGCGTCACATAGCAGAGCATGGCACAGCCATACCAGCCGATCTGAGCCGCACCAATGCCTGAAGTGATATGATCATAACCGGGAGCAATATCAGTGGTCAACGGGCCAAGCGTGTAGAATGGCGCTTCATCGCAATATTCCAATTGCAGATCCATATTCTCTTTAATCATCTGCATCGGCACATGACCAGGCCCTTCAATCATCACCTGTACATCATGTTTCCAGGCAATTTGAGTCAGTTCACCGAGTGTTTTCAACTCGCCCAACTGCGCTTCATCATTGGCATCAGCAATGGAGCCGGGACGAAGACCATCACCGAGTGAGAATGAGACATCATAAGCTTTCATGATCTCACAGATATCTTCAAAATGGGTGTAGAGGAAGTTCTCTTTATGATGCGACAGGCACCACTTGGCCATGATCGAGCCACCACGGGAGACGATTCCGGCCAACCGTTTAGCTGTAAGTGGTACATAACGCAGCAATACACCGGAGTGGATAGTGAAGTAATCCACACCCTGCTCTGCCTGCTCAATCAGCGTGTCGCGGAAAATTTCCCAGGTCAGGTCTTCAGCAATGCCGTCCACCTTCTCCAGTGCCTGATAGATCGGAACGGTACCAATCGGTACGGCGGAGTTGCGGATAATCCATTCACGGGTCTCATGAATGTTTTTACCGGTTGAGAGATCCATGATGGTGTCTGAGCCCCAACGGGTCGCCCAGGTCATCTTTTCAACCTCCTCTTCAATCGATGAAGAGAGTGCGGAGTTACCAATGTTGCCGTTGATCTTCACCAGGAAGTTACGGCCAATAATCATAGGCTCCAGTTCGGGGTGGTTGATATTAGCAGGGATAATAGCACGACCACGAGCTACTTCATCGCGTACAAATTCCGGTGTGATCACATGCGGAATATTGGCACCAAAGGCTTCACCGGGATGCTGCTTGGTAATTTCACGAAGATGTTCACGTTTCTGATTTTCACGAATGGCAACATATTCCATTTCAGGCGTGATAATGCCCTGACGTGCATAGTGCATCTGGGATACATTTTTGCCGACTCGGGCTTTACGAGGCTGCTTCAGATGTTCAAAACGGAGGTGATCCAGTTTTTCATCATCACGACGTTCATTACCATATTTCGAAGAGAGGCCGGTAAGAAACGCAGTATCTTCACGCTCTTCGATCCAGGCTGTGCGTACATCCGGCAACCCTTTCTGCAGATCCAGCTCAACCTCTGGGTCTGTGTAAGGGCCTGATGTATCATAAACAAGAATCGAAGGATTCTCTTCAATGCCTTCAGAGGTGGTCGTTGGCGATAGCGAAATCTCACGCATAGGCACGCGAATGTCAGAGCGGGACCCTTCGATATAGACCTTTTTAGAATTTGGAAAAGGCTGCCTTGCATCTGTAGTAGCTACTGATGCCTGCGTGTTCGACTCTTTCATGAGACCTCCATAAAACTGAGGGCGGCATCATAACCGACCTGCCTCTTCATATACAGAGGAGCAGTGTAAGGTTTTTGTTCATCACTGATTTTTCAATGATATCTTAAGAGCAAGTGGACTCAGAAGCGTGGCAGCGCCCCTCTTCCGGCTGGAATGTTGCATGTGTAATGCCAAGGCCGGCTACACAGTCGTGTAGCTCCGGTAGCATAATGGGCCACCTGTTGATACTTTCGCAATCGATGTGGGCAGAGATTGCCAGCGCTCCACTGGGCAACTTCCAGACATGGACATGATGGATATCACAAACCCCTTCAACCAGACGTACCTTGACGCCAATCTCATCCAGATCGACTTCACTCGGCACGGCATCCATCAGTTCAACGGTGGTTTGTCGAATCAATCTCCACCCACCCCATGCCAGCAGTGCGCTAACAAGAAATGAGAGCAGTGGATCAATCAGCATCCAGCCGGTTAACAGGATGACAGCGCCACCTATCAGTGCAGCAACCGAACCGAGCGCATCACCCAGCACATGCCAGTAGGCAGCTTTTGTGTTGAGATCTTCTCCACCATGCAACCAACGAAGCACAATCAAGTTGATGATCAAACCGATAAACGCGACTGCAAGCATAATCGAGCCATCAACTTCAGGTGGGGAGACAATACGGCCTACTGCCTCCCAGACAATCCAGCCAGCCAGAAAACATAGTGAAAGCCCATTTACCTGGGCTGCAATGATTCTGGCGCGACCATAACCGTAGGTCATCCCTTTATTAGCCGGTCTTGAGGCTATATGAGCAGCAATAGACGCAATCGCAAGTGAAGCGACGTCAGAGACCATATGGCCAGCGTCAGCTAAAAGCGCCAGCGATCCGGAGATCAAGCCTCCAATGAGCTCAACAACTGCAAAGAGTGCGGTCAAAAACAGGGCAGCATTCAGATGACTGTGACTGGATGGATGATGACCGTGATGGTCGTGGTGATGGCCGCTCATATGGGTGAAAAAGTTATCTGTCTGCCAGATGAATAACAAGAGCCTTACAGAGTAGCCAATTCTTCTCTACAGTTGGGCTCAATGAAACAGTACGCGCTTAAACGTCTGCTTGGGATGATTCCACTTCTGATCGGCATCACCATCATCTCTTTCGGCATGATGCATCTGGCACCGGGTGAGCCGAGCGTGACTGGTGGCGACTTTAATCCCAAGGTCTCTGCAGAGGATATTGAGCGACTTCGTGCTCACTACGGCCTTGATAAGCCGCTTTATGAACAGTACTGGAACTGGTTGAAAAGATTAGCTATTTTAGATTTTGGAACATCCTTCTCATCGGATGGTCGACCGGTTCTCGATAAAGTAGTCGAACGCCTTCCCATCACCCTCTGGATCAACATTCTTGCCATGCTTCTGATACTGGTGATTGCCATTCCGATCGGTGTTGCATCCGCAGTACGCCAGAACTCATGGTTCGATCGTGGTATGACTATTTTTGTATTCATTGGCTTTGCCATCCCCTCCTTCTGGTTGGGGCTGCTGCTGATGATCGCACTGGGTGTGAATATGAATCTGTTACCGGTTTCAGGCATCCATGACTACAGCTGGCAGCAGATGGGCTTCTGGGAGCAGCAACTTGATCTGATGAAGCATCTGGTTCTACCTGTGTTTGTATCTGCAATCGGTGGATTGGCTGGTATGAGTCGTTTTATGCGTAGTGGCATGCTTGATATTATCCGCTCTGACTACGTCACCACTGCCCGTGCCATGGGTGTTTCAGAGCAGAGGATTCATTATCGTCTGGCACTTAAAAACGCACTTCTACCTATTATTACTCTGCTTGGGCTCTCAATTCCGGGCCTGATCGGCGGTTCGGTGATTGTGGAGCAGTTATTTTCAATACCCGGAATGGGTCTGCTCTTTTATGAAGCTGTACTGTCTCGTGACTACCCACTGGTGATGGGGATAACGGTCATTGGTGCCATATTGACCCTGATTGGCAATCTTCTGGCAGACCTCTCTTACGCCTGGGCTGATCCGAGAGTTCACCATGGTTCAGGCTCATGAAGATGAACTTTTTGAATCAACCGCTACTGTTTATCGGTGGAGTGATCGTTTCGGTGATTGTCCTCTCCGCGCTGCTGGCACCCTGGATAGCACCGTATGACCCTTCAATGATCAATGTGCGTGATATTCTACTTCCACCTTCTTGGGAACACTGGTGTGGCACCGATACGCTTGGTCGAGATGTGCTTTCGCGTATGCTCTATGGAGCACGTGTGTCGCTTGCAGTTGGTTTTGTGGCTGTGGGTATTTCTCTGCTGGTTGGCATCATTCTGGGGGCTCTTGCCGGCCATTATGGAGGCAAGACAGATGCGTTATTGATGCGAGTAACTGATATGGTGCTTTGTTTCCCCACCTTTTTTCTAATTCTTGCCGTGATCGCATTTCTGGAGCCCTCCATCTGGAACATCATGATCGTGATTGGCCTAACTTCATGGATGGGTGTCACCCGACTGGTTCGGGCAGAGTTTCTGTCGCTTCGCAAACGCGAATTCATCATGGCTGCGGAGAGTCTCGGAATATCTTCATTTCAACTGATATGGCGCTATATGCTACCCAATGCCATGGGGCCAGTGATTGTATCGGCTGTTCTGGGCATTGCCGGAGCTGTACTGGTAGAATCCGGCCTCTCCTTCCTAGGCTTGGGTGTTCAGCCTCCCGACCCTTCATGGGGCAACATGCTGACCGAAGGTAAGGATAATATTCAGATTGCATGGTGGCTTTCGCTTTATCCAGGCCTGGCTATTCTTATTACCGTATTGGGATATAACCTTCTTGGTGAAGGCTTGCGTGATCGCTATGACCCCAAAAGCAGTAGGCGGTAACCCATTTATGAACCAGGAAACTGATATTGAACACATGAGTTTGGCGCTGCAACAGGCTGAAATTGCTGCAGAAAACGGCGAAGTCCCTGTTGGGGCAGTGCTAATCACTGAAGATGGGCAGACATTTACCGCTCATAACGCCCCTATCGCCTCAAATGATGCATCAGCCCATGCTGAGATGCGCGTGATTCGCATGGCTTGTGAAGCTGTGGGCAACTACCGTCTGGGTGGCTCGACCCTCTATGTCACGCTTGAGCCTTGCAGTATGTGCGCCGGAGCTATCATCCATGCCCGGATTGGCCGGGTTGTTTTTGCTGCTACTGATCCTAAAACAGGTGCCGTGGAATCACTGTACCAGATGCTGAGTGACGACCGGCTTAACCATCAGCCAGAGGTGGTTGGTGGTCTTATGGCTGAGAAGTCTGGTGAACTGTTGAGATCATTCTTTAGGGCTCGGCGAAAAGGGTGACGCTATTTGGAATCACTCTTGCTTTATTCTCTGCTATAATCACATGTGGGAAGTATGCGACACATTTCTTGAGGTGAAATAGATGCTCTATCAGTCGATCAAAGAATATGTCTCCCGCACTGTTGTTAAGGTCACTTCCGATACCAGTGTTGTTGCTGCCATGCAGCTGATGAACGACTCTAAAATTACCAGTATTGTTGTCTGTGAAGATAAAAAAGCTGTTGGAATTCTGACAACCCGTGATCTGCTTACCCTGTTTAGCGATGAGAGATCGACTCTGGAGCGGCCTGTCTCAGAGGTGATGACCCATGAGATTATCACCTGCCTTGATGATATCACCCTTCTCGATGCCTTCGATATCATGACCAGCAACAATATTCGTCATATTCCTATTGTTGATGAGCACGCCCATCTCACCGGCATTGTCTCTGAAACAGACATCATGAGATCGCTTGGCTCTATCGATCTGATGCGATTGCAGACTATTGCAGAGATCATGCACTCACCCGTTACTACAGTGGGCACTAAAACGCCCCTTTCTCAGATTATGAAGATTTTCCAACGTGATAAGATCGGTAGCGTCGTTGTTGAAAAGAACGACCGATGTGTGGGAATCATCACCGAACGAGATATCCCTTCGCTGATCAGAAAAGAGGTCTCCACCTCCATTGAAGCTGAGAAGATCATGTCACATCCGCTGATTACCATCAACGGCGGGGCAACTTCGCAGGAGGCACTGCTTAAGATGAGTGGCTACGGCATCCATCATCTTGTCGTTACAAATGAGTCAGGTGTCATTGAAGGCATTGTCTCCCGCTCCAGCTTCTTTCATAACCTGACCCGTTACCTGATTCGCCAGTTGGTAAAGAGCGAAAGCAAACTTAAACAACTTCTTGGCAAGACAGAACAGGAGGTTGTCGAACATCAGCTTGTGGAGATGGGGAATTTCTACTTCTCAGCCATTAAGAAAGCCCCACATGGCGTCGTTGTGCATCAGAATGGAAAAATCGTCTACGTCAATGAGATGGCTATCAGCCTCTTTTGCAGGCAAGAAACAAAGACAAGCCTGATCGGCAGACCTTATCTGAGCTTTGTTCACCCGGACTCTTATCAGGATGCATTCAATAGAATCGAACAGCTCTATGACTCCGGTGGTGAAACGCCGTTTATCAATGAGAAACTATTGAGGAGTGATGGCAGTGAATTCATGGCTGAAACCTCATCGGTACAGATTCCCTATGATAGTGACTCGTCCATACTGGTAACGATTAAAGATATAACCGAAAAACTGCTGCTTGAGGAGCAACTGCTACATTCGCAAAAGCTTGAATCAATCGGCACACTCGTTGGAGGCATCGCGCATGATTTCAACAACATGCTGGCAGGCATCACTGGCAATGTGTTTCTTGCCAAGATGGCACTGTATGAGGGTGGCAATCCAACTGAAGAGCTTGAACACATAGAAAAACTGGGCTTTCATGCATCTGAGATGATTCAGCAACTGCTTGCTTTTGCACGTAAAAGCAGTATTGAGATGAAGCCGGTACCACTTGCACCCTTTATCAAAGAGACCATTAAACTTCACCGGACAGCCATTCCAGAAAACATCACTCTGGAGACCAATCTAACCTCCGAAATGATGCTGATTAACGGCGATGCAACCCAGCTTCAACAGGCCTTGATCAACCTGGTCAACAACGCCAGAGATGCGGTTTTTAAGGTGAAAAACCCAACGATTGTTATCAAGCTGGAGAAATACAAAGCAAGTAGAGAGTTTTTAGAGACTCATGATTATCAACGGCTTGATCAGGAGTTTGCACGATTAACCGTTTATGATAATGGCTATGGAATCCCTGAACAGAATCGAATTCACCTGTTTGAACCATTCTTCACTACAAAAGAGGTTGGTGAGGGGAGCGGTCTTGGCCTTGCCATGGTCTATGGCACCACTAAAACCCATAAGGGAGTTATCGAAGTGGAGAGTCAGGAGAATCGTTGCACGGCCTTCCATCTCTATTTTCCACTGATTAAAAAACCGGGTGAGAGTAGTGAGCCCCTCCCCTACACTGAGATAGAAAAAGGTAGTGGTGAAACCATTCTACTTGTAGATGATCAGGAAGAGATTCTGGAGGTTGGCAGAGAGGTGCTGGCTCGATTGGGCTACAAATCTTTAACTGCTTCCGATGGTGAAGAGGCTATCCGGATGGTCAAAGAGAGTCCGGAACATATCCATCTTGCCATTCTGGATCTGGTGATGCCGAAGGTTGGAGGTGTAGAGGCTTCTAAAGAGATTTTGAAGATCAGCCCTGGAACCAAAATCATGTTCTCAACAGGATACGACAGAGACGCAACGCTTAACGGTGATGATCTGGGTGAGGTGCTGAAAAAGCCATTCACGATTCCCAAGTTAAGCAGGGCAATCAAAGAGGCGCTTCAGCATTAATCTGCTCTATCGTTGGCTCAGTCAGGACTCAGTGGATTCAAAAGCAGGAGAGGCGTTGATCTAACCCGGAATATTGATTCCGAACAGCTCGGTTGCATTTTGTGTTGTGGCATCAGCAAGCTCTTCAACTGATACTCCTTTCACCTCGGCAATGCATTCGGCCACGTGTTTAACATAAGCCGGTTCATTGCGTTTTCCGCGATGTGGCACAGGTGCAAGAAATGGTGCGTCCGTCTCAATTAGCAGGCGATCCAGAGGGATCTGACGTGCTGCTTCACGTAGCTCATCGTTGCGTTTGAAGGTGACATTACCAGAGAAAGAGATCTGCATGCCCATATCCAGCGCCTCTTTAGCCACAGCCCAGTTTGATGAGAAGCAGTGCATGATTCCACCACACTCCCCTATCCTCTCTTGGCGCAGAATATTGATCGTTGCCTCATCCGCATCACGCATATGCACAATCACCGGTTTGGAGAGCTGCTTGGCGGCAGTGATATGGGTACGAAAACGGGTGTCCTGAACAGCGGGATCAACATGGTGACGGAAAAAATCCATGCCCGTCTCCCCGATTGCTACGCATCTGGGGTGATCTGCCAACTCACACAGCTGATCAACAGTCGGTTCCACGGCCACTTCATGGTTGGGGTGGATACCAACACTAAACCAGACATTCTCACGGGTTTCAGCCAGTCCCTTCAGTTGATCCAGATGATCCAGATCGACTGCTACAACAACACACCCTTCAACACCACTCTCAGCCATTCTGGTGAACACTTGATCTCGATCATCCTCATAATGAGAAAAATCGATATGACAGTGAGAGTCGAAAAGCAGCGCTTTAGCCATTCATGATCGCCTGAAGATGTTTCAATTGTACGTGGTGTAGATGTATTTCATGAGGATTGGAGAAAAGCGCAACGCCATCATGATCGGGCTCACCGAGTCCGGAGACCACAAGGTCAGCGCCGCTGAAGTCATGTAGCTCGGTGTAATCATTGACTGTGACAACACATTTAAGACCAGCAGCATTGGCAGATTTCCATCCGTTCTCAGAATCTTCCAGTGCAATCGTTGATTCGGCAGCGATGCCCAGTTGATCCAGTGCATAGGTGTAGATATCCGGTGCAGGCTTCTTGGCCGGCACGATATCTCCTGCAGCCAGAACTGCGAAGCGGTCAAACCACTCGCGGCCCAGTGAATGCTCAATTAGGGCATCGAGTGCAGATGGTGTTGTTGTGGTTGAAACACCCAGCGTAATGCCAGCTTCATAGGCTTCATCAAGCAGCCTGCGCACACCCGGACGAAGCGGGATGCGTCCTTCAGCAATCAGGCTCTGATAATGTTCTGTTTTGCGTGCATGCAAGCCGGCAATCTCTTCATAAGGCATATCCGGCATACCACCGCGTTCAATATCAAACTTGATACGCTCTTTGCCGCCGGTAACCGCCAGAAGCTCTCCATAGGTTGGCACATCCCAACTACGGTCATGGCCCGCCTCATCAAATGCCATGTTAAATGCAACACGGTGACCATCTCGCTCAGTATCAGCCAGCGTGCCATCTACATCCCAAAGAATACATTTAAGTTCAGCCATCATTCATCTCCTAAAAGGATGCCAAGCATCCGTTCAGTCCATCTGTGGACCAGCAAAATTATTCACATAAGCACATTGTTCTATCTTTCAACTCTCGCACTCTATCGACAAACACACTAAAATTCGCGCTATGGATACGACGACGATTCAGAGACCCGAAATCCAAACAGAAAAACCGCAGCTAAAAAAGCCGCCAATGTATAAGGTCATTATGTTAAATGATGATTATACACCGATGGAGTTTGTGGTTGACCTGCTCTGTAACCTGTTTAGAAAGTCTGATGATGAGGCATCACAGATTATGTTACGTATCCATCATGAGGGCCAGGCTGTCTGCGCCACCTACCCTAAGGATATTGCAGAGAGCAAAGTGGTTCAGGTAGAAAATCACTGTGAATCACAAGGGCATCCCCTCAAGTGTAGGATTGAGGCGGAGAACTTCGACTAACACCTTGGCAAGAGATATGCTGAGGATTGTGCTAAGACTTCAGAACTCCGGCTGGCTGACGATAGATATAGAATAAGGTGGCAAAATGGGAATATTGAGTGAAGACCTTGAGCAGTCGTTAAATGACATTTTCCGTGATGCACATGTGCGTCGCAGCGAATTTGTAACTGTTGAACACCTGCTGCTCGGCCTGCTTGATAACCCTGAATCGAGACAAGTCCTGCAAGGGCTGAATATCAATACCGATGAACTCCGCCATGAACTCAATAATTTCATTCAGGAGCACGTTACCACGCTTCCTGAGGGCGTTGGAGAGACCACTGCCAGTATCGGCCTTCAACGGGTCATTCAGCGTGCTGTGATGCATGTTCAGTCTGCCGGCAAGCATGAGGTGACTGGCTCACATGCACTGGTAGCCATCTTTTCTGAGAAAGATTCACATGCGGTCTACTATCTGAACAGCATGGGCGTAACCCGACTCGATGTTGTCACCTACATTTCGCATAGCATGGCAGATAGTGATAAAGAGTATCAGGAGCCAAGACCGGGAATCGGTGTTGATCAATCAGATTCACAGGCATCGCCTCTTAAACGCTACTGCGTTGATCTCATCGATCGCGCCAAAAAAGGGAAAATCGATCCGCTAATCGGGCGTAGTGAAGAGCTCTCCCGCTGTATGCACATTCTCTGTCGTAGAAGAAAGAACAACCCCCTTCTGGTCGGTGAAGCTGGTGTAGGTAAAACGGCTATTGCCGAAGGCCTGGCACTGAGAATTATCGATGAGGATGTTCCCGACATGCTGATGCATGGCAAGGTCTACTCGCTGGATATGGGCGCACTGCTTGCCGGGACCAAATATCGTGGCGATTTTGAGGAGCGGCTTAAAGCAGTATTGAGTGCTCTGGAGAGAGAGGATAATGCCATTCTCTTTATTGATGAGATTCATACTATTATTGGTGCAGGAGCAGCTAACGGAAGTGCAATGGATGCCTCAAATCTTCTGAAGCCTGCACTGGCCAATGGAGAGCTGCGCTGTGTAGGTGCTACCACCTATCAGGAGTATCGACGTGTTTTCGAAAAAGAGAGTGCCCTGGCCCGTCGTTTTCAAAAAGTCGATATCGATGAGCCATCTGTTGAGCATACCATCGATATTCTTCGCGGTCTGAAATCGCGTTTTGAAGAGCATCATGAGATCAAATATAGCCCGAAAGCCATTGAGACAGCGGCCAGGCTTGCTTCAAGATATGTAACCGACAGGAAACTGCCGGACTCTGCCATTGATGTACTGGATGAAGCAGGTGCTGCTATCCATTTGCTGCCGGATACAAAACGCAAAAAACAGCTCGGTATTCCTGACATTGAGGCAACCATCGCTCGAATGGCACGTATTCCTACACGACAGGTCTCTGCATCGGATAAAAAAGGGCTACGAAGCCTCGAACGCAATCTGAAACTTGCCGTATTCGGTCAGGATCATGCTATTGCCAAGCTGGCAGCCAGTATCAAGCTCTCCAGAGCCGGGCTAACCCAACCGGAGAAGCCGATTGGTAACTTCCTGTTTACCGGCCCTACCGGTGTAGGTAAAACCGAAGTCGCCAAACAGCTGGCTAGAATCATGGGCATAGAGATGATTCGTTTCGATATGTCGGAATATATGGAATCACATGCTGTTTCACGCCTGATCGGTGCACCTCCAGGCTATGTCGGATTCGAACAGGGTGGCCTGTTAACCGAAGCTGTTAACAAAACACCGCATGCGGTGCTTCTGCTGGATGAGATAGAGAAAGCACATCAGGATCTGTTCAACATTCTTCTGCAGGTGATGGATCACGGTCGTTTGACCGATAACAATGGCCGCTCTGCTGACTTCAGACACATTGTGCTGATCATGACCAGTAATGCAGGTGCATTTGAGATTCAACAAGGCACCATTGGCTTTAACCCCCGCCCCCGCATGGATGCCGATGAAGAGGCTATAAAGCGTCTCTTCACACCTGAATTCCGTAACCGCCTGGATGCCACCATTGGCTTCTCACCACTCGACAGGAACACTATTCTGCATGTGGTTGATAAGTTCCTTGTGGAGCTTGAGATACAGCTTGCAGAGAAAAAGGTTGAGTTGGAAGTCAGCAGTAAGGCAAAAACGTGGCTGGCAGACCATGGGCATGACCCACTGATGGGAGCACGACCAATGGCTCGCCTGATTCAGGACAAGCTCAAAAAACCTCTGGCCGACGCGATCCTCTTTGGTGATCTGCAAAAAGGCGGCGTAGCCAAAGTGGGCATGAAAGGTGCCGATATCACCGTTACTTATCCATCAACCGTCAGTTCATAACAGTTGTTTCATGTGAGACTCGATCTGTGACAGATTGTGCCGATGACAGAGCGACCCAGAGGTAAAAAACCTCCTAAAAACTATACCGACCCCTTTTTAAGCGACGATGAACAGCAGATATGCATGAAGCCGATTGGTGTTGTACATAGCCCGTTTAAAGAGCGTTATGCAGCACCCAGGCAACCCGCCTTGGGAGACAAGGTCACTGCAACCATTGAATTGAACAGCGGTGAAAATTTGGAGCAAGCTGTTAAAGATCTGGAGAGCTTCTCTCATATCTGGGTGATCTATTGGATGCATTTGAACAGGGGCTGGAATCCGACTGTCATCCCCCCAAGAGGCCCGAAAGAGCGTCGTGGTGTGCTTGCCACTCGTGCACCACATCGCCCCAACAGTATCGGCTTATCTGCTGTTAAACTGGTTAAAGTGAATGGCCGAGTGCTGGAGATTGAGACACTGGACATGCTTGACGGGACACCTGTACTGGATATCAAGCCCTACATCCCTTATGCCGACTCAATCTCGAATGCTTCTCACGGCTGGCTCGATGATGCAGGCTTAACAGCACCTTGACTTCACCCTCATAGCGCGAACAATCAACCACATATGCAATGTCCTAGTTGCGGCACTTGGTATGCCGATACTCAAGCCTTCTGTCTCTCCTGTGGAGACATCCTTGCCAAAGGCAACACTCCCGCAAAAATTGGCCACTATCGACTGATCAAACCGATCGGCCAGGGTGGTATGGGTATGGTTTTTCATGCTCATGATGAAGAGCTGGAGCGGGATGTTGCACTCAAGGTTCTGCATCAGCACCTGATTGATGATCCTAAACAGCTGGAACGGTTTCGACGTGAAGCACGAATGCATGGCCAGCTCAACCATGACAATATTATCAAGCTCCTCGATTCTCATGAACAGAATGAGAGCATCGCCCTGATTATGGAGCTGGTTGAAGGGTGTACGCTCAAAGAGTTTACAAAGTATCGTGGGGCACTGAGCCTCGGTGAAATCATCACGCTTTCCCAGAGCATTCTGTCCGGCCTTCAAATGGCTCATAAACAGAATGTAACCCACCGGGACATGAAACTGTCGAATGTGTTTCTTGAAGATAGTGGCGCCACCAAACTGATGGATTTCGGCCTTGCTAAAACCCAGCAGCGTGAAGATGATATTACCGCTGTGGGCACGGCTGTTGGCAGTTACTACTACATGGCGCCCGAGCAGATTGTAGGCAGTACGATCGATGCGCGAACTGATCTCTATGCATTTGGCATCATTCTTTACCGGCTGGCTACAGGAAAACTTCCATTCATCTCAACTGGTGGTGGTGAATTTGAGATTATGGAGAAGCAGGTTCGCCATAAACCGACACCTCCTGAAAGCATTAATTCCGAGGTCTCTGATGAGCTCTCTGCAGTGATCATGAATCTTCTGGAGAAGGATCCGGAGAGTCGCCCTAAAGATTGTGAAGCTACTCTGGAGATGATTAACAGCTTGGGTGACCCAGCTCCCCTATCGCTTGATACCTCAAAAGATCTGCCGCAGGTATCCAGCTTTTCCGAGCTTCATGATCAGCTGCAGGGAAACACAACTGACAAGAGCAGTGTGGAGCCCAAAAGCAGTGATAAACCTCAGCAAGAGGAGGCCTCACATACCCTACTGTGGGCATTTAAAGCCTCGCCTGAGGCGCCGGAGGAACCACCGCTTGACTTGCGTTCTCCACCGCCTATTAATATTGAGGTTTTGAAACGATTGCGAGGTGCCATTAATGACATTCCCCCTCTACCGGAGATATGGCATCGTATTCAGGCTATACTCAACGCACCCGATGCTTCACCGGCAGATCTGGCCAGAGAGGTTGAGCAGGACCCTCTGATTACAGCGCATGTGCTGAAGATATGTAACTCTGCTGCCTATGCTATGCCCGGCTCAAAACCGGTGACCAGCGCTGCTCTGGCGCTCACCCGCCTGGGCATGGACACCGCCCACGATCTGATACTACAGATGGTGGTTCCCGACTTTAGTGATAAACATGAATCAAATGACGAAGTTCGCCAGATCTGGTTTCACGGACAGGCTATATCACTTGTTGCAAGAACGCTGGCAGAGTACAGCCAGATTATTGAAGGGCGTTCCGCCAGTCTCTTCGGCATGCTTCACGATATTGGTAAGATGGTAATCCTGCATATTGAAGATGAAGAAAAACAGGAACTGTTACGCACAGCTATTGCTGCAGGCAGCCCGCCACTTCAGGCAGAATGGGAAATTCTGGGTTATACGCATATAGATGCAGGTATGATGTTGGCCCTTCACTGGCGACTTCCCCGGACCATTCATCGTTTTATCTATTACCACCATCACCCTGAGTGGCACGCTCCTGACACGTGGCCCTCTGACGTACAGGCTGTGATTATGCTGGTTCAGACCTCCCACCTCGTATTGGAGGCAATCTGTGAAGAGGATGAACATCTAGGCATCTGGTCATCAGGAAAGCGAACTCACATTCCGGAGACCGAATCATTCCTTCATAAGCCGCTTCAACTACCGCTGACCAGTGCTGGTGTCTATTCGCAGCTCAGTCAGGATATCTTTCATTTGAAGCTTAATTTCCCTGATCTTTTTCCGGTTGAGGAGTCCAGTTAGGCGCAGCTCTATACAGGCTTTCCGGCGTATCTAGATCAAAACTCATATCCAGAAGAGCTGTATTTAACTTAAGAAGATCTGCGTGATGCCTGGTCTCCTGTAGTACGTATTGTGAGCTCCACTGAATCTCTCTGAACAGCTCTCGGTGAGGCTTTTTCATGGCAATGAGATCATACCCCCCATCCTCAACCGGCCCGATCACCAGATCAAAGCTGTTAAGCAGTGCAGCAGCACGCGTTAGACGTGAACCGGGCATATGCGGTGAGTCAGTTCCCAGAAACAGAACAGAATCGCCTCCATCATCGAATGCAGTTTGCAACAATCGTGACATGCGATCTCCCAGGTTCCCCTCACCCTGATCAATCAGGCTGAGCTCGAACTGTTCGAAAAAAGGGTGGGAAATATCATCTGATGCAATCTGACAGTCAGAAAACATAGCTGATACATTGTTAATCACCGTTTTGGCCATAGAGCAGTGAAGTTGTGCTGCCTCTTCAGGCGTAAAAGCTGGTGTAAGCCTTGTTTTTACGCGACCTGCTACCGGAGCCTTGCACATGATGATAATACGCATCTAGCACTCCTCTCTAACGTGCATCACGATAGATTTTAACTAGATAGTCCGGAGAGCTTCCCATCCAGTAGAGAAGCCGTAGCTTCCACATCAGCAGAATGGTTCTGATGATACCATGCTGCTCCCAGCGACGACTTGAAGTTACGACTCTGTCACTTAGCGCTGCAACACTCCCCATCCGCTTCAACTGTTTGCTGAATTCAATATCTTCCATCAACGGTTGATGTGGAAAACCATTCAGTCGTTCAAAAACATCACGCCTGACAAACTGACACTGATCTCCCGTGTTGATACGCGATAGGCGTGAGCGAACATTGATCATCCATTCGATCACTCTAAATACAGCGTGTCTGCCTGAAAGCGAAATATCAAAGCGTCCTCCAACGATGGCAGTATCTGTCAAAGCTTCTTTAACCGCCGCAATATGACTTGAGCTTATCAATGTATCTGCATGAATAAAAAGGAGAATGCCGGACCGGCACTGTTCAGCGCCTCTGTTCATCTGAAGTGATCTTCCTGCCTCACTGGAGCACCATGAAAATCTGGCTTTGGATATCATCTCCCGAGTTCCATCGGTCGATCCGCCATCAACGAGCATCACCTCATCGGCATTCAGCTCGTTTAACATCTCAAGTAGATCAAGGAGCCGCTCCCGTTCATTCAACAGCGGGACAATTACGGCAATGGTCGGGCGTGCCAACGCCTACCCTTCAATGTCGAGCGGAACCCAGCCACTCCCTTCTGAGCGGAAGTTGGTCACCTGCCCCTGCCATGCTCTTCCGGCAACGGCAATAAGCCGCTCAGCCTGTGTGTAGAGGCGCACATCAAACTTAAATGTAGTGCCGTTGATCTCAACCTGGCTGGCCGGCACAAACCGCTGCATCACTGTCTCAGAAGTGTCCAGATCAGCAAAGCGTTTCCGGCTCATCGCTTTGCCAAGAAGCACCCCTTTGCCACCATGGCGGGCTGAGGGTTTAAATACCCACGATTTCCTCTCCTGCCATGCGGCATCAGGATCATACTCGGTCATCAGGTGTGTTTCCGGTACAATAGAGCGAATCAACGTAATCTCTTCACTACTGATTGCCCCTTCCAGCACCCCTTCATGCCACCAGTCAGACATGCGTGACTTATCACCCAGCAGTGCATAGCTGCGCGGGTGCGGATTAACCTGAACCTGACCTGTAAGATATGCCTTTTTAATATGGTCCATGGCAGAAGTTTCGAGATAAAAATCGGTATGCCTGTTGTAGATTGCATCAATGCGTCTGTCACCTGAATAGAGTCCATCCTCTTTCAATAGAAGCTGATCGGGCGTTGCAAGCAACACATCCCTGCCACTGCCGGTGAGCAACTCTGCATAAGCCTGCATTTCGGGGTACATATACTGCTGTTCAATATCTTCATCAACAATGGCAATGCATCTCCAGCCAGAGGGAAACATGCTCAGGACACGATCTTCAAAACTATCTTCCAGCTCAGCGATTTCAGGTTGCGGTAACCAGTCTCCACTACCGATATAGAGTCCACCTGCATTATTGTTGATCTCAATCAGTTTTGGGCCTTCAGGGGTCAGGTGAAAATCAAACCCCATCAAAATCCCGGGAACCTCCGGCATCACCCTGGCTGCTTCAGGCAGCAGCGACTCCATTCGATCAACATAGATCGAACTCTGTTTGAGGCGAAATACTGATTTTGCAAATGCAAACATCGCATCAAAATCGGCTTGAGGAATGGCAACGGGGGTATCAGAAGCAAGTGACATATTGAGCCGAGACTACATTAATAGATGGCAAGCTGTACAATGCCGCCATGCAGCAGAACCTCATTCAGTTACCAGCGATCAGACTCGATGCATTGAGTGAACTCATCCTGTCGTGGAATGTGCCGAAATTCCGTGCAAAACAGCTGCTTCAATGGCGTAACAAGGGCATTTTGAACCCTGATGAGATGCTCAATATCCCCGGCAACCTGAAAGAGCTTTTGAAATCCAATATCACCTGTGAACCGTTGCAGCTGGTTCAACGCCAGTGCTCTACAGACGGAACACGAAAATATCTCTTTAAACTGACATCAGGCAGGCTGAAAGGAAAAATGGTGGAGAGTGTGCTTATTCCGGATGAGAAGCGTGGCACGGTCTGCATCTCATCACAGGTGGGTTGTGTGCTGGATTGCCCCTTCTGTTACACCGGCACACAAGGCTTTGAAGGTAACCTGACGGCTGGTGAGATTGTTGCACAGGTTCTTGCTGTTAAACATGATCTACTAAACGAGCCGCTCACAGATGAATTGCACGGATCCGTGTCACATATTGTCTATATGGGTATGGGTGAACCGCTGGCAAATGAGGCAGGTGTTCATGAAAGTCTTGCGCTGTTAACGGATGAAGATGGTCTGAAGCTCTCAAAACGGCGCGTTACACTCTCCACTTCCGGACTGGTACCACAGATAGACAGGCTCGGTGAAGTTGCCACTGTAAACCTTGCTATCTCTCTTCACGCAGCAGAAAACGATCTTCGTGACGAGCTGGTCCCCATTAACCGTAAACATCCACTGGAAGAGCTACGCAAATGTCTGAATCGCTATCCTCTGGGCAAACAGCGCCACATCACACTGGAATATGTGATGTTAAATGGTGTGAATGATCGCGATGAGGATATTGAGCTGCTTGCCAGATTCGCAAACAGAGAGCGGGAACGCGTGAATCTGATCAGCTTTAATCCTTATCCGGGGAACAGTTACACAGGCTCTTCAAAGGAACACATGAACAAATTCGCAAAGCGGTTGATTTCTAAAGGGATTCGTGCCACTGTGAGGCGTTCAAGGGGTCAGGATATCATGGCCGCATGTGGTCAACTCAAAGCAGAAGGTAGTCCACAAAACAGGAAGTCTTGAAGAGGAGAAAACCGATGCCTACGGAGCGGACCGGTATTATTGGAGGCAGTGGCCTCTATGCGATAGATGGCATCGAGGTGCTTGATCGCCTCCAGATTGATACCCCATACGGCCCCCCTTCTGATGACCTGCTGCTTGCAAAAATCAATGGTCACGAAGTTGTTTTCCTTCCCCGTCATGGTGAAGGGCACCGGATTCCACCTCACAAGATTAACTACCGCGCCAATATCTACGCCATGAAACTTGCAGGCGTCACCAATATCATCTCCATATCTGCTGTAGGCTCACTACGTGAAGCCATTGTTCCCGGTCACTTTGTTCTGGTCGATCAGTTTGTTGATCGCACAAAAGATCGTGATTCAACCTTCTTCGATGGCCCGGTTGTTGCACATGTCTCTATGGCTGACCCGGTATGCAACACGATGCGCGAATCGCTTCTGAAAGCCTGCAGGGATTCAGATATCACCACCCATGAATCCGGAACCTACCTGGTAATGCAGGGGCCACAGTTCTCTACCCGTGCTGAATCAAACCTCTATCGTAGCTGGGGAATGGATGTGATCGGTATGACCAATATGCCCGAAGCCAAACTGGCTCGTGAAGCTGAGATCTGTTACACCACAGTTGCTATGAGCACCGATTACGACTGCTGGCACGAAGAGGAGGAGGATGTATCCGTCGATTCAATCATCGAGGTGATGCATGCCAATGTTGAGAAGGCTCAACGTATGCTTCACACCTACTTTGCTGAGAAACAACGTGATACAGCTCACTGTCAGTGCCACGCTGCACTGGATAGTGGCATCTTTGCTGACCTGAAGGCGCAGGATGATGTTGCGCTGCGTCCAATACATGCACTCGTGGAGCGTTTTCTGTGATTAAAAGTCCTCTCTGCAGACTCTCTGCTGTTATCTTCACAGCCATGCTTCTGGCCGGTTGTCAGAGCAGTGCACAAAAGCAGATATCAGAAGAGAAAGATCTGAATCGTGCCAAGCTTCACTATCAGATCGGTCTCGACGCCCTACACAAAAATCAGATGCCAAAAGCATTCGATGAGCTGATGAAAGCCGAAGCGATTAACCCCAATCATGCTGATATGCTTGATGCTCTGGGTTACGCATGGCGTTTGCGAGGCAACCTTAAAAAGTCCGAGAGTTACTATCTGCGTGCCATCCATGCGGGAGGCGGAGCATCAGCCCATACCAATTACGGCAGCCTGCTGCTGGAGATGAAGCGCTTTGAAGATGCAAAACTGCAGCTTGAAAAAGCACTTGAAGATCCCCGCTACAAGAATCAATTCGTAGCCTTTATTAATCTCGGTGATGCACAGCTGGGGTTGGGAGATCCTGATGCTGCCATTCTTTCCTACCGACAGGCTGGCGCATTGAATCCAAGACAGACGCTCTCCCGAATCAAAGAGGCTGAAGCCTATGTCTCCAATAAACGTTACAACTATGCTCAGGCTCTCTATGAAACAATCCTAAGAGAAAACAACCTCAACCGGGCTGCCCTTGAAGGTCTGATCAGGCTGTTAGCGCTTCGCAATGACAGTGGCGCAGCCAGAGGATACATTAAAGCCTATATTGAAAAATCCACATCCGAGCTTGATCGTGCATGGGCCACGGATGAACTGGACAAACTCCGCTAACCATGAGTGCTGAGATGCCCAAATGCCCTGAGAACGTGCAGGAGACATCCTCGCGTGAAGAGCTTCTGCTTGAGCTTGCCGGCTGCCTGAAACAGGCTCGAGAGGCACAGGAGCTAACACTTGAAGAGATAGTCCTGTCGCTGAAGCTGCGGGTTGTCTATCTGAAAGCACTGGAGTCTGGCGACTGGAGTGAGATGCCGGGTGAAGTCTATGCCATCGGTTTCTTGAAGCAGTATGCAAACTACCTAAATATTAATGTCAGTGAATCTGTAGAGCTGTTGAAAACAGGCGATTATACACTCACCAAACCGCTCACCTTCCCCGATCCACCGATCGCACCAAACAAGACCTGGGTGATCATTGCTGCTCTGGCATTTATTGTTCTCTTTATCCTCTTCAACCTCTTTGATGAGGGTAGTTCTGATCGGATTGCGCCTGCTCTTGAAACCTCAGATAGTGCAGTATCCAGCCCACCATCAACTGAAGTGGCTACAGAGCGTGAAACAGCTGTAGAGACAGCAGACAACGAGCCTAAAGCTGTTGCCGAAACACCCGAAGAGAGCGCTGTTGTTCATCAATATAGCCTCTCCGCAGTGGGTGCTGATGTCTGGCTTCAACTCTCATCACCTGATGAACCACCTGTTTTGATCAAAGAGGCACTGCTCAAACCGGGCGAGAGCATCAATATTGATCACACCTCACCATTTCTGCTGCTGACATGCGGTAATGCAGCCGCGCTGCAGGTTGAGATAGATGGCAGCCTTATCATTGCAGCCGGAAGCCTTGGTGAAGCTGAAAAAGTGCTTAGAAACTTCAAGCTCACTATCGAATAATTGCTTCGGGCAGATGGTATTTTGAAAGCCTCGTGATTCACTGTAGCCCCCAATTCAGCGCAGATAGATGCCTACACTGTAGTAGGTTTCAAAACAGAAACTGCAGGATCAATAGTGATCAACAAAAAAGCTCAAAATGAATATTGCAGAATTTTGCTCTTTTTGATGAGATTTAGGTAAAAACAGTGAAATCTTACAATAATCTTTCTCAAAAATGGCCCTGCAGGCCTCTTTTCGGCTTGGAAAAGTGTAAAAACTGATCGGATTTCCTTAGAAACAAACAAATCGAGCATATTTTTACAATAATCTTTTGCCTCTGTTTTCAACTCTTTGAATGTGATTAAGATCACACTGAAACCTTGTTTTTCGAGGCCCGCTGTTGCAGGATTTAGGAACATTTCACTAGGGAGATCGTTCATGAACACAGCAACATTGGAAGCCGCTCGTCGTAATATGGTCGAATACCAGATTCGGTGCTGCAAAGTGTTAGAGCCAGAATTGCTTGACATGATCGAGTCCCTGCCCCGTGAAGCCTACCTTCCTGAGAGCCTGCGCAGTCTGGCATACATGGAAGGGCATGTTCCCCTCCCCTGCGATCAGGAGATGCTAAGCCCGCTTCAGGAGGCGAGCATCATGGATAGCCTTGATCTGACCGGGTCAGAGCGTGTACTTGAGATCGGTGGCGGCACAGGATTCCTCACCACGATGCTTGCGATGCGCAGTGAAGAGGTTGTGAGCTGTGAAATTCATGAAGAGCTTGCCCAGCTCTGCAAAGCCAACCTGGAATCACACGGCGTAAGCAACGCTTCTGTGGTTCATGTCAACGCTATGAACGGTGATGCACTCGTCGCTGCAGGCGTAAGCGGAACATTCGACGTAATTGTGCTTGGTGCATCCCTTGAAGAGGTGCCTGCGCACATCAAAGCCCTGTTGAAAGAGAACGGTCAAATTGTTGCTTTCATTGGCAAAAACCCGGTGGTTTCACTGGTTCATATGAACGTTCAGGGCTCGGCCTGCACAAGGACTGCGCCGTTTGAGACCCTGCTTCAGGATATGGAAGGGCTACCGGAAAAACGCGAATTCGTTTTTTAAGCCATCACAACGTTTAACAACTGGCAGAAATTACCCCTCTCCTCCAAGCTTTCCACTATCGGTTTGATCCTGCTGACGTTAGGCTTTCGCCATGTCTGAAAAGAGCCTGAACCACACACCCGATTCCACCCGCCGTAAGCTGATCCTGAATGGATCGGCCACATTGGCCACACTCACCCTTGCACCTGCAGTAGCTCTCTCTGCAACCCGCTCTCAGCGGCAGCAGATGATTGAAAAACTGCAACAAGAGACAGGGCTTGATATCGGATTCATTGAGAAGACCATTAATCAGGCTGTGTATGATAAAAGTGTGATCAAACGGATCAAAACGCCGTATGAATCAAGAAGCTATGGTGAATACCGCCCCCTGTTTGTACACCAGCGGCTGGCGGATAAGGGATTAGCTTATCTGAAAGAGCACCGTGAAATCTTTGAACGCGCCCAGAAACGTTTTGGTGTGCAGCCGGAGATCATTGCTGCGATCCTTGGCATGGAGACGCGCTACGGTCACTACAAGGGCAAAGATCGTGTGCTGGATTCGCTCTACACGCTCGCTTCAGGCTACCCGCGACGGGCAAATTTTTTCCGTGGAGAGCTGGGTGCTCTACTGCTGCTCTGCCATGAAGAGAAGCTTGATCCGACCACGATCAAAGGCTCCTATGCGGGTGCTTTTGGTACTACACAATTTATCCCCTCATCCTTTCGCGGTTATGCCGTGGATGCAGATGGTGATGGAAAGCGGGACGTCTGGGATTCACCGGACGATATCATCAACAGTGTTGCCAACTACTTCGACAGGCATGGCTGGAGTGCAGATCGCCCTGTTGCCAAGTGGCTGGAAAAACTTCCCAGCAAGCTTCTGGTCAAGAAGATGCTTAAAGATGAGACCAAAAAGTGGCGCAAGCTGGGTGAGGTTCGCAAGCATGTTGACCTGGATCTTCCCGATGCATGGAAGGATGATGACAAGGTCGCACTGATTCAGCGCAAAACAGCTGACGGCAGACGTACCGCTCTGGTTCACTATAACTTTTACGTGATCACCCGCTGGAATCGATCCTATAACTACGCCATGGCGATCACCGAGCTGGCCAGCCTGTTGGGCTGCGACAGATGCGGCGTAGAGTAATAAGGAGGCCCTCTTGATCAGATCCCTGAACATCACCGTGATGATCGCAATGGCTGCACTGCTGCTGGCTGGTTGTGGTAAATCGCATGTGAACTACTCACCATCAAACAGTACCTACGACTCCGCTCCATCACCCTCTGCTTATAACTCAAAACGCACAGGCAGACTTCCAAGTGGCAATGGCGGCTATAAAAAGACCGGCAAACCCTACAAAATTGCAGGCAAGTGGTACTACCCGTTGCCAACAGCAGACGGCTACAATGAGACCGGTATCGCCTCATGGTATGGCACCAAATTCCACGGCAAACAGACCGCCAATGGTGAACGTTATGACATGTATGCGATGTCTGCCGCACACAAGACCCTGCCAATGCCGAGTATGGTACGCGTGACCAACCTCGATAATGGCCGCTCGGTTGTGGTTCGTGTGAATGATCGCGGTCCGTTTGTGAAAAGCCGAATTATTGATCTCTCTTATGCTGCTGCCAAAGAGCTTGCCTATGACAATGCCGGCACAGCTCCGGTTCGTGTTGAAGTGCTCGGTAACAGCTCAACCAGTACCAGAGCAGTAGCCAATAGCAGAACTGTTCAACCTTCCCCTGCTCAACGACCTCTCATACTTCCAAAGCCGAAAGCGGCAGTGGCAACAACTTCCAGACCGACTCCCGGAGCGATGTATATCCAGCTGGGTGCCTTCTCATCGCATATCAATGCCAAACAGCTGAAGGAGTCGCTGCAGAGCGATTACCCCTCGATTCAGGTCTATGCCAAAAACGGTGGTTATTCTGAGGTGTTCAGAGTCAGGATCGGTCCATTCTCCGATGTGAATCAAATCGAAGATATCGTGCTGTCGATTCAGGATCGCGGCTACGACAACGCTATTGTTGTTATTGAATGAGCATGGATTTATCACGCAGGCGAATCACCGCTTTTGGATCATCCAGAATTGCTGCTGATGCGCCTATCTTTGAAGATGTTCAGCTACTCTCCTCCAAACTGGCGCATTTCGGCTGGAATGGGATCACAGGAGGCCATCAGGGGATGATGGCGGCCTTTTCACAGGGTATCAGGCAAGGTGGTGGCCATGTGCGCGGTGTGACGCTTGAGTGCTTCCCTACTCCGCCCGACAACACACTCAGTGAAGAGATCAGGGCCAAAGACTTTTTTGATCGTATGCAGGTGATGATTGAGCAAACCGATGCCTATTTAGTGCTCCCCGGTGGACTTGGAACACTGGCAGAGCTGGCGATGAGCTGGGATCTTATGGCGATCAACGTGCTTGAGCCGAGACCGCTGATTCTTTACGGCGATATGTGGAGAGATATTCACGACCAGCTTCACAAAAGTCTGGTGATGAGTGTTGATCACGGCTTTGAGATGATGACGATATGTGAAACCCATGATGAGGTTCTCTCCGCCCTGAGCCAGACCTCATCCTGATGGAGCGTTTTCAGGACCATTCACTGACCGTACCTGAGCAGAGTGAGCGCATACCACTTGATCAGTTCATGGCCGACAACCTGATGCTATCCAAGCAACGAATTCGCCGCGCCATTCATGAAGGCGGTGTCTATCTCAACAGAAAACGCTGCAAGAACATCGGGCAACTCCTGCGTGGTGGTGAATCGCTACGTATTGTGATGCTTAATGATGAGACGCTGCTCCCCTTCTCAGAAGCGCAGCTTATCTGGCAGCAGCCTCCCTTCTACCTGATCCATAAACAGAGTGGCCAGTATGCTCAGGAGGCACTGCATCGCAGTCAGGGCACTCTGCCCGATGAGCTGGCTCAACATCTGAAGATTTCAACCAAACGGGGTGGAGAGCTGCGTCCGGTTCACCGGCTTGATCGTGACACCTCAGGGCTGATGCTCTTCTGCTCTGATCCAAAGCAGCTGGATCGAATGCAGAAGCTATGGCAGAGCCATGTTAAAAAATCATATCTGGCCGTGGTTGAGCCGGCGCCTGAGTGGGAGAAGCAACGGATCACACAGCCGATCGGAAAAAAGCGGGATAATCGTGGCTGCTACCATGTTGATAGCAGTGGCAGAGCCTGTGACACCGAAGCAGAGGTGATCGAACGGCGTGGTGAAAGAGCACTGATTCGACTTATTCCACATACAGGACGAACTCATCAATTGCGCATCCATCTTTCACACCTAGGATGCCCCATTCTTGGTGACAGCCGTTATGGCGGCAAAAAACACCAGCGATTGATGCTGCATGCAGAGAAGCTGCATATTGATCCACCTGCGTTAGATAAGAAGCAAGAGCAGCAGTGGATCGCAGAGCCGGAGGAGAATTGGCAATGGTAACAAAAGCGTGGCTACAACGAGTGCTGTTCACTCTCATGATGCTTATTCCCTTGACGGCATCGGCTGTTAATTGGCCGCAATCACCTGCCATTGAAGCCAAATCATGGGCGCTGATGGATGCCCGCTCGGGCCAGTTGCTAAGCAGTCACAATGAAAATGTTCAACTTCCGCCTGCCAGCCTGACCAAGATCATGACCCTCTATCTGGCATTTCAGGATATCAAACTGGGCCGTCTTGACCCCTCTGAACGTATTCCTGTGAGTAACAAGGCGTGGAAGATCGGTGGCAGCACCATGTTTCTTGAGCCCCGCATGAAACCAACCGTTAAAGAGGTGCTGCATGGTATCTCTACCCTTTCAGGCAACGATGCGTGTATAGCCATTGCAGAGCATATTGCAGGGTCGGAAGAGGCGTTTGTTATGCGTATGAATGAGACCGCCAGCGCGCTTGGTCTTACCCATACCCATTTTGTAAATGCAACAGGCTTCCCTGTTGAAGGGCACCACAGTTCAGCGCTCGATATGGTCAGACTTGGCGCAGCCCTGTGGCGTGATTTTCCTGAGCAGTACAAGCTGGTCAGTGAGAAGAGCTATACTTTTGATGGACGCACCCAGTGGAACAGAAACCGCCTGCTCTGGAGTATGCCTGAGTCTGATGGCATCAAAACTGGCCATACAGAAGATGCAGGCTGGTGTCTGGTCTCCTCTGCTGAGCGAAATAACACCCGCTTCGTATCGGCTGTGTTTGGCACAACATCCGACAAAGCCCGCCAGCAACAGTCACGTACGCTTCTACTGCATGGGTTTAGAAACTTTATCACTCTCAGGCCAGCTGAACGCGACATCCGCAGGCAGGCAGAAGTGTTTGAAGGCACCAGTGAGAGTGTATGGCTAAAACCATCCGCACCAATCTGGGTGACCATGCCGAGAGGCAATGAGAGTGCCCTCTCATTCAGACTCCGTTATGACTCACCACTAAAGGCTCCGATTATACAGGGTGACCGGATTGGAACCATTGATGCGGTTGTGCGTGATGGTGAGAATGAACAGATACTCTCCTCGGTTGCCATGGAAGCATCACAGAGTGTTGAACAGGCATCCTGGTTTGGACGTCAGTGGGACAGCCTGCGACTATGGTGGCGTAGCTCCAACAGTGAAGAGGCTGCACCAGAAGAGTGAAAAAGAGTCTCACGGCTTACGTTAACGGCCACTTCCTGCCGCTTGATGATGCGACGGTTCATATTGAAGATCGTGGTTTTCAATTTGCAGATGGTGTCTATGAAGTGATCGCCTGTCTGGGTGGAAACTTCCTTGATCTAAAACCCCATCTGGAACGTCTGGAACACTCATGCCGGGCGATTAGAATTGAACTCCCCTGCCATCTGAACGAACTGGAGTCACTGGTTCAGCAGAGCTATGAGAAAAATCCATTCTCCAATGCCATGATCTATATTCAGGTGACCCGTGGCGTGGCTCCGCGTTCACACCATGTCTCCGAATCGATGAACCCTTCGCTTATTATCACAGTTAGAGAGCTCCCGATTCCATCCCGTGAACAGCTGAGTGATGGTGCATCGGCAATCACGCTGAATGATTTCCGCTGGGGACGATGTGATATCAAATCAATAGCCCTACTGGCCAGCGTTATGGGCAAACAGGAAGCTGCAGCCAATGGTGTGGATGAGAGCTTCTGGCTTGATCAGGAAGGGCACCTGCTCGAAGGGTGTGCAACCAATGTGTTTGCCTTGATTGATGGCAAGCTTGTAACTCACCCGTTGAGCCATCACATCCTTGGTGGCATTACCCGAAAAATGGTGATTCGTGTAGCTGTAAAGGCGGGCATCAGCGTTGATGAGCGTCCGTGGAAGTTGAATGAAGCGGGGTTAACCGAGTGCATGATGAGCAGTACAACCAACGCCCTGCTTCCGGTCTGCAAAATTGATAAGCTGCCTGTTGGCAGTGGCAGCCCCGGCCCTGTTGCCAAACAGTTGAGAGCGTTGATGATTGATGAACTTGAGGCGTTGAGAAGCGCATGACTCAGCACAGACCCATAAAGGGCGTTCTTTTTGATATGGACGGCACACTGGTGGATGCCTTCCCGCCCATCATCAATGCACTGAACCAGACGCTTTCAGAATATGGTATGGATACAATGAGCCCAGCGGATATCAAACGCCATACCGGACGTGGCGATTGCGGTATGACCTCGCTGTTTGGTGAAAACAAAGAGAAAGCAACCATTAGATTTCTTCAGCTGCACGATGCCGACTATCTCAAACAGATCAAAACGATTGAGGGAGCCGAAGCGCTGCTCTCCTGGCTGCATGCCAACGAGGTCCCCACCGCGATTGTAACCAGTAAAGGGCAACATCGGGCAGAGGCCCAGATTGAGCTGCTTGGCTGGCAGAGCTATTTCCAGATCATCGTCGGCAAAATGGATGGCCGGGCTGAAAAACCGAGCCCCGAACCTGTTCTGATGGCGTGTAGATCGCTCGCTCTGAAGCCTTCTGAATCGGTCATGATCGGGGATGGAATAGCCGATATGAAGTCTGGCAGTACTGCTGGTGCGACAGCCGTTGGAATTGTCGACTCATTTTCAAAAAAAGAACTTGAAGATAGTGGCGCATCTATCTGTTTTAGTTCATTAATCGAGGTTAACACGTGGCTGAGAAACAAGATCGCCTGACACGGTTTCTACTACCTGAAGCGCATGCCCGTGGAGCCATCATTCGTGCAGAGAATATTATTGAGCGTGCCAATAAGCTGCATGGCTTCAGTGGTTCTCCCTCCGAGATGTTTGGAAAAGCACTGATTGCATCCATTCTGCTACTAAGTGTCAGCAAAGGTGGTATCCGTCAGGTTCTCCAGTTCGACTGTAATGATCAGGCCCAGGCTCCAATCAATCGTATTATGGCTGAAGCAAAAGCAGGTGCTGTGCGCGGTTTTCTTAGCTGGAGTGAAGATGGTCCACAGAGCAGAAGCCATCTGGATGCGGGTGTCTCGGCATGGATGGGCAAACCGATCAAAACTTCAGTGGTACGCGATCTGGGTATCGGACAGCCCTACATATCGACTATCGAGCACGACTCTGACTATATGGCAGACCATATTCTCCACTTCCTGCATCAATCTGCGCAGATTCAGAGTGACGTTATCATTCAGGGAGATATCGGCATTCTTCTAGAGGCGATGCCGGGATCTGATGAGGAGCACTGGTTCAAGGCCGTTGATGCCATGGCAAAAATATCTAACGAAGCACTGGAAACAGCTTCTATAGAAGAGATTTTGAATAGTTTTGATTCACTTGGCTGTAAAATAGTTGGTGAAGATGAATATGCATACCGATGTGACTGCAAACCTGAAACCATGATTGCTGCCCTGTTGACGATACCTAACGAGCAACTTCAGGAGCTACTCGATGAGCATGGTGAAGTAACCCTCTCGTGCCAGTATTGTAATAACAGCTATAAAGTAGACCCCAAAGCTATTGAAAAATAGTTGAGCCTTTGCTACTGTACTAACGCTTTTAGTGCATGGTGGAGGGAACCACATGGTAAAAGGTCAGGAAGACAACCAACAGCACCCCCGAATATCTGATAGCAAGATCAAGAAGATGAATATGCTTGGTCAACTCTCATTTGGGATTGCACACGATATCCGAAACTCTCTTCAGATTATTCGAAGTTGCTCGATGATGATTCGAAGATACTCCAATGACCCCTACCTTGAGAAAAATGTGAATGCCATTGATGCAGTAGTTGATAATACAGCACAGATGCTTGAGCGACTGCTCTCATTCTCCAACAAGCCACACAACCTCACCGAAGAGCTTGACCTCTCTACCACTATTGATGAGATCATTGGGCTGGCAGCGCTTTTAGTGGCACCCAATGTTAAAATACAGTATGACAGGCCCGACAAGCCAATGATGGTAATAGCTGATATCACCGAGATTACACAGGCGATGTTGAATCTGGTCAAAAACGCTTCGGATGCTATTGAAAAGAGCGGAGATTCTGGAATTATCACCATCTCACTGAATGACTGCTTCCCCTGGATAGAGCTAAAAGTGGCCGATAACGGCCCCGGCATCGAAAAAAAATATCTAGACAGCATCTTTAATCCGCTGTTTACCACCAAGGATGATGGCACCGGCATTGGCCTTGCCAATGTACATGCCACCATTGATAGCCATGGTGGTACTATTTCAGTTAATAGCCGGTTTGGGGAAGGTACCGAGTTCACCATCATGCTCCCCAACAAGGTCTGAACCGACCTGCCTGACTACCGGGAAAGCAAAAAAAGAGCGACCCCTAAGGGCCGCTCTTCAAACTGACAACTTACGGATTAAAGCTTATCAGCTTCAGAAGCGAGGTAAGAGGCCACACCATCTGCATCCGGAGTCATGCCCTTATCACCCTTATTCCAGCCAGCAGGGCAGACTTCGCCGTGCTCTTCAGTGAACTGCAGTGTATCTACCATACGCAGCATCTCATCAATGTTACGGCCTAGTGGCAGGTTGTTTACTACCTGATGCTGTACGGTGCCATCCTTATCGATCAGAAATGAGCCACGCAGTGCAACAGTGCCACCCAACAGATGAAACAGATCACCAGCCTCATCTTCTACAGTTGTATTATCGATCAATACATCATAATCAGCAGCGATCTTCTTGCTCAGATCTGCAACCAGCGGATAAGCAACATTGCCAATACCACCCTGATCAACAGGTGTGTTACGCCATGCAGCATGGGTAAACTGTGAATCAACAGAGACACCAATCACCTGAACACCCTTAGCTTCAAAATCTTTGATACGGTGATCAAATGCGATCAACTCACTTGGACATACAAAGGTGAAGTCCAGTGGATAGAAAAAGAGGACTACATGTTTGCCCTTGTAGTCAGACAGGGAAAAACTTTCATTAATAGAACCATCCGCCATAACAGCTGCTGCTGTAAAATCGGGTGCTTCCTTACCAACCAATACGCTCATCTCATTCTCCTTAAAAAAACTAAACTGTTCTATGTCAGCAAGCTTAGCAGAGGTGAGCCGCTTCGCTACCCTATTTCCATCAGGGCTTTTCTGTATCGGGCAGTCCGACAAACTCAATAAAGATATGTTTTGCCTGCGGTGCCCCCTCGGCCACCTCATCCTCCAACGAACGCCGAATCATGTCGATACGCTTCATAAAGTGAACTGCCTGTTCAATCTCTGAGGGGCTCATGTCTGCGAACAGCTCCTCTTCCCGAAGCTCCAGTTCTGCCATGAGCACGCTCTCATCCGGTGAGATGACGATACTATTAACTCGTTGCAAGCGTTGAATACGCTCATCACCCTCCCATATATCTGTGACAACCATGTCCATATTCGGATCAGCCGCATTGATCAGGAATTTTTTATTCACAGAAGCCAGGAAAAAAGCGAGGAATCCCATCAACACACCAATGGCCAGTGCAGCAATACCATCAAA
>Ga0316187_10000104_pt1 | contig 51966 bp, 41 predicted proteins | sample CroRivburrow1_MG_FD_204927 | JGI IMG/M metagenome (GOLD analysis project Ga0316187, IMG submission 204927) | Coastal sediment microbial communities from Maine, United States - Cross River worm burrow 1 | ecosystem: Environmental > Aquatic > Marine > Coastal > Sediment | place: USA: Maine...
GGGTACTGACCGCGATAAGCGTACCCTAACCATCGCGCCGAAGGCCGGCGGCGCTCCTACACAACACCGCACCCTGTAGGAGCGGTCTCCTGACCGCGATAGCGTACCCTAACCATCGCGCCGAAGGCCGGCGCTCCTACAAACACCGCACCCTGTAGGAGCGGTCTCTTTATGCCCGACGGGTTGACGGGTACTGGCCGCGATAGCGTACCCTGACAATCACGCTGCCAGCGGTGGTGTACGCTCCAGCACTTCAAACGCATCATGGCGGATATTATTCTTCGCCATTTCCTCGCGCAACATGTCCTCGTTGACTATGCCTTTGTCGATACATTCGCGTAACAGGCCGAAAAAGAAATACTCCTGATTGCGATCCGGGTGCTGACCATACTTGCCGGCAAAGCCATAGTCGCCGAACAGCGCACGCCGGGCACGGCGAATCCAGTGTTTGGGCGGAAACAGGCGGAAGGTATCGGCTGCACGGTAATCCACCGGCAGTCCTGTTTTCCAGGGCTGGTGCTTGCGTTTGGTGGTATGCAGCATTTTGGTCTGGTTGGTCAGATGGTCAAAGTCATTCCACTCCGGTTCGAAAAAACCGATAGTGTCGGGGTCTTCATATTTCAGGCACACCCACTTCATGTAGTCGCGCTCGTTAGTGAACATGGCGTTGAACTGTTCCTCGAACTTCCAGTGCGTGAGCTTTGTGTTATCCATCAACATGACACTGGTTGCGAGGCAGCCGCGCCTGCCCTTGGCGCCTGACTTCGGACGGCACATGATGGCTTTGCCCTGCATATCGCGGGACAGCAGGTCCCAGATATCCGCCAGCGCGAAGACATCCGGATCGATGACCACCGAGCGGCCCTGGTAGTTCATCAGCTGGGGCGGCAGAAAACGCGTGGGCGTAAACGACTGCAGATCATCCCTCACCCATACCCGTTTACCGCCGTCGCGCAGGTAGGTATTCCCTTCCTGGGCGCGCAGAAACGGGTAGTCGTCATAGTTCATGATACGGATATCGAACCGGTCGTTGTGTCTGGAGTTGCGGCGCAACGCGTAGCGGGCGACAAGTGCGCCGAGATACTGTTTGTCGTTGGCCTGAATAAATACGCAGTAGTCCACGCCTGGATCCTCTCTGGCAATAGTCTTATTCTAAACTGCACCCGGCGTTTTACCAACACAGGCCGGGTACTGAGTCTGGTCAATGTCGATCGCATGCCGCAGAATAGCACCCCCGCGAGGCGGGTTTGTTTTTTGCAAGGATTTACCGGCGTTGGCAAAACTCTTTCTGGGCGGCAAACACACCGAATGGTCACCCCGCCTGCTGCGCATTCTGTGGACACTCGAAGCAGGAATAGTCGGGCTGGCCGGTGCACTGGCACGCCTGTTGCCCCCGGACATGGCCTCTGCAACAGGGCGCGGACTGCTGTCCAGACTGGGACCCCGGCTGGATAAAACTCGCCATATGCGGCGCAACCTGAAGATCGCCTTCCCCGAAAAAGACGCAGCGGAAAGCGACCGCCTGGTGCGCGCCATGTGGGGAAATCTCGGCTCGGTGCTAACTGAATATCCGCACCTCGGCCGGATCTGCAAATCCGGTCCCGGGCAACGACTCGACTACGTGATAGAAGGCAATCCGGAAGTCTTCCGGCAAACCGGCAAGCCAGCGGTATTTGTCACCGCGCACCTTGCAAACTGGGAACTCGCCGCTGGTGCAGTTGTGCAGCAGGGCGTGCCACTGAGTGTGGTCTATACCAAAATGCAGAACCCCGCGATGGACCGGCTGCTGTACAGGGCCCGTCAATCGCTTGGTTGCGGGCTGGTGGAACGGGACAATGCCGCGCGCGAGCTGCTGCGTTGTCTGAAAAAAGGCACATCGGTCGGCTTGCTGGTGGACCAGCGCGTTGATGCGGGGGAACCGGTACCCTTTTTTGGTCGCGACATGTTGACCTCAACCACCCCTGCCCAGCTGGCGCTGCGCTTTGACTGCGAACTGATTCCGATCCAGATCCAGCGCCTGCACGGCGCGCGTTACCGTGTAACCTTCCACAAGCCGGTAGTCGCCGATGACGACAACGCCGAAAATGCCGAGAAAATCCTGCAAATGACGCGCAAGATCAATACCTTGTTCGAATCCTGGATCCGCGAACGACCCTCTGAGTGGATGTGTACCAAGCGCCGCTGGCCCAAGGACCGGCAGAACCCGGATGATGCCTGACCACTTTAGATGTCGAAAACACTATATAATGCGCCGCCGTAGAGGCCTTTCCCGGACACAGCAAGTGATATTCACCGACAGAGACAACGCAAGAAAAGCACTGATTATCGGCCCCACCGCCATCCTGCCGCGGCCACTGCGGGTGTCCGTGCGCAGGAAACTGCTGGGCAATCTGGAAGTCGATATTGCGCGACGTTCCCGACTAATTATTATTGCGCACCCCAAGAGCGGCAACACCTGGCTCAAGGTCATGCTTACCCGCCTGTACAGCATCCGCCACGGCATTGCACCGGAAGACTTTGCCAGCTACCCGGCCCTCGCCGATCGCAACCCGGACATCCCGCGTTTTGCCGCCACCAATGGCTGGTACAGTTATGAGCGCGCCGTGGGCGATCTGTTGATACCGGAAGCCCCGGACTCGGAGCTCAAACACAAGCCGGTGGTGCTGCTGGCACGCAACCCGCTTGATATTGCGGTGTCGTGGTTTTTCCAGTTCACCAAGCGGCAATCAGCGCACAAGCAGGAGCTGATCAATGCCGGCATCGAGCATCCAGTTGACCGCGCAAAGATCGAGATGTGGGATTTTGTACGCCACAGCGATATCGGCCTGCCATCACTGATCGATTTCCTGAATTACTGGGAACGCAATCTGGCCGCTCTGGATAACACCCTGCTCACCAGCTACGAAGCACTGCGCGCGGATCCGGGTGCTGTGCTAAAACAGATTACCACCCTGATGGGTGACAGCTTCACGGATGAAGAGATTCAGACAGCCGTCGACTTCGGCTCCTTCGACAACCTGCGCAAGCTGGAAAGCGAGGGCTTCTTCCGCTCCGGCGGCCTCACCCTGCGCAACCCCAAAGACCCGGAGAGTTTCAAGGTGCGCCGTGCCAAGGTCGGTGGCTACCGCGATTACTTCAGCGCCGAACAGGCCGACGAGCTCGAAGAACTGGTGCGTAAAAACCTCTCTCCGGCACTCGGTTACAACGACAGCTCGTCTGCGCAGACCAACAGTGCCGCCGTCTGAGACACAGCCCCGTATCTGGTTACTGCTGGGCGACAAGAAAGGCGACAACGGCCAGGTGGAAACCATTGCCGAGGCACTGGAATCGACACTCGGCTGGCACTGTGAACTGAAACGCATCAAGGTACTCGAACCTTTCGTATTCGGCAAAGCGAAAGTCGGACCGACGCTCTACCATATCGACCGTGAACTGAGCGCCCCGCTGCAAGCTCCCTGGCCGGACCTGGTAATCACTGTCGGCCGCAGCCCCGCCAACGTCGCCCTGTGGGTGCAGCAACAGTCAGGCGGGCACAGCAAAATCGTGCTGGTCGGCAAACCTTCCGGCATGATGGAGCGCTTCGAGCTCATTGTGATCAGCACCGAAATCCTGCTCGCGCCCTACCCCAATGTGCAGCGCATATCGATGCCACTGATGCGCATCGACGAAGCAGCCGTGCACAAAGCTGCAGACACATGGACAGCGAAGTTCGCTGAACTGCCACGCCCGCTGGTCGCTATCATGGTAGGTGGCCCCACCAATCCGTTTATCTACAACGCCGCCGTCACTGACAGACTGATTGATGCTGCGAACACGGTCTGCGCCGAAGGTGGAACACCCTACATAACGACCAGCCGCCGCACCCCGGCAGCTGTTGTGGATAAACTGAAAACCGGGTTACCCGAACAGGCACAGCTGTTCGCCTGGTCGATGGAGGCCAGCGACAACCCTTACATGGGACTGCTGGGACTCGCCGACCGCTTTATCGTGACTGGCGACAGCATCTCCATGATGGTCGAGGTAACACGCCTGGGTAAACCGCTGGAGATACTGCCACTGCCCTGCGGTTTGCTCGGCAGCCTGGACCAGCTACGCCGCTCGCTGGCGCGCTGGCTGTTCAACCCGGGCTGTGGTAGCTGGCAGGACAGGCTGCGCGCACGCTTGGCGCGACTGGTGTACCACTCGCGATTCATTCGCCATACTCGTCACTATCCAGGCTTCCACCAGAAACTGGTTGACCTGGAGCTGGCCACCTGGTTTGGCGAACCATCGCGTACTCCAACGGGACGGTACCCCGACGATGTCAGCGACGTGGTCAACCGTATCCAGTCTTTGTTACCGAACCAGCCGGCCATTCAACGGGTTGTTGATATAGCGCAGTAACTCCGGGGTTAATTCAAGAGCTACGCTACCGCCAACAAAATTTCCGTGTGATAATGCGAACCAATCCGGTGCAGCCGAGGACTAAATTCGGAAACCGGTCTCCCGCAGGACAATAAAGAATGGCAATTCTGGACCTGACAAATTTCGAAAATGCACCTCTCGAACATGATCCGTTTGACTTCGTTGCCGCGCAGGGCGTTATGAGCCCGGATACTATTGAGGCGCTGAACAGGGACTACCCGGACATCGAGCTACCCGCGAATTACGATCCTGGAAATCTGGACTTCGGACCCAGCTTCCAGCAACTGCTCGATGAACTCAACAGCGCCGAATTCGACTCCGTTATCGAAAGCAAATTCGGTATCGACCTGGACGGGACAGAGAAAACCATCACCGTGCGCAAGTACTCGGAAAAAAGCGACGGCAATATCCACACCGATCACTGGAGCAAGGTCATCACTGTGCTGATCTATTTCAACCCGGAGTGGAACCAGGAAGGTGGCAGGCTGCGTTTCCTGCGTTCGAAGGATGACATCGAAAATTACGCTGCGGAAATTACCCCCGTCGGCGGTAACATGCTGGCTTTCCGGCGCTGCAATAAATCCTTTCATGGCTACAAACGCTTCAAGGGCGAGCGCCGCATGGTGCAGGTCAACTGGGTAAAGTCCAGCCGCTTCGCCTGGTATGCACAGCAGCTTGCACGTTTCGGCACCCACACCGGCAAGCGTTTGTTGCGCATGACACAGGGGTCGTGACAGTATCCGTCTACGCCCCGGTATCCGCCCCTGATCAATGAGTTCCTTACCCACGCACCGACTGTGCCTCGCATCACCGGTTTTCTATCCGACCTACGGCGGTTCCCAAAGACGCTTTATGAGTTACCTGCCGGGCCTGCGCGAACGACAACTGGACGTCCGCGTATACACAGGCACGCCCAACGCAAAAGAAATGTCTGCCGAAGAAGCCGCACTGTGGAGCGATTGCCCGACAGGCGAGTTCATGCCCACCACCGAGGTCTCGGGTATACCGGTGCATCGCGTCAAACTGCCCGATAACAAGGGCAAGCAGCGCACACAAACCTACAATGACAGGTTACTGGAATATTGCAGTAACCCGGAATACCGCCCCGATGTCATACAGATGGTCGGGCCACTCAAGCCAATGTCCATCCCGTTACTCAGGCGACTACGCGACATGCATATCCCGCTACTGTATGCCGTTACCATCGCGCCACCCGAGCCGAGCCGGAAAAAATGGTTCAAGCGCTCCCACTCCAGGGGCGATGAGGTAGAACTTTTCAACCTGCTGGACTGCATTGTCACCAACAACGCACCGCTGCGTGACTTTGTGCAAGCCACCGGCGTCAAAACGCGCGTCGAGGTCATCGCAAACGGTGTCGACCTGAAGCGCTTTTACCCGGCACAAACTGCAGAGGATAGAAACCCGCTACGAGAGCAGCTCGGTATTGGCGCAAACGACATCATGATCACCACCATCGGCGGTATCAGCCCGCGCAAAGGCAGCGACCTGATCCTCGATGCCTGGGCACGCCTTGCCCCCGAATTCCCCAACATTCACCTGGTACTGATTGGTCCGCGCAAGGACCTTGAACAATCCAAGTTGAAGGGATTCAGGCGCAGAATGGAAAAAACGATCAGGCAATCGGGCGCGCCCGAACGCGTGCATTTCACCGGTCTTTGTGAAAACGTCGAGGCGTACCAGCGCGCATCCGACATCTTTGTCTTACCGTCAGAACGCGAGGGCATGCCCAACGCGGTACTCGAAGCCATGGCCACGCGGGTACCGGTCATCATGACACCGTACAAGGGGCTGTGCAGCGACATGGGAACACCGGGGACCCATTTCCTGCTCAGCGAACGCACTGTTGATGCGCTGTCATCGGCACTGCGTCAGCTGCTGGAAAATCCGGCACAACGATCGGAAATTGCCAGCCAGGGATACGACTGGGTCAGGCAGACCCTGAGTCTCGACAAGAGCCTGGACCGGTACGCCGCGCTTTATCATGAACTGGCCGGAACAGGCGGCTGTTGATTTAAGCCGGGTAAAAAAACTCATGCTGCGGCCGGGATTCGCCCGGCAACTACCGACCGGATATAATTTTCATCAGAAGCAATTGAAATTTCTGGAAGTTTCCTGTTTTTCTCCTAAAGTACACTATACTTTTCCCGCTATATTAACTAATGTCCTGTCATGCTATTAGACATTAGGAACAAGAACTAATACATTGTTATTTAATGTATTACGGAGAATCCAGTGGGCATTACCATATCTGCAACCGGTAGATATACGCTGCTGTGCTACGGCATACCGGCACTACTCATTGGACTGATACTTTATGCCCTGCCGGCGCAGTCTGCCGACACACCGCCACAGACTAACGACACCGAGCTGGTCATGGGCATTTTCCCGCGTCGCGCAGCCGATGTGACAGAGAAGCTGTTCACCCCGCTTGCGGCCTACCTGTCCCGGCAACTGGGACGCCCGATACGGCTGGAAACCACGCACAATTTTGTCTCGTTCTGGGACAATGTCGACAGGCAGCGCTATGACATCGTGCACTTCAACCAGTATCACTACGTGCGTTCCCACAAAACCCGTGGGTACCGCGTCATTCTTAAAAACGAAGAGATGAACCGTTCCACCATCGCAGCCAGCCTTTTCGTCCACAAGGACAGCGGCATAAATTCGATCATGGATCTGAAAGGCCGGAAAATCGTTTTTGGTGGTGGCAAAACCGCCATGATGAGCTACATCACCGCGAGCCACCTGCTCGAGGCAGGTGGACTGCACAAAGGCGACTATGTCACTACGTTCGCTATTAACCCGATGCGGGCCGTTATTGCCGTCTATTACCGGCAGGCCGCCGCCGCCGGGGCCGGAGATATTGTGAAACTGCTGCCCAGTGTCCGGCAGGAAATCGACGTCTCGGAACTGAAAATGCTGGCGACCGGCCAACCCATGGCCCATCTGCCCTGGGCAGTGAAACAGGACATGAGCCAGCAAACCTTGAGGCGTATACAGGCCATTCTTTCACGGGCAGCGGAAACACCGCCTGGCAGGAAAGCACTGGCGACAGCACAGCTTACCAATCTAAACATCGCCTCGGACACCGAGTATGACCCACACCGGGAAATCATCCGCCTGGTACTTGGAGAAAACTACTGATGCCCGCCTTTAAGGACAGGTTCCATTCTGCCCTGCCCGGTTTTCAGAGCCTGCACGGACGCTACCTGTATCTCGCTGTGCTGTTCATCCTGATGCTCGGGGGCAGCGCAATCTATGGCTGGCGGTATGTCGAAAGTGTCTCGAAGCAGAATATCGACAATATCAAGGACAGAGCCGAGGCTGCGAATTCCGTCAACGATATCGCCGAGCAGATCCGGGTACTGGAAATTGCGCTGGAACGCCTGATCGTGCTTCCCGATGGCGATAATATCTACAATGTGCACAGCGCTCTGGAACTCGAGGATGCGGCACTGGCAAGGATGAAAAACGTCCCCTGGGTGAAGAATGACAGTGTGCTCATGTCTCTGGCCAACGGCCTCAGCACCACCTCCGTCCAACTGTATACCGAAATCGCGCGTTTTATCGAAGTACGCACCGATGACGTGAAATGGATTCCAGCGAATCGGGTTATGCAGGATGACATGCTGCCATACAATCTTGCCTTCGTCTCAGCGATTGATACGGTGCTCGATCAGGTCACCCGTGACAGGCCCGGTAGCGATACAGAACAAGAGCTCTATCAGCTGCTTGTTGAACTGCAGCACACCTGGCAGCTAGTGATCAGCGAGTTCCGCCTGTACATCTCCAACCGCATGGGAATTTATCCTGGCACCCCGGTCGAGGGAATGCAGGCACGGACCGCCAACATCGACATCTATTCCGCGCAGGTCGACAAACTGATGCAAAAGCTTGCGCAACTCAGGCAAAACGAGCTGTTCGAATTTGAAATCAGCACCGCCTACGATGCCATGCAATCCGCCTTGCAGATGTGGCGACAAGGCTACCGGAAAGTCAATGCCGAATTTGTCTCGGAGAACTGGCGCATGGATATTGTATTGCTGAACGAATCCATCAAGCCCCTGCTCTCGCGTTTTCGTGAACAGCTTTCAACCTTGCAACTGGAGCTGTCCATCGATACTGCCAGGGATATCACCCGGCTGACGCAGCTCGCCAAACGACTGTCGAACTCGGTTGTCGTGCTGGCCATCATCGGCATTACCCTTGTGGTATCCGGTTTTGTGTTCTTCAAGCGCGCCCTGCTCATCCCCATGAGCCAGGTCGCGCGAGCACTCAAGAAAGTGTCCCGCGGTATCAGCGACGCCCAGATACCGGAGAGTCCACTGGAGGAAATTCGGGATCTCACCACGGCATTTCAGGAAATGCAGGCGCAGGTCCGTTCTCGTGAACAGCACCTCGATCACATGGCACACCATGACTCGCTCACCGGGCTACCCAACCGGGTCCTTTTCCACGACCGTCTGGACCAGGCACTGCTGCATGCAGACAGGCATAACCGGCTGCTCGGTATTATGTTCCTCGACCTGGATAACTTCAAAACGATCAATGACAGCCTCGGTCATGAAACCGGAGACCTGCTACTCAGAGAGGTCGCCAGTCGATTGCAATCCTGCGTGCGCAAATCCGACACCATAGCCCGGCTTGGCGGCGATGAGTTTGCGATCCTGGTGGAAGATGTCGAAAATGTTCAGCAGGTTGAGCGGGTCAGCAGCAAGGTCCTGAACAAGCTCAGCAAGCTGTTCCGTATCGATAACCACCAGCTGTACATTACAACCTCGATCGGTATCACCTTGTACCCGCAGGATGAGACTGACGCGGAGAAACTGCTGAAGAGCGCAGATATCGCCATGTATCATGCCAAGGAGCTGGGTCGTAACCAGCAGCAGTTCTACTCGCGGGACATGGCGTCCCGGATAGCAGAACGCGTCGAGGTCGAAAATCAGCTAAGGCAGGCGCTGGACAACAAGGAATTCGAAGTCTATTTCCAGCCGATCACCGATCTGCGCAGTGGCGCCATCGTCAGCGCGGAGGCGCTGCTACGCTGGCATCACCCGGAGCGGGGCCTGATATCCGCCGGGAAATATATTGGTATCCTCGAAGAAACAGGGCTGATTGAACCGCTCACCCTGTGGATACTGCAAAAGGCCTGCGCCGGACACCGTTATTTCCGGGATACCTGCCAGATGCCAATCAACATTTCCATCAACCTGTCCGGAAAGCTGCTCCGAAACAACGCCTTTATCAACACAATGCTGTCCCGTATTGAAGAGGCGGATATCTCCCCGGAATACCTGACTGTGGAAATCACCGAAGATACGCTGCTGGAAGATTTCAAGGCTTCCGGAACTATATTGCGAACACTCGGTGATAAAGGCATCCACATATCGATGGACGACTTCGGAACCCGCCAATCGTCACTGAGCCACTTGCGGCATGCGCCCATCGACAGCGTCAAGATCGACAAGGAGTTTATTCGGGATATCCCGCACGAGACCGGTGATGCCCAGCTGGTCGCGGCAATCATTGCCATGGGACACAGTCTGCAAATGAAGGTGGTCGCCGAGGGTGTGGAGAAAATGGAACAGCTTGAGTTCCTGCGCGCCCACCAGTGCGACTTTATGCAGGGCTATTTGTTTAACGCCGCAGTACCGGCTACGCAGATGCCCCGTCTGTTCGAGCGGGCCGGGGTGAAAGCCGGCGACACCACCACACCGGCCGAAGGGAAAGTCGTCCGCCTGAAGCCCGGATCGCATCAAAGCTGACCCTGCGACAGATTGAAACAGCCCGCTTCGCACTACGCGCAAAGCGGGCTGCAATTCCATTCAGAAGACTTAGAAAGAGTATAGAACGGCCAGAATACCGGCAAGTTGGTTCTTGTCACCAACACCCTGGTTACCTTCGACCAGCGGGCTGTCCTCGGCATCGTTCAACATCCGGGTATACGATGCATTGGCTCCAACTGCCCAGGTCTTGTTGAAGTAGTAAATGCCGGTCAGGTTCAGACCAATATCCTTGAAGCCACTGTCGGCATTGTAGAAAGGCAGGCCACTGGTGCCCACGTTCTTGTTATCGACACCAAAGTAGGTATCCATATAGTTGGAATCCGCCCAGGATGTCCTCGCCCCCAGCGCCAGCAAGACCTTGCTGGTTTTCATCAGTTCATAGTTGCCTTTCAGGTAAACCAGGTAACCGTCGTGTTCGTCGGAGACATCACCTGAAAAACTCAACTCGGTCGACCAGGGACCGGTCTTGAAACCGACGAAAACACCCAGCTCCGTCGCGGCATCCACTTCCTTCATTTTTTCGACCTGGTTGTTCTCCACGTCATCGTCGCGTTTCAGGCGGTACTGAAGCAGCGGACCAAAAGTCCAGGCCTCGCTGGAATCCCTGGTAATCAGGTTCAGGCTCAGGCGGGCCGCAGTCTCACTGCCCCCGCTGCCACCCAGATTGACGTAGCGGCCACTCCCCCAGATATATCTGCCAAAGGGTGCCGCCGTTGTCTTTTGGTCATCCGATCCTTCATAGTCCGGCTTGGAAAGCGCGGCGAGGCCGACAAACCCTTTTCCACCCGGAGCGACAGCGTCAACGTCCTCGTAGGCCATCACCGGTGATAGCAATGTAACAGACAGTGCCGCTATGGCCACCGAAGACAATAGTGCTGATTTCATATCTCTCATCCTTTGTTAGCGTTTACTGACATGGCGGTGCCGTTAGTGACGGGAATTGCATTCATTGTAACACCGCTATAGAAAGCCATACATAAACCTGTCCGGTTGACGGATCAGGATGCTGACTCTGCGCTGTCGTCAGTAGACGACAGCTGTGCCTGTTCCTCAGGCGCCTCGTTAAGCCATAGCATAAACAGCTCGTAGCTCAACGCAAGCACAACAGCACCGACGAACAGGCCGATGATGCCCGAGGCCAGGAAGCCGCCAATGGCGCCCATGAAAATAATGACCATGGGTGTCTTGACGCCGCGCGCCAGCAGTATCGGTTTCAGGATATTGTCGATAAGACCAACGGGAATACTCCAGATCAGGAAGCCCACCGCGGTCACCGTGTCCGCGGTGTTGAACAGGTAGATGATGACCGGAATCAGGATAATTATGATGCCGATCTGCGCAACACCGAACAGCAGGCAGAGCAAGGCCCAGAAACCGGCGGCCGGGACACCGGCCACCATGAAGCCCAGGCCGGCCAGCAGTGACTGGATGAGTGCTACACCCAGGATTCCGGAAGCGACGCTGCGTACTGTTTTTTCCGCCAGCTCGACCAGGCCGGTGCGGTGTACACCGGCCAGCCGTGCGGCGATGGCGTGCGCTATGCGATCACCGCTGGTTGCACAGGGCATCAGCACACCGGCGATGATGATGGCAAATACAAACTGCAGGATACCGAAACCGGCACCGGCAGCCGTTGCCAGCAGCCAGGAGCCGACCGCCTTGATCTGCGGGCCTATCTGTTTCAGGGCGGCCTGGATATTTTCCGAAGCCAGGTTCCAGAAACTGTACAGTGGCTCGCCGATGAGGGGCCAGTTTCTGATGCTTTCCGCTGGTGGCGGAATAATCAGTGTGCCGTGATGAGTAAGGTCTTCGGCCAGCAGCTTAACGGTTTCGACCAGCGTGCCGCTCAACATCAGGGTCGGCGCAATTACAATGAGCAGCATAAACAAGGTAAACAACGTGGCCGCCAGCCTGGGTCGCCCACCGAGCTTCGCCTCTACCCACAGGTAGCCCGGGTAGGCGGCGACGGCGATGATCAGCCCCCAGACGATGGGAATAATAAAAGGCCTAACGATGGTGAAACACCAGCTGATGAGCAGAAAGACTATGCCAATGCGTATGGCCGCCTCGAGTGCCCGTTCGACAAACGCGCTGTTAGCCGAAGGCTGGCCGGAATTCATCATGTAGTGGCGCCATTCCCAACTGGGACAGTACCAGTCGTTGCGGCTGCGGTATAACCGAACACCGGGTCAAGCCGCTCTTCCACCAGCCTGTCGACCACCGTAACCTGCTCGTCATCAAAATAGTCCCGGTAGCCGCCCACCTTGCCGCGCCTCGTCTTGAAGGATTCCGGGTTGTTGGGGTCCCCCGACTTCACCCGCATACTACTGCCGCGGGAGGTACTCTTCCCTTCCCGCTTTTTCATATTCTCCATGCTGGCGTATTCAACCGCCTGGGAAATTTCCTCGTCGCTTCCGGGCGTACCCACAAACTCGAGCACCTGGCGCATGGTGGCCGCAGGATTTTTGCGCATGTCCTCGTAGTGAACAACAAGCAGATCCCCAAGGTAGGGTAACGCAGCCGCCCAGTCGTTGTAGAACTTGATAATCTGGGGTATCCCGCTACGTGGATTAGTCACAAAGTCGAAGGTCGACAGCTCGCTACCGGGATCCGGAAACCGGTTGAGCCGAATCTTGTGCGGACGCATGCGGTATTTCCACTGAAAAAACTGTGAGACCGCTACATCACGCGGATCGCGCACCAGCATCACCACTTTTTTTCCACGAAAATGGTTGAGCGTATCCCAGTCTTTCAGGTAGTCACGCATGTAGTTATTGTGGCTGAACAGGACTCGCGGGATCGCCGGGTTTTTTCGGTGCAGATTATCGAACTCCAGCAGGTGGCGACGCGGCAGTTTGTACTTTATCTGGTAGAAACGTGACAGCATTACCCGGAACCAGGTCCGGCCGCTTTTTGCCCAGGATACGACGACCCAGTCCGCGGCGCACAGTTTGCGGTACTCCTCCTTGCCGCGCAGGCGCCGCTCCAGCTTGTAGCGCCATGCCCGCGGCATAAAAAACAGTAGTCCGATAATCAGATGACGGGTAACGACTGCCTGGATTTCACGCATAACAACCGGGTTTTCCTGTGATAAATTGCTGGCCTGAACTGGCCACACAGTGTACCGGGATTGAGGTGCAAGCGCACTGGCAAGCTTGCAGAGGACCAGACCGCCAGAGGGCGGCGCCGGTGACTGGATTCAGCGTTCCGACCAAGGCTTGAAGGGGTACTCGATCGGGCTCTCCCGCATAAGCTTGGGAAGCACCAGCAGGCGCCGGCCATTTTGCCACTGCAGGACATAGATCGACTTGCCCACCTGTTTACCGGTCTCGTCAACGTCATAGCGCCCCAGCAAGGAACGGAATTTCATATCAACCAGTTGCTGACGGACCGCATCCTTGTCCAGAGTACCGGCGAGACGCACCGCGGCTTCCAGCACCTGGCCTCCGCCATAGCCATAAGCTGCATGCGCACCCGGATTATGGCCGTACTTCTGTTTATACCGGTAAGAAAAGTCGCGCGCCATGGGCAAGTGTGCGCTGCGTATCCAGGATACGACCCCTAACACACCGTCGGCATCTGAACCCAGCGCGTCACCAAATTCCTTCAATGACGGACCCACGGTCAAAACAATGGCCTTTGGTGACAGCTGTACCTGCTTGGCCGCACGCACGATGGCGATCGAATCATCGAGATAGGTTCCACCCACTACCAGGTCCGGCTTGCTGGTTTTCATCAGCTGGAGCATGGCAGAGAAATCTGTTGTGTCCTGGCTGTACTCTCTGTCGAATACGATTTCCATGTTATTACTGACCGCCAGGTCACGCACACCCTCCGCCATGCCCCTGGGGAAATCGCTGTCCGCATATATCAGTGCAATACGTTTCAGGCCTGCAGCCGCTGCGGATTCTGTCACCAGTTTCATATATTTCCTGGCCGGCGCATCGATGCCGAAAACGTTTTTGTAGCCACGCGCCCAGATGCGCCCATCGGCAGCACCGGTCGCGACCATGGGGAAATTATGCTTTTCGGCAACCGTACTGGCTGCCATGGTCAGGTCCGACGAGTAGGGTCCGAGCAGCAGATCGACCTTGTCCACGTTGATCAGGCGCTCATAGAGCCGCGCGCTGGTAGCTGCATCTGACTTGTCATCGTAGTAAACGATCTCGACCTTGCGGCCCAGCAAAGCGCCGCGGCCGTTTAGATCGGAGGCCCACATCTGCGCACCAGCCAGTTCATCCTTGCCGGGCGCTTCGTACTCACCGCTGAGCGATACCGTCATGCCCACCCTGATGGGACCCGGCGCCTGTTCTGCAGCAAGTGTGGCGGTCATGGTCAGCATAGCCAGCGATGTGGCAATGACCAGCCAGACTGTTTTAAAGAAGCCCGATATGCGGTATCCAGTACTCACGTTCTATCTCTCGATATCCAGTTCACGTTTAGTTGTCCAAAGCATGCGTACCAGCTCGTACTCGAAGGGTGAATTGGTTTCATAGTAGAGGAATTTGACGTGTGCGCGCAGATCGATCGCGCGCAGCAGGTCCATGCCGGTCTCCTGCCAGGCCTCCATGTCTGTGGCACGCCTGCGCATCTCGTTATAGGCAAGCCAGTCAACGCCCTGACCTATACCGTCGCGCACGCTGGATGGCCCGAGCACCGGCAGCACCAGGTAGGGACCCGTGCCTACGCCCCAGTATCCCAGGGTTTGCCCGAAGTCCTCGTCACTGCGCGGCACATCGTTGGCAATATCGAGAAAACCGAGCAGGCCGATGGTCGAATTGACCAGCAAACGCGTGGTGGTATTCATTGTTTTCTCGACATTCAGCTGCAGGATGCTGTTATACAGCGTCGTCAGATCCTGGATGTTTCTGAAAAAATTATGAATGCCTTTTTCCACGGGATCCGGCGTGATCTTGAAATAGCCGATGACCGCAGGCAGAAAAATATACTTGTCAAAGTAGTAATTGAAGCGGTACATGGTGCGGTTGAACCCTTGCCAGGGATCATAGATCTCTTGATCCTCATACTCGGTGACACCGCCCCCGAGTATCTTCTCCGGCGTAAAGAATGCTTCCTCAACGGTATCGCCCTGCTGTTTCGGCGCAGTACTGCAGCCGGACATCAGCAGCAAGGAAGCCAGCAACAGATACAGGGCAGAGCGCAGTGCCGGAGTCGTCATAGCTCCTGCCCGCTCACGGCGCTTTTGAAGACATCCACCATGTGCGCGACATTGTCTTTGTATTCCATATTGCCGAGGTGCCCGCCCGTTGGATAGATTTTTGCCCGCTCACCGAACACGCGCGGGAAAAAGTCAATCTCGCCCGCCTCCAAAATCAGATCGTTGTGATTGTGCATGACATATATATTGTCAGCATTGTGAAGATAGTCCTCGATTCTTTTCAGGCTCATCGCCTCGACCACCTCATGGCGATCCAGCGCAGGATCCAGACTCTTGTAGTAAGGGTAGAAGTAATCGTGGAAGTAGTCGGTAAAACCCAGCCGGAATACGACCCTGCGGTAATCCCCCGGATCCGTGTTACGGGTAAAGCGTACATTCTTCGGCTTGACGTAGCCGTAGTCGGTCATGACATCCGAAGCGAACGCCAGGTGCGCCGATGAAAACCGGAACGAGAGACCGATCAGGGCAGCCAGTTCTTCGTTCTTGGGCTGCAGAGCTTCATAGACCCGGTACAGAAAATCTTCGCTGAAATCGAGACGCTCGGCGCGCACGTAGAGCTTGCCGAAGGCGGATACGATATTGCTATAGTAGGTGGGGAAGTTATCCACGCCGCCGGGTATGTTTTCCAGCATACGATCGAGCAACGAGATCGAGCTGTACAGGCTGACCGGTGGGTTGATCAGCAACACTTTCCTGAAGTTGAACACCTTGCGTTGCTCGTCAAGCCAGGACACGAACGCCGCGTTGAACCCCCCGAGACTGTAGCCGGTCAGAAAATAGTCGGTGATTTTTGTCTTTTTCAGTAATTTTGTGTTGATAAGTTCCATGACACGGTAAAGGTCTTCGGCATCATGCACGGCGTGACCGGTAACCGATGTCTTTGACGCCGCTACCACAAAATTGGGGATGGTAGGGGACGACAGGGAAACGACATGAAAACCCGCATGGTAGAAAGCCTTGGCCTGCGCCGAGATATGCCCGCCATTGTAGGCGCCACCGGTACCGGCTATCAGGAATACCAGTGGAGCAGCCTTTTTCTGCAAGGCGTAGGAATAGCGGAGCTTGGCTTCGTAGAACAGGAAATCGGGGACCTCGCGGTCCTTGAACACCGTCAGGCTGTCCCGCTTGGTGGGGACATGAATATCGAATTTTGCCTTGTCTTCGTCCGGCGTGCCGACTACGGTGGCGACGAACGGGTCATCGAAGGGGTATCCATAAGGTTCTGTGGCGGCCCAGCCTGTTACCACCCAGGAGCAGGCAATCAACAGCAGCCCGAGGCTTCTGATCATGTAGATTCTTCCTCGTTATTCACAGCATTTATCCTGACAGGGCAGAACTTTAACATGGCCTGGGGGGACCATGTCCACCTTTCGCCATGCTTTTTGTACCCTGTTCAGGCCCCACTGGCCAGACGGCTATTGTAAGTTCGGTGCATTCTTCACTACCATGCCATCCTCCGGCCGGGTCGGCACAGTCCCGGGCATGACAACGCTACAGCCGAATCTTTAAGGAACACATCATGAACAGGATCACAAAACTCTTCGCACTGACGTTAACCCTGCTGCTGACCGCAGTCGGTAACATAGCACTGGCCGGCAGTAGCGACTCCCCCGTCCTGTCACGCATCGAAAAAAGCGGGGAACTGGTGCTCGGAACCTCGGCCAATATGCCGCCGATGACCTATAAACAACCGAGCGGCAAGGTGATCGGCCTGGACGTGGATATTGCGCGCGTGATGGCCAGTTCGCTGGATGCAAAGCTGACCATCAAAACCATGGCGTTCGACGAACTGGTACCGGCACTGAAAAAAGGTGACGTCGATGTCGTTATTTCCAACATGACCATCACACCCGAGCGCAATAAATCGGTAGCCTTTGTCGGACCCTACATGAGCTCCGGGAAATGCATTATCACCAAGCAGGAAAGCCTCGCCAAAGCCGAACAGTCCGAAGACCTGAATACCTCTAAAACCCATATCGTCGTATTAAAAGGCTCCACCAGCGAACTGTTCATCAAAACCCTGCTGCCGGAAGCCATCGTGACCACCACAGATGACCTGCAGAGCGGTGTCAAAATGGTCAAGGAAGACAAGGTCGGCGGTATGATGACCGATTACCCGGTGTGCCTGTCCACCCTGAAGAATTATCCAGACGCAGGGTTTGTATCACTGTTCTCGCTGCTCAACTATGAACCGATCGGTATCGCGGTACCAGGCAATGACCCGCTGTTCGTAAACTGGACAGAGAATTTCCTGGAACGTCTCGATGGTACCGGTACGCTGGGTGAAATCGGCGAACACTGGTTCGGTGAATTCGCGGATGCCATCAAGGCCGGCGCCAGTGAAACGGATGCCGATAAGTAAGGAATAGACAGCTGACACCTAGGGCCGGGTATTAAAGTGGGAAATCGGCACATAAAAGTGCTTGCCGGTGATATCGGTGGCACCAAGACCTCGCTCGCAATCATTGAGGTCGAGGGTGCGCAATTGAAAGTGCTTGCACAGGAGCACTACCCGAGCACGGCTTACGCATCGCTGGACGACGTTGTCCGCCAGTTCATGGCGGGACAGAGTGCGGACTGTGACTACGCCAGCTTCGGCATCGCCGGTCCGGTAAAGGACGGGATCTGCGATACCACCAACCTGCCCTGGCAGGTCGATGCACGAGCACTGGCGGAAGCGCTCGGGTTCCGGCACGCCTGGCTTATAAACGACCTGGAGGCCAATGCCTGGGGCATTGGCACCCTGCAGGAGGATGATGTCTGTATGCTCAGCGCCGGAGCCCCGGATGCTTGCGGAAATGCCTCTGTAATTTCTGCAGGTACCGGTCTCGGTCAGGCCGGCCTTTTCTGGGACGGCGAGTGCCACCGGCCATTTGGCTCGGAAGGTGGACACACCGACTTTGCGCCCGGCTCCCAACTGGAGATTTTTCTACTACACTATTTACAGCGGCAATATGATCACGTCAGCTGGGAACGCGTAGTTTCAGGCATGGGTCTGGTCAACATCCACGCATTTCTCACTGAGCACAGGCAGGCGAAAACACCAGCGTGGCTGCGCGCGGAAATGCGCGACGGTGACAGCGCCGCGGCAATTACCCGTGCGGCACAGGCGCAGCGTTGCCCGCTATGCAGTGAGACCCTGGATATGTTCGTCAGGCTCTACGGCGTGGAAGCCGGCAATCACGCCCTTAAAATCATGGCCACCGGTGGTGTCTATATTGGTGGCGGTATCGCGCCACGGATACTGGAGCAGCTGAAGGGAGAGAATTTTCTGCGCGGCTTCTGGTCCAAGGGGCGCATGGAACCCCTGATGCGCGGCATGCCGGTCAGTGTCATACTGAACGAACGCACAGCGCTTTACGGAGCCGCGGTCTATGCAGGCAGCAAAGTAAAAGAACCGAACCAACCCTGATCCAAGGAGCACGAATATGCCACAGGATACCGAAGAGCGGACCGGGCCCGTTGAAGATGCACGTACCGGATTGAGTGTTGAAGCACTGGAACGCGCCTTCGCCAACAACCTGTTTTACGTGCAGGGAAAATTCGCCGCTTCAGCCACGCGCAACGACTACTACATGGCACTGGCCTACACGGTACGCGACCGCCTGCTGGACCGCTTGCTCGACGCAGTGGAAACCTGGTTAAAAAAAGACACAAAACTGGTCTGCTACCTGTCAGCGGAATTTCTTACCGGACCCCACCTGCAGAATAACCTGATCAATCTCGGCATCCAGGATGCCACGCGCAAAGCCGTCTGCACCTGCGAGTTTGATCTGGACGAGTTGATCGACCAGGAAGAGGAACCCGGCCTGGGCAACGGTGGCCTGGGGCGCCTTGCGGCCTGCTACTTGGATTCTCTCGCCAGCCTGCAGATCCCCTCCATCGGCTACGGTATCCGCTATGAATACGGTATTTTCGACCAGGAAATCCGTGATGGCTGGCAGGTGGAAATCACCGACAAGTGGCTGCACCTGGGAAATCCCTGGGAGCTGCACCGCCCCGAACGCACCTATGAGGTAAAATTCGGTGGGCATACCGAATCCTGGCGCGATGACCAGGGTCACCACCGGGTGCGCTGGATTCCCAGCCGGGTTGTCATGGGTGTCGCCTACGATACACCGATACTCGGCTACCGTGTCAACAGCGCCAACCTGTTGCGCCTGTGGTCAGCACAGGCCCCCGAGTCCTTCGACTTCCAGGATTTCAACGTTGGCGACTACATGGGTGCAGTACTGGAAAAAATGGTATCGGAGAACATCACCAAGGTGCTGTACCCGAACGATGAAGCGATACAGGGTAAAGAACTGCGCCTGCAACAGCAGTACTTTTTTGTCTCCTGCTCGCTGCAGGACATGATCGCGATCCACCTGTTCCGTGGCAAAAGCATGGACTGTTTCCACGAAAAGTTCGCCGGCCAGCTCAACGATACCCACCCGTCGGTTGCGGTCCCCGAACTGATGCGCCTGTTAATGGATGAACACGGTATGGAATGGGAACAGGCCTGGCAGATAACCCGCCATACGCTCGCCTACACCAACCATACGTTGTTACCGGAGGCGCTGGAGAGCTGGTCCCTGCCGTTGTTCAAAAGCGTTCTGCCCCGCCACATGGAAATCATTTACGAAATCAACCGGCGCTTTCTGGATGAAGTCCGGCTTAAATTTCCCGATGACAATGACCGCCTGTCGAGGATGTCGCTGATCAACGAAGAAGGCGAGAAATCGGTACGCATGGCCAACCTGGCCTGTGTCGGCAGCCATGCGATCAACGGTGTAGCCGAACTGCATACCGAGTTACTCAAGGCCCATACACTGCGGGATTTCTATGAGTACTTCCCGGACCGGTTCAGTAACAAGACCAACGGCGTGACCCCGCGGCGCTGGATGGTTCTGTGCAACCCGCGCCTGACAGCGCTGATCAGCGAAAAGATCGGCGGCGGCTGGATAACCGACCTGGATGAGTTGCGCAAACTCGAGGCCTTTGTGGACGATGCCGATTTTATTGCCCGCTGGCGGAAGGTCAAACTGGATAACAAGCGCGATCAGGCTGACTATTACCAGCAACACACAGGAATAGAACTAAACCCGGAGGCCCTGTGCGATGTGCAGGTAAAACGCCTGCACGAGTACAAGCGGCAGCACCTGATGGTTCTGCATATCATTACCCTGTACAACCGCATCAAACAGGATCCGGACATGGATATCGTTCCACGCACCTTTATCTTCGGTGGCAAGGCAGCACCCGGGTACTTCATGGCCAAGCTGATTATCAAACTGATCAACTCGGTGGGCGACGTGGTGAACAACGACCCCGATGTCCGGGGCCGGCTCAAAGTGGTATTCATCCCCAACTTCAGCGTCAAACTGGGCCACCGCGTCTACCCGGTCGCAGACCTGTCCGAGCAGATCTCGACTGCCGGCAAGGAGGCGTCGGGCACCGGCAACATGAAATTTTCCATGAATGGCGCATTGACGGTCGGTACCCTTGATGGCGCCAATATCGAAATTCGCGAGGAAGTCGGTGCAGAGAACTTCTTCCTGTTCGGCCTGACAGCACAGGAAGTCATGGACCTCAAGGCCCGCGGCTATAATCCGAGGGACCACTACAACAGCAATGACGAACTCCGGACCGCCATCGACCGCATCAGCAGTGGTTACTTCTCGCATGGCGACGGCAACCTGTTCAGGCCGCTGATAGACGAGTTAATGAGTCTGGACCAGTACATGCTGCTGGCGGACTACACGTCTTACATCGATTGCCAGGACCGGATCAGTGACGCCTGGCGTAACCAGGACCGCTGGACCCGTATGTCTGTTCTCAATGTCGCACGCATGGGGAAATTCTCCTCCGACCGCTCGATCCGCGACTATTGCCGCGACATATGGAATGTGGAACCGGTGAGTGTCGACGATATCGATCGCAATGAGGCGTGCATTACCGAGTGGCATGGTGAGGGGGCTCAAGCGAAGCAACCACCGTCAGGAAGAACCGGCAGTGACCGGCAGGGAAGCGGGTCCGGGGACCGCACTGTACACTGACACACACTATGCATGCCTGGCGGTGAGCGGCTAATCGCAATTTGAACCTGAACTACCGTGCTCGTGTACACTTGTCAGGCATGCATTCAACATACAACACAACTCCAGGCGTCCGCTATCCGCTCGGTGTAAAACCGGACGCCAACGGCGTCAACTTCTCTGTATTCAGTCGCCACGCCACGCATGTCGAACTGCTGTTGTTCAGCGAGGCCGGCAGCCCGGAACCCTTCCAGGTCATCCAGCTGCAACCAAACGTGCACCGGACCTTCTTTGCCTGGCATGTCTATGTAGAAGAACTGCCGGTCGGCAGCTGGTACACCTGGCGCATGGACGGTGACAGCAACACCCGCGAATCCGGGCTGCGCTTCGATGCGGACAAACACCTGCTCGACCCGTGGGCACGCGCTGTCAGTCACCCGCTCTGGGACCGGCAGGCGGCTATCCGGCCGGGTGACAATGGACACGCATCCATGCGTGCCATGGTGGTTGACGAGCGTTACGACTGGGAGGGCGATACACGTCTCACCATACCCAACGAAACTGCCATTATTTACGAACTGCACGTAGGCGGCTTTACCCGTCATGAATCGTCCGGCGTCGGCAACCCGGGCACCTTCGCCGCACTCGCCGGAAAAATACCCTACCTGCAGGCACTGGGTATTACCCACGTCGAGCTGATGCCGGTGATGGCTTTTGATGAACAGGATGTGCCACCGACAACTGCAGACCTCGGCCTGAAAAACTACTGGGGCTACAGCACCCACAGTTTTTTCTCACCCCACCCCGGCTATTGCGTAACACCCGAACAGGGTACTCATTTGCAGGAGTTCCGCGACCTGGTCAAGGCACTGCACCGGGCCGGCATAGGTGTCATCCTGGACGTAGTATTCAACCACACGGCCGAGGGCGGCGCGGGTGGACCCACCATCAACTTCAAAGGCATGGACAGCAGTGTCTTCTACCACCTGGACCGCGATGACAAAAGCATCTTTCGCGACTACACGGGATGTGGCAACACCATCAACTGTAACCACCCAATCGTTGCGAACTTCATTATCAGCTGCCTGGAATACTGGGTGCGGGAAATGCACGTGGACGGTTTCCGCTTCGACCTGGCCAGCGCACTGGCGCGCGGCGAAGATGGCGAACCGCTACACGATGCACCGGTACTATGGGGTATAGAACTCTCTGACCAGCTTTCCGCCACGCGCCTGATCGCCGAGGCCTGGGATGCTGCCGGCCTCTACCAGGTCGGCAGTTTCCCCGGCTATCGATGGGCGGAATGGAACGGCCGCTACCGGGATGTCATCCGCCGTGCGGTACGCGGCGACAAGGGTTTACTCGCCGAACTGGCAACCCGTTTGAGCGGCAGCAGCGATTTCTACCAACCGCAACACCGCCTGCCCATCAACAGCATCAATTTCGTCACTTGCCACGACGGATTCACCCTGTACGACCTGTTCAGCTACACACATAAACACAACGAGGCCAACGGCGAAGGCAACCGTGACGGGCATAACGACAACCTGAGTTCCAATTTCGGCATCGAGGGTGAAACCGATAACGCTGCAATACTCGCACTGCGCACACAACACGCGAAAAATGCTATCGCCATACTCCTGTTAAGCCAGGGCGTACCGATGTTGCTCGCAGGCGACGAGATACTGAATACCCAGCGCGGCAACAACAACGGCTACTGCCAGGATAATGAACTGACCTGGATCGACTGGTCCCTGGTGGAGAAAAATGTGCACATGCTGCGTTTTGTCCAACACATGATCGCACTGCGCAAACGCCACCCCTCACTCATGCGGCGCCGCTTTCTGACCGGCGCACCAGCCGAGGAAGGCAGTGGACCCGACATATCCTGGCACGGCATCGACCTCGATACCCCGCTGTGGAATGACCCGGATGCCCGGGTTCTCGCCTTTACCCTGAGCGCAACCGATGATGAGGAAACCGATCTCCACGTCATGCTGAACCTGTCCGACCGCGAGTTCGGCATGGAACTGCCCCCGCCCCGCACAGGTCACTGGCACCTGGCGATAGATACCGGGCTGGCCTCTCCGCAAGACAGCGTTACACCAGACAGACAGACGCCTGTTACAGTAAAGAGGTACCTGGCCCGCGCGCACAGTGTGGTCGTGCTGGAACAGTATTGACCCGCTCAATTGCCTCCGGAGGATAATCATTACATCAACCGGGCAGGTGACGTGCCTCAGTACATTCTTTTTTCATTTTCGCTTATCAATGGCTGCCCCCTGAGCAGCCTCTTGCAACGCTTAATGTGCGCAGCGACCCCGCGTATCAGGCCAACCGGAATCCTGGCGCTGCCGTTTGGGTCATTGCCATTGGAATGGGGTGAAGGGTTTGATGGTGTCCGCCAAACAGGTCAGCCGGTGGCGCCCGACTTGCCGGCCGCAGACTCGTTGGAACCGAGGTGTCCTTTCCCTACCGTTTTATTAATCAAGATCTACATCCCGGCCGCGAACCAGGCGATACGTCTCGCTGTCGCCCTCGACACCCAAGACACTAAAGAACAGCCGGTCATCAAAAGCGTTCCTATATGGGAAATGGATCAGGCCAAACATGAAGAGCGCCGGATGCCAACGGTCCTTTGCGAACGAAACGACACGCTCAAGCACTCCATCAGCACCGACATGCCATATCGCTGCAACGTTTTCGGTCTGACTCGGTGCGTCCTCCGCCGTCGTCGCAAAAAAGAGGCTCTCTCCCACCTTCTTTGAATAGAATACGGTGCCGTTTACCTCTCCAAGCCCCATTCTCGAACGGGTCTTGCGGTCCATGCGATAGATCTCATTCGCCCTGAACTCAGCGTCGGTACCGTAATAGAAAGCGTCTTCGTCAAAGAGCACGCTGACCGCGCGCCAGCTTTCGTCTCCTTCACCGACAACCTCGACGGTCCTGAATCCGTCCCCGGTCCTAATCATTTTGCATTCATCCTCGTCGTCACCCGTAAGGCAGACAAGTTCGCCCGAATGCCCGTCAAAATAGATACCGTGAATGTGCCGTACCGAAGCCCTGGGAAACACATAGGCCTCTTCCAGCTGCGCGGATCCGCTCGGAAGCCTGTAAACGCGCATTTCGCCACGCTCGGTGTTTGCAAGGTATTCACCAAAGTAGATATCGCCGTTCTGATCGACCGCGCAGGCGGACCGAAGCACGCGCGCGGGCCTTGCGAGGCCCTTAATTGCAGCGTAACTCCCGTTCTCAAAGATCCCCGTGGCCTTGTCGAAAGTCACGAAGATCCTGCCGTTCTCCAGCGGGACCACATTCGTGAACATGAACCTGAAGAGCCTCTGCAAAAGCCTCGATCTTGACGCGGCCTTCTTGTAGAACACGGCATCGACCTCTCCAACCCTCGTAAGCGGGGACTTCAGGTCCGACGTCCGATAGAGCACATTGCGCCTTGAAATCAAATAGTTGCCGGGCTCGGCCCACTCGACGGTGTAACCAGCCAGATTCTCGATCCTCTCGGCCTTCCAGGTCAAATAGAGGCCCCTTCCTTACGGCAAATATACGGTCCGATCACAAGCACGTCCATACGCGTCCGCAAATAGCAGTCAATCGCCTCTGCAGGGCGGCAGACGATAGGTTCATTCTCGTTGAAACTCGTATTCAGGATCACAGGAACCCCGGTCAGTCTGTCGAACTCGGAGATCAGATTGTGGTATAGCGGATTTTCGTCACTAGCCACGGTCTGAAGCCGGCCTGTGTCGTCCACGTGATTAACGGCCGAAAGCCTCTCTCTCCATTCAGGTCTTATCTTGTACACGTGAAGCATGAATGGCGAGGGCTCGCCCTGTTCAAAGATCTCTCGCTGCCTGTCAGCGAGAACGGAAGGCGCGAACGGACGAAACCATTCCCTGTGCTTGATGCGGGCGTTCAGTATCTCCTTCATCCCCGGATATCCGGGATGGGCAAGTATCGAGCGATTGCCGAGCGCCCTCGGCCCCCACTCCATACGGCCCTGGAACCAGCCGACGATGTTTCCTTCCGAAACCTCCAAAGCAGTCGCCTTCACGAGCGATTCCCTGCTAAGTTCTTCGAAACCTACGCCCGCCTTCTCCAGTTCTTTGCTTATCTCGTGGTCGGAATAATCGTCCCCCAGGTAGGAGCCCCTCATCACCCAACGTTTTCCTTCCTTCAGGACAGAATTACTCACGTATAACGCGGCTCCCAGGGCAAGGCCGTCGTCCCCTGCGGCCGGCTGTATGCACATTTCTTCGAACTTTGTTTCCAGGAACGCCTTTCCATTGGCAACGCTGTTGAGAGCGCATCCCCCGGCCATCGAGAGCCGGGCGTCGGGGACCTTTGTGTGGAGGCTGTTCAAGAGAAGCATGTAGTACTTTTCAAAGATCCTCTGCAGGCCGTACGCAACGTCCATGTCGCGCTGTGTGATCTCGCCGTACGGTTCCCTCGGTTCTCCCAGAACTTCCCTGAACAGGTCGGAATAGAGCCTCTCGACCATCATCTCGCCGTTCTCGTCAACGTGCATTCCCTGGTTCGAGCCGAAAGGCAGAAAATACCTGGGATTCAGCCGAAACGCGCCGTTCCGAGGTACGATCGCCGCCTCGAAGAAATCCGTGTATTTGTCTGATCCAAGAGGCGCAAGTCCCATCACCTTGCCCTCATCACCGTACTTCGGGTACCCGATGAACTGGCAGACGGCCGTATAGAGCGTTCCAAGCGAATGCGGCACGAACACTTTCTGAACCGGCCTGATCTCGTCACCGGAACACTCGCTGAGCAGGCAGGACACGAAATCCCCGGATCCGTCCACGGTTATCGCGGCGCTCCGATCCCAAGGTGATGCGAAATAGGCGCTGGCCGTATGCGCGAGATGGTGCTCCACATTGTGTTGTTCGAATTTCAGGTCGCCGCGTTCAACGCCGCATTCTTCGGCGATCATCAAGCGCAGGTCCTCGAATGCCCTGCACTTTCCACGCATCCGCGCAAAGTTAAGGAGGCGGCCGGGGTGCTTCAGAACGAACTCCATCTTCTTGTTGAGGTTCGCCCCGGAATCCCTTCCAACGGCAACCGCGTCGATGTCGGAGAACTCCAGGCCGGCATATTCCAGGCACCTTAAGACCGAAAGCTTTGGGAAACCGGCGAAGTACTTCACGCGGTTCAAACGTTCTTCAGCGAGCGCCACGACGGGCTGCCCGTCAACGATCAGCGCCGCGGAAGATCCCGCATGAAACGCATTTATTCCCAGAATTACGCTCATAGACTATATCGATAATGCTTTGCCGTTGCCGCGCGCCGTCGCGGAGTCCTCAAACCGTACATGGTCGAAGACGTAAACTCCTATACTCGTAAATATTTCCCGTGTCTGCAAACACGGTTACCCGGATGGTTGCTCGTTCTTTCCGAGTATAGGGCAAACAAATGCCCTTTTTATCACTCGTCAACGGATCATCCACGGGTAACGAAGGGACCTGCGCCCTGCCACCACCCCGGAATCTGACCCCATTGCGCATTCGCTATCCAACCATTCACCTTCGCCCGGACCACTTCCCCCAGGGGACCCCCTCTTCCGCCTACGGCGGAATTCACCTTGTGCGCAGCGACCCCGCGTATCAGGCCAACCGGAATCCTGGCGCTGCCGTTTGGGTCATTGCCATTGGAATGGGGGGAAGGGTTTGATGGTGTCCGCCAAACAGGTCAGCCGGTGGCGCCCGACTTGCCGGCCGCAGACTCGTTGGAACCGAGGCGTCCTTTCCCTGCAAATGGGCGAGAATCTTCTCAATGACCGCCGAGTCTTCGATGCAGGCGAGGGACGGTATCCTTGAACAGGGTTACCCGATTGATGGCCTGTCCGATCATACAGTGAGCCAGAGTATTTACCTGCGCGACCCCGACGGCAACGAAGTCGGGTTGTTCGTCAACAACCCGGATTTTGACTGGGATAATGACACATCGTGGATGGCGGCACCGGTAAAACCGCTGGTGTTGTGAAGCCCGGTTACTGCCAACAGAAAGGCAGCGAGAAGCGGCGCGGCTCTGACTAGAACTTATATCCGATGGTCAATCCACCAAGAAAGGTATCCGCATCCAGGAACTCAATATTCGAGTCCCGGTGACGGTACCCGGCAATCAAACTAGAGAAAAGTTGCTCTTTGCCCAGCAGGTCGGAAAGCGTAAAGACTGCAAAAACCGAGTAGGTAGTATCTTCCCTTGTCTTATCAAAGGCCGGATGAGTCTCGTCGTAGTCATTGCGTCCGATAGCCGCGAAGAGATTGAACATGTAGCCTGGAGAAAATTTCCGCAATCCCAATTTAACCTCGTAGCCAATGTAGCTGTTGGCATCACCCTCTAAATCGCTCAAGGAAAACTGGAAGCCAGGGACGATAGACACCCCTCGCCCCGCGGGGACAGCGTACTCTACCTGCGCCTCGTGGAGCCAGCCATCACGCTCCAGGTCACCAAAACTATTACCAATCTCGTCGTCATCCACATCCACATGGGCCAGGGAGTAAGTCACTTTCGTCGGCGTTCCCAGAATATCGCTAAACGCGAACTTCGCACCATACGTCGTCCTGGCCGTGTCTTCGCGCCTGTCCCCGAGCAGATACGGATCTTTCCACACCTTCTCGAAAGGCCTGCCGAAAACAGACACATCGAGCTTGCTACCATCTTTAACCGGCAGAACCGTGCCCAGCGACAACCCGGGGCGTCCACCCGATTCTATGGGGGTGCCAAAGTAAAACTGGCGTCCCGATGCAAAGCTGTAACGCAGGTCTAACAGGACGAGCGGTATCACACGGTCGAAGCGATCCGCGTTCGTGCCTAACCCATCAAGACGTTTGTCTGCATTTTTGTTGAGTTGATCGGTGCTGGTGACATAACCAGCTCCACCCTGGATTCGGCCCGAAAATCCACTTAACTCCTGTTTAGAGCCCCATGCGCAGGTCCCGGTTGGAGAAAAGACTACAGCCATCAGGATAATCGCCATTTGCAGCAAATTCTTCTCTATCGCGACATCGATATAACGTGTTGCCAGTGATGCTCTCTGTTGTTTGATCATGTTACCTGTGCGCCCGGGAAAGTGCTTAAAGGTCTCGTCCCAGACCGGGACATATTACGATTCTCAAAACCTGGCGGGAAACATTGTCTCTTAAAGGCGCATACTAAAATGAGGCTTTCATCGCGCTCGTGGACGCTCGGAATCCACAAGTTCATAGGCGTCAGCAACATATGCGGGCCCCTTCATCACTATCACTATAAAACAGGCGATGGCGACCGTAAAAACTGCCGTCCAGACTGTCACCGCAGTTGCGATGGATATGATATCCACGATCTTGACGTGTTTGACGTTTTGAGCGGTGTCCCCATCAGGTAAGAAAAACCGATTAGCCAGACTTATGACGAGCGGGAACAGCGTCCCGACAAACAAGGTTACTGGAAGCTTTTTCAAAATAATCCACTCCATGCCGGGAGCTTCGCGAACGGAATGCGGAAGTTTTATCAGGAATTTCATAGTGAGACCTCTTGTCGACGTATTGCTAATTGGACCTGATAGCACTGCACGGGTTCCATCACAAACCGGTCCAGGCAAGGCGATGCTGAGTCGCCATGCTCACTCCTGCCCCGAATCTCACCGCGGCGCCTGTTCGAACCTGGAACCGGTAGCGCCCGGCATTGTCTTACAGGACAATAAACCTGATGATCCACTAATGATACGCCTTATTGTCATAGCAACGCTGACCCTGCTCGGCTCTGCCTGCAGCCGTACCGAGTTCGCTTATCGCAATGCGGATGTGTTGCTCGAGTACTATGCGTGGAAGACTGTTCGGACCAGCTCCGCGCAACGCGATCACTGGCAACCCGTACTGCAAACCACGCTGCGCCACCACCGTGAACAGGAACTGCCCCTTGTCATTGCCTACCTTGACCTGGCCGGGCATATCATCAGGGAAAAAGATGGCTCGCCTGGCGCGGCGTGCCTGGTCGACGGCACTCTGTTCCTCTACCAACGGCATGCCCGCCTTGCCGCTGGCCTCGCAGCCCCCTTGCTGGCGGAGCTTGATGACACCCAGGTGAGACACTTCGCCAGGCACACGAATCAGCGCCAGCAAGAACTGGTCAAGCGTTACCTCGATCCAGACCCACAGACCAGGAAGATTGGCCGCCAGGAACGGATCACGGAGCGGATCGAAAAGTGGACGGGAAAACTGAACGACAGCCAGCGAAATCAGATCAGGGATGCACTGGAGCGCATCCCTGATCTGAGCGCATCGTGGCTGGCCTATCGGGCACAACAAACGGACTCACTGCTGGTTATGCTCGGGGCCGGCGCAAACACGGAAACATTACGAGAGCGCCTCGACGACTGGTGGGTGAGCCGGGACGGGACATCCGCTGAAGCCGAGCGATCCTGGCGTATTGCCAGGCATGAATTTATCCAGCTCATGGACAACCTCGCTACTACGCTCAACGAAACGCAGCGAACAAAACTCGAGAACCGGCTTGGCAAGCTACGCGATGATCTGGCATCTTTCCTGCCCAGCCGACAACAGACGATAAACCTTGAGTTAGTGCCTGCATGTATATCTGCGCCAGCCTGATCATCGAGTTTGATTCCCGCATACTTTTCAGGAACTGTCCTGATTGCGCCGGCTTCAGGCCGTCGAGAACATTCAGCAGGTAGTTAACAGTTTTTCCGGGCGTAAACAGCCGTTCCCGCGGGACATTATGCTGAAAAGGTCTCGACAAGGCAGTGTCCGTTGTACCCGGATGCAAGGCGGCTACCGCCACGTTGGGTAAGGTTCGCCCTCGAGATACTTCACAGCTTCTATAGCACCCGCTTATTGCGGCTGATGCTCAACATTATGCAAATGAATATCAGACAGCGACACCCTCTTCCATATCACGCTAATCCAGTTGATTTATTCCAACAACAGCACAACAGCACAACAGAAGCCCGACCCATCTGTACCGGTTTTAAGTGTCATCCGGTTTATCGTACGGGAAGCGTGCATGACCAAACCGAATCAACAATATCGCCAACGCGATAAGCAAGGCCGCCCCCGCAACACCAACCATTCTCCAGGTATCCAGGCTCTTCATGTCCAGAATCATGTAGCGCGCCAATGCGACGATCGCGATATACAGCGGCATTCGAACCGGCAGCTTTCCGGAATCAAGATAGATCGCCACCATCGCAAGCACTTCAAGGTAGATAAAGAGAAGCAGCAGGTCTGCCAGGGTGACCGTCATTGCTGCAACCATCGATGAGATCTCTATCCCTACGGCGATGATGGTAGCAATCGCGATAATCAGCAGACCGACATCCTGTACCCAGATAAGTGTTTTGTGCCCAACGGAGCTGATGTTATTCATAACTTTTTACTTCCGGTAGCTTGCCATTAAAAATCCATAGAATTGATGCAATATACCACGTCGTTTTCTTTGTTAAAAAACAATAAGGTATGCAATCTTTGTGTGCGCGGTCCAGGACCGTAGATGAATTCGCACGGGGCAGCGTTTCTCTCTTTGCCCGCTATTCAGCGGCATACAAATAATACTTGACGTAAATGGTCAGATATTTAGAATTGGCAATACTTGAGTAATTTAGTCAAGTTTAAAGCGGTCAATTACAGAAAAGGCAAGCATGCAATACGGCCGGCCAGGCTCAGTACGGAGTACCAACCCGATTGAGTGCCGCTAGCGGGCATGCTCAGATACATCAACTTCGCAATTCGGAATACTGGAGGTTTGACATGAATATTTTGAGCGGAAAGTCAGACACAATCAGCGAACCCGTTTTCGTGACACTCAAATACCTGCTTTCAGTCTTGTCTATCGTGCTCACGACGGCATTCGTGGTGGTACTTGAAACAAAGATGTGACCGAACGCGCCCCGAAACCACAAATCGCAACCTGCCGGTCCAGGGTCATTCTAAAAAACTGAACAACATCATCACAAGGAGTTTCGCATGACAACAGCGGCACAGCACGACCGGTTGAAGAACGACAAACAGAAGAAATATTAATTTAATGCTTCACGAATATCATAGTATTGTTACAGTTATTCTTTGACTGAGATAAAGCAACACAACAAGGCGCTTAAGCAGGGCGGACGTTCCTGGGGTAAGTTGCTCAACTTGCAGTTCAACGGCGATCCCGGGGGTTATCGAACCTTGAAATATCCGCGCATGTTAAAGTCAGGCGGCTGTCTGGCCAGTAAAACCAATGGAACCCGGCGAACTTTACTCTCCGGCCTGATGATGATTTCTTTTGTTGCCTGCTCCAGCAGTTATGCTGTAGATGACAAGACAGCACATTTTGGCCTTTCTGCACTCTTTGGGGCCGGCGCCGAAACAATCTTACATTACAACACGGACCTGAAAGACGTTGGCAGAGTTGCCGCGGGCACTGTGCTGGGCACCCTTCCCGGCCTTGCAAAGGAAATAGCCGACAGCCGGGAGAGTGATAACGAATTTAGCCAGAGCGACTTGGTTGCCGACGTTGCGGGCGCGTTTACCGGAGCGCTTCTGAGCAACCTGGTCAATAATGCCATTCAGGTCCGCGTTGAAACCGGTGGCGAAAAACAGGTTAGCCTTCTATTGACCGGAACATTCTAGTGCAGTGTGTCAACTCAACAATCAGTAAGTGGCAGCCTTCGGATCACCTTTTGTGTTGCGCTAAAGGTCTGAATCCAGAATCCTGCCGTTCAAATTCCGGGGAGCGCCACAGCCTGGCGCTGGTCTTGCTGTTGACCTTGGCTAACATCACGTAGCGTGTATGACGTTCAACGAGCAGAGTCGCCCGCGATAATACAGCGGGAACGTGCTTCACGCTCTGCCAGCGTCAGCGCAAGACTTGATCGCCTGCGTTCCCGCGGTTGTATTCCGCCTGTCGCAGCGGGGATGCCACGCATCAAAGTATGATACCGACAACACGCCATCTTGTCGTCTTCAAAGATAAAGTGTTGCGTTGATCAGTTGAACTCACCGTCGGCTCCCGAAGGAGCCGCGCAAGGTGTTTCATGCTGATGGTCTTCTCAGGATGCGGGTGTATACCAGATAGGTGAGGTGTAGGCCCGCTCTTGAGTCGAGGTCGGCGCGCCCTCGGGCAGGTCGACGCCATAGCGGAACGCGTCATAAGTAGACCAGCGCGGCGTCGGGATCTCGATCACGCGGGCGTAATAGAACGCCTTTTGTGCCGGGTCGAACTCGGGATCGGTCCAGACCGTCGCCAACTCGGCGGCACCGATGGTGTTGGTCCAGTTCGCGTTGGCCACGTCGACGGTGTTGCCCACGGGGGGCAGCTTGCCGTCGGCAGCCGGCGCACGGTCATCCGACCAGGCGACGTCATAGACTTTCTCGTGCGTCTTGCCCTTACTGTCGAGCCAGCCCTTGATGATCTGAATGCGGTCCAGATTGGCTCCGATCGGATCGCGTAACGCGTAGACCATGAAGCCCGGCGCCTTCGCACCCTTGGGCATGATCCGCAGGTCGCCGCCCATCGGTACGCCCTTTTCATAACCCACAACTGCCGGCATGCGGGAATTCATGTCCTGCTGCGTAAAATCCCAACCGCCAAACATGCGCACGCTCATGCGCGGGCCGGTCGTGCCATAGACCTCCTTGCGCTGCATCGCGTCGAAAATGGCCTCGCGGGTATTCTCGGTCGCCCAGACGGCGGCGAGTCCCGACGCAACCATCTGCCAGCCCATGATCTTGCCGTTCTCGTTTTCCATGAATGGATGAGATATCCGGTCAGCTTTGGGTTCGTAACCGGTATGCTTGCCAAAGAAATTTTCCTCCTCGGCGGTCGCAAGCGAGGTGTGGCTGTCGGTGGCGCCGATGATGCCGAACTTGTACGGGTTGGTGCCGAGCCGCTTCTCGATCGCCAGTCCGCGCTTCAGGGCCTCGCGGGCATATTCGCCGGCCAGCATGTCGTTGGTCTTGGCTTCACTGACGTCGAGGTTGCCGATTGCCCAGGTCTCGTAGTCAGCGAACTCATCGTCAGGCGACAGGAAGGGGTGCGCCTCGCCGTCGCCCTTGATCTGGGTCGCTTCGTAGAGCGGTTCCCACTTGTCGCGCTGCGTGACATAGGTCTTGTCGAGTTTCTTGCCGTTCCACTGTGCTTTCAGCGGGAACATGATGCCGTTCGACAGGTTGCCGTTGTGCGGGATCGCCAGCACTTCGCCGCCGGTCTTTTCCTCGTAATTGGCCAGATACTTCCACAGATCACGCGGGTCGGGGCTACCCTGGGGCGCCGTCATCGTGAAAGGTACTACCTGCCGCGCCCGGACCGGACCGTCACGCATGATTACGACACGATGCATGTTGTTGCCTTTGATCAGCGAGGTCCACTCAAAGCCGATAAAGGCGGTAAAACGCCCGGGATCGTTGAACGCCTCGGCCTCGTCGATGACCCTTTCCCAGAGATTCTTGTAGAGTTTCGAACCCGGTGAATAGAGCGCCAGCAACGCCGGATCCACTTTTCCCTGCGAGAAGTTTGTGATCAGATCAAGCGCCGCCTGAACCGCTGCATCGCCGCCTTCCGCGAGTCCCTTGTTCCAGCGAGCGCCCTGTTCGTACGCCAACAGTTCCGGCTTGCCGGCAGCAAGATCGCCGACCATACCCATTCCGTCGGAATGATCGGCGACCACCAGCCAGTCCAGTGGGCGCGACAGCCGAACCGCCTGCCCCGTGGAGGACACCACTTCCTCACCGCGCGCGAACCGATAGGCGTCGCGAGGTGGCAGGCGGTTGCCGAACAGACCCGCATCCATCGAAAGCGATGTGTGCAGATGTGAATCACCCCACAGTGGCCGCTCGGGGAAGCTGCGTTTCGCATAAGGTGAATAGGCCTTGCCAGTGTAGGCGGCGGACAGCGTTCCCGGCATCGGAGGGCCCGAATCCCGGGCCGCGGCGGGCAGTGCAATCATCAGCATCCCGGCACATGTTGCGGCAAGAATAGATCTGGACATTGATATCTCTACTTTCAGGTTGGCAGGGCTTCAGCGGCTGGTGAGTTTCAGTTCGATGCGCCGGTTGCGCCGGTATGCATCTTCGCTATCGGCCGGATCGAGAGGATGGTACTGGCCGAATCCCGCCGCCACCAGGTGATCCGCAGGGATACCTTTGCCAATCATATACTTCACAATGCTGATGGCGCGCGCGGACGACAGCTCCCAGTTGGACGGGAAGGCCTTGCGGATCGGCCTGCGATCGGTATGACCGTCAACCCGCAACACCCAGTCGATATCGTCCGGGATCTGTGCTGTGATGTCTTTCAGGGTCCGGGCCACTGTTCCAATCCCCTGCCGGCCCTGTTTATCCAGGTCGGCCGATGCAGACGAAAACAAAACTTCGGTGGGCAAAATGAAACGGTCACCTTCGACGCGTACGTCCGGGTTGTCTTTCAGGGCTTCGCGCAGCTTGCCAAAAAACTCTGAACGGTAACGGGCCAGTTCTTCTACCTTGTCGGCCATGGCCAGATTCAGGCGCTGGCCCAGGTCCTCGATCCTGATATTCTTTTCCTGCAGTGTGGCTTCAGACGCTTCGAGCGCCTGGTTGAGCCTTGCCAGCTGTTCGTTCAGTGCAGCAATCTGTGTATTCAGGTCCGTGGCCCTGCTCTGTGCCGCTGCGCTGAGTTCCTGTTGCCGAGCCACATCCTTTTGACTGGCCTCGAAGGATGCCTGTAGACGCTGCTGATCATCTTCCAGGCCGGTTATGGTTTCGCGTTGCTGCTGAATTGACTGCTCGTTGGCGGTGATGGTACTGCGTGCAGACTGTAATTCACTGCGTACCTGTTCCAGCGTTGTCGCCGTTGCCTGTGACTGCAGGGTCATCTCTCCGACGCGCGCCTCCAGCGTATCGCGCGCCTTGACAGTGACTTCCAGTTCTCCGGTCAAGCTTGACAGGCGCTGTTGCAGCTCCGCTTTGTCCTTGCGCTCCAGCGCCAGCACTTCCGTTAAACCTGTCATTTGACTGCGCAAGCGGTCCAGTGCTTCATCCCGGCCCACCAGGGCATCCGATAACAGAAACTGTCCGACCGAAAACAGTAACAGGACAAACATCACCACCATCAGCAACGCGGCAAGCGCGTCGACAAATCCCGGCCAGATGTCTACCGTGCGATGGCGGCGATTAGCGATCAGCATCTAACGCCCTACCCGGCCTGCTTCTTGTGGAGACGCGCGCGCTCGTGGGTCTCGGTCGTAATGGCCCGACCGATGAGGCGCAATTCATCCCGGATCTCTTCTGCCATATACTCACGTCCTATCTCAAGTTCTTCTGTTAACCTCTTGATACTACTTGCAAGAACTTTAACATGTTCGTGCATGGAGACATCAATATCACTGCGCGTATCGACGAGGTGCTCCAATACCGGGAGCAGTTCACCCTGGCGCTTGGCAAGCAAGGACAACACGCGCTGTTGTTCACGGGAGAGATCTGCAAACGCCGCCAGCTCACGCCCAAGATTCAGGACCTGATCACCGACCAGGTGCCGCTGGGCATCGTCGCGCATTACATTGCGCTGCAGCTTGTCCAGCGTTTCCGCAGTCTGCTCCAGCATGGCGTGGATATAGGCCGGTTCGCTGAGTTCACGCTCACCGATCAGCTGTGAACCGCTCAACCGGGTCACACCGGACAACCAGTCTTCAAGCTCGTTGAAAAACCGGTTCTGTGCATGACCTGCCTGCAGATCGAGAAACCCCAGCACCAGTGAACCGGCAAGACCGAACAATGAAGAACTGAATGCTGTACCCATTCCCGACAGGGGCTGTTTCAGACCTTCCAGCAAGGTACCAAACATCATGCTGTTGTCGGTACCCTGGCCACCCAGCCCACCGATCATATCGCCAACCGCACTCACGGTTATCAGCAATCCCCAAAAGGTACCAAGCAGGCCGAGAAAAATGAGCAGGCCAATCATATAACGAGACACATCACGCGATTCGTCGAGCCGCAGGCGCACACTGTCCAGCAAGGAACGCAGCGATAGAGGCGAAAGACTTACAAGCTCGTTATCCTGCTGTCCAATCGCTTTCGCCAGCGGCGCCAGCATGCGCGGATCTCCGGGTGCGGATCGCCAGAATCGCTTGCGCTTACCACGGAAATGATTGAGCCATGCGACTTCGGACGAAAGCATGCTGACCTGCCGGAAATTGACGGCAATGCCGGCCAGAAATACGGCAAGAATAATGGAGTTGAATACCGGGTTGGAAAGGAATGCCTCTGACAGGGGCCCATATAACAGGACGACCGTAAGGCCGACCAGACCAAGAAACGGGATCATCCACATAAATACCCGGGTGGGCCGTGTCATACATTACCTCCTGACTAACAATTACCCTGGCTCTGCTGCCTGCTGCTGAAACCGCCCTGCCTGCAAGCTAAAGTTAAGGCGCGAGAGTTTAGCATACGAAGCCACTTCGGACCTCGACCCACAACAGGAACAGACCCATGACACACAATACCAAGCCCATCAGCCCGTTACGCCAATAATTTACCTGGGGTCGCGATTCTAAAAGGTAAACTGTCTCCGGAACTCTGGAGAACAACCGCTTTTTTGACCCCGAGCCTTATCTGCACTAAATTTAAACGCATGACATTACGCGCTCTAGCGATTGCCACGAAACTCGTGTTGACGACCTGTATCACCACACTGACCGCATGCACAACATCAACCCAGCCACCCGAAGCGTATCTACGATTGTACGGCACAGCACCACTGTTGACGCAGCACTTTGCCATTTGCAATCAATCCGGCTGCGAAGAAACCATTGTGGTTACGCTGAATAACACAGACTGGGCGCTCATCGACAACATTTTCTCCCCACGCGCGGACGACAGCACAGAAGAGCGTAGACGTATTGCCAGGGCAATTGCACAATTCGAGCAAATGGTTGCGGTTAAGGCGGGAACCGGGGACGATCAGGCTGGCCAGCAGGGTGTGTTTCGTGGTACCCGTCAGCTCGACTGTGTCGCAGAAACCACCAACACAACTTCCTACCTGATACTCCTGCAGGAACGTGGCCTGATGCAATGGCACGCGCCACGATATCCGCAACACCGCGGCTTCATGCACGGTCAGTTTCCGCACAATACTGCTGTCATGGAAGATCTGAATACCGGGGAACGGTACGCCGTAGATGCCTACTTTCACGCCAACGGCATACCACCTGAAATCGTGCCTGTCTCGGAGTGGATTGCCGGATTTACACCGGAAGTCATACACAATTCGCCCTGACAAGTCGGCGGCCCTTGTTTCCTACAGCAGCAAGGAGTAACCCAAACCAATGACAGCACATGCACCAATAACCGGAACTATACCCACCTTATATCTGAACAAGGCGACAAACGCAGCTGCTCCTATCAAGGCAGAAAACCATTCAAAGGCAGCCTCGAAACCTTGAGGCCAAAGCACATGGTAGGCGAAAAAGGCCGCCAGATTCAGAACAACGCCAACCACGGCAGCGGTTATACCTGTTAATGGTGCCGTGAATTTTACATCGTGCCTGGTTGCTTCGACCAGTGGCCCGCCAAGCAGGATAAAAAGAAATGACGGTAAAAACGTAAACAGTGTAGCTACGCTCGCACCAGCCGCACCTGCCAGGGGGAGCAGCTCTGGACCAAAGAGCTCCTTGGTCCAGCCGCCAACAAAGCCAACGAATGCGACCACCATGATCAGTGGGCCGGGGGTTGTTTCACCAAGCGCAAGACCATCGATCATTTGTGTTCCGCTCAACCATGCATAATGCTCGACGCCGCCTTGATAGACATAGGGCAGAACCGCATAAGCACCTCCAAAAGTAACAAACGCTGCTTTGGTGAAAAACCAGCTCATTTGCGTGAGCGTGCCTTGCCAGCCATATGTCGTTGCCAGCATGGTCATTATCGTACCGCCTATTAAAAGCCCCGCTAAAGCGATTACGATGAACCGGCTCCATTTAAATCGTGCGTGCGCAGGTACAGGAGTGTCATCATCAATGAACGCGGGGCCATATGAACTTTTCGAATCCTCGTGATGCCCGCCCGCCCTGAATTTGTCGGGCGCGAAATGTGAACCTGCATAACCGATGATACCGGCCATAAGCACGATATAGGGGAAAGGTACATCAAAAACAAAAATCGCTATAAACGCCAGTACAGCCATGGCGCGCAGCACGTTGTTTTTCAAAGCCCTGGAACCAATGCGGTAGGCGGCAAAAACAACAATAGCCGTAACAGCCGGCTTGATACCGTACAGAATGCCTTCCACTGCCGGCACATCGCCATAGGCCAGATAGACCCATGTCAGAGCGATGAGAATAAACAGTGACGGCAGAACAAACAGAACACCTGCAGCAATGCCACCCCATACACCGTGCATCAGCCAGCCAATGTAGGTCGCAAGTTGCTGCGCCTCTGGTCCCGGGAGCACCATCGTATAGTTCAGCGCATGCAAAAAGCGGTGCTCGGAAATCCATCTCCGTTTCTCTACCAGCTCCTGATGCATCATGCTTATCTGGCCTGCCGGACCGCCAAAACTGATAAACCCCAACTTGAACCAATAGGCAAAGGCTTCCCGGAACGAGGCTGGTTCTGGCCGTCCCGTTACTTTCTGCGTATTCGTTGACACTTAAATTTCTACCCACTATGTTTGTTTTTGAGGATGGGCGGTTGACGTGTAAAGAGACAGGGCGCCATCGAGTAATGGCCTGGTACATCGCCACCCTGCCACCCTGCCCGCCTGCTAAGGTCGAGGCGCCAGAGTCTAGCATACGAAAATAAAGGAGAATGCAATGCACGTGCTTTTGACTCCCTTATCAGGAATATGGATTTCAGGGAATCTGCCGCGCTTTATCCTGCTGACGGCTATCGCGCTCTGCGTGGCCGACTGTGCCCAGCTCGGTCCTGAGCTGGTATCGGCCTGTAGCTGCGTTCACTATTAGGCACATTTTTCTTTGTCTCACATGGCGTCGAGGTACCGGCACACGATTCGAAAAAGGGCCATGCGACTATGACCAGCGACGAGAATGGCGAACCGTTTGACTGGTCCCTGGTGGTCGGCGACCTGGTCAACATCCACTCCCGGACCGAGCAGCCGGACACTGACACCGCGCGGGTTGCCGTTAATTACAGGGGATCATGGTTCTATATAGATGACCCGGATTCGAACACCAAGCACACCTTCCTGCTGCTCGAACAGCTGGCAGCGCTGCTCGGCGGCAAGGTCGAAAAGGCCGGGCCGCTGTTGACTCTTCCTGTCTCGGCACCATGAACCGGCACAAGGAGATCAAGCCTTACCCATGTCAGTGATAAATGGTAAAGTCCCCGTGCTATACCGGTTGCCATAAAATCGAACCAGGCTGGCGCTGACGGCCCACCCACCAAGCTGTGCCGTTAACACCGGACTCGGAGGAAGAATGTTACCAAGAAAATTTGCCGGAAGTGGTCTGGTAGTCAACGCTTTCGTACTCGGCCTGTCGCTGGCAGGCTGTGATTCCAACACCTACGTCGAGCCCCCGGCCCCAAAAGTCACCGTCGCCCAGCCACTGATCCAGGACATAACAGATTACCTTGAGTTTACGGGGACGCTGGTTGCATCAGAAAAGGCCGAGGCCTCCGCGCGCGTATCCGGTGTATTGCAAAGCATGCATTTCGTTCCGGGCACCATGGTCACAGAGGGTGACCTTCTGTTTGTCATCGATCCGGCGGAATACGAAGCCGATCTGCAGGCCGCCGAGGCGGAACTGGCGGGCGCCAAATCAAATTACGACCGCGCAAAAATTGAATATGGCCGCGCGCAGACACTCTACAAGAAGAAAGCCGGCGCCGAGGCCGACGTGGTGAAATGGCGTGTCGAAAAAGAACTGGCCAGCGCGGATATCCTGCGCGCCGAAGCCAAGGTCACGCGCGCGGAACTGAACCTGGGCTACACCCAGGTGACGGCGCCGCTGACCGGGCGTGTCGGACGCAACGAAGTCGACGTCGGCAACCTGGTTGGCGAAGGCGAAGCCACCGTGCTAACGGAAGTCACTCTGTTCGATCCTATATATGCCTATTTCAATCTCAACGAACGTGACCTGCTGCGCGTCATGAAAAACTACAAGGCGGCCGTTGAAGCCAAGGGACTCGATCCAAATACGGTCACCGGCAAGGAATTGGAGATACCGCTCGACCTTGGGCTGGCCGATGAAGAAGGTTTCCCTCACAAGGGTTTGTACGATTTTTCCGAATCCGGCGTTGATCCGGAAACCGGGACACTGCAGTTGCGCGGCATCTTCGACAATTCTGACGCACCACCTGCCCTGTTTCCCGGCCTGTTTACCCGTATCCGCATGCCGCTCGGCAACCGTCCGGACATGCCGCTGGTATCTGAGCGGGCCGTCGCCAACGACCAGGGCGGCGCCTACCTGCTGGTCGTCAATTCGGAAGACATGGTCGAAAGACGCAGTATCAAAACCGGTCAGCGCAAGGATGGCCTGATCGTTATCGAGGAGGGACTGCGCGCAGACGACCGGGTAGTAGTGATGGGCGTGCAGCGCGCCCGCCCGGGCCGCAAGATTGCCCCCGAGTCCGTTGACATGGCAAGCCTCACGGCTACCGCCATGAAGCAGGCTGCACAGGAAGCGGAACGGAAAGCACAGATGGAGCGTTCAGACCCGGATGCTGAAACCGGGAAATCCGGCACTGAATAACACGACCAGGGACTGAACGGCCATGTTCTCGAAATTTTTTATCGAACACCCCATCTTCGCCAGCGTCATATCCATCCTCATTGTGATTGCCGGCGCTGTATCGGTCGGCGCCTTGCCCATCGCCCAGTTCCCGGAGATTACACCTCCCACCGTTGAGGTGAAGGCCACCTACCCGGGGGCCGATGCGTCGGTGGTTGCGGAAACTGTGGCTGCACCTATCGAACAGGAAGTGATCGGCGTCGAGAATATGATCTACATGTCCTCGGTCAGCGCCAGTGACGGCTCCTACACCCTGACGGTGACTTTCGAAGTCGGCACCGACCTGGACATGGCCAATATCCTGGTGCAGAACCGCGTCACCCTGGCGGAACCGAAACTGCCGCAAGAAGTGACACAGCAAGGCGTGAACACCAAGAAAAAATCGCCTAACATTATCCTGATCGCCTCGCTGTATTCGCCCGACGACCGCTTCGATGAGCTCTACATGAGCAATTATGCGACGCTCAACATCAAGGACACGCTGAGCCGTATTCCGGGCGTAGGCGACGTCGGCATCTATCCCGAAAGCGACTACAGCATGCGTATCTGGCTGAACCCTGAGCAGCTCAAGTCACGTCGAATGACTACAGACGAAGTCATTGCAGCGATTCGCGAACAGAATGCCCAGGTCGCTGCCGGCCAGATCGGTCGGCCACCGGCGCCCGCGGGGCAGAATTTCCAGTACACCGTTAACGTGCTCGGCCGCCTGTCGGACATCGAGCAGTTCGAGAACATCATTGTCAAAACCGGCGAAGGCGGCCGCATCACCCGCCTGAAGGATATCGCCCGCATCGAGCTGGGCGCCAAGGTCTACGACATCACGTCGCGGCTCAACGGTGCATCATCCGCCAGTATTGCCGTCTACCAGCTGCCCGGTTCCAATGCATTGGATGTCTCCAAACGGGTGCGTGCCGCGATGGACGAAATGAGCGCTTTCTTTCCCGAAGGCCTGGAATATTCAGTCCCCTACGACACCACCATGTTTGTCGATGCCTCGATCAAACAGGTGTTTATTACGCTGGTAGAGGCAACGCTGCTGGTAGCCCTGGTACTGTTCCTGTTCCTGCAGGACTGGCGCGCCACCCTGATACCCTCGGTGACCATCCCGGTGTCCCTCATCGGCACCCTCGCCGTCATGCTGGCAATGGGCTTTTCACTGAACATGCTGACGCTGTTCGGCCTGGTTCTGGCTATCGGTATCGTGGTCGATGACGCCATCGTGGTCATCGAGGCCACCGTCGCGCACATGGAACGTGGCCTGGAGCGAAGGGAGGCTACCATCAAGGCCATGAGTGAGGTATCGGGGCCGGTGGTGGCAACCACGCTGGTACTGCTGGCAGTGTTCGTGCCCGCGGCCTTCATGCCCGGCATTACCGGTGAACTCTACCGGCAGTTCGCGCTGACCATCGCCGTCGCCACCATATTCAGCTCCATCAACGCACTGACCCTGAGCCCGGCACTGGCCGCACTGTTGTTGCGCCTGCCACCCGAGAATAAAAACGCCTTCTTTCGCGGCTTCGACAATTTTTTCAGCAAAGCCGAAACCCGCTACGCTACTATGATCAAGTCACTACTGCGGCGTACCGGTATCATGCTGGTACTGGCGCTTGGACTCGCTGTATTGACGGGCTGGCAATTCACGCAGTTACCGACCGGCTTTCTGCCGACAGAAGACCAGGGCTATATGCTGGTACACGTTCAGCTGCCCGACGCTTCGTCGCAGGAACGCACCGGTGAGGTACTGGACGCCATTGACGCTATAGTCGCCGGCACACCGGGTGTCGCGGACTGGGTTATTTTCGGCGGCTTCAACCTGATCGACGGCACGGCCTCTTCCAACACCGCTATCGTGTTTATCACGCTGACACCCTGGGATGAAAGAAATGAACCCGGTTTGAATCAGGAAGCGATACTCGCCAACCTGCAAGGGCAGTTCAATACCATCCAGGAATCCATCGTCTACACTTTCCTGCCACCGGCTATTCCCGGGCTGGGTGTCGCCGGTGGCTTCCAGTTCCAGCTGGAAGACCGCGGTGGAATTGGACTTCAGGAACTGAATGCCATGCTCCAGGAAATTCTTCAGGACGGTAATGCACAGAGCGGATTGGCCGGCCTGAACTCGACGTTCAGTATCCAGGTGCCGCAGTTGTTCGCCGAGGTGGACCGCACCAAGGCGAAGACGCTGGGTGTTCCCCTCGACCAGGTATTCGGTACGCTGCAGGCCTACCTGGGCTCGGCCTATGTCAACGACTTCAATAAATTCGGGCGTACCTGGCAGGTTACGGTGCAGGCGGACAACCGGTTCCGCATCAAACCTGAAGATATCCGCAGCCTGGAGGTGCGTAACGCCAACGGTGAAATGGTGCCTTTGGGGACGCTGATCGATGTCGAGCAGACGGTTGGGCCACAGACCATTCTGCGCTACAACCTCTACCCAGCCGCTTCCATAACCGGGGCAGCGGCACCCGGCTTCAGTTCCGGCCAGGCACTCAATCTCATGGAACAGATGGCCCGTGAGAATCTGCCGACCAGCATGGGGTTTGAATGGACCGGCATGTCTTTCCAGGAAAAGCAGGTGGGTTCGGAAGCCATCCTGATTTTCGCACTGGCGATCGTGCTGGTATTCCTGGTGCTGTCCGCCCAGTATGAAAGCTGGACCAGTCCGGCAGCGGTTATCATGGTGGTGCCCCTGGCGGTGCTCGGTACAGTGCTCGCAGTGATGATGAAAGGTGCGGATAACAACGTTTACACCCAGATCGGGATCACCTTGTTGATCGGACTGGCCAGTAAAAACGCCATCCTCATCGTCGAATTCGCCATGCAGGAACGGGACAAAGGCAAGAGCATTCTCGATGCGGCTATTGACGCTGCAAAGCTTCGCTTCCGGCCTATCCTGATGACAGCCATTTCGTCCATCGCCGGTTTCATGCCGCTGGTAATAGCCGCCGGCGCCGGTGCCGCCAGTCAGCAGGCCATTGGCACCGCAGTCGTCGGTGGCATGGTCGCCGCAACCGTGATGTCGCTGACATTCACACCGGTCTTCTATGTGGTGATGAAACGGCTGGGTGAACGGGGTGGCAAGTCCCGTCAGGAAAATACTATGCCTGCTACAGGAGAAACCCCGGACCAGACGTGAATCTCCCGTTCCGTAAAACCCTGCTGTTCAGTCTCTTTGCCGCACTCGCCTACGGCTTCTGGCTGAGTCCGGATTTCAAAACCATTACCGCAGGGGTGGCCATATTTCTACTCGGCATGTTTGCGCTGGAACAGGGCTTCAAGTCCTTCAGTGGCGGTACCCTGGAGGCCTTCCTCAAAAAGACCACAGACACAACCGGCAAAAGCCTGTTGTTCGGCATCATCTCGACCTCGCTGATGCAATCCAGCTCGCTGGTTTCAGTGATCACCATCTCCTTTCTCAGTGCGGAGCTCATTGCGCTGGCACAGGGGATCGGCATTATTTTCGGGGCCAACCTCGGCACCACCACAGGCGCCTGGCTGGTGGCCGGCCTGGGTCTCAAGGTCGATATTGCAGCGTACGCCATGCCTATGCTGGTGTTTGGCGTGATCATGGTTTTCCAGAAAGACAGTACGCGACTGCAAGGCACCGGCTGGGCGCTGGTCGGCCTGGGTTTCCTGTTCCTGGGCATCGCTTATATGAAAGAGGGTTTCGAGACCATTGGCAGCCAGTTCGACCTGTCACAATATGCCATACCGGGTTTCAGGGGGCTGCTGGTCTACACTCTCATCGGCATTGCTGCAACCGTGGTGATGCAGTCCAGTCACGCCACGCTGATCCTGACGATCACCGCACTGTCGGCTGCCCAGATCAGCTACGAAAATGCACTCGCACTGGCCATAGGTTCAAACGTGGGCACGACTGTAACCGCGATGATCGGCGCCATCAGCGCGAGCGTCTCGGGCAAACGGCTGGCGGTCGCCCATTTTATTTTCAATATCGTGACCGGCACCATCGCAATCGTTTTTATCAAGCAGTTTGCTGTCGCTGTCGACTGGCTGAGCCAGTTGGCGGGGATTGCCACAGACAACCACACCCTCAAGTTCGCGGTCTTCCATACGCTGTTCAATCTTGTCGGTGTGGCACTCATGCTGCCGCTCATCGGTACCCTGGTTACCCTGCTGGAGCGGCTTCTGCATGAAAAAGTCGAACCACTGGAGACAGCGCGCGTACTGTTCCTCAACAAATCGGCCCTGGAGTTCCCCGATACGGCGCTCGAGGTTATCTCCAGGGAAACCGTACACCTGGCCACCAACGCCTTTGAAATCCTGGCGCATGGTCTGAACCTGCACCGCACCGACATCACATCGAACACTGATATCAATGCCGTGCTGGCACGCTGCACGGACACCATGGGTATTGATGTCGATGCTCTCTACCGACGCAAGGTCAAGCCACTGTACAGCGCCATTATCGAGTTCTCTACACAGGCTGAACAACGCATGGATGCCCGGCAACTGGAGCGCCTGAACCAGCTGAAACAGGCAAACTGGCAGATCGTAACTGCCATAAAACGCATCAAGGAAATGCAGACCAACATAGACAGGTATACGTGTGCAGACAATAAATATGTCCGGCGCGAATACAATGCAATCCGCCTGAATATCGCCATGCTGTTAAGAACACTGTTCTCCATGGAAGCGCAGGAAAGCCCGGCCCGGAAAATCGAACATCTAAAAAGAATCAGGCTTGAGATGGAAGCGCAGGACATCATTGCCAACGGTACGCTTGACAAGCTCATTCGCGAACAGCGGATTACGTCCGATATGGCGACGTCCCTGATGAACGACAGTTCCTATGCCTACGAGATCCAGCGCAACCTGATATCCGCCGCGGAAATCATTTTTACGAACCTCTATTCGCAGGAAAACGAGCTGTCGTTAACGGAAGAAGAGATCGAAAAAGAAATGCTTGGCAAGCGCGAAGAACTCCTGGTCCGGCTCGGCCATGAAAAAGCACAAATCGACAACATCAGCACACGGCGAGATACCGGGGCCGAGTAAACCGGGACCGAATTGTGAAGCCCGACGTATATTGCCGGGCTCCACAAAGACCTCAGAACCTATTTGACGCGCCCCAATACAAGGACTTCCACACGCCGGTTGTCGGCGCGTCCTTGTTCCGTGGCATTGCTGGCAACAGGCAGCCTTTCACCGGCACCCATCGCCACGATCTTGCTCGAATCCACACCGGCCTTGACGAGGTATCTACCTACTGCCTGTGCACGTTGTTCGGAAAGTTCCTGGTTGTAATCGTTATCACCGACGTCATCTGTATGGCCAACGATTTCGATATAGGTCGCACGTTTTAACTGTTCACGCGCATCATTAACGTTTTTTTCCAGAAGCTGCACGCCCTGTGCTGACAGCTCACCACTGCGGCGCTCAAACAAGGCAACACTGGGAAAGATCATCGCGTCCAGAGCGCGCGGCTGTGCCACGACGATGACTTCCACGCGCCGGTTCTGGGCACGGCCTTCAGGCGTGTCATTCGATGCAATCGGATCCTTTTCGCCACGGCCCAGGGTACGCGTCTTGTCGCCCGGAACACCGAGTGTGGCCAGGAAGTCGCTGACGGCTTCTGCGCGCCGTTTTGAGAGACCCATGTTGTAATTCGCATCACCGGTGGTATCGGTGTAGCCGATGACAGTAACCGAGTAAACCTGCGCCAGGTCATCACCCAGTTCACTACGATGATCCTGGATGTAGGTCTTGCCGGCGTCTGAAAGCTCGGCCTTGTCGAAGGCGAACAGTTCAGCCTGCGGGAAACTGATCAACGAGATCGCGTCCATGCCCTCGCCCTTGATGATTTTAACCTGGGCATTCAGGACATAGCCGTCACAGCCGACCACTGTGGCCTTGTCCTTCGACCAGGACCCGGTATGTACGCAATCGCCACTGCCGCTGGTTACGATGTTGCCGGCCGAATCACCGGCATATCCGGGCGTAGTGCCACGGGACTCCGCCACGGCAACACCCGTAATCAGGGTCAAGATTGCAAGAAGCACCGCCTGCAGCGGTACAGATAGTATCCTGTGCTGAACCATACCAATCTCCTTTTCGCTCCGGTTTGAAAAAACGGTGAAGTATTATCTACTGTCGTTGCCGTACTTGCACGGCAAGCATAGCATTCCTGCGCAGGTTCAATGGGTATTGCCACCATTAAAATCACGCGTATGATCTGTATCCGATATGCCAGAATACCTTAAAACAAGAAGAAATCTGTTCCTGATTATCATCATGCTCGTCAGCTTGCTGTCAGGATCAGGCATGGCGTTTGCTAACGCTGGCAACAACCCGCTGCAACCTGCCGATACCAGCAGTCCCCGCGCAACCCTGCAAGGCTTCATTGAAACCCTGAACGACATCAACGCGCAGATCGTGGCGGTCATCAAGTCATACCTGGCTTCGCCACGGCTCTATGTTTCAGCACAGGAAGCACAGGAGATAGACCGCGTCACCCGGCGGCTTGAACTTGTCAGGCGCACACTGGATCTGAGCGAGACACCGGCAGCGCTGGTGGACCAGGTTGCGGACACCCGGGTCCTGCAACTCAAGGAAGTACTGGACCGTATCGACCTCCCGGATTTCACATCCATTCCCGATGCCGGGGCGATGGAAGCAGAGGAATTCAAACACTGGACTATACCGGGCACCGAGATCACTATCGCGCGGGTTGAAGAAGGCCCACGCGCCGGCGAGTACCTGTTTACTCCGGATACGGTGAGTCGTCTTCCTGATTTTTACCAGAAAATCGCCCACCTTCCCTATAAATCCACCGCCACTGCAGGCTGGTACGACCGTTTTCGATACGGTGGTGGCGGCTTATACAAGCTTATCCCGTACCGATGGATGGCCGCCCTGCCCGACTGGTCAAAGCAGCTGCTATTCGATCAACCCCTGTGGCGCTGGTTCGGTGTCGTGCTGGTGTTACTGGCTGCCTCACTGATCTACCTGCTGGTTCGCCGCATGGTGGGGGCCTGGGCTCACCAGGACGCAGCGCCGGAACTGCGGACGCAGTGGGCACAGCTGGCTAAACCCCTCGTGTTGCTGGCCCTGATCCCGGTAGTCGGGCATGTATTCGCCGAAAATCTGAGGATCACCGGCGCTATCCTGGAAATCACGACGCTCACACTGTGGGCGGTCTTCACGCTGGCGCTGACATGGGCGGTATGGCTGGGCAGCCATGTCGTGGCTGAGAGCGTTGTCGCTACACAGGATATACATATCGGCAGCATCGACAGCCAGCTCATTCGCCTGGGATTGCGGCTGGTCGCCACCATTCTGTCAATTACCATACTGGTCATAGGTGCACAGCACCTGGGCATTCCGGCGTATTCTGTTATAGCGGGGCTGGGCGTAGGTGGTATCGCGATTGCGCTGGCGGCCAAGGACAGTCTCGCCAACCTGCTCGGCTCGCTGCTCATCATGTTCGAAAAACCGTTCCGGGTCGGCCACTGGATCAAGCTGGGTGATACGGAAGGGGTTGTAGAGAGCATCGGTTTCCGCAGCACACGGATCCGCACCTTCTACAACTCGCTGGTATCCATCCCAAGCAACACACTGGTGAACAGCACTGTAGACAACATGCAGCTGCGCGACTACCGGCGGGTACGCACTAAGCTGCTCATCAGCTACGACACACCCGCCGATACGGTCGCGGCATTCATCGAGGCCATAAAAAAGCTTGTGCTGGATAATCCGCACACGCGCAAGGACCGATACCGCATCAGGCTGGATGACTTCAGCGATTTCGGCGTACGGATTCTGGTCAATTTTTTTCTGGATGTTGCCAACACGGAGGACGAGCAGGTTGAACGCCAGCAGATTCTGATGGGGATTCTGAAGCTGGCTGAATCCATGGATATTCAGTTTGCCACCCCTGCCCTGAGGCCGGTAGCGGACAACCCTCAGGGCCGGGAGGGCAGCTAGCAAAATTGCGGTGCTGCACGAAATCCGTAAAATACGCCGTCTCAGCCCGATTCGGTCCATTCAACCCACTGTTTCGAGAAACAAAACATGACTTCCATCCCCCGCCTTTCTGCCTTCCTGTTGCTCGCGCTTGTCTTTCTGCCTGTACAACAGACATGCGCTGACGAATTACTTATGCGCGATGGCTCCCGGCTGCTCGGCAAGGTTGTCAAACGCGAGGGTGGCACACTCGAATTCAAGACAAGCTATGCGGGCGTAATCAAGGTCAAGTGGGACGAGGTCAGCGAGCTGCACGCCGACGAGCCGATGACACTGATGCTCAAGGACGAAAGCACCCTCACCGCACAGCACATCAAGAATACCGAAGCCGGTATTTTACTGGATGACAACATCGAGGCGGACCAATCCACAGAATCGCTTGCCCAGTCCGAACTGGAATACATCAACCCTGATCCATGGCGAACCGGGGAAGGATACAAACTGGACGGCCACATCAACTTCGCGCTGTCAAAGGAACGTGGCAACACCGACAAGGATGAAATCGATGCGGACGCTGACCTGACCTGGCGGTTCCTGGACGATCGCTTAAGGATGTTCGGTGAATTCGAGCGCGATCGCAACGACAACAAGAAGACCAAGGACCAGTGGAAGCTCAGCAACAGCTATGATCACTTCCTGACTAAAAAATGGTATGCAGGCGCATTTCTGGCTTTCGAACACGACCAGTTCGCAGACCTTAACCTGCGTACCATTATTGGACCGAAGATGGGTTACCAGTGGTTCGAAAGCAAGGAAATGAACCTCAGCACAGAAGTCGGCCCGATGTATACCCACGAAGACTTTGACAATGATCCGGACGATGACTACCTGGCCCTGGGCTGGGGAATCAATTTCGACAGGTATGTGTTTGGTGAATTCATGCAGTTCTATCACCGCCAGACCGGACTCTGGTCCATGGATGACACCGGCAATGTAGTCTGGAATACCTGGACCGGCTTTCGCTTCCCGCTGGTTCTGGGCGTCGTCGCCAGCACCGAGATGCAGGTCGAATATGACAGCGGTGCCGCAGATGATGCAGATGATCTCGACACGACTTACACCCTGAAACTGGGCTATGCGTGGTAAGGACCTGAAGGAACCCGCTGCGTGAGTCGCTCACATTCTGTGATTCAACAGTGGTGGCTTGCGTTACTTCTGCTCGCACCATTCAGCGGCGCATACCCGGCCGATACGACCAGTCCCGGCAAGAGTACGACCGTTGCGGTCACCCCCGATATCATCAAAGCCCGCCTGAAAGAGGTGGAGGCATCCACCACGCTGGATGAAAAAACCAAGGGCTCGCTAACCGAACTCTACCGCAAGTCCCTGACTAACCTGGAAGCAGCCAGCGCCAGCGATGCGTCCACCAGGCGCTACACTCAAGCGCGAGAAACCGCAGCAGACGAGGCACGCCGGATTCGTGAGAAACTTGAGCAGGCAAAACTGGCATCGCCAACAGTAAGCCTGACGATATCTGAACAAGCGCCAGTGGAAGATATCGAGCAGGAGTTACTCAAGGAAAAAGCCAACAAGGCGGCCATAGAGGCCAAGCTTTCCGAACTGGAGCAGGAATTAACTGGCCATGCAGAACGGCCAGACAAAGCCAGAAAGCGGCTCATTGAAGCCAGACAGTTGCAGGGAAAACTGAATACTGAGCTCGGTCAACAAGACCCGGCCGGCGAAGCCTCCGAACTGAGCGAGGCCAGGCGCTGGAGGCTGATAAGCCAGCGACAGGCATTGAGCGCCGAAGTAAAAATGCTGGACCAGGAACTGCTGAGCGAGCCAATGCGCATCGACTTGCTCAAGGCCCGGATCGAGCAGAACGAACGCAGTAATGCGCGGACCCGCGAAAGAGTCACCCTGCTTGAGGAATTACTGACCCAGCGGCGCCGTGCCGAAGTGGAACAGGCGCAGGCAGAAACTGAAGCCGAGGTCAGCAAATTTGAAGCCGAAGACACCCACCCGCTTATTCAGATGCTGGCAGAGCGGAATGCAGCGCTGAGTGATCAGCTCAGTGCAGCGTCAGCCGAACTTGAACAATTCACTTCTGGTGACCAGACTGCCAACAGTGAAGCGAAAGCTATCGAAAATGATTTCCGCAATACCCGGCAGAAACTCGAAATTGCAGGCCTCAACCAGGCGCTTGGGCAAGTATTGCTGGAACAGCGCAGCTCACTGCCTGACCTGCGAAATTTTCGCAGGGCGGCAAAGCAACATGAGCAGATGATTGCCAATCTCACGTTGCTGCAGATACAGTACAACGACGAGCGCAAACGGCTGCGCGATGTCGACACTTACGTAGACAGCCTTGTCGACCAGTTACCACCGGAAGAAACCAGCCTTATTCGCGCAGACCTCACGGAGCTGGCGGGAAAACGCCGGGAACTGCTCGACACGGGAATATCGCTGAGTGATGCTTACCTGAGAGCCCTGGGTGAACTCGTTTATGCGCAGCGCAGGCTGATGGACGTTGTCGAGGCCTACGATGCCTTCCTTGCCGAGCGCCTGCTGTGGGTGCGCAGCGCGCCTCCCCCAACCCTCTCCTTGCTGGTCACCTTTCCGGTACAGGTTTACGAGCTGATAGCACCTTCCCACTGGCTGGAAATCATCGAAATCCTGCTGTTCCAGCTTGAACACTCTGTGACCCTGTGGCTGGCCCTGGTCCTGTTCGCCGGTCTGCTTTGGAAAACCCAGTGGATGCGCCATACCCTGCGAGAAGCAGGCAAGAAAGTCATCAAACCCCGTTCCGACCGGTTCAGATATACCCTGGGCGCGCTGGTCCTGACCCTGTTACTGGCTGCACCCTGGCCATTTCTGCTGGCCGTGGTGGGCTGGGAACTGCAT
>Ga0316187_10000105_pt1 | contig 51880 bp, 44 predicted proteins | sample CroRivburrow1_MG_FD_204927 | JGI IMG/M metagenome (GOLD analysis project Ga0316187, IMG submission 204927) | Coastal sediment microbial communities from Maine, United States - Cross River worm burrow 1 | ecosystem: Environmental > Aquatic > Marine > Coastal > Sediment | place: USA: Maine...
AACACACAATGCAACAGGTAGTGTTAATCGGAATGGGGGTATCTGTTATATTTATTTCTCATTCTACTCTGCATTAGTTTTCGCAAATGTTGTACTAACGATTCATAATTTTGTTTAGGCGTACTATCATGGAAAATAACTGGTATATGTTAACTGTAATTGGAAAAGACCGTCCAGGGATTGTTGCCGGAATTACGACAGAATTATATAAAGAAGGGTGCTATTTGGGTGAAGCATCTATGATTCGATTGGGTGGGGATTTTACCATAATGATGATGGTTCAGTATGATGGTAATGAGCAGGCTCTTGAAAACTGTTTAAACCCTGTTGCTCATAAAATGTCACTACATTTGCACCTGGATAAGATTAAGGGCAAATTACATGATCATCGTACACCGGATGTATCTATTACCGTATATGGCGCGGATAAATCCGGAATTGTTGCCAAGGTCGCTACAGAATTGAGTGGGGCCGGTCTGGATATATTTAATTTGGAGTCAATCGTTGGTGGTAGTAAAGAAAAACCCATTTACATCATGCAAATGGAAGGTCATGCAGATAAAGGCATCGATATACTTAAGCAGAAAATCGAGAAGTTAACAAGTAAAGAAATCGAAGTACATCTTGAAATAATCGATACAATGCTTGGGTAGCATATCGCAATGTTAGAAGTACTTACCATTCCTGATCCACGTCTAAAAGAAATATCTGCGCCGGTAGAAGAATTTAATGCAGAGCTACGTTTGTTTATTGCTGAATTAGAAGAAACAATGCGTGCCAGTCCGGGGGGGGTAGGAATTGCCGCATCTCAGGTTGGCAGCCTACAACGAATTGTAATCGTGGATGTGTCTTCAAAACCAGATATAACACATCATGGGCGATTAGTCCTCGTTAATCCTGAAATACTGGCTTGGGAAGGAATGGCTAAAGGCCGAGAAGGTTGTTTGTCTGTTCCAGACTACACTGGCAATGTAATCAGGGCAAAAAAAATAGGTTTAAGTGCGTTTGATGAATACGGAAAGCCCGTCAGTTATGAATGTGAAGGCTATGAAGCGCGAGCTATTCAACATGAAGTCGATCATCTTGATGGCATTTTGTTTTTGGATCGTCTGGTGAGTCGGCGCACAGATTTATACAAAAGATAAAAAGTAATAGGTAAAAGGCTAAAGGTTAGAAAACAGGTTAAAGGCTAAGAAACAGGTTAAAGGCTAAGAAACAGGTTAAAGGCTAAGAAACAGGTTAAAGGTACGAGGTAAAAGGATAAAAACAGGTTAAAGGTACGAGGTAAAAGGATAAAAACAGGTTAAAGGTACGAGGTAAAAGGTTAAAGGTCAAAAACAACAAATTCACCTGTGTTTTTGGCTTTAGGTTTTAGATTTTGACTTTAACCTTTTACCTCGTTCCTTTAGCCTTTAACCTGTTTTCTAACCTTTTACCTCGTTCCTTTAGCCTTTAACCTGTTTTCTAACCTTTTACCTCGTTCCTTTAGCCTTTAACCTGTTTTCTAACCTTTATCCTCGTACCTTTTACCTATCTTAAAACCTTTTTAGGTAACATGGGTCTTAAGTGGGGCCAGACATTATTCAATATGGCACGTTGTGCTTCAGTGCGCGGATGAATCCCATCTGCTTGCATGAGTTTTGGGTCTGTGGCAAATCCTTCCAACAAGAAAGGTACTAAACCTATATCGTGTTTTTTAGCCAAATCGAAATAGATTTGATGGAATTGTTTGATAAAGAACTTACCATAGTTGGGGGGGAGTCGCATACCTACCAGTAACACTTTCGTATTTCTTGATTTAATCAATTTGATAGTCCTATCTAAATTGTCTTTCATAAGCGCTAACGGTAGTCCTTGTAGGCCATCATTACCGCCCAATTCCAAGATAACAACTTTTGGTTGGTATTTATCAAGAAGCCCAGATATTCTACTTAGACCACCTTGTGTCGTTTCTCCACTGATACTGGCATTGACAAGATTGTAGTGATAATAAGGCGTTTGAAGACGTTTACTAAGTAAATTAACCCAAATTTTATTTTGCGGTACTCCCAATCCAGAGCTAATACTATCGCCAAGCACTAATATAGTGGGGATCGATTTATTATTAGTTGTTGTATCTGCAAATGAAATCGTAGTATAAATACAAAAGATGCATAAAAACCATAAGTATGTCATTAATTTTATTGAGGAAAAAATTTTCATGTCATCTGAGGTCGGTAATCCTGTTGTATTAGTTAAAGATCTTTGCAAAGAAGTTCCCAATGTAAATTTTGAAAGTAATAAACCACTTGTCATCTTGCATGAAATAAATATGCAGATTAAATCCAGTGAAACTGTTGCTATTATTGGTCCTTCAGGTTCGGGTAAATCGACTCTGCTTGGTATTTTGGCGGGTTTGGATACGCCAAGTAAAGGCCAAGTAGAGATTACCGGATTAAATATATTTAAATTCGATGAAGATCAGCGCGCAAATTTACGCGCTAAAAGTATCGGATTTGTATTTCAGTCATTTCAATTGCTTCCTACATTTACCGCACTGGAAAATGTAATGCTACCACTTGAAATATTAGGCAATCATGATGCCAAGTCCATCGCAATGGACGTATTAAATCGTGTTGGCTTAGAAAACCGGATTAATCATTACCCAAATCAGTTATCCGGAGGAGAGCAACAACGGGTTGCCATTGCGCGGGCTTTTGCACCCAAACCGCCAATCTTATTAGCTGATGAGCCTACTGGCAACCTTGATAGTAAAACCGGCCAACGTATCATAGACTTATTATTCGAATTAAACCAAGAACATGGCGCTACCTTGATTCTTGTAACACACGATACCAAATTAGCGGCCAGATGTGAACGTGCAGTACACCTTGAAGATGGTCGTTTAGTAAAATTACCCTAGGTTTTTTATAAATGATTTCAACAAAATTGGCAATTAGAACCTTAAAGCGCGAATGGCGCTCTGGAGAGCTGCGTGTATTGGTAGGGGCAATAACTATTGCTGTAACCTGCGTAACCGCAGTGGTCTTTTTTACCGATCGTATTGGCTCAGCCTTGACTGAACAAGCCAGTGAATTGCTTGGAGCTGACTTGCGCTTATCTTCGGCGCACAAAATAGACAATTCATATAGTGAATATGCAAAAAAATTACAATTAGAGACCGCAACAACACTCAGTTTTCGAAGCATGGCGTTCTATGGAAGCAAGAGCCACTTGGCTGAAATTAAAGCTGTCAGTGAGTCATATCCTCTAAGAGGTACATTACGTATAAGTACTAAAGGTCTGGGTGCTGGTAACATTGTTTCAAAAATTCCGGCTTCAGGCAACGTTTGGGTCGAACAGTCAACGCTTAGGCAATTGAATTTGCGTATTGGCGACGAAATCAACCTCGGTGAATCCAGGTTCAATATAGCAGCGTTAATCACCTACGAGCCTGATCGTAGTGGTGATATGTTTAGCATCGCTCCAAGAATCATGATAAATCTTAATGATCTACCTGCTACAAAATTGGTACAAGAAGGAAGTCGTATACGTTATCGTTACCTTGTTGCCGGTGAGGCGACAAAGCTATCAAAGTTTAAAAACTATTTGGAGTCAAAGCTCAAACCTGGCGAGTCGATTGAAGATGTTAAAGATGCCCGTAAAGAAGTTCGGTTCGCCCTAGAACGAGCGCAACAGTTTTTGGGATTGGCTGCCTTAGTAAGTGTTATATTATCCTGTATTGCCATTGCCATGTCTGCACGGCGTTACGCAGAACGACATTTAGACACCTGTGCCATTATGCGTTGCGTTGGTGCAACACAGCGTCAAATCGGCGAGCTCTATATACAACAACTGCTGATTTTGGGTGTTGGCGCCAGTGCCTTCGGTTGTTTTATGGGGTATATTTGTCAACTTGTTTTATCAAATCTTTTGGGCAGTTTAATCGTTGTGAATTTACCCAGTGCGAGTTTCATTCCGGTTTTTTCTGGATTCGCTGTGGGTTTAATTGGTTTGGTTGGATTCGCTATTCCACCAATTTTGCGTTTACGAGATGTTCCGACTTTACGGGTGTTAAGACGCGATCTGGGCGCATTGCCTCCCTTTACTGTTTCGTCCTATTTATTGGGAATATTAGTCTTAGCCAGTTTGTTATTTTGGTTGGCAGGCGATGAAAAACTTGGTTTGTATATTATTTTGGGTATATTTGTAGCTGTTGGTTTTTTGGTGTTGGTCTCAAAAGTTTTTATCCATTTTCTCACCATGTTACCCGCAAGTAATGATTTGGCCTGGAGGTTTGGGGTAAATAATATTACCCGACGTCCGGTGAGTAGCATAGTCCAGATTATCGCATTTGGAATTGGTATTATGGTGTTGTTACTATTAACACTGGTTCGTGGTGACATATTAGGTGCCTGGGAAGATCGATTGCCACCTGATGCATCAAATAGATTTGTTATCAATATACAAACTCATCAAGTTGGAAAAGTCGCTGACTTTTTCAAACAACATGGATTAGGAGAGGTCGATCTTTATCCTATGGTTAGAGCCCGACTATTGACTGTCAATGATAAATCTATCAATGCGAATGCTTATGAAAATCCGCGAGCAAAGAATCTGCTGCAAAGAGAATTTAACTTGTCTTGGGCAGAGCATATGCAGTTCGATAATAAATTAGTGGCAGGTAGTTGGTGGACAAAAGACAATAAAGGAACCCTGCAATTTTCAATGGAAAAAGGAATTGCTAAAACATTGGGCTTGGAACTAGGCGATAATCTGGTTTTTAATGTAGCAGGTGAATCATTATCCGCACAGATTACCAGCTTAAGGACTGTACAGTGGGATACATTTAAACCGAATTTTTTTGTTCTAGCGCCTTCTGGGACACTTGACGGCTACCCTGTAAGTTATATTACCAGTTTTTATTTACAAGAAGGGGATCAGCCAATTCTGGATCAATTAGTAAGTGCTTTTCCTAATCTTACCGTGGTGGATATTTCAGCAATCATGAATCAGGTGCGTACTATAGTTGATCGTGTCGCCTTGGCCGTGGAGTATGTTTTTTTCTTCACATTATTAGCTGGATTGATGGTGTTGTACGCAGCTATTCAAGCGACCAAGGAAGAGCGAACTCGAGAAAATGCAATTTTACGAGCTATAGGTGCTGGAAAATCGCGATTGGTTAGAGGTATGATAGCGGAGTTCAGCGTTATTGGTGCCATAGCGGGTACGATGGCGGCGATATTGGCTTCTTTGTTAGGTTATGTCATTACAGCACAATTACTAAATTTACCTTATAGTTTTAACCCGTACATTATACTTATCGGTGTTGTTTCCGGTACAGTCGGGGTTGGTTTAGCGGGTTCACTTAGCACGCGAAATGTTTTATCCAAACCACCTATTCAAGTCTTGCGCGAGACTTAATTACTATCAGCTTTCACTGCTGTCCCGTTAAAATTGTACCTATTCACGTAAACCTGTGCGGTATATACGGTGTAGATCATCACTAGTATCCCGGACATGGGATTGGTATACCCAATTCAAGACGCGCGTGAATACATCCATGTAAGCTCGACTGCCGCATCCATGCGGCAGACGGTCTTGAATTGGGTATACCAACCCCATATCCTAACTTTTTGCCTCGATTCCAAAAGTTAACGGGACAGCAGTGATCAGCTTTACTTTGTTATAAGTCGTTCAATTGTTTATCAAGATTGGTCTTCCTATTATTTAGAGAGTCTTGAATATTTTTAGTATCGTTAAGCAATTGCTTTATTTTTCCTGGATCTGTGTAAGGAGTAATTGGGGAAATATCTGCAAAACTGTCCTTCGCAGAATGTTCATTTTTGACAGACATTTTTTTATTTACTGGAACGGCAGGTATAAGGTTAGCATTGCTATCAATTGTTATCGACTTGGTGTTGGTATTATCTGTAGGTAGGCTATCGCTAAATTCGATAACACCCGTTTCGTCCCTGGTTGAATATACCGTCGTTTTTTGATCGACATTGGATCCCAGCAGTGTTTTGACATGATCAAACTGACTGGATACTGCCGTTTGTATATCACCTAAGGAAAAAGGTTTTGTGTTTTGGTAAATGAATATAATCGAAATTACTATTGCGACCAGTAGTAGGGTTTTTAGATGCCGTTTTCCCATGATTTGAGAGCTATAAAGTCAAAGTGTTTAAAACGTAGAACTATTCCAGCCCCACAGATGTCTTTCCGCGTTTGAGAACTCTATGTAAATTCTAGATTTTTCGATGGAAATTTCATCGTTTATTAGTGAGCATAGGGCATTAGAAAAATCCTGGCATGAATTTTCGGGTAAACCGATACTCTTTAGCTCCAGGTAAGCACACGCTTCATCCGATCCTGAAAACAACATGGGCCTGGAATCGCTTATTGCCACCATGACATAGGTTTCAGGTTTATTCAGCAATTCTGAAACTAATTTCGAGACCTTTTCAAGCAAAGCGTCTTGAGTTGGTTTGTCCAAAGATTCATTGGTCTGGATAGTTAAGTAGGGCATGTTATTCCTTACTTTTGTCTTGTTAAACTACAGTAACAAGTGTTCTTCAGAGCCTTTTCTTCAAATTCGACAATTTTGAGATGATTGGCGTCTACCCATTGCATAATGTAGGCAAACATCTCCGGATAGGATTCTTTCATACCAGGATCAATGGCGATGCACTTTATACCATTTAATGTCATTGGTTGCATCATAGGTGAGTACTGTATTCTATGATCTCGACCAAAAGTAGAAAGTGCACCACTCATTCTTTCTGCCCAGTCGCTGGGGCGAAACTTTCTTCCATTATGGGTAGTACCTTCGATTACGATTTTTTTTATTATTTCTGTTGACATACTTAACATGATGCGATCCCTGTCATTTTTGAGCTCCAATGTTTATTCACACAAAATACCATATTACTAATTCCTAATATAAACGCCCTGGTTACGACCCTACCAACTTTCCTATCTGCTGTATCCAATTGCCACGGTTTCCACTGTTCGCTATAAATAACTCTATGATTTGCTATGAAATAGCCCTCACAGATTAATTTGGCTTATAATATCTACCGATCTATAATATTTCTTATACCAGACAAGTGTTATTTTATCACTTTAACCTAGTATTTGTATATGGTAAAGGTTCTGTAATTTATATCGTCCACTGATTACACATCTTAAAGATCGTCTCCAGGGCAAAAAGTTCACTTTGTATACCAAAATGTAATATATAAACCCACTGAGATTTAAATTCTTCATAATACATCCGGGCTATCAAGTTGGTTGACAAAAAAACACGATCTCCTTTTTAACGGAATAGTACTGGAAATCTTTAATTTATAGCTAATCTGGGGGCTATTTAAGAGCATTAAAAGGGATCAGAGGCCGTTTGGCTGAGCCAGCGACTATATTGGTAGGTTCAAATTAATGGGCGATCCCTTTCAATGCTTTTATTTCAAGAAGTTTAATAGGGTTTTTAGTAGAAATGCTTGACCTTAGGACGGCTTGCAAGTACCTTTCTCGCTTCATTTTTTTCAACCTGGCTTAACAGTTGTGGTATTATGTGTAGCTAGTTTAGGAAAAATACCAGATTTAGGGCCGTATTAATTTAAATAAGCAAATTAAGTGAGAGTTACATAGTGAAACTTAGCGGTGGTGAGATTTTAATTCAGTTTCTCGAAGACGAAGGTGTTGAGTATCTGTTTGGTTATCCAGGTGGAGCAGTGCTTCATATATACGATGCCTTATATCAACAGGAAGCTGTCAAACACATATTAGTAAGGCACGAGCAAGGTGCGACTCACGCAGCAGATGGTTACGCTCGATCAACAGGCAAACCCGGCGTAGTATTGGTGACATCGGGTCCAGGTGCAACGAATGCCGTCACTGGCATAGCTACTGCACATCTGGATTCTATCCCCATGGTGATCATCACGGGGCAGGTCGCCACACCCTACATTGGTAGCGATGCCTTTCAGGAAGTTGATTCTGTAGGCATTACCCGTCCGTGCACAAAACATAATTTTTTGGTCGAACGTGTTGAAGATCTTGCGATAACTCTCAAAAAGGCATTTTATGTTGCCTGTACCGGTCGACCGGGTCCAGTGGTTGTTGATGTCCCAAAAGATATTACCGCGCCAGAAATCAAAATTGATTACGAATACCCCAAGTCGGTCACTATGCGATCCTATAATCCGGTTATTAAAGGGCATCCCAAGCAAGCCAGTAAGGCAGTTGATCTTATTTTATCGGCTAAGCGACCTGTGATTTATTCTGGTGGTGGTGTTGTATTGAGTGAAGCGTCTGAAGAGCTTATTGAATTTACAAAAATGCTCGGATTCCCCATAACCAATACCCTAATGGGTTTGGGCTCTTTTCCTGGCACTGATCCACAGTTCTTAGGAATGTTAGGTATGCACGGTACCTACGAGGCCAATATGGCCATGCATCAAAGCGATGTTTTGATTGCAATCGGTGCTAGATTTGACGATCGAGTAACGGGAGATGTCGAAAAGTTTTGTCCACAGGCAAAAATTATCCATATTGACATCGATCCTTCTTCTATTTCAAAAAATGTTAAAGTCGATATCCCTATTGTTGGTGATGTTCGCGCAGTATTGAGAGAGCTGATCGGTCAATTGAAAAAATCAGAAAGTTTAAGCGACAAAGATGCCCTTAGTAACTGGTGGAATCAGATAAAAGAATGGCAAAAAGAAGACTGCTTACATTACGATAAAAAGAGCGCATTGATCAAACCTCAATTTGTATTAGAGAAATTGCTAGAGATAACACAAGGTGAGGCTCATGTTACTTCTGATGTTGGGCAGCATCAAATGTTTGTCGCCCAATTTTATAAATTTAACAAGCCCAGACGCTGGATTAACTCAGGTGGACTAGGGACCATGGGGTTCGGTTTGCCGGCCGCTATGGGTGTGCAATTGGCGAACCCCGGTGAAAATGTGGTTTGTGTTACTGGAGAAGCCAGTATACAGATGTGTATCCAGGAATTGTCCACCTGTATGCAATATGATTTGCCCATAAAAATCATTAATTTAAATAATCGCTATATGGGTATGGTGCGGCAGTGGCAGGAATTTATATACGAGAGTCGTTATTCCCATTCTTATATGGAAGCACTGCCAGATTTTGTTAAATTAGCCGAAAGTTATAATCATATTGGTATTAAGATCGAAAATCCGGCCGATGTGGAACCCGCTTTACGAGAGGCCTTTGGCAAATATAAAGATCGTTTGGTGTTTCTTGATTTTATAACCGATCAATCAGAAAATGTGTACCCGATGATTATGACTGGTCAGGGGCATAATGAAATGTATTTATCATCAGCAAAAGGGTTGGCATAGTCTTGCGTCACATAATATCTATAATAGTAGAAAACGAATCCGGTGCCTTAGCGCGTGTTTCGGGCTTATTCTTTGCTCGTGCGTACAATATCGAGTCACTGGCAGTGGCACCTACAGAGGATCCCTCGTTATCGAGAATAACCCTGGTAACTCGGGGATCTGATGATATGATTGAACAAATTACCAAACAGCTCAACAAGTTAATTGATGTTGTAAAATTGGTCGATCTAACTGAAGGAAGTCACATTGAACGCGAAATGATGATGATCAAGTTGCAAGCGATTGGAGACGCCAGAGAAGAAGTCATGCGTATGGTAAATATATTCAGAGGTCGAATTATCGATGTTACTAGTACTACGTATGTTGTCGAATTGACAGGCTCTGGCGATAAATTAGATGCCTTTATTAAAACCGTAGACGTGCCAATTTTAGAGACTGTACGGTCTGGTGTCACTGGAATCGCGCGTGGCGAAAAAGCGCTTGTGATATAGCCTTAAACCTAAATTCCGCAGTTGACCGCTACTTTAGTGAATCAAATGATTGAATATATTAAAATTAATCAATGTGGCCACGTTTACTTATTTAGTGAGTGCGCTACGTCATGTATAGCAGCCCTGAATGTCCGTCTGACTATGCAGAAAAACTCGATAAGGACCAAGCCATTAACTCCTTTTTCCGCTACGTCAGACGAACACTCAGAACTACTCTACAGGACGTCCAGCTGCGGAATTTAGGTTAATGAATAGAAATCAATAACGAACTAGAAACAAGCAGAAATAGGAGATACATTCTGAAATGAATATTTACTACGATAAAGATTGTGACTTATCTCTCATACAGAGTAAAAAAGTGGCAATAATTGGTTATGGCTCACAGGGGCATGCCCATGCTAATAACCTAAAAGAATCTGGTGTGAATGTGGTGGTAGGACTGCGCGCAGGCTCAGCTTCAGTCAAAAAGGCAAAGAATAGCGGGTTGGAAGTTAAAGAAGTTGCTGACGCTGTCAAAGATGCGGATGTTGTTATGATTTTAGCACCCGATGAACATCAAGCAGATTTGTATCGCGATCATATTGAAAAGAATTTAAAAGATGGATCTGCCTTAGCCTTCGCTCATGGATTTAATATCCATTACCAACAAATTGAACCCCGCAACGATATCGATGTAATTATGATTGCGCCAAAAGGTCCAGGCCATTTGGTTCGCGCTACCTATGTCGAAGGTGGTGGTGTGCCAAGCCTTATTGCGGTGCACCAGAATGCCTCTGGAAAGGCCAAAGAGATCGCCCTGTCCTATGCCTCTGCTAATGGCGGTGGACGTGCTGGAATTATCGAAACAAGCTACAGAGAAGAAACTGAAACGGATTTATTTGGTGAGCAAGCCGTACTTTGTGGAGGTGCTACTGCACTGGTGCAAGCGGGTTTTGAAACATTGGTTGAAGCAGGTTATGCACCTGAAATGGCTTATTTTGAGTGTCTTCATGAACTCAAGTTAATCGTCGATTTGATGTATGAGGGTGGAATAGCCGATATGCGTTATTCAATTTCCAATACAGCAGAGTACGGTGACTTAACTCGCGGGCCGCGAGTGATAACTGATGAAACCAAGGTGGAAATGAAGAAAATTCTAACTGAAATTCAAAACGGTGAATTTGCCCGTGAATTTATACTTGAAAATAAAGCCGGTGCTGCTACTTTAAAAGCCAAGCGTCGAATTGGACGTGAACACCAGATCGAAGAAGTGGGAGAACGTTTGCGTAGCATGATGCCTTGGATATCAAAAAATAAAATTGTTGATAAATCCAAGAATTAAACAGTAATTTGTTTTGCCGAATTTTGAGATGTAAATAATACACATTGTATTATAAACAAAAGGCCTCTATTGTTTAATGCGAAAAACCGTATTCATAGGTAAGTTTTGAATGCGGTTTTTTATTGTAAGGGTCAAATCTAAATTAATCAGTAGGTTCAACCGGTTAATTTATGTTTACTCGTTTTCTATATTCATTTGAACATAAATGTAATGCTGGCATGATTTCATATCGGTACCCAATGATCGCCAAAGAAGGATGGAATGTCATTGCGATTTTCATTCTGCTGGCCGCTTTAATAAGTATATTGCTAAACATATTTATGGCACTTCCACTCTGGTTTACGGCAATGTTTTTTGTGTTTGTTTATCGAGATCCTGCTCGTAAAGTACCGCCAGTACCGCTTGCCATTGTGGGAATTGTCGATGGCAAGGTGCTTAATGTAAAGACCATAAAAGATCCCTATATTGACCGCGAAGCAATAAGTGTCACATTCGTGAAAACTTGGTTTAGTATTATTTCACTCCGTAGTCCAATTGAAGGAAAAGTAATGGAACAATGGTTTGCCACAAATCATCGTTCGAAGAATGACGATTCTAAGCATTCAGCACAATTCAGCAAAGGATTTGCGCAATGGGTACAAAGTGACGAAGGGGATGATGTGGTGATAGCCATATATCCAAACTACACGTTTCAACGACCCAGGTGTTATGTTCATAGCGGCGAACGAATTGGACAAGGTCAGCGCTGCGGAATTATACCATTTCACTCCCAAGTAGAGGTTATTGTGCCAGCAAATGCCACAGTTAATGTGAAACCTGGTGATACGGTTCTGGCTGGTACTGATACCATTGCGACCCTTAGATCTTCTCACTAGCTATTGCTGGCATTATAATTCAAAGCATACCAGTAGATTATAATAAACAGAGGTAATTGAGTAAAAACGAATATGGAAAATAAAGTACTCGAGAAAAAACCCAGACGTGGTATCTATTTGTTACCCAATTTGTTTACCACGGGTTGTCTATTTGCTGGTTTTTATGCCATTGTTTCCGCAATGGGAGGGCGCTTCGAAGCCGCAGCCATTGCAATTTTTGTAGCCATGGTAATGGATGGTTTGGACGGTAGGGTTGCTAGACTAACGAATACGCAGACAGATTTTGGCGCACAATACGATAGCTTGGCTGACATGGTTTCATTTGGGTTGGCGCCTTCATTAGTCATTTACGAATGGTCCTTGTTCAGTATGGGAAAATTGGGTTGGTTGGCAGCATTCGTTTATGCTGCGGCAACAGCATTAAGACTAGCCCGCTTCAATACCCAGGTCGGCACGGCAGGTAAACGATATTTTCAGGGATTGGCCAGTCCTGCAGCCGCCGCGATTATTGCTGGAATGGTTTGGGTGGGTGTTGATTATACGAGCACAGGTCAGGATTGGCGCATAGTGGCATTTTTATTGACCTTATTTTCCGGAATATTAATGGTAAGTAATATACGCTATAGGAGCTTTAAAGATCTTGATTTGAAAGGAAGAATTCCTTTTATTAGCTTATTGACCGTGGTGATGGTATTTGTATTTATTTCCATCGATCCGCCGCAAGTATTGTTTGGACTGTTTTTATTATATGGGTTATCCGGCCCAGTTGTTACCTTGGTTACATTAAAAAAACGTCGTGCAAACAGACACTTCCATAATAGTAAAGACTAGCTTGTTGGCAAATAGAATCAACAACTACAGGATATTGGATTGTTAGTGCAAAGTAGTTGTAATAATTTAAAATCTCATATAAAGTTTAGGTATTATGGCGACAAATAAATACAAATATGAGTTAACGAGCATTGTAATTGCACCAAACGCACGCGTATGCCAACAACTTAATCCCCTTCTTAGTAGAGCCAGTTTTGGCGCCAAATCACAATCACTGCTGCCTTAGGGCAGTGAATTCTTTCCCCAATAAATTATACACTTTTCGTCCCTGCTTCGAAGAAAGAGCAAATGAATAGGGATATATTACCGAAAGAAGTGTTTGGTATGGTTACGATGCGACCAAGCGAAAGAAATCTGGAGAATTTCCATGAGCGATAGATTGATAATTTTTGATACTACCTTACGCGATGGTGAACAAAGTCCTGGTGCAACAATGACCACAGACGAAAAAATGCGTATTGCCAAAGTCTTAGAGCGAATGCATGTCGACGTGATAGAAGCGGGATTTCCCATCGCCAGTGAAGGAGATTTCAATTCTGTTAAAGATATTGCCAATGAAATAAAAGACAGTACCGTGTGTGGATTAGCGCGGGCTTTGGACAAAGACATTGACCGTGCTGGTGAAGCCTTAAAAGGGGCAAATTCTGCGCGAATACATACATTTATCGCAACATCACCTATTCATATGCAAATGAAACTCAGAATGAAGCCTGAACAGGTTTTAGATCAGGCGGTAAATGCAGTAAAACGAGCACGGCGTTATACGGACAATGTAGAGTTTTCACCTGAAGATGCTGGACGTTCTGAAGTTGATTTCCTCTGCCAGATACTCGAGGCGGTTATTGATGCGGGTGCAACGACGGTGAATATTCCGGATACGGTTGGTTATAATATACCTCAGCAGTTCGGCACATTAATTAGCCAGTTGATTGAGCGAGTTCCAAATTCGGACAAAGCGGTATTTTCAGTCCATTGCCATAATGATTTGGGATTAGCCGTGTCAAATTCCCTGGCGGCCGTTTTAAATGGGGCACTCCAAGTCGAATGTACCATCAATGGACTTGGGGAGCGGGCTGGTAATGCGGCGCTTGAAGAGATTGTAATGGCTGTAAATACGCGGCAAGATGTTTTCAGCTGTCAGGTTGACCATATCGATAAAACTCAAATTGTACCCGCGTCGCGATTGGTATCGAGTATTACAGGTTTTGCTGTTCAACCGAATAAGGCCATTGTCGGTGTTAATGCATTTGCACATGAGTCAGGTATTCACCAAGATGGCGTTTTAAAAAGCAGAGAAACCTATGAAATAATGCGTGCAGAAGACGTGGGATGGTCAACTAACCGCATGGTTTTAGGTAAACACTCGGGCCGCAATGCATTAAAATCTCGACTGCTAGAACTTGGTGTAGCCTGTTCTTCAGAAGAGGAGTTGAATGGTGTATTTGTACGTTTTAAAGAACTTGCTGACAAAAAACATGAGATTTACGATGATGATTTGCTCGCATTGGCGAGTACATCAAACCAGGATTCACAAAATGAGCGTGTAAAACTTGTATCCTTAAAAGTATGTTCTGAAACCGGTGAAACACCTAGCGCAGATATTGTATTGAATATTGCTGGCCAGGAAGTTCGTGGTGCGGCGTCGGGTGGTGGCCCGGTAGATGCCTCATTCCAGGCGATTGAGTCATTGGTCAAAAGCAATACGGTGTTATCATTATATTCTGTAAATAATATTACTTCGGGTACCGATGCACAGGGTGAGGTCACGGTTCGATTAGAAAAAATGGGTCACGTGGTGAATGGAGTTGGCGCAGACACTGATATTGTTATTGCTTCAGCAAAAGCCTATATACATGCCCTAAATAAAATAAATGCAATTAACGAAGCTACTAAAGCACAAGATTAGTTGGACCTGTCAATGAGTCTCGACGCGCAACATCGTTGGTATTTAAGCAAAATGGGAATCTCTACATGGGAGTTGCGTCAGCGTCAATCAGTAGAACAGCAAATTGCTCCAGGTATTGTCGCGGAGGAGGATCGTTCAGTACTGCAGCCCCAATATGATGTTGAACCCGATTTGGAACTGTCAAATGATTGCCATGCTAACTGGCTGACATTGGAAAAAAATGTTAATGAGTGTGTGGCCTGTGACCTATATCAAACAAGGTCTCAGGCTGTGTTTGGTGTGGGAAACAAGCATGCCGATTGTATGATAATTGGTGAAGCTCCCGGTGCCGAAGAGGATCGTTTGGGCGAGCCATTTGTTGGGCGTGCAGGTAATCTGTTAAATAAAATGTTATTTGCAATTGGTTTGCAACGCAAGGATGTGTTTATTGCGAATATCCTTAAATGTCGGCCACCAAATAATCGCGATCCAAAGCTTGCAGAGATTACAAAATGTGAGCCTTTCTTACAGAGCCAAATGGATCTAATTAATCCAAAATTGATTGTTGCTCTTGGGCGCATTGCGGCACACAATTTATTAAAAACAGATCAGCCATTATCCTCCCTGAGGGGGAATGTTAATTATTATGGGAAGAAGAAAATTCCTGTAATCGTAACCTATCACCCTGCCTACTTATTGCGCAGTCCTCGTGAAAAGCGCAAATCTTGGCAAGATTTACAATTTATTCAATCCTTATTGCGTGACTCGACCCAAACGAAGAAACGGTAACTTATGAGCGCAGTGATTAAATCCAGTGAACACATTATCCGTCCAATAAATGATCTTGACTTGGATGCTGTTATGGCCATTGAAACGGAGGCTTACAGGTTTCCTTGGACAAAACAAATTTTCCATGATTGTATCCGTGTAGGGTACTGTTGCAGGCTAGTTGAATATAATAATCAAGTCATCGCTTACGCTATAATGTCAATGGCTGCAGGCGAGGCGCATTTATTGAATTTTTGTGTGTGCAAGTCTAAACAAGGTGAGGGTGTTGGCCAATTCTTACTCACAACGATGATTGAAAATGCGCAAAACAGATCAATAGATATTATTTTTTTAGAAGTAAGACCTTCAAATATTACGGCCATTGGCCTTTATGAAAAAAATAATTTTAATGAAGTTGGAAGACGAAAAAATTATTATCCCGCAGACAACGGTAGAGAAGATGCAATAATTTTTGCTTTAGATGTTAGTTTTTAATTTATGCAAAAACCCCCAGTAATATTCATTATGGGACCCACCGCAGCGGGTAAAACTGATCTAGCGGTGCGGCTATGTCAGAAAATACCTTGTGATATTATTAGTGTCGATTCTGCAATGGTTTATCGCGGAATGAATATTGGTACCTCTAAACCAAACGCAGAAACGCTGGCCATGGCCCCACATCGTTTAATCGATATACGTGATCCTTTGGACGCCTATTCTGCTGCCCAATTTCGCAACGATGCATTAAGTGAGATTGCAAATAGCTATAATAATAATCGCATTCCCTTACTCGTTGGCGGTACCTTTTTGTATTTTAGGGCTTTGGAAAAAGGCTTGTCTCCTTTTCCAGCAGCTGATCCAATAGTGCGTGCTCAACTTGAAGCTGATGCACGAAAGATTGGATGGGTCAAAATGCACGATAAACTTAAGGTAATTGATCCAGTATCAGCTAGGCGTATTCACCCTAACGATCCACAACGAATTCAGCGGGCACTAGAGGTTTTTGAAATTTCTGGTAAGTCTATGACGACTATAATAAATAGTGAGACTCAGCAAGAACTTCCGTATTCCATAGTTAAGTTCGCTATTTGTCCTGAGCATCGAAGTGTCCTACATGAGCGTATTGAGCACCGTTTTAATCAAATGCTCAATGCAGGATTTGTTAACGAGGTGGAGCTATTATTCAAACGAGGGGATTTGGACAAAGAATTGCCTTCGATGCGAGCGGTTGGTTATCGCCAGGTATGGGATTATTTAATTGGAGCATCGACATTTTCCGAAATGAAGTATAAAGGTATTGTCGCTACACGCCAATTTGCCAAACGACAGTTAACTTGGCTTCGTGGGGAAAGTAATATCACTTGGCTAGATTCTCTGGAGCCTAATGTTTACAATCAGGTCTTGAAAACCATAGTAGATGCCCCGATATCCTGATATTAGGAACACTTTACTTTGAAATACATCGTGTAGATTGTGCTATATTTGAACAGTAATTCTTAATGATTTTACATAATTAGAATATAAAATTTTACTTTTATGGGCGATTTTTGAAATAAATTGTCTAATTTCACTAAATGTTAAATTATTTTCGCTTGGTATGGTGTACTATAAATTTAGGTAAGGGTTGATTATTCCCAACAATACGGGTCATTGGATATTTTATATTTGGCTGTTTGCGTACTAACCCTAAATCGATTGAAACAGAATTTTTGTATGATGATAGACAATTTGGTTTTATTGGAGTCTGTCAATATACCTTCGCAAATTGAGACCATATAATTGCTCGAGTTAGAGACTGGGTGGGGTTTTTTGCGAATATAACCTATAATGCGACACGTGGTATGGTGTGGCGAATGGCCGTAATTCGAATGTAAATACCGCTTAATTTGATTTTGACGGTATGAATGACAACAAATATAATTAAAAGGAGATTTGACATGCCAAAAGGGCAATCGCTACAAGACCCTTTTTTAAATGCCTTAAGAAAAGAGCGTGTACCCGTCGCGATTTATCTAGTAAATGGCATAAAGTTACAGGGGCAAATTGATTCATTTGATCAGTTTGTCGTGTTACTGAAAAATAGCGTGAGTCAAATGGTCTACAAACATGCGATATCGACGATAGTACCCGCACGGAATGTAAAACTACCCACTACCAGCGAGCCAAGCAGTAGTACTAGTACTCCAGAACATAATCGGTAGTGACTCTGGTCGCTTTGAGTCCTTTTTGATTAGATTGTGATCAGTTAAACGGCACACACATATATGGATGATGCACGGTTTTCATATTTTATAACTGATACGTAAATGTTTTGAGCTTTATTTGCCTGATAAGTCGTACGAGAATGGTTATTTGTAGTCACGAAAAGTGTGTTTATCACCCAATTTATCGAGACTATGGGATAACTCGACGGAGGTTCAATGTTTGAACGTCCTCAGAATGGCGAACGAGCTATTCTCGTCTTTACTCAATTTGGCTCTAACCTTAATCAAGAAGACATACAGGAATTTAGAGAACTAGCAACATCAGCCGGCGTTGAGGTTGTTGGAGAGATTAATTCTGCGCGCAAGCGTCCAGATCCCAATCTTTTAATTGGATCGGGCAAGGCTCAGGAGATTCTTGCAGAAATTAACTCCAATAAAGCCGATGTCGTATTGGTTAATCATATTTTATCACCCGTACAAGAACGTAATCTGGAACGTCTACTTAAATGCCAAGTCCTTGATCGAACAGGAGTTATACTGGATATATTCGCCCAAAGAGCGTCTTCACATGAAGGGCGCCTGCAAGTGGAGTTGGCTCAACTTAAACACTTGTCCACGCGTTTAGTCAGAGGCTGGACTCATTTGGAGAGGCAAAAAGGAGGTATTGGGTTAAGAGGACCAGGTGAAACTCAATTGGAAACAGATCGCAGGTTAATTGGTGTCAGAATTAAGCAACTAAAGAGAAAACTCGCAAAAGTCCGAAATAGCCGGACTCAAAGTAGAAAATCGAGACGTAAAGCCGAAATTCCCACGGTTTCCTTAGTTGGGTACACAAATGCGGGAAAATCGACTTTGTTTAATCGCTTAACTGAGTCTTCGGTTTATGTAGCGGATCAATTATTTGCAACTCTGGACCCTACATTACGGCGCGTAGAATTGAGTCCAGGAAATCCTATGATATTGGCAGATACTGTAGGGTTTATTCGCCAATTGCCACATGATTTGGTTGAAGCATTTCATTCGACCTTGGAAGAGACCCGTGAAGCAAGCTTATTATTGCACGTAGTCGATGTAAGCCACATGGATGCACAGGACTGTATTTCACAAGTGAATAAGGTATTGGAAGAAATAGAGGCACAGGATGTACCCCAAATCATGGTGTTTAATAAAATTGATTTAACTCCAAATATTTCACCCAGGGTTGATTATAATGAAGATGGATCGGTCCAGCGAGTGTGGCTTTCAGCTCAAGATGGGAGGGGTATTGAATTTTTACTAGAATGCTTGAATCAACATTTTAGCCAACAGTTCGTCCATACATTCTTGCGTGTGCCGGCTTCTGTTGCTGGGAAACTAAGGGCGCGACTATTTGAGTTTGGCAATATTCTTAAGGAAACAATCGATAAGCACGGTGATATCATTTTGGAAATTAGTTTGCAGCGAAAATACCTAGGAATCATTGAAAACCAGAAAGAAATAGAGCGTATTGATGCAAAGGAAATGAACTTATGATATTTCTTAATGTAAAATTGGCATTATTTGTAACAGATTGATATTATTATAAATAAATTTACTTGATGGGTGGCTTAATCTCTTGAAATTACTTGGTGGCATTTGGGCTGTACGCGATAATTGCCTTACGGCAACAATTTGGTGATTATGGCCAGTATAATTTGGCTAAACTTGAGTTTCTGTGCAATAAAAACAGTTGCCAGTAACGACTGAGATACCTACAATTCAGCACTTACTTCCTTACCAATATTCATGTGATATTGGTTTGGCTAATTATTTTAAAACAATGGAGCTTGCTAATGGCCTGGAATGAACCGGGTAAACCTGGTAAAAAAGATCCTTGGGGCGGTGGTGGTAACGATAAAGGACCACCAGATCTCGACGAGGTAGTTAAAAAGATGCAGGATAAATTTGGCTCCATTTTTGGTGGAGGTAAAGGTGGGGGTAACAGAGACGGGAATGCTGGAAAAATTGGATCGTTGGGTTTTGGCCTAATAATCGTATTGGCAGTAGTCGTTTGGGCCCTTTCTGGCATCTATATTATCGAAGAAGGTAAACGTGGTGTTATCTTGCAGTTTGGCGCTTATAAAGAAACAACATTACCTGGTCCACATTGGTATCCGCGATTTATTCAAAGTATTGAGAAAGTCGATATTGAACAAATTCGAGATGCGGCTATTGGTTACCGAGCCGGTGGTTCGAGTCGACAAGCCAGTACGAATGTAGGCCGTGAGTCATTAATGTTGACCCAAGACGAAAACATTGTTGATATCAAACTTGCCATTCAATACAAGATAAAAAGCGCCAGCGACTATCTATTCAAAATAGTCGATCCCGATCTTACTTTACGTCAAGCGACTGAAAGTTCCATAAGAGAAATCATTGGCAAGAGTAAAATGGATTTCGTTTTGACGGAAGGACGAACACAGATTGCGGATGATGTGCATGCGTTAATTCAAACCATTTTGGACCGATACGAAACGGGACTATTGATCACTAGTGTTAATATGCAGGACGCGCAACCTCCCGAGCAAGTGCAAGCGTCATTTGAAGATGCAGTGAAGGCGCGAGAAGATAATGAACGTTTAAAAAATGAGGCGCAAGCCTACGCTAACGACATCCTTCCACGTGCCAATGGTAAGGCAGCAAGACTGGTTCAAGAAGCTAATGGTTATAAGGAGCGTGTTATAGCTGAAGCTGACGGTGAAACCAGCCGTTTTATGCAGGTATTAACGCAGTATAAAAAAGCGCCAGAGGTCACAAGAAAACGTCTGTACCTAGAAACTTTAGAGGATGTCATGATTAATACAAACAAGGTTTTGATAGATGTGAAAAGTGGTAATAGCTTGTTTTACCTGCCGCTTGATAAAATCACTGGCGCGTCATCACTACCTTTAGATATTCCCACACGAACTACTGTCAAGCCGGAAGTACCGGCGAGAACAAAGGTAGATCAAAGACGTCGTGAGAGTATTAGAAGTAGGGGAGAGCGCTAATGGGACAAGCTAAAATGTTTTTAACAATATTAATTGCAGGTGTCCTGTTTATTGCCTCTTTTTCAGTTTTCACTGTGGATGAACGCGAAAAAGTGGTCATGTTTCAGTTGGGTGAAATCATTAGGACAGATTTTGCTCCCGGCCTCTATTTCAAAAAGCCCTTTGTCAATAACGTTCAGAAATTTGATGGGCGTATTCAAACCTTAGACGCAGAGCCAGAACGCTACCTAACCAGTGAGAAGAAAAATGTCATCGTCGATTCTTTTGTGAAATGGAAAATCGAGGATGTGACAAAGTTTTATACGGCAACCCGAGGTGATGCTTTTCAGGCCAATATCAGATTATCCCAAATTATAAAAGATGGCCTACGCGGTCAATTTGGTACACGTACAATCCAAGAGGTTATTTCGGGCGAACGTAACCAAATTATGGATGCCATAACGACTTCTGCTAACGAACAGGCAAAAACTTTCGGTATTTCCATAGTGGATGTCCGGATAAAACGTATTGATCTTGCCAAGGAAATTAGCGATTCGGTTTACCGACGTATGGAGGCTGAACGTCAACGAGTGGCCAAGGATCTACGTGCCCGTGGTGGTGAGGCAGCTGAAATTATCCGTGCGGGAGCAGACAAAAAAAGAACGGTTATTCTCGCCGAAGCATACAGAGACTCGGAGATTATCCGCGGTGAGGGGGATGGATCAGCCGCAAAAATTTACGCCGATGTATACAAAAAAGACGCGGAATTTTATTCTATGTATCGCAGCCTAAATGCCTATAGATCAACGTTTTCTAGCCATAACGATATGTTGGTGATTGAGCCAAATTCCGAATTTTTTAAATATTTTAAATAATAATACTGAATTAAAAACTTGGATCTCAGTGTTCAATCTTATAAGCCATTAGGCGATATATCATTATGTGGGTCATTTTTGAGCACATAAGTTTCTCTCAGGAGAGGCCTCATGTGGCATGATATAATAATTGCAATCGCTTTATTGTTGGTTATCGAAGGAATACTACCGTTCCTGAACCCTGATCAACTGCGCAAAGTGTTAATAATGATGGTCCGTATGGATGATCGACAATTACGCTTTAGCGGTCTGACCAGTATGTTGGTGGGTGTTTTGCTGTTGTATTTTGTAAATTAGTGAAGAGTATGAGTAACGACCGCTGGTTATTGCCCGAAGGAATTGAAGAACTGCTTCCCAACGAAGCCCGTTGTATAGAAAAACTACGGCGTAACTTGTTGGATCTTTTTTATACCTGGGGTTATGATCTCGTTATACCCCCGTTTATTGAGTACCTTGAATCACTGTTAACTGGTGTTGGCAATGATTTGGAATTACAAACGTTTCGTTTAGTGGATCAGCGTAATGGTCGCATGCTAGGTATTCGCGCCGATATGACACCACAGGTTACCAGGATCGATTCCCACCAGTTAAATAGAGAAGGGCCCACTCGTCTCTGTTATCTAGGTACAGTATTGAGAACCCAAGCTGATGACTTTACCAATGCAAGAAGCATCATGCAGCTTGGTGCGGAATTATATGGTCATTCAGGCATAGAGAGCGATGTTGAAATCCTGTCTTTAATGCTTGCAGCGATAAAGACTGCTGGAGTGGACGATATTTTTGTCGATCTTGGCCATGTTGGTATATTCCATGGGCTTGCTCGACAGGCAAATCTGGACAATGAGCAAGAATCCGTTTTATTCGACTTATTACAACGTAAGGCGGCAGTTGAATTAAAAGAATTTCTGAGTAGTCTGGCTATTGATAAGCAGCTTAATTCGATGATATCGGAACTCATCTGGTTAAATGGCGATTTTGAAGTTATTGAACAAGCTAGGAAAGTTCTAAAATCCGCGTCTGTAGACGTGCATCAAGCTATTGATGATATTGAAACACTAGCAACAAAAATCAGTATGCTGTTGCCTGATACGCGGTTACATTTCGATATGGCAGAAGTCAGGGGTATCCGATATCATACAGGTATTGTTTTTGCTGTGTATACCCCCGGCGAGGGTCAATCCATCGCCCAGGGTGGTCGTTATGACGGTATTGGAAAAGTATTCGGTCGAGCAAGACCATCTACCGGATTTAGTGCAGATCTTCGAACCCTAATGCGACTGTCAGAGCAGGTTGTTGAAAAACCTTCTGGTATTTTAGCGCCAAACTTGGATGACAAATCGTTACATAGCAAAGTAACCGAATTACGAGGTTCTGGCGAACGAGTAATTTTTGAATTGCCAGGACTGGAATATGAAGCGCCGGCTCTAATGTGTGATCGCGCACTGGTAAAAGAGCATGGTGAATGGGTGGTAAATAACGTGAGCGAGAAAAATGGGTAAAAATGTCGTTATAGTAGGTACACAATGGGGAGATGAGGGCAAGGGTAAAATCGTAGATCTCTTGACTGACCAGGCTGAGGTTGTTGTCAGATTTCAAGGTGGACACAACGCCGGACATACTTTAGTTATCGGTGGTGAGAAAACGGTTTTACATCTAATACCCTCTGGTATCTTGCGTGAAAACGTACAATGTTTTGTTGGAAATGGCGTGGTAGTATCACCACAAGCATTGGTTGAAGAAATTAAAATGCTGGAGTCAAACGGCATTCCGGTACAGAAAAGGTTAAAAATCAGCGAGGCTTGCCAATTGATTTTACCTTACCATGTTGCCTTAGACCATGCGCGTGAAATTGCGCGCGGAAAAGCAGCGATTGGTACGACAGGAAGAGGAATCGGACCTGCCTACGAAGATAAGGTAGCACGTCGTGGTCTACGAGCGGGTGATTTGCTACATCGAGAACGTTTTGCCGCAAAGTTGGGAGAAGTAATCGACTACCATAATTTTGCCCTACAGCATTATTACAAAGCCGAAACGATTGACTTCCAAAAGGTTCTTGATGAAACATTGGAATTGGCCGAACTAATTAAACCGCTTATCGCAGATGTAGCCGATTTATTACACCAGTCCCATGCTCAGGGTCAGAAAATATTATATGAAGGCGCGCAGGGTACTCTATTAGATATTGATCATGGTACTTATCCCTATGTAACTTCGTCAAACACAACCGCAGGAAATGCGGCAACAGGCAGTGGTGTAGGCCCTATACATTTGGATTACGTTTTAGGTATAACCAAGGCCTATACCACTCGTGTTGGATCAGGTCCTTTCCCAACTGAATTGGATGATTCACAAGGAAAGCATCTTGCCGAGCGTGGCCATGAATTTGGTGCGACTACTGGACGGGCCAGGCGTTGTGGTTGGTTTGATGCTGTTACCTTACGCCGTGCAATGCAATTAAATAGTGTGTCGGGTATCTGTGTCACCAAACTGGATGTTCTCGATGGTTTGGACAGTATTAGTATCTGTGTTGGCTATCAATATCTAGATGGCATCCAAAGAACACCACCGACAGGTATTGAAGCATTTTCAGAGTGTGAACCGGTGTATGTGGAAATGCCGGGATGGAAAGAGTCAACAATCGGTGTAAAATCCTATGATGAACTGCCAGACAATGCCAAGGCATATTTGAAGAGGATTGAACAGGAGCTTGAAACACCCATCGATATTATTTCAACGGGTCCAGATCGTAGCGAAACGATAATACTTAATCATCCTTTTGACTAACATTATCGCCTATGGGCAGTGGTAGCCCGGATGTAGCTGCGCGGAATCCGGGAATACAGTATTATATCTAAGGCTAGGTGTCCCGGATTCCACTGCGTTTCATCCGGGCTACGAAAAATCGGTTATGGGTTTATATTAGTTAAGGGCAGCGCCCAGTACACTTGGTCAGTGCCTGGGCGCATGTGATATTGTTAAGGTGCTTGATAATTTCAGGGCTGTTTTCCCAACCGGAGTGATGCATTCGCGTGTTATTACATTGTTTTTGGCGGGTCGCATATTTAGGTTCGTTTAACCATTTCACATTTATACAACCTGGGTTTCCTTGGCCAAATCTAATGCCTAACTCATAGTCGGCGCATAATAATCCCTTGTGTTGCACCCAGCCTTCTACTTTCCATTCACCCTTGTTATTCAGTATTGCTTTAAAATCTTCATTGCGATCAAATTCAAACAAAATGGTTCTGGCATCGGTGTTATCACCCAGAGACGTAAGAGGTTCTTTGGCCACCGCATCAAGTGTCCTTATTTTTGCTGAATCTGCGACAGAATTGTTTGTTATCAGAATCAAAAAGCAGGTTAAAAAAAATACATTACTGCCGGTTTTTAAATACATAAACTTTCCCATTTTCATACGTTTTATGAAAAAACGCTATTATATCAGTAATATCTGCTATTAACCGAATTTGTTTGAAATTGAGAGAGTGGTATGAATTCCCACGCAGGAGCTCACATCGTTATACATAAGTCAGCTGGACACTGCGTAGGGTGCGTTTTACGCACCAAAAAGCCCGCCTTTTAGCACTGTACTTTTGTTTCTATCGCTATGGACCGGCCAATATCGTAATTTTGGTGCGTAAAACGCACCCTAGCGTCTCCGCTAATCGCCGGCACGGCCGGCTCCTACGGGTTATGTGCGAGAATCCAGCATCGTGTGCTGTAGGAGCTAGCCCTGCTGGCGATAAAATAAAGCGAAACCACAATACTTTGTGTCAACCTCCAAAGCCAGATACTTTTAGCCGAGTGAAAAATACCTGACCGGCGAAACTTATGTATAACGATGTGCGCGGAGCGTGGGAACTAGAATAGTGTCTTGCGCTCATCGTGTGATGGCCTCCTGAGAGTAGAATCACCCACATCTTAACGATAAATCCGTCAAAATACGAGAGTAACGCCGAGATAATAGATGACCCCGACCTGCTCAAACCACAGCCTTATTTTATCAAACCACAGCTTCTTGCTGAGGAACTTCTGTTTCAGTGTGTGTTTCAGGCTCCTGTCTGCCCGTTAATGCATTGTATTCGTTTACTGTGAGATAAGACCAGGACGATGATTCCTCAAACATTTTTTTAACAAATTTCGTATTGAGTTCATGACCAGGTTTATACGCATAATAGTGGCCCAGAATCGGTACGCCCGCTAAGGAGAGATCACCTAAACTGTCGAGTATTTTATGTCTAACAAATTCATCTTTGTATCTTAGTCCGTCTTCATTAACAATACGGTCTCCGTCGACCAAAATCGCATTTTGAAGTGATCCACCACGTGCCAGGCCTTTCTTTTTTAGCATTTCCACCTGATTGGCAAAACCAAAAGATCGGGCTTTGGCGATATTGTTGCGGAACGCCTCATTAACCAATTCCACTGATAATGTTTGATTACCAATGACTGTGTTTTCGAAATCAATTGAGACCGTAATGCGAGGTACTTCTGATGGCATCATAATCGCAAATTTGTCTCCATCCCTTATTTCGATTGGTCTTTGCACCCAAATCGCGTGCCTTGGTTCATATTGTTCAATAGTTCCTATTTTTTCTATCATAGAGACAAAGGGCTGGCTACTTCCGTCCATTATAGGCACCTCAGGACCATCAATTTCAACCAGAGCATTGTCGATGCCACAGCCGACAAAGGCAGCCAATAGATGTTCAGTAGTCATAATGGTGACATTATGATTGTTACCCAATATAGTACAGAGGGTAGACTCTCTTACGTTGTACCAACGTGCGGGTATGAGTTTTGTTCCGGGTTCGGCATCTTTACGAATAAAATTAATACCGGTATTAACCTCTGCTGGTTGAACTTTCATAGAGACCATTTGCCCCGTATGCAAGCCGATACCTACATAGGTTATCGTTTCTTTTAATGTTCGTTGCGTGATATTTGTTGATGTACTCTTTGAATTTACCATGTTGACTCTCCTTAAGATAAAACCAAGAAATTGTTTAATAAGTTTTTATGGTTTAAAGATACGGTTTATCGATGGCTGTTGCTTGTTTGGTTACGCCAATCACTTATCAGAATGGGTTGTCTTATGGCGCCAAACTGTTATCCTTAAATAAGGAACCATAAGGAAAAAAGCGACATGTATCCTACAACGTTAGCGTCAATAGCTGTGTTAATAAGTAAGGCATTGCAGCACTATGGAATTGATTATATTGCACTATTTAAGGAGGCTGGTCTGGATCCTGCGATGATGCGTGACGCCCATGCGCGCTATTCTTTTGCTAAGATCACTCGCTTGTGGCAGCTCGCGGGTAAGGTGACCAAAGATCCATGCTTTGGTTTGGTTGCCGCTGGTTTTTGGCATCCAACCACCTTGCATGCACTGGGATATTCATGGTTGGCCAGTACCAACTTAAAGGAAGCCATGGAACGCCTGGTTCGTTACGCTCGAATCGTTAACACACACGTCGTATTTCAGTTTGAAGAGCTTGACGACAGTTATCGGTTGATTATGGGAAGTCAAAAATCATTTGGTGAAGAGCTAAAACCTGCTTTCGAGGCTATGGACGGTGGTTTTGCCTTAATATTGGGTATGTGCAAGACAAGCTATGGAAAGGATTTCCTACCTTCAAAACTTGAGATGCGCAGGCCTGAACCTGAAAATTTGAGTCGCTTCAAACAGCATTTTAAGGTGCCCATGAAATTTAATTGTGAGCAAAATATTATTTATTTTCAGAAATCGACCTTAGAAAAGAATCTCGTAACGGCAAATCCTGATTTGACACGCGTTAACGACAAAGTAATAACGGATTATTTAGCATCTTTAGATACTGATAATATTGATATGCTCGTAAAGGCGAAAATGCTGGATAGTTTGGCCTCCGGTCGGGTTTCTGAAATTTTCATCGCACAATCCATCAATATGAGTACCCGCAGCTTACAACGTAAACTAAAAGAGCATGAGACCAGTTTTAAGCGATTACTTGATGAAACCCGTAAGGAACTAGCGGGGCAATATATTGAAAATCAGGGTATTGCTATTAATGAGATCACTTATTTATTGGGGTTTTCAGAGCCAAGCAATTTTTCTAGGGCGTTCAAACGTTGGAATGGCTTGTCCCCCAGTGCCTATCGCGAGTCGCTATAATAAGACACCTTACTTCAGGATTATAATTTGTCGATACTTGTGGGTTGAGCGCGCGGATAGGGATTGTAGTGAATCCATTTACATCTCCAAATAGTGAATAACTATAGCTAAACACGCAGGTAAAAATAGGTGGTAGCAAAGGCAATGTAGATGGATTAAGAGCAGAACAAATATTAGATTTAAATTCATCAGTTGGGTAAACTGTTTAACAGATTTGATCAGAGTTGTGTAACGCAGCTATAACGGATGAAGTGTAAAGTTTTTACTATATGTTCAAGTCATAAAAGGAGTTTCAAATGAAAGTGATAAGCCTGTTTTTAGTGCTATTTTTTGGCGCTATATCTGTTAGCTATTCTAGACCTTATGATGTGACTTATGATTACGATAAACAGTTTAATTTTGCAGAAATTAAGACTTTTGCTTGGATGCAGGTGCCCGAGAAAGCCAGTATAGACAGCTTTGCCGTACAACGGGTAAAAAATGCGGTTAATGCACAGCTGAAAGAAAAAGGCTTTACAATGACGACAAGTAATCCTGACTTTTTAATCGCCGAACATCTTGGCAAAAAGGATAAAGTACAAGTCGACAGTTGGGGCTATGGTTACGGCGCTCGTGGAGCCTACTGGGGAGGAGGATATGGTGGCGCTGGTGTTTCTACCTATGAGTACCAGGAAGGATCGCTTATTCTCGATTTTGTCAATGCTAAAACAAAGCAATTGATTTGGCGGGGTTCAGCAAAGGCCGAAGTTCAAAATATACGCACTCCGGAAAAAAGTGAAAAGGTAATAAACAAGGCCGTGAAAATGATTTTGAAAAAATTTCCACCTCCTTCAGCAAAATAGGACACATTATCCTATAAATCGAGGCAGGGTGTTATCAGATGACACACTCCTGCCTCTAATTTAATTTCTACTTTTCCTTTTCCGTAACACTAATCGCTATTGCTTCGGTGTATGTAATCATCACTTTATCGCCTACAGCAACCTTTTCGAGATTCTCAGGATTGCGTACCTGAACTATCTTAGAATTGCCTTGAGGCCCCTTGAGAGTGACTTGTTCGTTTTCCTTGTCAATCGCCTCGATGACGACTACAAGAGTCATTTCACTGGCGGCGGCAGCACCTGGTTTTTCGCCTGCAGCAGCTTTGCCTGCTTCCTCAACAACCTCAACGCCGAGTTCGGTAGTGGGATCGACTACTTCTACGGTCACGCCTTCAAGATATTCAACCGTTAGTATGTCGCCAACCTCTACTTGTGCCAGGTTCTTTACGTCATCGTCTGCTACAAAGCTAACTGAATTGCCCTCAGCGTCCTGCAGTGTAACTGCACGTGTGGCTTGGTCAATGGCGGTTACTGTAGCTTCCATTGTCGATACTGAAGTTTCGGACATGCTAGGTTTTTCCGGCACTGCTGTGGCAGCTGCTTCTTCGGCCATTGGAGCTGGTGCGGTCGAAGTCTCTGCTGGCATTGCCGCTTTCTCCTGCGGCGCAGTTTTATCTGCTTTGTCGCAACCTGCGAAAGCGATGATGCTCGCTACTATAAATGTCTTTAGTAACTGCATATTCATAATTCCATTTCTCCTTTTTATCATAATTAAGATACGTCCATACGTCTCATCATAAAATCCTGTCTTATCGCTATGCATGTTGTGTCTGCTCCAATTAAAAATAGACGTCTTGGTGCTGATGCGTAATGAGAGGCATTTTGAATGAAAAAACTATATTTACCGATTTTTCTTTAGATTCATCCATTTTTTGTTGAATTGACTAATACCGCCATCACTATTTCCTTATAGAAGGGCTAATTATAGAAGAGTGTGAAATTTGTTCAAGTATAAGATTGTTTATATTACCATAAAAAATTTGTGGTAATTGGATTTGTCCCATTGCACTTTATTTGCGTTAACGTGGCTGTAGCTTCGTTAATTTATGAATTTGACCCATGCAAAGAGGGGCAACAAGTAAGTAGAGACGTGCGTGGTCTACAACTATCTATTTTGCATATTTTAATAATTATCAGGATATTTATAGATAGATAAGTAATACAGTTGAGCGGCAATTTTTAATTGCTTTTATTAAAACAAAAAGCACATGATCCGCAATTGATTTGTTTTTTACAGAAACACTAAATCTAATAGGTTTTGCCATTATTATGTAAATGCTGTAGATGTATTAACAAGACCAAAGAACGACTTTTCAAAGGGTAAGTTTCGTTAGAGTGATAAAACCGACCGTCTTGGCGTTTTCCATTTGAGTAGTTGGTGTCCAGTAACACTTCCCAACGCGCATGGATTGGCTCTGGAGGCAGTTTGAAGAATATCTCTTTATAATGGGCATTAAATAATAGAATAAAATTGCAATCACTAATCTGGCACCCACGTTCGTCGTGTTCGTCAATGGCATTGCCCGCCAGAAACAAACCCAAACAGCGGTTGAAAGGTTTACTCCATTCTTCATCGGTCATCTCATCCCCTGAAGAAGTTAGCCAGGTAATATCTTTTACGCCGGCACCTTTTATGTCGCGGCCCTGAAAAAAATAACGACGGCGGAATGCGGGGTGTTGTTTTCGAATTTGTATTGCCATGCGCACAAATTGTAATAGTTCTTTTTCGGAACTGTTAAGTTCCCAGTTTATCCAGTTGATTTCATTATCCTGGCAGTACGCATTATTGTTTCCTCGTTGTGTACGGCCCATTTCATCGCCTGCCAGTAGCATGGGAACACCTTGTGAAAGTAGTATGGTTGTTAAAAAGTTTCTAACTTGTCTGCCTCGCAAGCTCTCAATGTGTAGACTACGTGTTTGGCCTTCTTCACCACAATTCCAACTGATATTGTGGTTTTCTCCATCACGATTTTCCTCACCGTTGGCCTCATTGTGTTTTTGGTTGTAACTGACTAGATCGTGTAATGTAAATCCATCATGGCAGCTTATAAAATTGATGCTGGCGTAAGGTCGGCGTCCACCGTGTTCGTAAAGATCACTGGAGCCGGTTAAACGGTACGCGAGTTCGCCTAATTGGCCACCATCACCCTTCCAGTAAGCGCGCATGGAGTCGCGATATTTCCCATTCCATTCGGTCCAACCGACAGGAAAATTTCCAACTTGATAACCTCCTTCACCCAGATCCCATGGTTCTGCTATGAGTTTAACCTGTGATAATACGGGATCTTGATGGATAATATCGAAAAACGCCCCTAGTCTATCAACGGCGTGCAACTCTCTAGCCAACGCCGAGGCTAAATCAAATCGGAAACCGTCAACATGCATCTCCAACACCCAATAACGTAAACTGTCCATAATTAATTGTAATACCCGTGGATGACGCATATTTAGGGTATTCCCGCAACCGGTGTAATCTGTATAATATCGCGGATTATCTGAATTTAGTCGGTAATAAGCAGCGTTGTCGATTCCACGAAAGCATAGTGAAGGGCCTAGCTCGTTGCCTTCGGCTGTATGGTTATAAACCACATCTAATATTACCTCGATACCAGCAGAGTGTAAGCGCTTTACCATGGTTTTAAATTCTTTTATGTTACCGCTCGCACAATAGCGCATCTCCGGTGCAAAGAAACCGATGGAATTATAGCCCCAGTAATTCCTTAACTTTTTTTCGACCAAGTGACCATCGTCCACAAAGGCATGCACCGGCATTAACTCAACGGCGGTTATACCCAGTTTTTTTAAATGCTCAATGGCAGGTGCAGAGGCCAAGCCTGCATAGGATCCGCGTAAATTACTGGGTACCATGGGATGTAAATGGGTAAAGCCTTTGACGTGTAATTCATAAATAATGGTATCGTGCCATGGAATACACAAAGGCCGATCGTCTCCCCAAGTAAAGGCAGGATCGATCACTTTACACTTAAGACTTTTGGCCGCGTTGTCTCGATCGTCGAAAGATAGATCCTTATCCTTGTGCCCAAGTTTGTATGCGAAAATCTCATCACTCCAGTCCAGTGGCCCGACTAATTCTCTAGCGTAAGGATCAAGCATAATCTTGTTAGGATTAAATCGATGGCCCTTTTCAGGCGTATATGGGCCGTAGACTCTATAGCCGTAGATGGTACCGGGACTGGCTTCGGGTAAATAGCAATGCCACACCTGATCCGTTTGCCAAGGTATTTTTATATTAGATATAACCTCTCTGCCAGTAGATTCAAAAATACAAAGTTCAACGCTCTGCGCATGTTCGGAAAATAATGAAAAATTAACACCTTCACCATCCCACGTGGCTCCTAATGGGTAGGGTTGTCCTGGCCAAATAGCAAATGTTCGCTTGTTCATTGTATGTCATTTTAAATCGACGAAATTCTACCTATTTAGCGGAGTAATTACTATACCAGCCAAGGGTGGCAGGTTAACGTTAATTGAGTATGGTTTGTCATTCCATGGGATGGTTTGCGCTTGTAGAAAATTATCGCCATTGCCCACATTGCTTCCGCCATAATAATGTGAATCTGAGTTGAAGATTTCTTTATAAATAGTAAGTTCAGGTACGCCGATACGATAATTCAGTCGTGGTACGGGTGTTAGATTTACCGCCACCAAAACAAAATCATCACCGTTTCGACGGATAAAACTCAGTATTGAGTTTTCGGCATCATGACAATCAATCCATTCAAATCCGTGCCAGTCGAATTCACTAGTGTAGAGCGCAGGAGTAGATTGATACAAATGATTTAGGTCTTTAACTAGATTTTTTACGCCTATATGGTAATCGTAATCCAGTACGTACCAGTCTAGAGTTTGACTGCTATCCCATTCCTGACCTTGTCCAAATTCTGTACCCATAAACATCAGTTTTTTACCAGGATGGGTAAACATATAGGTATATAAAACCCTCAAATTTGCAAATTTCTGCCATTCATCGCCGGGCATCTTATGCAACATAGATTGTTTGCCATGAACCACTTCATCATGCGAAAAGGGTAATAAAAAATTTTCAGTGAATGCATATAAAATACTGAAGGTGAGCATGTTGTGTTGGTACTTTCTGTGAATAGGTTCATTTGAAATATAACTCAATGTGTCATTCATCCAACCCATATTCCATTTGATATCAAAACCTAAACCACCATGGTCTACCGGTCGGCTGACCTGCGGCCAGGCGGTTGATTCCTCAGCAAACATAAGTGCACCGGGATAGGCACCATGGATACTGGTATTCAATTGTTGGATAAAGTTAACAGCTTCCAAGTTTTCCCGACCGCCGTATTTATTGGGTATCCAATCATCACGTGAATAATCCAGATAGAGCATGGAGGCAACGGCATCCACGCGCAAGCCGTCTATATGATATTCCTCTACCCAGAAAAAGGCACTGGATAATAAGAAGGACTTAACTTCATTACGTCCGTAGTTGTAGATAAGAGTTTCCCAGTCGAGGTGTTCTCCAAGTCGTGGGTCCTCGTGTTCGTAAATGGCGGTTCCATCAAATTTTGCCAATCCGTGGGCATCTTTGGGGAAATGCGCGGGTACCCAGTCCAAAATAACTCCTATATTATGCTGGTGGCAGTGGTCAATAAAATAGCGCAAATCATCCGGATTACCATAACGACTAGTCGGTGCAAAGTATCCGGTAGTCTGATAACCCCAAGAAGGATCATAGGGATGTTCTGTAATAGGTAGCAACTCAATATGGCTAAATCCCATTTCAGTGACGTAGGCAACCAGTCTTTGGGCTAGTTCACGGTAACTTAAAAACTCACCTTCTGGCCCGCGTTGCCATGAACCTAAGTGAACCTCATATATGGATATTGGAGATTGTTGCCAGTTCCATACACCGCGACGTTGCAGCCATTCTCGGTCACTCCAATGGTATGTCGGTAATTCCGGAACGATAGATGCGGTTTTGGGCCGTTGTTCAAATTGTTGCCCATAGGGATCCGTTTTCTGTAATATCTCTCCTGAGTGTCGGTTACGTATTTCGTATTTATACAGAGTTCCTTGCTCAATGTCTGGAATAAAAATTTCCCAAACGCCAGAACTACCGTGTACTCTCATTGGGTGGCAACGGCCGTCCCAACGATTAAAGTCGCCAATGACACTTACACGTTCAGCATTGGGAGCCCATACTGCGAATAAAACTCCAAATACCTCATCAATTTGGTGTGGATGAGCGCCCAAAAAACGATACGCATTCTGGTGATTACCTTCACTGAAGAGGTGCAAATCAAAATCAGACAACTGTGGTGGGAAACTATAGGGATCGTGAATAATATATTCGCGATTGTTAGTGTCACGCCATTTTACTTTATAGTGCGGTGATTCACTGAATTGATTACCCCGCCATTCAAAGATGCCCGTATTTCCAATCGGCTTCATGGACTTATTGCCTTCGGCTAAACTCACCTCTTTAGCATGGGGTAGATAAACCCGTACCTCGATTTCGTTATCAACTTTGTGTTTACCCAATGTCGCGAAAGGATTATGGTGTTTCGCTTCAGTTATTTTATTAAACTCATCTTGTAGACGATGTGTATGCATATTGATCATCCTAAGGTTTTAGTCGGGCTGTATTAAAAAAGTAGCATAATTATACTCGTCATGGGTCTTGCAGACTATATTATTCTCGCCAATCCTTGGTGCTCACGTCTAACCATCGAAATTTTTATTCCCTTTTCTTTATTAAAATACAAAAGTAAATGTCGCAAGTGACGATAATGATCATATTAGCGAAAGTGACTCTACCGATATTATTAAATATGATATAAAACAATAGGGTAGAGATAAACTCAATGGCTAGCATAAAAAAACAAATATTAACGATACACGGTAGAAATTGAAAACGTACAAAACAGGGATAATAATCTATGCCAGCATCCAGCGAATCTGTGGTGGCAAAAAAACTAGCCGCATTACAATTATCGTTTAAACAGCAGCTGCCCGGTAAAATCACAAGAATCGAACAACAATGGGAAGAGTGTGTCCAAGACGAGACTCGCGACTCCAATGTGGCAGACTTACACCGAATGCTTCACAGTCTGGCGGGATCAGGTGGTAGTTTTTTTGCAGTAGCTGTTAGTAAGATAGCTAATGAATTAGTGCAAGCCCTTAATCCTATATTTAACCAATCCGTTCAAACACCGACCTTTTCTAAAGCAATACAACACAAAGTAAACGATTTGCTATTTCAGCTCCGACAAGCGGCCGATAAATGGCAGCCTTTAGGTTTACCCAATATTCAACTCAGAGAATCCCAAGAACAGCAAATTTGCCATAGTGTTTATCTGGTGGAAGATGATGAGTTATTGGCTAGCGAGCTGATTGTATATCTCGAACAAGCTAATTTGAGAGTACGGCATTTTACCCAATTGAGTGAATTTGAAACGGCTTGCGCATCAGAAATACCTACGGCAGTCATCATAGATATCGTCTTTAGAAACGGTAAAATTGTAGGTGCAGATGTTTTCGCCAGACTAAGGAGAAAGTTAGAGTCCTGTCCGCCGGTAATTGCGATTTCAAAGTATGATGGTATTGAGGTCCGTCTTGCCGCGGCACGTATGGGCGTCTGCCGGTATTTCTGCAAACCTTTGGACCTTAAGTCTCTCAACAGAACTTTAGATGGTTTGACTGCGCGGTTGGCAAAAAGGCCCTACCGAGTATTGCTTATCGATGATGATGAAAGCCTGCTGGATTTATACGCTATTGTGTTAAGCGAAGCTGACATGGAAGTTGAAATTTTGAGCGATCCTATGCAAGGGTTGAAAGTATTGGCCGAGTTTAGACCCGATGTCATCGTGATGGATGTATACATGCCCGAATGTTCAGGAACCGAGCTGGCCCAGATAATTCGCCAAGATGATAATTGGGCTGAGGTTCCCATTATGTTTCTTTCTGCGGAGTTGGAATTTGATCGTCAATTGGCGGCTATGAATCTTGGTGGTGACGATTTTCTAGTAAAGCCCGTGGAACCAGGTTATTTGGTGGCAGCGATTTTCGCGAGAGCGAAACGGGCACGCTGGGCCAACCGGCTCAATAATGATTTGAAAAGCGCGTTGAGAGAAAACGAGTTTCAGCTTGTCACCATGGATCAACATGATATTGTCAGTACGACTGATATCGCTGGGCTAATTACCTATGTGAATGATAGGTTCTGTGAGATCAGTGGTTACAATCGTGAAGAGTTGTTGGGACAAAATCACCGTATGCTCAAATCAGGATTTCACCCCAGCTTATTTTACGAAGAATTGTGGGGTACTATCTCACAGGGCAAGATTTGGCGCGGTACTATCTGTAACCTTCGAAAAAGTGGCGAAGAATACTGGGTAGAGTCTACTATTGTTCCTTTCTTGGATAACAATGGGAAACCTTATAAATACGTTTCGGCCAGAACTAATATTACCGCACTCAGGCAAAGTGAAGAACGTCTGCAACGTAGTCAGGAGTTTGCCAATATCGGTACCTGGGATTGGAATATAACAACCGGTAACCTATATTGGTCCAATCGTATTGGGCCATTATTTGGCTATGAAAAAGAAGTACCTGAAACTACCTACGAAAATTTTCTAGCGGCAGTGCATCCTAGTGACCAGAAAATGGTGGTGGATGCGGTAAATAATTGTGTGGAACATGGTGCCAAGTACAATATTGAGCATCGCGTGATATGGCCAGATGGTTGCGTGCATTGGATGCTGGAACGTGGGGATGTGATTCGCAGTGAAAAAGGAGAGCCGCTCCACATGCTGGGTGTGGTCCAGGACATCACCGAGCGTAAGTTGTTGCAGGAGAAGCTAGGACAACAGAAACGCTTGCTCGATATGTTGCATCATTCAACGACCTGCTTTGTAGAAAAGGGTGATATTCGCAAAGTCATGAACAGTATGCTCGATACGCTGTTGATTCTCACCGGCAGTGAGTACGGTTTTGCCGGTGAAGTGCTTAATGGGGACAATGGTATGCCCTACCTGAAAACCCATGCAATTACCAATATTGCCTGGGATTTGGAAACCCAGGCACTATATGCAGAGTCTGAAGAAAAGGGATTTGAGTTGCGCAATCTCGATACCTTGTTTGGGCAGGTAATGACTTTTCGCAGGAGTGTGGTGAGTAACAATCCTGCTTCAGACCCACGAGCTGGTGGTTTGCCAGAAGGGCATCCAGCAATGCATTCATTCTTAGGGGTACCCATCTTTTATGGTAGCGAGCTTGTCGGAATGTATGGTATTGCAAACCGCGCCATCGGTTATGACAAAGAGCTCGAGGAATTTCTGCGCCCATTTGATGCGACCTATGGTGTGATGATCCACTCCAAGCGCATGATGGAGATGGAGGAGTATAACCGAAAAGCACTTGTTAATGCCAAAGAAGAAGCCGAGAATGCCAATCGTGCCAAGTCGCAATTCCTTTCCAGTATGAGCCACGAACTGCGCACCCCTATGAATGCCATTATGGGTTTCGGACAGCTTCTAAAAATGGAAACGGATCAACCTTTGAATGAAAGTCAACAGGAAAGTGTCGATGAGATCCTCATGGCTGGAGACCATCTGCTGGAGCTCATAAGCGAAGTGTTGGATCTTGCCAGAATCGAGGCTGGACGTATTGATCTTTCTATTGAGTCAGTAGTACTTGGCGAGATTGTTGCCGAGTCACAGCAGTTAATATTACCATTAGCACAGAAACGAGGCATTGAAATCAGTCTTACCCATAATGGTAGTAATATTTCAATTGAACGGGCATTTCAATCAAATAGTACGATAAGGGCAGACCGTACGAGGCTCAAACAAGTATTGCTCAATCTGTTGAGTAATGCGGTCAAATACAATCGTGAAAATGGTAAAATTATCATCGCGTGTAATGATACCAATAATAGTCAAACACGCATCAGCATATCCGATACCGGTGCAGGATTTACATCGGAGCAGCAAATCCAGCTATTTAAGGCCTTTAATCGATTGGGAGCGGAACAGTCAAATATTGAAGGTACAGGCATTGGCCTGGTGATTACTAAAAATATCGTTGAGCTCATGGGTGGCGACATCGGCGTAGATAGTCAGCCAGGGAAGGGCAGTACCTTCTGGGTAGAGTTGCCAAATGACACCTTATATACTACGCAAAAAAATGAGACTACTAAAAAGAAATCTCCAAACAAAAAAACCATTACCAAGCATGGTCACGAACATACCGTGTTATATGTAGAAGACAATCCCACCAATCTGCGATTGGTAACTCAACTGTTGGGTCGTCGACCTAACATTCATCTGTGGAGCGCCCATGAACCATTGCTGGGGCTTGAGTTGGCCTTGGAGCATAAACCCGATCTGATTCTACTGGATATCAATCTGCCGGGCATGAGTGGCTTTGAGGTGCTCAAGCAGCTACGGCAGCGGGAAGCTACCCGCGATACATCGGTAATTGCCATTAGTGGCAATGCCACACCTAAAGATATAGAAAGGGGACTTAAGGCGGGATTTAATGATTATGTCACAAAACCCATAGATGTTACCGCTATTCTAAAAGCTGTGGATAAAGCCTTATTGGAAAAAAATAGTACGACATGATTTATTTATCGAACATGATGCTGCGGAGCGACAGGATGTACAGTTTAACGCATATCTTTATTATGTGCTGCTTGTTTCGGGTAGGGAATATAATCACATGAGTAGGCCACTTTTGCACGGTAAAGATCAGCTGCAAGACAGTTTCGAGTTGACGTCAGTTGGTATTGCGCATGTAGGATTAGATGGTAAAATGTTGCTTCTAAATCAAAAATTGTCTGATATGACAGGCTATCCTGTCGATGAGCTTCTGGCGCTGACACTCCAAGACATCACCTACCCAGCTGATTTCAATATTGATCAAGATACTGTACAAAAGTTACTTGAGGGTGAAATAAATACCTTCACAATGGAGAAACGTTATATCAGAAAAGATCAGTCTATCCTCTGGGTTAATACAAGCGTCAATTTGGTCAGGAAGCCTGATGGCACACCATTATATTTATATTCAATCATTGAAGACATTAAAGAAAGTAGGGTGGCCAGTGATAAGTTGCTTAACACCTCCCGACTGCTTGACAGCATTATAGAAAATGTCCCAAATATGATTTTTCTTAAACATGCTTCAGATCTACGTTTTGAGTTTTTCAACTGCGCTGGCGAAACCTTGCTCGGACTTGATCGCTCTAAATTGTTAGGGTATAACGATTATGACTTATTTCCGAAGGATCAAGCTGATTTCTTTACCAGTAAGGATAGAGAGGTTCTTGAACAGCATGGTGTGGTGGACATACCAGAAGAAGTAATAGAGACTCCACACGGCACCCGTATCTTACACACGCAAAAAACCACTTTAAGAGATGAGCAAGGCAGACCCAAGTATTTGTTGGGAATTTCTGAAGATATTACAGCTCGCAAGCGAGCTGAACAAAAGCTGCGGCAATTTAAGAGTGCACTGGATCAGACACTCGACTGCGTGTTTATGTTTGATGCCGACAATTTACGTTTCATCTATGTCAACGAAGGCGCTTTGAATCAGGTGGGATACACTAGTGAGGAACTATTGTTGATGCACCCCTATGACATCAAGCCGGATTACCTTGAGTCGGAATTTCGAACGCTGATCGAGCCTATGTTAAACGGTGCAGAGGTGTCACTTAATATCGAGACTATCCACCAACATAAGAATGGCCAGCGCTTACCGGTTGAGATATTTCTACAATACATTGCGTCGGAAGATGAACCGTCGCGCTTTGTTGCCATTGTGCGCGACATCACCGAGCGCAAACGATCCGAAGCCGAACTTGACAAATATCGCCACCATCTTGAAGCGTTGGTGGAAGAACGCACGACCGATCTGGCCGCCGCCCGCGACGAAGCTGAGCGCGCTAATGCCGCAAAGTCAGATTTTCTATCACGTATGAGCCATGAACTGCGTACGCCGATGAACGCGATTCTCGGGTTTGGGCAATTGCTCAAGCTAGACGCCGGGGGATTGAATAAAACCCAACATGGCGAAGTCAAAGAAATCCTTGATGCTGGTCATCATTTGTTGAGTCTTATTAACGAGGTGCTTGATCTGGCTAAGATCGAATCTGGCAAACTGGAAATTTCTATGGAAGAAATTCCTTTCGACGATTTATTGCAACAGTGTATTACCTTAATACAATCCCAGGCAGAATCGCAGCAAGTGGAACTCATAGACCATATCAGTGGTAAGGGATACATTGTACGGGCCGACTTCATTCGTCTAAAGCAAGTGTTGGTAAATCTTCTCTCCAACGCAGTGAAATACAACTGCCATCACGGTCGTATTACACTGAATGGCGAGATTATTGGTGAGCAAGGTCTGCGCATTCTTATCACGGACACAGGGGAAGGATTGGAGGAAGAGGAAATCGCTAAACTATTCACGCCTTTCGAGCGTTTGAATGCTGTAAACAATGTCGAAGGCACCGGTATTGGCCTCGTAATTACCAAACATTTAATTGAACTTATGGGTGGAACAATTGGTGTTGAGAGCACGCCGGGTGAGGGCAGCACCTTTTGGGTAAATCTTGAATTGTCAAATTGCGAAAAATAAACAACGGTGTAGGTAAGGAATAAAATATTAACCGGCTTTTGAAATTTCTTCTCCGGCGGCGGAAAAGGCTACTGGCAAAAAAACATTGACTGTGGTGCCTTGATCTACTTCGCTATTTATATCGATCCAACCACCCATTTTCTTGCTAAATTTCTGAGAAATGGTTAATCCCAATCCAGTACCACCATAAAATCGAGTTGTTGATGTGTCGGCTTGTACAAATGGATCAAATAAGGTGTCAATTTTGTCAGCCGCAATGCCTATACCATTATCCGTGACTTCAAAATTAACCATAGTCAGATTATTTTTTTCTACGTAACTTACCGTCAAACTTACAACACCTTTTTGTGTAAATTTGCAGGCATTACTCAAAACATTTAATAGTATTTGTCGAGTTTTAACCATATCCATACTTACTGTGCCAAGTTCGTCAGAACAATTTAACTTAAGTTGGTTTTGATTTTTTTCCGCAATTGGTTGAATTGTCGTGATGACATCGTGAATCAGTTGGGATAAATGAAAATCTTCGGGATCGATCTCAAAGTGTCCAGCCTCAATTTTAGTTAAATCCAAAACATTATTTATTAATTCTAAAAGATGCTTTCCGCTGTTTTGAATATTTTGACAGTCAGCTTGCGATGTTTCTAGACCAGCCTCCCGAACGTCTTCTTCTAAAATCTCGCCGTAGCCAATAATGGCGTTTAAGGGTGTTCGTAGTTCATGGCTCATGTTTGCTAAAAACATGCTTTTCGCGTGGTTAGCTTGTTCTGCCTTGATCTTGGCGGCTGCAAGTCGCTTCGCTAACTCTTCCAGAGCAACATTGGCTTTTTCTATTACATGTAAGTTTTTTTCTTTTTCATGAGCTGAGCGACTGTTACGCCGTATTACGATGATCGCCACAATCATACCCGCTAAACCGGCCAGGCCCGATAAGCTTAACATCCATATTCGTGCATTATGAAATTTAGTTTGCGCATCGCGAGTAGCTTGGTGAGTTAATTTTTCCTGTAATTGGTGTAGTTGTGTCAGTTTTTCCAGGACATCATCCTGTAGGGGTATTGCTTTTTCAATGAGTAATTGGCGTGCTTTATCGATCTCGTCTGCCACGACTATGTCAACTATGTCGTTTTGTATAGGTACGGCAACACCGGTAATACGGCCTTGTTCGTCTAATAGTTCACGTTCAGCTGCAGATAACTCAGACGCTAAAAACTGGGCCCGATAACCTGCGAATTGCGCACCGTTTGAATTAAACTTCATAAATTCTTCATCACGTTCGAAAGGATCGTCGAAAATCATCATTTTCTGCAAATTTAATGTACGTTCTCTGGCGGCAGCGCGCATCTGAGTCACTAATTGAATCTTTTCCATATGGCCACTAACAATTTGATCCATATGGTTTTGGATTGTCCCCATCCACCACCAGAGGCTAATTAGGGTCACCAATGCCATGATGGCAATTAGAGCCGTTATGCCAACAGCTAAACCGACAAATTTTTCGGAAAACAACGAAGATTGTATTGTATTTGACGTTTTGGGAGTGGATTTATTCATATAAAGAATTTTAATATTAAACTACCGCCTAATAAATAATTACTAGCATATATTAAGTTAATATCAAATTATATCGGCACATATGGCTATTAGTTTATTCATTAGATTAATAATGTGCTTATGTTTATCCAATACTATACAGTTGCTTATAATATTACTCACATATTACCTGTGAAATGCCCTGATTAAAGTGATGAAAGCTTATTATTAAAACATAATTATTAAAGAATCAATAACATATCTTGGTTCGGCACATAATTTTTCTCAAATAATCTGGAAATCCTATTTCTTACGTTTATTTGCATTGAGATAGAAATTTTAACCAAATAATGGCCAGTCTCAAGCGCTTAAAGCGGCCAGCCTAGCTCACTAGGTATCTGAATAGTCGTTAAAAATACCTAATACAGTATTTGTCTTTTTGGTCGATACAGTACAAAGAATCGACGTTGATTGTGGGCTTGTGTTTTAACCTTTTTTTGCCGGAGGCGGGATATAAATATGAAATTTACGCGCAATATGCACCGTATTGCTCAAGGGGGAGCTTTGGTGTTGTTCAGCGTTATTTAGTCGTAGAACTAAAAAACTGGAGAATGCACGTCGCGAAAGTGATGAGCGAGCCTCAGACGGAATGTTTATAATTGGCCGCAATGGTGTCATCGAATATGTCAATCCAGCTTTTGAAGCCATGAAGGATTTCCAAAAACATGAACTAGTGGGAAAAAGTTCCGACATTATCAATCTTGTATATCATGCAAATGCCTTTCACAATCAATTATGAAATTTCATTAATAAAAATGGTATCGGTATTTGCAAGGATAATATCACAAAACTTTTTAAAGAGTTTTCGCAAACCGAACAACAACAACCAGGCGATATAGAATTTTCTCAAAGAGTTCTGCAAATTGGATATTCTGGAAGATTGAGGTAGACTAAAATGTATATATGAAACCAATTGACTTTATCTAAAGCAAGCCTTGCATTTTGCAAATAACTGAAAAAAACATATTCTCCAATCGAGGTTTTATCATGAATCACATCCGCACCGCATTTTCTCTGGGTTTATTCCTTGGAGTCTTTATATCCAGCCAAACACTTGCGAAGTCAGAGGTCTTAAGTCCAATTTCCATCGATGGGACAGTCAAGATTGATGCTGAAGGTGTCATTGATCTGGTTGACAAGTTTAGCGAATTAACGATTATAGACTCCAGAATCGAAGCAGATCGAAAGCAAGGTTATATTGAAGGATCCATCAGTTTACCGAACACCGAAACTAACTGCGAGACCTTATCTAAGATAATAAAAAGCTACAGCCATCCTGCGCTCTTTTATTGTAATGGCATAAAATGCGGTCGTAGTGCGAAGGCTATAAAAATTGCACTTAGTTGTGGTTACAGTAAGCTTTATTGGTTCCGTGGCGGATATGAAGAGTGGTTAGCAAAAGGTTATCCCGTTGTGGGATCAAACTAAATCGCTAGTATCTAATTAATGCCAAATTATAGAGATATTCGCAACTTGTTAGGTAAAAAGTCATTACGGGCTAGTATGATTGCCATTATCGTATTGATGGGTATCATATCAGCTGCTCTAGTGGCTATAAGTGAGAATGTTTTCCGAAACTTAGTGCATAAGAGTGAGCGTTCGGCATTGACGGAATTAGTTGAATTAAAGGTTAGTGACATACTTAAAGAGCATTTTGCAAAAACAAAAAGTCTTGGACTAAGTATGCAACTTAATAAAGAACTCCGTACAGCCATTAAAACGCGTAATCATATTGGTATAACGGAATTTCTTAATAGTCAGTTTCACCAATATTTTGTTACGGCGGGAATTATAGATTTAAAGAAGCTTTATATTTTGGACAATAATTACACCTACATAACGGAATCAACTGATAGTTTAAATGAAGAGAAAACGCCTTTACCTTGTGAAGCTTTTCTTGTGCGGGCTAAACAAAGAAAAAATTCAGAAAAATTAAAACCACTGTCTGGGGTTTGCAGAGCACCCGATCGTTCAACCTTCGCAACCATCATACCAGTGGGTAGTTTACGTCCCTTTGCTTACTTGCTGATAATGACTGATGTTGCACAAAAGTTAATCAGCATAGAAAATGATCTTGGTATGCTGATACGTTTGCGGTATTTTGACAAAACCATGGGATACCAGTCTGAAAAATGGCCAGATTCTCTAAAAACTGAAGATCATGTAAGCATCTTGCACAGATTAATGAGTAAAGACAAGAATGAAGTGCTTCTAATAACGGTGGCTCGTAATGTTACCGAATTTCAACAAGAATGGGAAAATACCGCTTTTTACGTAAAGTTAGTGTCTTTCGTGCTTATCATCTTTGCAGTTATCGGGTCACTATGGGTGTTACGCAATGGATTAAATCCGCTAAAACACTTAAGGATTGCAGCTGAACAGCTAAGTAAAGGGGTATATACAGAGGTACCGACTACCACCTATCCAGAAATAGACATTCCGATACAGTCGTTTAACAAAATGGCTAAAACAATATCGTCGCTTATCAAAAACTTAGAATTAGAAATCGGTGAACGAAAAGCCGTAGAAAGTGAAATTAAAAAACATCGCAATCATTTAGAAGAATTAATTGAAGAAAGAACGTCGGATTTAGCGATCGCCCGAGACCAAGCCATGGCTGCCAGTACGGCAAAAACCTCATTTCTTGCAAATATGAGTCATGAACTAAGAACACCACTAAACGCAATCATTGGTTATAGTGAGATACTGCAAGAAGACATTAAATGTGGAAACACGGAAAATATTACCGATGACCTCGACAAAATTAATCATTCAGGAAAATTCTTGTTGTCATTGATAAGCGATATTCTCGATTTGTCAAAGATTGAAGCGGGTAAAATGGAGCTTGACTATACATCTTTTGAAATTTTACCTTTCATTGAAGAAGTTGTCTTCCCAATACAACCATTGATACAAGATGGAAATAACACGTTTAAACTTGTATGCGATAATGATATCGGAATGTTAAGAGCTGATAGTACAAAACTTCGACAGGCAATCGCTAATTTATTGAGTAATGCTTGTAAGTTCACAAAAAATGGAGAAGTGACGTTAGAGGTCTTTAAAGAGACGAGTGGTAATCAAAACTGGGTATCTTTTTCGGTTGTCGACACTGGAATTGGAATACCAGTAGAAAGACAAGATGAACTCTGGAAGGAATTCACCCAAGCGGATTCTTCAACCACGCGAAAATTCGGTGGAACTGGACTTGGACTTTCAATTAGTCAAAAATATTGCGAAATGATGGGCGGCACAATTACAGTTACTAGCGAGGAAGGTAAGGGATCAAATTTTACTATTAAATTGCCAGATAACGCCCACGTCACCGACACTGGGATTGAAAATGTTAACATCCATAATCATGCATTATGAAATTTGCTTTGCGATTTAAGAGCTGCCTGGTGAGTTGGTTTCCCCTAGAGACTAATGAATGTTGCCAAGGCTACGATCACAATTAGAACCGCAAATCCCACCTTGAAACCGATGAATTTCCAGGAAAATAAAGTAGAATTTACAAGCTTACGTAGCCGTTGACGCACCGGAGAAGCCGTTCTTTGTTTTGTTTACTACGTGCCGGGTGGTACGCACGCGCCGCACCATCCGACAAAGGAATCAATAGGGTCAGAGTTAATGGAGTTAATCAATAATTAATCGCCGGTTAATCTAGTTGTAAGTACTCTAGCGTCTTATTATCATCAAACATTTGTTTGAACGTATGGGTAAAACCGTGGGTATATTGGTGTGGGGCTGGGCTAACTACATGATAATAACGATAAATTCACACCCGAATAAAATAAGTGCTATAATCAACAAGATAGATATGGTGCCGAGGAGAGGACTTGAACCTCCACGGGGTTACCCCCACTAGCACCTGAAGCTAGCGCGTCTACCAATTTCGCCACCTCGGCAATATTACAGTGATAAAATAGTAGTCGGTGGCAACTTTACCTAGAGCGCAATACATTGTCAATAATCACAATGCCTGAGTATGCGAGAATAATGTCTATCGGTACAAATAGATCCAAATTCTATATTTTGGCTTACACAATGGAAAGCTATTAAGCAAAATTACTTTTATGAAAAAAAACAAAACAAAGACCGATAAGTTCGCCCAACGTGAATTACAAAATTACGATCGACCTATTGCAAGTAGAGAGTTTATTATGGAACTGCTGGCGGACGTTGGCGAGCCACTTACCATGAAACAATTAGCAAAGAATTTGGATATTTCACAAGAGCCGGATTTGACAGCCTTGTCCAGACGGTTGCGGGCAATGGAGCGCGATGGCCAGTTAATTAGAAACCGCCGTAACGGCTATGGTCTGGTTGACAAGATGGAACTGGTTCGTGGGTATGTGATTGCCCATCCGGATGGGTTTGGTTTTCTGGTGCCTGACGATGCAAGTGGAGATTTGTTTTTGAGTGCGCGCCAAATGCGGCAATTGATACATGGCGACAGGGCCGTTGCGCGTGCCTCTGGAAGCGATAAAAAAGGTCGACGTGAAGGACGAGTGATTGAAGTTCTTGAACGCAATACTACACGTATTGTTGGTCGCTTCGTTCAGGATACCGGTGTTGGATTTGTTACACCCGATAATAAACGCATAACACACGATATTGTGGTGCCAAAAGAGCATCAAGGCAATGTGGAAGATGGCCAAATCGTCGTTGTAGATTTAATCGAGCAACCGGATGTACGTCGCCAACCCATAGGAAAGATTTCAGAAATTCTGGGTGAGCATATGGCACCCGGTATGGAAATTGACGTTGCGATGCGGGTGCATGAGCTGCCTTGCACTTGGTCTGAGGAAATAAAAAAAGACATTCAACGCTTACCTAATGTTGTTCAAGTATCAAAACATGACCAGCGTAAAGATATCAGGGATTTACCACTGGTTACTATCGATGGTAAAGATGCTAGAGACTTTGATGATGCCGTCTATTGTGTACGAGACGGAATCTATTGGCGTTTGATCGTAGCCATAGCCGATGTTGCTCATTATGTCATACCAAACTCTCCACTAGACAAGGAAGCACAGGAAAGAGGAAATTCGGTGTATTTTCCTGGCCGAGTAATACCGATGTTGCCCGAAGTATTATCTAATGGGCTGTGTTCTATAAATCCTGACGAAGATCGCTTGTGTTTATGTTGCGAAATGTTAATTACTCGCTCGGGTAATGTGAAAAGTTATGAATTTTATAATGCCGTAATGCGATCTCATGCACGTCTAATCTACGACGATGTTGCGGCCTTGTTGGAAGGTGATAAAGAATTAAATAAGCGTTATGAATCGCTGGTTCCCCATTTAAGCGACCTTCATACGTTATATAAACTTATGGTTGTGCAGCGTAGAAGACGCGGCGCCATAGAATTTGAGACCGTTGAATCGGTTATCGAATTTGGTGAACATAAGAAAATTGAAAAAATTGTGCAGGCCGTCCGTAATGATGCGCACAAAATGATCGAAGAGTTTATGATCGCAGCAAATGTCTGTGCGGCTAAATTTCTTACCAAACACGAGATGTATGCGCTTTACCGCATACATGATGTACCAAGTTCAGATAAACTGGCTGATTTAGTCCATTTTTTAAAGGATTTAGGCCTGAGTCTAAATGTAAAAGGTACGCCTCAAGCAAAACATTATTCTGCATTATTAGATTCTGTTAGAAATCGACCGGATTTTCGCCTTATTCAAACTGTCATGTTAAGGAGTCTAAATCAAGCTATCTATTGTCCAATAAATGTTGGGCACTTCGGTCTTGCCTTGGATATGTATGCACATTTTACCTCACCTATTAGACGTTATCCTGATCTTGTTGTGCATAGGGCTATTAAACGTGTCATAAAACAAAAGGGTACTTGGTATAGCGAAGAAGAGGTGAATTTAATTGGTGAGCGTTGTTCGATGACCGAGCGTCGCGCGGATGATGCCACTAGGGATGTTGTGGATTGGTTGAAATGCGAATATATGTTAGACAAAATCGGCGCGACCTATCCGGGAATTATAAGTGGTGTAACCGGTTTTGGCGTATTTGTTGAATTGCACGATATTTATGTAGAAGGTCTAGTGCATGTGACTTCGTTGCAAAATGATTATTATCATTTTGATCCCGTTAAGCATTGTTTGGTTGGTAAAAGGACAAATACAGCGTATTGTCTGGGCGACGCTGTAATGATTAAGGTAGCACGGGTTGATTTAGACAATAAAAAAATCGACTTTGAATTGATTAGTTCGGATTCTAAGGCAAGCAAACCACGCAAGGGAGGAAAAACCAAAAAGAGAACATCTAGTTCAACTAAAAAAGGTTCATCATCAGTAAAAAAGAATAGCAAATCCAATAAAAAGGCATCATCAAAAAAGAAAGATTCGACAAAAGTAAAAAAGCAAAAGTCAAAAATTGGTAAGAAAAAGCCGCATTCACAAAAAAAGACCAAAAAGAAGGCTAAATAGGCAGTTTTTTTCCTCATTCGAATAAACTGGTTTTGTGAATTTTGATAAATAGTAAAATGTCTGAATATAATATGTTGTCATGGAAGCACATCTGATAATTTACGGTTTTCACGCCGTTAAAGAGTTACTGAGTACCCATCCTCATCTTGTATTGGAGATTTGGTCTGATAAAGAAAAAGGTGACGTAAGGCAGCAAGAGATTATTGATTTAACTGAATCCGAACAAATTCCTTTTAACAAGGTTGATAGAAATACCTTGGATAAAATCGCAGGAAGTGATAAACATCAGGGTGTAGTGGCTCGTTGTAAACAAGCTAAGTCAAAGACCGATAAAGAATTAACAATATTTCTGCAACAATTAAGCAATCCGTGTCCATTGTTTTTGGTATTAGATGGTGTTCAGGATCCCCATAATTTGGGCGCCTGTCTTAGAACGGCAAATGCAACAGCAGTAGATGCCGTAATTGCTCCTCGTAATCGCGCAGTTTCACTTACACCTGTTGTATACAAGGTTGCTGTTGGTGCGGCGCTAACCGTTCCCTATTTCCAAGTTACCAATCTTGTCAGAACATTAAAGGATCTTAAGTCTCACGGTATTTGGGTAGTCGGTGCCGATGGTGCGGCTAAGAAACCGCTATATGAACAAGAATTGAATGGTCCTTTGGCCATTGTATTAGGCGCAGAGGGTAGTGGACTTAGGCGATTAACACGAGAAAATTGTGATTTTTTAGTGAATATACCCATGTTGGGTACGACAGAAAGTTTGAATGTGTCAGTCGCAACGGGTGTGTTTCTATACGAGTCTTTTCGCCAGAGGCGTTATAATACCTAAAAAATCATGTAAGTTATTGAATAGTTATTAAATATTGAATTTTTTGCGTAACCAATACATTGTATGCAACATATTTTTGTAGCCTAAATGGTTTCTAGACAACATCTCCAATTTTAGGTAAGATACATCGCTTTTTTACGTTAAAACCTTGCCTCACTACTTCTATCATAGGTGGGAGGCTACAAGCCATAGGGAATAAATAATGAGACACTACGAAATTGTCTTTCTGGTACATCCAGATCAAAGTGAACAAGTGCCATCCATGATTGACCGTTACAAGGCAATTGTGGAAACTGGCCCAGGTAAAGTCCATCGCTTGGAAGACTGGGGTCGTCGGCAGTTAGCCTATCCTATCAACAAGGTCCACAAAGCACATTATATTCTAATGAATATTGAATGTGGTCAAGAAAGTTTGGAAGAGTTAAAGAATTCTTTTCGTTTTAACGATGCCGTCATACGGGAAATGATAATGTTACGAAAAGATGCGGTAACAGAACCATCGCCGTTGGTAAAACAACAGGATGACTCTTCAGAACAAGACGAACGGCCTAAGCCTACATACGAAGAAACCGCAGACGTTGACGTTGACATTGACAGCGACGACGTATTGAGCGACAGCGAAACCACTGACGTTGTGTAACTGACCTTACTAAAAACAGGTCACTCGCGCTCAATACGGTATGTTCTTAATCATTTTTAACTTATAGTTTTAATCAAAATATTTAGGGGAAAGTCATGTCACGCTATTTTCGTAGGAGAAAATTCTGTCGATTTACTGCAGAAGGTATAACCGAAATAGATTATAAGGATTTAGCTACCTTAAAAGCTTACGTCACTGAAACAGGTAAAATTGTTCCAAGCAGGATTACCGGTACAAAAGCAAAATATCAACGCCAGTTATCTCGTGCCATTAAACGTGCACGTGCATTGGCCCTGTTGCCTTATAGTGATTCTCATAAATAATAAATACACTTATAGCAGGCATCAGGATTGGTAATGCAATCTGGCTGTTGGAATTATGAAAGCATTAGCGAAATTTATTATGCGCGGGCATATTCAGGCAACTTTGTCTGTTATAGTCAGCATCTTATTGTCTTTCATACTACCACCACTTAGTATTTTAAGTGGTGCAAGTGTAGGATTGTTTACCCTACGACAAGGTGAGTTACCTGGTCTACTGGTAATCTTAGCATCAAGCTTGTTGTTTGGATTGGCTGCAATGACGTCTAGCATAGGGACAGCCTTACTCCCAAATTTGCTGCCATTGTTTGTCGTCTTAATCGTGGTATGGATTTTGGCCATAATTTTACGGCGTTTACAATCATTACCGATAACGATCACTGTTGCCTGCCTATTTGGTATAATTTATGTCATCGGTTTTCATCTAAGTGTTGATGATATAGAAAACTGGTGGCATATACGCTTGGCACAGTTTTTTGCGCCTGCGATAGAGCAAGTAGGTGAGAAAGACCAGCAGGCGATATATCATTTTATAAGTATATACGCGCCACAAATTACCGGGCTATTAGCAGCCACTATGGTTTTTTATAGTTTAATGTGCTTATTTATGGCGCGTTGGTGGCAAGCATTATTATATAATCCACAAGGATTTCAAAAGGAATTTCATAGCTTAAGGTTTGGAAAATATGTCGCCATATTCACTTTATTTTTAGTGGCGATGAATTTTTTTCCGGCAGTTGGCATATCCCAACTATCACGAGACGGATTGACAGTGGTATTGTTCACCGTTTATTTGCTGCAAGGATTGGCTATCGGGCACTTTATTATTGCCAACAAAAATTTAAACAGAGCTTGGTTCATCGCTTTTTATTTTGTTGCAATTTTCAGCTATCCTCTAGTTGCAGTGTTGGGATTTATAGACACTTGGTTCGATTTTCGAAAGCGCTTTACCCACACAAATCAAACTACATAAATAAACATTATTTTATTCGGCAGAGGTTAGAACAATGAATGTAATTCTATTAGAAAAAGTACAGAATCTGGGTGATCTGGGTGAGAACGTAAACGTTAAATCCGGCTACGGTAGAAATTATTTGATACCTAAAGGCATTGCCGTTCCGGCAACACCAGTGAACGTTGAAAAATTCGAAGCCAGACGGGCAGAATTGGAAAAAATAGCTTCAGAAAAATCGGCTGCTGCTGAAAGTCGAAAACAAACGATGTCAGGTCTGGTTGTGGAAATAACACACAATGCAGGTGAAGAAGGTAAATTATTTGGTTCTATTGGTACAGCTGAAATTGCTGATGCAATTACATCTAGAGGCGTAGAAGTGAGCAAACGTGAAGTAAAATTACCTAACGGTCCAATACGACAAGTTGGTGACCATGAAATAGAAATAGAATTAATGAGTGGTGTGGTTGCCGCAGTAGTCATCAAGGTTACTGCAGAATAATAGCAGCAATGCAGCGATAGCGGAAGTCGGTGATATCAACCGTAGCGTGCGCCGCGCGCACGTTTTGCTCACTATGATGCACTTTCTTGAGCTTCATGTAGATGAACCACCTCTATGCATTTTGTAAATTTTTCGTTCGCACGGAGACTGTGTAAGTGTTCTTAATGTAGGGTGGATGCGCTGCGCTTATCCACCCTACGGATTGTGCACATTTTCTTGGTAATGACACAACTACAAACCAAGCTCTGCTTCCCCTCTAGGGCCTTCTGTCCCTTAAAGGGGCCTACATTTGGTGCTTTTCGAAGCCCGGAGTGCCTTGATCTT